>Ga0207060_10056_pt1 | contig 40598 bp, 38 predicted proteins | sample Alteio_BWMinCont_30_FD_153270 | JGI IMG/M metagenome (GOLD analysis project Ga0207060, IMG submission 153270) | Enriched cells from forest soil in Barre Woods Harvard Forest LTER site, Petersham, Massachusetts, United States -... | ecosystem: Environmental > Terrestrial > Soil > Temperate forest >...
TAGCCAGTTCTGTTTTAAGAATCTCTGCCTTTTGCTTGTAGTGCGAGATCTTTTCGTAAGCGGCAAGCAGATCTTTAGGGGTATAACTCCCTAAATCACATTCTACCTGAATTTCAAGAAATTCAATCTCAATAGAAATCTCGACAACATCTCGGTCGAGTTCAAAAAGTGGAAGATTATGCGCCTTCTCTCGAAGTGATATTAGGTCTAGATCGAGTTTGTTCTCTCTGTTAAATTTGGACATGTTGCGAAGGAGTGGAAAGGCCAATTTTTTCGAGTATTAATCACTGATAGAAGAATCATCTAGTCAAAAGATCCGGACCCTAAGGTTCTGCACAATCTCTGTCGTTCTGGAGCAAAAACTTTTGACTGTCTAAAATCGTCGGTCGAAGAGAGTCAAGCAGATCCTATTCCCATCTTATCCGAACTTATTCTTTCACCAGTCGTTCAGTTAGGTAGTTCTGTTTGGTTATCCTTGAGTGTGTTATTCATACGAGCTCAAGGTGACACAATATATGAAAGCGGAGATCAGAAAACTGGTTTTATAAGGAGCCCAAAATTTTCAGTTTAGGACGATCATTTCGTAAACCGACCTCGGACATTCCTTATGAACACCTGTAGGCGGCTTGCCGATAACGGCAGAATGAAGTTCGTCCTCAAAAATTGGTTGATTACACGATTTGCATGAAGCAAGCATTATTCTCAAAGCGGATCAACAGAGTCTAGTGGTTACTTAAGTCTTGAAACTCGGAGAAGTTTGTATTATAGCTGCATTGGTTGTTCCCTATCGTGGTGCAATTTTCTCTTTGAAAGGTGTCATCCCAATCTACTCTATTCCGAACCCGTGTGGGACGCACCTTATCCCAATTGTACAAGATATTGTGTCACATTTCATTAGGTTAAGATTAGAATTTCGCGAGAAGTGTGGTTTTGACGGGGAGATAAGCTACCTGTTCTGGACACAAACAATTCTTATGCTTGAGCTCTAATTTGGACAGCCATTCTGAAACTATCCTTCTTTAGTATGTTAGGGCTGTTCTGGAAGGATTTGGAAACGCGCACCTACCGTAAGGCACTATCTACATGAATGGAGGTCCCCAAGATCTTCCTAAATGAGAATTCTAGACCTCTACTGAACTTCCGGCGCCGCAAGCAAGAGTTTCCTGCCATTGGATGTTCTGTTGAAGAATTTCTTTGTCTGACCCATTGCAAGAAACTTTGACTCACCGACTTTCACCAGCATCGGAAGATCTGATACAACTTTACCGAGAATCAAACAATGCCTGCGAGGCAGCGTCCTCACGATAGACCTTATTGTATCCGAGTCTGCGGTAGAGGCTCTTGCGATCATGTCCAAGTCGGTTTCGTTTGTGAAATTGAAGAGAAAGATATTGTCGGCCTGCCGGTAAATTCCGTCGTTTATCGCGTCCGGCTGGTTTGTTATCAAAGTAGTGAAAATTCCAAAGTGGCGCATCCTGGTCACAATGTCGTCCCAGTAAGTCTCTCTGAGGTACAGGTGTGCTTCCTCTGCAAAAAGAAAAACTGGTGGAATCAGCTCCCTTTCAAGTAATTGGACTAGCTTGCTGAGCATGATTTCTACTACAATTTTCTTGGTAAGAGAGGACGATTTTTTCAACGAGATAACTATCGCGCCTCCTCTGGGCAGCAGAGATTTCATGAGGTCGTCGACCCGGACTCCTTCGTCCTTTGTTCTTGCAAACACTCCCGAATTTCTCATTGTCTGAAACCTGGAAAAAAGTGCGTCTTTCACCAGCTCATTTCCGCGCCAGTTCTGGATTGCTTCCGAGAGTCCATCCATATTGTACCTGTCCGTGTGCTCGAGAGCTTGAATGATGCGAATGAATTCGCGCAGCGAGGCGCTCGGAGAATCCAAGACGTGCTGCATCAGGGAGATCAGGCTGAACTCTCCGAGGTAATCCAGCGCAAACTTCAGGGTCCTTCCCGGCTCCAGCGTAACTATTCGATCCGAAAGCTCGTTTTTCGAACCGTCCTTGTTCATCCCGAGGCCCTCGTACTCGTTGTTCAGGTCGAATATTATTACAACTGCGCCGCTTGCAACAAGAGAGCTTGCAAGTATCTTTGAGAGGTGGGACTTGCCTGACTCTTTCTTGCCTGTGATTATTGTAAGATTGCCGTCGATCGCCTCTCCGAGCACGGTAAACGACTCTCCGTCCCGCGTCGTTCCTATCTTGATCTGTGCCGACCCGGTTTGTCCCGCAAGATCAAGCAGCTTAGATTGAGATATTTTTCTTACTCGCGATCGCGTTCTCGAGGGAAGCCAAGATACGTTGGGAATCATCAGTCCATTTTGAACGCTTCCGCGTATCTTGCACTTCAGAAGGCGCATGTCTTTGATCATCTGCGAAACGCTGGAGATTTCGAATGGATCCAGCTCCGTTCCGGAAGCGCTTGCCTCTATGATCTGCTCGCGAATAATGTCTTCGGTAAGAGATTGGCTGGGAATGTAAGTTTCTTCAAAGACCTGTATTATTACGGAGCCGGTCCCGGAGGTATCGACAATCTCAAGATAATCGCCCTGGTAGACACTCTCGGAGGGCAGCGCGACTATCGAGATCTGATCTCCTTCCTTTTCGAGGATCTTCATTTTCTCAACTCTAGACAAGCTTTCCGAGAATCGTCGCTCGCAGATCGTCAGAGGGTATGTGGATCAGCCCGTACTTTCTAGAAAGGTAGCTGCGAACTGAGGATACCGTGGACGAATCAAAAACGGAGAGATGGTGCGCCAGCCTCAAAGTTTCGGGATAGCCCCGGAAAAATAGATCGTTCCTTTTTAGATCGGCAAGCAAGTCAGGATCTTCTTCAGAATTTCGCCTCGATGAATCAATTCTAAACACAGAAGAGTTTGGCGAAAACTTTGCAACAAGAATTCTAGCTTCCGTTGTGGGGAAAAACAATCTTACCGTGTCTGTAATGTCAAAAAAAGTCTCCGAGCTCCCGACATTCTGCAGAAGGTTTGCCGCGCTTGAAACAATTCTGAGTACAGAGCTCTTTCCGATGCCGACAATTTGATTTTCGTTTTCTTCCGCCGCAGATTCTAGCTCTCGTAGTCCTTGTCCTTTTGTTTCTAGTGAAGAACTCTTCAGCGATCCATCCACAAGGAGGATAGACCCTGAATTGATCTTTGCTGACAGAATTTGCGCCGAACGCTCCAATTTGATTCGGATGAATCGCTCGGCTAAACCATTATCAGATGAGATTGCCCTAACAGCCCGCTGTGGAAGGACCCCCCTGAGCTGTTCAGAAAGGTACTTCATCGTCATGTAAAAAATGAAAGGGCCTGCGCGGTAGTAACGAGCAATTTTTGATCCCTTTGCGCTCACAACAGCTACTCGTCCAGCGAAAATCGCTCCTTGCTCTGTCTCCCCGATCAATACGCAGGATGAATCAATCGCGATAATTTGTTTTTCCCTGGATTCAGAAGAAAAGCTCCTGATCTGGTAAGGACTCTCGCCCGACGGTGATTCGAGATTTTGAAGAGGGATTGCTTCCTTGGCAAAATCTGACCGGAAAAACACCTTCATGCCGGATAGTGTTGAAAGCGAAGCCTCGTGATTGTCGGCCAACGATTCGAGGTCAAAAAGTGGAGGAGTTTCAATCTGTGGAACAATATTTAATTGATTGTTCATGATGCGCAACAGTAGCGATGACCTCATGTTGTAATAAATATTGCGCAACATGTTCATTTAACAATTGAGCAATAGCACCAAATGTCAGAGAAAAAGACAATCACAGTGAAGCTGAAGAAAGCAGGCTGGGAGGTAGAAATCACCTGCGAAGAGGATCAGCTGCAAAAGGCAATTGAAAGCGTTCTCTCGTCGTTGACCTCAATTCCGCAGAATGCTCCTCTTGCTTCCCCTTTGATGGATGAGAGATCCGAGGCGGGATCGAAGAAGACAGTCAGGGGTTTGATCTTGGAGCTCTGGAACGAATCCTGGTTTTCAGAAGCCAGAGCTCTATCCGAAGTTCATGAAGAGATTGCGAGGAGAGGTTATCACTACGATAAATCTGCCGTGTCCCACTCTCTAACCGACCTTGTAAAGGAAGGAGTTTTGAGTAGACAGGGAGATGCAAGGAATTATGCGTATATTCAGAAAAAGCCCCCTCAAGGCGGGCCGATATCATCCGGCTTGCCCTCGAATGGATAAGAATATGTCCGCTATTTTTTCGTGAGCAGATTGGACAGCCAATCTATCCCGATCGTGCTTATCTTGAACTGGGATTTGTCCTCGATCGATTCTTTTGTAACGTATCCCACTTTCGCGAGTTCGCTCAAACGCGAGCTGAGCGACTTTGGGTTGAGGGACGTCGTCTCTTGAAGTAATGACAGGCTTAGCCATGGAGTTAATCCCGCGCGAGTCTCGCTAGCTATTCTCTGGGCGACGAGCTGCAACGCGATCAATTCTTTGTCACTATATTTCGCCTGCTCTCCAACAATTCGAGGACCTTCCGGAGTTATGCGAACCTGATCTTTGAACTTTTCAACAAGATCTTTGATGCTGAAATTCATTGAAAGTTTCTTTGCCAGATCAATTTCCGGAATGGTTTTTGAAATGAAATTGTTTATCGATTGTAGCACAACTTCCGGCGAGCCTGAAAATTCAGCTTTAGTGCCGCCTAGCGTCACCGTTACAACCAGCCTGTCGTTTCTCTCTGGCGTCTGTTGTTTTGATTCTTCTGACAATTATTCCTGCGGCCCCTTCTGATACATCGATTATTTTTGCTTTAATGAAGCTAGACGTGCCGAAAGAGCTTCGCTCACTTCCTTTCCATCCACTTTGCCTCGCACCTTTTGCATTACCTTGCCCATCAAGGTACTTCTGGCTCCATCGACACCTTTTGTCCGAATGAGCTCCGCGTTCTGTGACAATATCTCGTCTATGATCTTCTGAAGGTCTTCATTGGCGATTTTTGCGAAGCCTGTCTTTTTCAAGATCTCTTCGAATGGTATATTCGGCTCAGATGCCATCGCTCTCAATATTTCCAGTATGGCTTCCTTTGCAAATTTACCTTCTTTTAGAGAAGCAAACATTTGGAGGAGCGCCTCATCCTGAAGTGAATCCACGTCTGATCCTGAACGTGAGAGCTGAAGAAAAGTATCAATCAGCGTCGATGCTACTAGGGTTGGGGATAATCCAGTCTCTGAAACTATTTTCTCAAATAACAGCCTTCGGTCAGAGTCAAAAAGTGGTTCTCCTAACTGTCTTGGAAGGCTGTATTTTGTTGAGAATTCCGACACGAGAGTTTCCCACGGTTTTGGGACCTGCCCTTTCAGCGAACGCAGCTCTTCTGGCGTCACCTGGATAAGGGGAATATCGGTCTCAGGATACATCCGAGCGGAGCCGGGGCGCGGTCTCAAAAATGATGTTTCCCCGTCTAGGTTCGCCCCTCTCGTTTCCGCGGGAACCCCAGATAGCGAAGCTCTGATTCTGAGAATCAACGCATCGGCAACATTTCGAGTCTTTGACGATCGCCCTGCGACGAGAACGAATGCATCCATGTCATTCAACCCGAACGCTGCGCGAAGGCGTGCTACCTCCTCAGCTGTGATCCCATAGTTGGGCAGCTCATCCGAATGGAATACTCCGCCAAGGCCGTACGATTTTGCAATCGCGCCGAGCTCCTTTCCCAGTCTAGCGTGGAATTCATTTTCTTTCCCAAAAAAACCCGCAAAGTCTTTGACGACTATGCAGATCACGTTTGAAGATTTTTCGGAAGAGAGCGATTTCAAAAGGATCTTGGAAGACGTATCCTTGAAAATATCAGTTGCAACGTGTTCTGAAATAACAAGATCATTTCCGATCTTTTCTCTAATCTCTTTAGCCAGATCGAAAAAGAATTTCTGCCTTGCCGCTTCGTAAGTTATGACTTTTCTAAATTGATCTAGGCGCTGGACACCCTTTACTTCGATGACACTACCGCCCATGACCGAGACATTGAGATCTTGCCTGATCGTTCCTATTCCTCTAGCCACTCGACCGGTTGACCTCATCAGTTTACCGAGTGTCATCGCTGCTTCTTCAGCATCTTCCGGGGATCCCTCGATTGGCGCAAGCGCAACTTCGACCAATGGACTTCCGAGACGATCTAGGGCATAAGTCCTTTCACCGGTCCCGACGCTCCCATCTGCTTTGACAGCACGTGCAGCGTCCTCTTCAATGCTTATTGTCTGGACTGCGACTCTCTTGTCCTTTCCAAATTTGAGATAACCTCCCAGGGCGACAACCGCGGTACGCTGAAAGCCAGAAGTGTTTGATCCGTCCACAACTATTTTTCTCATAACGTGGATTTCGTCAATCACGCGAGATTCAAGAGCCAGTGCGAATATCAGCGAGGTTTCTAATGCTTCCCGACTAATTGGATGGGGCGGCTCCTCATCAGATTCAACTAGGCAGCTCGAATCGATTGGAGCTAAATAATTCACGATTACTTCTCTTCTAGATTCGAACTGTGCCGCGACGTCAAACTCGCCGAGTTCCGAAGTTACAGCCCGAAGCACTCGGGTGAAAGTGGGACTCTTCGAAAGGTCCGGCTCCTCGTATTCCTCACTGAAAGGATAACATGCGCAGAATAATTTCGTTGGGGTCGCAAGCTGTTGATGTATTTCTAGACCTATTTTCAGGCCGATTGTTTTCAGATCAAAGGATTTGTTGTCCTCTTTTTGACTCTTGACCATCACCGACCATAATCTCCATTGATACTTATCGTGTTGAAAGAGGAATTCTCAAACTGAACTCCCCGAGGAAATTGGTCAGCATTAACTCGCTCGTTTCTTCGAAGTTTCCCAAAACCCATGAGAGCTTGGCAAAGGCAGTCTCTGCAAACATGTTTTCGAGTGGAACTGCTCCAGCCTGGATCAAATCTCTACCTGTATCGTAAACATTCAGGTCGACATGACCCCAGATACATTGGGATGTCATTCCAACGAAGATGCCGCTTTTCACCAGATCGGCGATTACTCCAACAGTTAGGTCAGATACATGACCCAGTCCCGTTCCTTCGATTATTATGCCTCGGATTCCATTCTCTACCAGATGACTCAGGACACTGGGATCAAACCCAGGATGAAATTTGACAAGCGCGACATTCTTGTCGAATTTTGTCCTGAGCCTGAAGCGATCAGAGCGATGATTGTCTTCTTTCGGGAGTTCATAGTTTTCGTTCCACTTTATTTCTGACGCGTTTTCAACGGTTGCAACAAGTGGAGCATCAATGGACTGGAACGCATCACGCCTGCTGGTGTGGTTTTTTCTTACCCTGGTACCCGCGTGAATCGCAATGCTCTGATCATTTTCGATCAGGTGCATTGCGACATAGACTCCGGGCCTCTTCGATTCCAGAGCGAATAGTGCCGCAGATCTCAGATTCAAAGCGGCATCAGATGACGGTCGATCCGAAGATCTCTGTGCACCGACCACGACTACGGGAATTTCAAACCCCATTAAGGAAAAGCTGAGCGCTGCCGAGGTATAGGCGAGAGTATCTGTTCCCATCATCACCACAACACCATCTGAATTCTTAGAACGCGCGAGCTCAATTATTCTCGAAGAAAGGACACTCCAATCCGAGGGAGTCATGTTTTCGCTGTAGATGGAAAAGACAACTTCTGGATGAATAACGGCAAGATGGTCCAGTTCGGGCACAGTCAGATAGAGATCAGACGCCGACAGTGCTGGATAAACCGCGCCGGTACGGTAATCCACTCGGCTCGCAATCGTTCCTCCCGTGCTAACAAGTAGGAGATTTTTCTTTCTTAGAGATGAGTCTTCTGAATGCCCTCGAGCGGTCGTTGAATCTATTTTCTCCTCCTGCTTGCTATCTTGAATCGGTCTCATCGATTTCACAGAGTTCACCTGGAGACCAATGTTGTAGCCGGACTTTAACTTGAGAACGATGTGAGCATCATCCGCATACTCGTATCGAGGTACAATAAGTCCCCTAGTTTCCAATTCATCAGTTGTGACAACTTCGACCATCTGCCCAGCTTTGACGCCGTACTTTCTAAGCACGTGCAGCGCAGAACCTCTGTAGCCCTCGGTACTTTCTTCCACGGAATCGTCTCTCCTAAGAATGCTAGCAACTAGCAGGCGTGTAAAGAAATGTATTTCAGGTTTCCACGAGTCGATCGAGGAAACCTGAACTCTTTGTGAGCGGCTACCTGTAATACGGGACTGCTACTTTTTCGACCGGTTTGCCTTCTCTCGAAGTCTTTACCTTTCTGATCGCGTCTTCAAAGTGGCGCATCGTGACTACCGCATCAGTGGCGTTTTTCTTTGCGTCCTCTGGCTTTGGAAACTTTGCGACGTACTCCTGCAAGACTATAGATACTGCCGTATTGACTACCGAGGTAATGTCGGCGCCTGTGAATCCGTCCATCATTTCCGCGACACGCTCGAGATCTAACTCTTTCGAGATCGGCTTGTGCTTTGTCTGGATTTCCAGAACCTGTCTGCGGGCATTCTTGTCCGGCGCTGGAATATACAGTAGTTTGTCGAATCGTCCAGCTCGCAACAGAGCAGGGTCGACCATGTCCATTCTGTTTGTGGCAGCAAGCACGACTACGCCGTTCAAAGTCTGAATTCCGTCCAGCTCAGTAAGCAGCTGGCTGACGACTCTTTCAGTGACCATACTGTCACCACCGAGTCCTCTCACCGGTGCGAGAGCGTCGATTTCATCGAAGAAAATAACACATGGTGAAGCTTGCCTGGCCCTGCGAAACACCTCACGGACTCCTCTTTCAGACTCTCCGACCCATTTTGATAACAGCTCGGGACCTCTAACACTGATGAAATTTGCTTCGCTTTCTGTAGCGACTGACTTTGCTAGGAGTGTTTTTCCTGTACCAGAGGGCCCATAAAGCAAGATGCCCTTTGGCATGCTGTACCCGATTGCAGTATAGAGGTCAGGATACTTTAGCGGCCATTCAACTGCTTCCTGGAGTTCCTTCTTTACAGAGTCTAGACCTCCAATGTCTGACCAATGAACGTCAGGAGTCTCGAGATACACCTCACGCATTGCAGAAGGCATTACGTCTTTGAGCGCATTCTCGAAATCGTCCATTGTTACCTGAAGCTTGTTGAGAAACTCGGGCTGGAGCTTGTCCTCTTCCAATTTCAGCTCAGGCAACATTCGCCTCAAAGTCTTCATGGCTCCTTCCTTGCAGAGATACTCTAGATCAGCACCCACGAAACCATGAGTTACTGCGGAGAGCTTTTCGAGATCAACTTCTTGCGTCAGCGGCATGTGCCTTGTGTGAATTTGGAGAATTTCGAATCGTCCTCTCTTGTCTGGTACTTTGATTTCGATTTCTCTATCGAAACGCCCAGGTCTTCTTAGGGCGGGGTCGATAGCGTTGGGTCTGTTCGTCGCAGCGATGACGATTACTTTTCCTCTCGCTTCCAGACCGTCCATCAATGAGAGTAATTGCGAGACAACGCGTCTCTCTACTTCGCCAGTAACTTCTTCTCTTTTTGGGGCAATGCTGTCAATTTCGTCTATGAATACAATCGTCGGAGCTTTTTCTCTAGCTTCCTTGAAAATCTCTCGCAGTCTCGCTTCGCTTTCTCCGTAAAACTTGCTCATGATCTCAGGGCCGGAGATGCTGATGAAATGTGCGTTACTTTCATTTGCGACTGCCTTTGCAAGCAGTGTCTTACCAGTTCCTGGAGGACCGTAGAGCAGGACTCCCTTTGGTGCTTCAACGCCTAATTTTTCAAAAATTTCAGGGTGTCTTAGCGGGAGCTCAATCATCTCTCTGACTTTTTGAATTTCATCTTTGAGACCGCCGATGTCCTCGTAAGTGACCTGAGGCACTCCTCTGAGCGTCTCTCCTTTTTCAGATATCGCGAAGATAGTTCTCTGCGTGATCAGGACTGCGTCAGCCATCGGACTAACTCCGAGAACCTGGAAGGTAAGCCTGCCACCAAAGTAAGGAATCATAATGTTGTCGCCCTTTGTTACTGGAACGCTCTCCAATGCATCGGCAAGATATCTCTCGTCGATGGGAGGAATTGCTTCCAGTGGTGCGACTACGACTTTTTCAGCGGGCGGCGCCTTAATCTTCTTGATTGTAACAGTATCGCCAATGGCGACACCAGAATTGTTCCGGATTAGACCGTCAATTCTTATCACGCCTCTACCTTCATCCGAAGGATAGAGCGGGAGACACTTTGCAACAGTTCTCCTCTTACCCTTTATCTCAATAATGTCACCAGTCGAAGCGTCAAGCGCATCCATTGCATCGTAATCAATTCTAGCAACTCCGCGACCAACGTCTCGAGTATAAGCTTCAAGGACCTTTAGCGTGACGCCTTGCTGACTCATATCACACGCTTTCTCCTACAGAGCTAATTTTAGCTACTTCTATTATTTCTGTCTTTCACATACTAAAGAATAATTCTGGATCTAGGTTTTCAGTAGGCGAAATCCAGATTAGTTATCACAATGATTACGATGCGTATCTGATTTCGGCGCACTTTATTCTTTTTCTCAAAATTGCGGAACAGTCATGCAATCCTAATATATGTCGGCGGTGCAATAGTAAAATCTTAGGATAAATTCTTCCGAGACAGGACGAGAAAAATGTCGCATCGAGTTGCTGTCCTAGACAAGGACAGCTGCCATTCTAGAAAATGTAACTTAGAGTGCATTACTTTTTGTCCCGTGAATAAGACCGGCAGCGATTGCATTATACTGGGCCAAGATACAAAGGCTGTCATCAGCGAAGAACTTTGTACTGGCTGTGGCATTTGCGTAAAGAAGTGTCCATTTGAAGCTATAACGATCCTAAATCTCGCGCAAGAGCTCGGCGAAGAAAAAGTACATCAGTATGGAATCAATACGTATAGGCTCTACAAGTTACCGATTCCAAAGAAAAATTCTGTAGTGGGCCTTGTCGGTAAGAACGGTGTTGGTAAGTCGACCGCCCTAAACATTCTTTCCGGCTCGCTGAAACCGAATCTCGGGAATTATGAGACGCCCCCGCCGTGGGAAGAAATCATTGACGAATTTCAAGGCACTGAACTAAGAAGCCATTTTCAGGCTATTTCCGAAGGGAAATTGCGTGTTTCCATAAAGCCGCAAGCGGTGTACTTGATTCCAAAAGTTTGGACTGGAACAGTTAGAGCTCTTCTTGAGAAAACCGCCGGATCTAGCCGTGACGTTTCCGAAATTTCAGATTCACTTTCTTTGAAAGAAAGTCTCGAGCGAGGAGTTTCAGAACTGAGCGGTGGAGAATTGCAGCGCACAGCTGTTGCCGTAGCTGCCCTCAAGGATGCCGATCTCTATCTTTTTGATGAACCTTCGAGCTACAACGACGTATTCCAGAGAATGAACGTTTCGAAGACTATCGCGGAATTATCAAAGAAAGCTGCGGTCGTCTTGGTGGAGCACGATCTTTCTTTTCTTGATTATCTTAGTGACTACATGCACATACTGTATGGTGAACCGGGTGTCTATGGCGTCGTTTCTTCAATCCAGTCAGCGAGAACCGGGATAAACGAGCTGCTCGAAGGTTATCTGCAAGCTGAAAATGTTCGCTTCCGCGATCAACCTGTGCGGTTTGATATTTACTCACCGATCGAAAATGAGACTGAAACCCCAGTTATATGTAGCTATGACAAGCTCGTAAAAGACTACGAAAAGTTCACGCTGGAGGTCGAACCCGCGGAAATAAAAATGGGGCAGGTTGTAGGTGTCCTTGGCGCAAACGCACTCGGAAAGACAACTTTCTTCAAAATTCTTTCAGGGGTTGAATCTCCGACGAGCGGTCACATCAACGCACTTTCCAAAGTCGCTTACAAGCCGCAGTACTTGTCTGCGGATACTGACACTGACGTGATAACTTATCTCCGATCTATCAACAAAAATGTCGAGTCCGGTCTGATTCAGACGCAGCTAATAACTCCTTTGAATCTTCACAAGCTTTTCGAAAAACAGTTGAAGAATCTAAGTGGCGGAGAACTGCAAAAGATAGCCATTGTAGGTACTCTGCTTCAGGATGCCCAGATTTTTGCTTTCGACGAGCCATCCGCGTTTATCGATGTTGAGGATAGGATAGTACTTGCAAAAGCGATCCAGCGATTCGTGCGTTCTATGGGAAAAACTGCTCTTGTAATTGACCACGACATCCAGCTCGTTGACATCGTTGCAGATTCTCTGATGATTTTCTCAGGAGAACCGGGTCGAAGAGGGCACGCGAGTAAGCCGCTCGCCAAGAATGAAGGCATGAACACTTTCCTTCGTGAACTTGGAATCACCTACCGTCGAGACATAAACACCGGTCGTCCCCGAGTAAACAAACCTGACAGCAAGCTGGACAGGACTCAAAAGGACGAAAGGAAATACTACTATGTCGGAAAGTTGCAGGCTACAGAAGGCGAAAAGCCGTCAAAGTAACTGACTGCATAAGCGTCTAGAGAGAGTTTCAGCTTCAAGAAATGCCGATGTTAAAGAGTGCTCTGAAAGAAGTGCTCAATGAGGAAGAGATCAAACATCTTTCTTCCGCGTTTGATGTCATTGGGGACATTGCCATTATCAGGATCCCTTCGGAGCTTACCGGAAAGGAAAGTCTGATCGGAGAAGAGCTTCTCCGGCATTTGAAAAATGTAACGACTGTTTTGAAGCAGGATTCCGATGTTCAGGGCGAGTACAGAATCCGCAAGGTTTCGCGTATCGCCGGGGAAGAAAAGTATGAGACATTCTACAAAGAAAACGGAGTTACAATAAAGGTGGACGTCAGCTCTGTTTATTTTTCCCCGAGGCTCTCGACCGAAAGATCAAGGATAGCCTCGCTAGTCTCGCAAGGCGAAGTAATTTTCAATATGTTTGCGGGCGTGGGTACATTTTCATTCATTCTAGCAAAATCTGCAAGCTGTACGGTCCACAGTGTCGACGTAAATCCTGACGCCATTCGCCTTGCGGAAGAGTCTATCGCCCTAAACAGGAGATTGAAGGGAAAGATCATTCCAGTGTTGTCTGATGCGGCCGAGTACGCAATAGCGCACCAAGGAGAGTTTGACCGCATTCTGATGCCCTTGCCTGAAAGGTCAAAAGAGTTTCTGCCTTATGCAGTCCAATCCGCTAAGAAGTCAGGCGCGATTATTCACTACTATGTGCATGTTCCCCAGGAATCCTTTGAAGACAAGTCTTGGATTGAGAAGCATCTGGCAGATGCGGGAATTGGAAAAGACTACAAGGTTCGATTATGGAAACGTGTCAGGGAAGTTGGGCCGAGATACATCCAAGCAGTAGCTGACATCGAGTTACTATAAGATCATAACTTTGCTTTCTGTGTCTCGTAGATTTCGAGAACCTTTTCCAAAGTATCGATATCCTTGAGCGACTTGTCCGCGCGGATTTGCTTTATCCTTGGAAAACGAAGAGCAAATCCACTATCATGTAAATCACTCTTTTGAATCGCGTCAAAGGCAACCTCCAGAATAACCTGGGGTCTCACAGTGCGTCGATAACCAAAATCTTCCAATGTTATCATCTTCAGAAGATCCGTCATTTCTAGAATTTCAGCATCTGTCAGCCCTGAGTATGCTTTACCGACGACCTTGAGGTCATCATGGTCTCTGACGGCGAATGTATAGTCGGAAATCACTCCCGCCCGTTTGCCGTGACCATATTCTGCTGCAACTATTACTACGTCTAAAGTATCCAACTCGGACTTTAACTTGATCCAGCTTTTACCTCTCTTACCGGGTTTGTAGGGAGATTCCGGGTTTTTTACTACTAGACCCTCGAACCCCAGCGATTTGCTTTCGTCGAACATCGCTTTGATTTCGGCGGGGCTCGAGACAGTCTTTTTTTCCGACACGACTAGAACTCCGTTCAGGCCAAGTGAGCTGAGTATCTCTGCTCGTTTTGAAAGTGGATCTTGAATCAAGGGCGAATCTTTGTAGAGAATGTCGAATGCGAAGAACTTGATCGGCGCATCGCTGGGTGAGGGAACAAGTTTTCTGAGTCTCCTCTGTAGTGACTGAAACGATAGGGGCCTTCCATCCTGAAAGGGAACGATTTCGCCGTCTAGGATGAGAATTCCAGAGAGCTCTATGCTCGCGGCTTTGACGATTTCTGGAAAATACCGCGTAACCTCTTCCAAATTCCTGGAATAGATCTTTACAGCTCCACCGGAGAAGTGAATCTGTGCCCTGATGCCATCGTACTTGTATTCGGAGAGAGATGGAATCTCGCCGATTTTCTTGTACAGCTCTTCAGAGTCTATTGCAGATTCCGCAAGCATAAAGTTCGTCGGGCGAAAGAGGGACAACTTGGCTTCATTTAGGCGGTCATGCTTTGCTAGCAAGGCGACTTCGCCAATGTCTCCAGTGACGAGGTTCGCACTCCTCACTTCTTCCAGAGTCTTTCCAAATGCCTTCGCAATGGATTCCTCGACCAGACCCTCAACTAATCCGATCCTCATTTCTCCACCCAAGAGTCGAACGATAAATTTCACTTCGATAGGATCTCTAGTGAGCGTGAAGATTCGCTCCAGAATGCCCTGTCGTCTGCTTGTCGAACCCTTGCCGGATGCTTTTGAAAGATCGAGGAGGGCGAAATAGAAATCTGAAAGAGAAAGATCCGTTTGACCGAGCAAAAGTGTTCCCGATCGATCTCGCTTGTTCACGATGTTTGATCGAAGCCAGTCTTCTATTGCTGATCCTAGATCGCCATACTTGAAGTAATACTCGGATAATTCAGAGTCCTTTACATTGTGAAATGTAGAGACGGCTCGCCAGATCAGAGAGTACCCAACATTGATTTCAGGAGTTGCAAATCCAGGAGGAAACACCTTGCTAGAAAGGAAGGTGCTTGCAAGCCGAAGATCTTCATCGGATAATGAAGCAAAATACTGCGAGACGATATTGATCTTTACTAGCTTGCTACGGGTCGATTCGACCTGACGGCAGATCTCGGCGAATTGCAGAAAATATGCGGGAGAGGAAGACTTGTCGTCAACCTCCGACATTTCAGACAGACTCTTGGCGGGGAGGATCTAGAGAGCCCTGCTCATCAGGTAAGCGTCTTCGCCGTCTCTGTAATAGCCATAATGAGTCGTTACCGTCTGAAATGACAGATTTTTGTACATCATTACTGCAGAATCATTCGAAACTCTAACCTCGAGATAAGTCTCTGAACATCCACGCTCTCTCATACCCTTCAGGGCCTCTTCCATTAGGCCCTTACCAACACCCAAGCCTCTATGAGCTTCAAGAACCGCGACCGAGACAACATGCCCCTTCCTTGCGAGCCCGTAGCGTTTCAAATGGGAGAAACCGTATTCAATTCGGCACATGATGTAGCCAATTATCGCGCCCTTTTCATCTTCGGCTACCAAAAAAGTCTCGGGAGACTCGCGTAAGCGCTCCTCGAAGAAAGAATCGGAATAGTGCTCAGGCAAGGCGGCCCAGTTTATCGAAATAATAGACGGAAGATCCTCGACAAGGCATTTGCGGATACCGTATTTCCCAACCCGCCTGAGGAAGATGTTCTGCACGGCGTTTATCCTCTGAAGTAGAATAACACGGATAAAGCTCGAATCGAAGTTAAAAACAATTGGATGTAATCGCTTAATTGGCAGACGGGCCAAGTTAATATCTCCCGCCGTCGCAGATTGTTCTTACCTTAGTATTAGATTCAGCAAAGGGTAGTACTTTAGATTGACATCTGTCAGCCCCGAAGGCAGCATTCCGGACATTTCCGCGCAAATAATTGATTTTGTTCACAGGAGGTTCTCCGTGACTTCCGAGTTCCATCGCGAGAACGGGATGATGGAATTCACGCTTGATCCAAACCAGCGGGAAACAAAAAATAGTTTCAAGTCACTACTTGATGAGGTTGCTGTTTTTGGGCGGACAGCAGTTCTTCGGAGACAGGATGACAAAAGTCTCCTCTTGGTAGTTTTTCCAAAGCCACCATATCCCCCTCAGAAAATAAGGACTCCATTGATCTTGCTTTTTGCAACCATTATTGCAGTTTTCGCAGACGGTTTCATTCGTATCTATGGGTATTCAGATCCTCAAACTCCAAGTATTGGAATGGGCAACGTCATACTATTTGCATTATTGTATGTTGCAGCCTTGCTTGGAATTTTAGGCGTACACGAAATGGGGCACAAGGTTGCGTCCTGGGTTCACAAAATGAAATCTTCATGGCCCTACTTTATTCCGGGCATCCCCAGTTACCTTCCTACATTTGGGGCCGTAATCAGGGCAGCCGATGTTCCTCCGAATCGTGACGCGCTTTTCGACCTCGGTTTTTCAGGACCGATCGCAGGTTTAGTCATAACTGTAATCGTATCGGTTTTGGCAGTTTTTTCTGCTCATTTAATTCCAGCATCAAGTTATGCTGCAGGGACATCATTTGGTTCCCTTGATTACTACACGTCTCTTCTTTTGGGAGCTCTTAGACCAGGACAGGGTAACATGGTGATCGGAGGTGCACTGTTTCAACTGCTTTACTTTGCATACTCGCTAGGATTCTTTGTTACTTTCATCAATCTGCTTCCAGCTTCGCAGCTTGACGGCGGGCATATCGCCAACTCTGCTCTCAGCCCGCGAGTGCACCGAATCCTTTCGTACGCTACTGTTGTCGTAATGTTTCTGATTGGACTATGGCTCATGGCCTTTCTCGTTCTCTTTATGTTAAGCAGAGCGCCTTCGTTGCGACCTCTGGATGATGTTTCTCCGCTTTCCAACAGCAGAAAAATCGTTTTTGTTCTCGCTTGGATTCTTGCTGGTCTAATCGGAGCTTTCGTAATCTACAGCAATCCGATTTTCAGCCTCGGCCTATTCAGGCTTTGAAGAATGTGCACGAAGCATCCGGAAGAACGAGAATTTTCGCTCTCGATCCTGGAGACAACAACGAACTCGGCGCTTGCCTTGCTCCACCGATCGTTTTCAAATCAAATTTTAGCGCATAATACTTCGGGAGCGTCGTAAGGATATTCAATTCAAATTCCCTTTGGAGCTTCTGAAACGAAAGAAGGACCTCCAGACCTTCAACGTAATCAACGCCACCGATCTTGGAACGCGGTTCTAATCTTCCCGTAACAAACTTGAGGAACGCTTCGGAGCCCAGTCCGCTACCACACTCTGCCAACATACAAATCTTAGAGTCAGAATCACTTAGGGCAACGTTCATCAGAACCGGGAATAGCGCCCTTCCGAATGCCTCCGTGAGGTTCTTGTCGTTTTCCGACCCGCCACAGCCGAAAATTACTCGCTCAGATTTTTGAACCGGGATGGCGAGAGTGTTCTGCCACAGTTCCAGTGACTTTAAGTGAACTGATTTGACATCTCCATGTGAAATTCCGAGTATTCCGACGCCAGTCTTTTCAATCAGTTCAATGCTTCTGACTGAAGATAGCGACTCAAATTGTTTTAGAGCAAAATCACTGGCATTTGATTTCTCGGGAGGACATGGAAGCTCATCGGAAGACTCCGAGAATGCCCGCTTTTTGAGTTCTGTTACAAGTCTCATAACCTCAGAGGCGCTGCTTGAGAGTCCGAACAACGGGTCGTAATGTACCGACGAAAGTAAGAGCACCTTCTGGAATTCTAGGGACGGGATTATGTTTTTCAGATCTCTAAGCGCACCTTCAGGATTCTCTCCATCTACAAGACTGAGTTGTTCTGATTGGAGGGAGAATTCCTGAGCCTTTCTTCGACAGAGGGCCCCCAGAGCTTTCAGATACATGATCTTCTTTATGCCCTTGTTCCGAGTTAGAAGGACATCTAGAAACTTTTGCACGCCTAAGGTCCCGGATAAAACAAGCAAGACTTCTTCCGTGACCCTGTCGGCAACAATATCGAGTTCTTCAGGTGCAATTTTTGCCGGTTGGGGTTCCAGTATCTGTGATAGGTTCTCCTGTCGAATATCAAAAGAAACCTCGACCGGTCCGTAGGGAACCCATATTTCTGTCATGTTGAAATCTCAACTTCCAAAGTATCGCAAAGCCCTAGCTGCGCGTGCCAACTCTAAAATGCACAACCTTTCCATTTAACGTGTGAACTTGGCAACCCCAAAAAGAGACAAGGAATTTCTGATTTCGGAACTCGGTAAAACTTTTCTCAAAACCTCGGCCTTCAGAATCGGAGATTTCAAGACCGCAAAGGGAACCAAAACTCCCTATTACATTGATCTCAGCCGGGTCAGTAGCTTTCCTAATGCTTTTTCCCTGGCTATTGATTGTCTCGATTTCGGGCTTGAGGAGATTTCGCGAAAAAACAGTGTGGATGCGATTTGCGGAATCCCGATCACAGGACTCGTTTTCAGCGCCGTAATAGCAGCGAAGCATTCAAAGCCCCTCTTTTACTCGCCGCCCGACCAGGAACATAAAATCGTCGGTGTGCTCTCTCCTGGGGCGGGCGTCGTTCTGATCGATGACGTTTCCGAGACCGGAAAATCGATCATCTCCGCGACGAGCGCGATCAGAGCAAATGGCGGAGTAGTCAGCGATGCTCTAACTCTTGTCGACAGATCCGAAGAGGCAAGAGAAGAACTGCAGAAGATTGGCGTTGAATTACACTGTTTTACTACGGTACACGAACTTGCAAAGAAACTGAAAGATAACCTAGCTCTGTCAGAAGAGGAAGAAGAACTATTGGAAAACGAGATAATCTAAGCGTATATCATTAGCCCTTTCTGCTCGAGAGTTACGTGTAGATTGTTGACGGCGCGATATACTTCTGTCTCCTTTTTTGCTCCGGTGCAAACGAGTTTTCCCGATGCAAAGAGAAGTATGACTGTTTTCGGATCTGCCATCCTATGGATCAGGCCAGGAAACTGCTCGGGCTCGTACATTGATTTCGGTAACTGTCTGGCGGCTTCCTCCAGATGCACTTTTCCTCCGAGCGAAGCAGAAGCCACGATGTTTTGTATGTCAATTACAGGATCGTTTCTGATGTCGATGCTTCCCTTTCGCAGTTTTTGAACCACGGTTTTTACTGCCTTTACTGCTTGCTCTTCCGATTTTGCTCCTGTGCAAACCATCTTTCCCGAACTGAAGATCAGGGTTGCAGTTTTAGGTACCTTCAATCGAAATACAAGGCCCGGAAATTGATCAGGATGATATTCAACGTCAGAAAACGAGCGTGTTATCTGATTAAGATCAACTGTCTGGCTGATGCTCGCCGATGCTACGACGTTCTCGATGCTGATCAGTGCTTTAGTTTGAGGCAACTGAGTATATAGTGCTTTTAAAGCTTATATTTAAATAAAGACGCTTGCCGGTTCTTTCGCTTTGACGGGACATTGATCCGAATCCTGTTTCTGTCAATAATCGGGACATAAAAAAAGTCCTTACGATTTCGAGGAGATTTTCTCTATTAATTAATGAAAAAAAAGGTTCTTTCAAGTTGTCGTCAACTGGCAGGCGGCCCAGAACTGGATGATCATTTTCGGATATTCCGGGGGAGCTTTCGGGGGCTCCTTAACTAAGATCTTCGACAGTTTTCAATAGTATTAGTTTTTTTTGAGGCCCACTAAAGAGAGCATCATAATTGCCCAAATATCCATGGCCGATTACAACGACTTTCTCATCCTGTTCTCTTTCTTTCTCGTCTTCTTCTGTTAGCTGTACTTCAGATAATTCATCCTCTGCAACTTTAAACGGAGTATCGGGATCCAAAACCAAAAGGCGAATGGTAGCCGGTTCTTCTCCAATTTTGACATGAACATCTCGATAAATGTCACTACCGATTATTCTATTGTCACCTAACATAATCGGTTCGGGGCTATCGTTTTCTTTTTCCCAATTTTCCAAATTGATTCCATGAAGTGCAACTTGTCGTTTTGTTAGTACTAAACCACCCGTACAACCGGTGTCTGCCAAAGCTGTCAATGATTTTGACGTGCCAGCGTGGTCTAACTCAAGAGTGACCAAAGGGATGATGATATTTTCATATCTTTGATTTCGAGCGTTTGGATAGTCAAAAGAACAGAAGACCTCTGTCCTATTTTCTTCCCCTTCTATAGAAGCATCACCCTAGAGACGGAAAAGGTATCTCTGTCCAACTCTTCTAAAGTAAAATTGTTTTTTCCCAGTTTTGTCAATGGCTTGTTGACGTGCTTCATCAATAGTATCGCCCACGCCTACCACTTGTCCTATTTCTTTGTCAATAGCAACATATTTTCCTCTAAGACTTTCGAGCTGAGGACGAAGTTTTGCATAGACAGCTTCGGCGCTAGTCATAACTGCAGGTCGTCGCTGTTTAGACAATACGTTAAGTTCAGCTTTGACATCTGATAACTCGGCCCTTAGCCTAGAATTTTCTTGAAAGAGGCTATAGAGGGTGACTTCTGATCTACTGTACTGTTTCTGAAGAGATTTTACTTGTGCTCTCAGTGATTCGATAACGCTGGGCGGAGAATGAGTCCAAAAACTTTTGTCAGTTAGATCCTCATCAAGTCGAGGACGACTAACGTATATTTGACCCTCATGTGGAGGCAATTTCGACACCTAGCGAGTGAATCATTTCGTCGCCCACCTTATTTAGCTTTTGACTGAATTTTGAGATGTAGTCGTATGGGGGTTCTTTCGCCTCAATATGAGAAACGATCTCAAGATTGCTTGTCTTAGGAGAATCAGCAAAGGTCACTCCTACATCCATCTCTTGAATATTAGCAAAAAATGCCAATATGATGGGTTTCATCGTTGTCTTCAGTTTTGAATTAAGATCGCTTATTCCGGATGGGTTGATGAATCTTGGAAACATGGTATCCTTAAGGACGTATTTTATTGACACAGAGGTATCGCATTCTTTTACTTTGACACCCGGACGGCTCGTTGCAAATCCCAGAATCTTGCTGGAAAAATCATTGACAGAAAGAAGTAGTTCTTGACTAGGATTTTTCACAAATTGAACAACAAAATGGATCTCAGAGCCCACCCAAGTATGTAATCTTACAATCTCTGATTCCAGAGTAATTGAATGATGTTCCTGATCATACTTCAGCTCTATCGGCTCGGGATTTTTTGAGAAAAAATCCTTTATTTGCTCAAATAGATCTCGATTTAGTTCGGAGTGTTTTTCTTTGGGCTCGGGATCGAGCTCCACATCATAATGCACTTCAATAAAATAACTGTCTTCATCGGAAGATGGAAAACTTGTTTGATAAGCCGACAAGACACAAGCTTAATTCAGGCAAGAGAGGGCCGATTATTTAAGGAGTTTTGAGCGAATCTGCGCGAACGAAGCCCCCTAAATCATGGTCTGAGTATTTTATTGTCTAGAAGCATTTTCTATTAGGGTCTTCCACTTGTTTTCCCCGTTCACAACTATTCCAGCCATCTCCGCTGGTGTCTTTTCATCTTTGTGTGCCATATGTCCTTTGATGTAATTGTGATAGATCTGAAAGCCTTTGAACACCGGACTCTCCATAGATTTCAAGCCCCGGAAAGTTTTCTCTCTGTCGCGTACCTCTCCATTCATTCTCTCCATCTTGTTGTTATGTCTCTCTCCGTCAAAGGTAATGTCCCGGATATGTTTTGTCTGTTCATCTTGCGGTAGTCTGCGAACGTGGAAAACATTTCTCGTAGCCTCTGCAAAATTTGGAGCTCCGTCTGATATGATGGAAGTGGGATTCTTTCCGGCGATTCTCTGACCTTCTCGGAACATTGGTTTTACGTCCGAAGTCCCTTTGGTTTCTGAAACTTGTTGCGAAATCCAGAACCTAGTTTCATCATCCATGAGTGCAAAAAGGTACTTCATGTTTCCCCGGACTTTAACATAGAGTTCATCTGTTCTCCAAGCATTACCGACTTGAGGCTGGAGCTTGTCAGTGTAGTTTTCCATCAGCGAGATGTATTTCTTTATCCATTTGTGGATTGTTTGATAACACACATCAGTGCCGAGCAATTTCAGCGAGTCTCTTGTGTGTCTCAATGACTCCCCGCCAAAGTAAAGTTGCATAGCACTCGTTATCGCCTTTGGATTATGTTTCATGCGTTCAAAGCCGAGATTAATGGTAAAGCGGTTAGCACAATTCTTGCACGAAAAACGCTGAATATCGCCGTACTTATTATGGCGGATTCCATGTTTTACTATCTGGTCTGATTTGCACTTAGGGCAATTAGAAACATTAATCGGTTCGATAACAACTTCCTTCTTAACGAGCCGTCTGATTTGAAAGGAATATTCGACTGCCCAGATATGCTTACACTTGACTCCCCGGTACTTCTGATCCGGACAGTTGCAAATCCAGCCTCTTTCGGTAGAATCAATTTGGTAAATTTCGCGTGTCCTTTGGCTAGCTACTTTGTAACAAGTTTCATCCAGTCTAGTTACAGCTCCGAATTTCTCGGCGATCTCTTTTCCCTTTACGGCTCGGATTTCTAGGTTGTTTGTTTGTGGTATCATATGCAACCAGTTGGTTTGCATATGGTATCATAGGGTTAATAAATGATATGGTATCATATTGCAACCGAAGGTTAGAGTATGGTATCACTTAAATAGTTACAAATGATATCATATCGCAAACTATCGAGCGTGAATTTAAGAGAAGTGAAACTTCAGAAAGTCAAGTCGTACAAACTTCCTAGCGGTCAGTATCAATACAAGTACCTAGTTACAGTGCCGGAAACGGACATTCAGACGTTAGGATGGAAAGAAGGGATGGAGCTGGTTGACTCGGTCGATCCGGAAAAAACATCTCTCATTTTCAAGCCGGGAGAAAATCAACCGAAACCAAAGAGGCGCGTAATTTCAACGAAACTGACCTATGACCAATTCAAAACAAAAGTCAAGCAGACTTTGCAGTATCAAGATAATGGAATGACATGGACGCAAATCCGGGACAAGTTAGGACTTGATCAGGTTGTCCCAAACAACAAGTGGGTTAGACAGCTAGAGAAAGATATTGGACTTGAGCGGGTGAAGCAGAAAGACAATCAAGTTGTTTGGCGGGTTTTCCATGTCTAGCGGCACTCGAAGGAAACCATTAGAAAAAATCGTTATGGATGATGTAATAGTACTGGGTAATGCGGTTCCGGATTTCATCAGCAACAACCGAACTTCAATTTGCACGGCTGGATATTCCCCTACTCATGGATTAATCCGAATCTATCCAGTGCCGATTAATTCCGAAATGCATAGATGGAATATTGTCGAAGTACCGCTAGAAAGAAACCCGGCTGACACGCGGGTAGAAAGCTGGAAGATTCAGAATTCACGAACCGGATGGAATCGCATAAACTCGCAAATTCGACTTATAGGGAAGGTAAAGGAAGCTGATAGACCGCATATTCTCAAGTCCATAACCTCATCCTTTGGAGTCGATTGTGTACATGAGCTTAATCAGAAAAAACGAAGTTTGGGATTTGTTAGTCCCACAGTTGAGAACTATCGATTCGTGGAGAGGGACGATTACCAGCCGCCAAACCAAACTCTGTATGGCGGCACGGCATTTCTAACAATCAAGAACTATCGATACCAGCCAAGAATTCGTTATCGATGCTCAAATTGCGAGTCAAAACGTGCGCATGATCAGCAGTCGGTAGAATGGGGGGTCTATGAGTGGATGAGAAAGAACCCAAACAAGAAAGATGAAGTTTGGAAGATTCTAGGCTTGACCGGTAGATCGGAGAATCCTAAGTTCTTAATCGGCAACCAAAAGCTTCACAGAACGTCCTTTCTGGTTATCACTGTTTTTCATTAGCATTAGTTTCTTAGGATCGCGTATCAAGTCCATGATAATGTATCTATGGCACGGGACTCCGGGTTTCTCAAAACAAAGTAGGGTCATATTGTCCCACTTCATATCATTGTGAAGTGCATTTATCGCCTCTAAGGAATCGATGTTTGTCGATAGCTCCGTGATCAGTCTTTCCTTAAACTGTTCCCAGTCTATCCTTTTTTCTTTGTAATCGAAAAGAAGTTCCGGACTAGGGGAGAGTTCTCTAATCCACTGATCGTAATGGTCTTTCTTAATGCCTCTGGGATGGTAGCGCGTTATCAAATATCTAGCTCCGTCCTCTTCGAAGGCCGGCTCGAATATCGACTTTGTCCTAATGCTCAAAGTCTTTCGGCTCTCCGACATATCCAGATTATGCCGCTCTATATCGCTTTAACGCTATGCTATGAAAAATCGATTTTAACCAGTGTAGCCGGAATCCATAGTAAGCGTGATAATGTCAACGTGTCCACTATCATCTACGTAAGGACGAAAGCAGTTATCGCATACTGAAAAATTCAGCCAGCCCTTTTCTCCTTTCGCTTTTCGGGGACTGTCATTTCTAAGCCACTGGCTAATTTTCACAACCGCCGGACAATCGCAAAAAATGCACGTATCATCTATTTGTCCGGGGACGGTGTCGTTAATTGGTTTTTTCGGTTGTGTCCCGCATTTTGGACACTGTTCCAGTTCGGCATATTTCCTAGACCTGAAAATATCGACCATTTACCGGGCCCGTATGTCCCGACTGAAGAAAAAGGTAAATCTTTTTCGTTATGTCCCGAAAATTGACACGGAGAAATTCTAGCCTTATGTCCCTAAGAGGCGAAAGAACCACGCTTGCCGGCTCTTTTTATCAAGCACCCCTCAAGTCTTTGGTTCTACCATAGATTAGTTTTGCACTGGCGAGAAGAAACAAGAATACGATATTCTTGACCTGAAGTGTGAGTCCTTCCAGCTCTTATCTCTCAAGACTCCAACATGACACTTAGATTGAATCTTGCCGGAAACGCAGACCTATCTAAATTTGGAGGGTTCTCAGGGAAACAGAATTTGCGGCGAAATAATCAAGCTTGACACAACCATTATCTTCGCAAGTTTTGGGTCTTTTTCTGGCTTTGAGATCGCGTTTGCTGAAAGCCCTGCAATGACGGTCCTGGTCGGCAGAAACCCGACTCTGAAACAGAAGTACTGTTCGATGGTCGCTGCCGTGGTAAATTCTGTTAAACAGTCTGAAGTCTTGTTCGGAAAAGCAACCACAATCATAGCTAACTTTCAGAAGAATCTCCGAATGATGGTAATCCCAATCTACCATCAAGAAATATTCGTATTCTTGATAACCAATAGAGAATCTGATTCAAGGGCATTGTCATTTCAGGTCGTAAAACTTTTGCGGAAATTTGAAAAGTCCGTCTGAGGCCGCTAAAATCATTGAGCGGTATGAAGTTTAGGCTGGACAAGTACCTGGGATAGGTTTTCCGTCGATTACTAGTGCGAGATCGAAACCTGTTCTTTATCCACAAGCACTTTGCCTAGCAGCTTCGTGTAATGTGTAGACTGTTCAAATAAAGTCTGGATCTGCTTTTTTAGAAAATGAAGTTCCGCGTTTAGGCTTGTACAATCAGTATCTGGTTGGATATCATCCAGGACGCTCTTCATAGCTTCGATTGATTTACTGACGGCAAGGTAAACGTTGAATGCAAGATCGGAATTGGCTTCCTTAGCTTCCAAATTAAACCCCTCATGAGTATGTCATCTCCAAATTATAGTTGATATGGAACTTTGCTACTTCGATTATTATAGGTCAAAGATCTAGGAAGAACCTCTGGTCTCGAAACTAAAGGGTAAATGGAGGTTCAAAGTTTCGTGATACCGAGGGCACGAAAGCAATTCCCAGTCCTTATTTTAGTAAAGTGACGACTCGGTCAAATGCCTTCTCTACATTTCTTAGGTTTTTAGTATAACTCTGATTCCTCATTGTCGTCAAACAAGCAATCGGAGCGCCGAAACTAAAAAGCTAACCAGACTGAAACAGAGGCTTTTGATGCAAGATCGACTTGAAAACCAGAATCGGAGAGCCAGCAACTTCCCAGTTTAGAATGAAATCAGCTAGTCTGTGAATCGGGACTACTGGAACACCATTTTTTAAGACAAAGAGCGACTCATCTCTCCAAGTCAGAATCACAGGAATTATTTTGGGAAATAAACTTTCGGAAGCCATTCTGGAAGCTCTTAGTGCCTGCCTTTCTGCAATTTTTGACATCGAGGCTTGACCCACCGTCCTCTTCCAGTGCTTACAGTCTATTGCAAAAGTCACTCCATTTCCGGAGGCGACCAAGTCGATTTCCATGCGTGGTTTCTTAAAGCGATAATTTCGGATCGTCTTGAACCCGAATGATGCGAAGATGCGGTTGGAGAATCCTTCAAATTCTATCCAGTTCTGATTTGCCGCGAGCCCTTCGGGATCAGAGTTGCGTGGCAAGCGCTTTGCGATCAATGCGATTATGAAAAAAGCGTAGCGGTATTACACCATACTGATGCTGACGCGGTAACGGTAGATTTCTTTGATGAGCTTGTCCCCTTCGGTAGTCAAACAGTATACTCTCGGTTTGGAGCTCTCGGGGGTAGAGCATGAAACAAGATCCTTGCTCTCCAGTTCCTTCAGCGCTCTGCTAATATGAGATAGGTGTTTTTCGACCTGCTTTGCCAGCTGCGTGGGAGTTCCGGAATTGTTGGAAAGAAACGATAGGACCTTCAGTCTTGTCTCACTGGAGAGGACGAAATCAAGACTTTCTAGGGCCATTATGACCAGAAAACTAAGACAACCGCAAATTTTAATCTTCTGATTATTCTCTACTATATACTATCATTTTGACTGTTCTTTTGGATAGAACAGCAAGAATTTGACTTTGTTGGGCGTTTTTGCATTGTATTTTCCGATTACATATCACCACTCCCAGTAGTAGTATTGACTGAGGCCTTTGGCCCGACTCAGATGGTCTAAAGAGAGAGGAATTACAACGTATCTTTGGAAAGCGGGGAATGGCGAGTGGCTTCACAAAAATAGCCATCGCCCTTTTAATGATCGTGCTTGCGATCGTTCTCGACCTTACGGCGATCGACTCTCCTTTCCAAATCCTTCAGCTCCTCGTTTCTTTCGCTCTTGCAATCGGAGGTGCTCTGGTCGGAATAAGGGGTCTGATTGAATTTCTCTCTGATCGTTTTCAGTAGAGCCAACACGCTACGTCATGACCTGATTCCTTTTCTTTCAATGAAGGGATTTGGGTCAAGCAGACGTCCATCACGTAAGGGCACCTTGCATGAAATTTACAACCGCTGGGATCAGGTCTATCAGAATTAATGTCGCCACGGATGTTCACTTGTTTTAGAATATCTCTCTTTGAGGGGTCAATGTACGGAGTTGCCTCAAGGAGTGCCTTGGTATATGGATGGAGTGGACTCGAAACAATCGATTCTGAAGTTCCTAGCTCAACTATCTGTCCGAGATACATCACCGCAATTCTGTCCGATATTACTCTGGCTACTGCCATTTCGTGTGTGATGAAAAGGAATGCCACTTCGAAGTTTTCCGAGATCTTCTTGATGATTGCCAGAATGTCGCCCTTAAGCGAAACGTCAAGCATTGATACTGGTTCGTCCGCTACCACGAAAGATGGGCTGAACAAAAGCACCCTTGCAATGCCCACCCTCTGGCGCTGACCGCCCGAAAGCTGGAAAACATAGTCATTGAAAATATCGGCAGGAAGTCCTACCTGGTCAAAAACGGAAATGATTCTTGTATCTACCTGTGCCTTTTTTTTGATACCATGAGCCTCCAAGGGAATTCTCAAAACGTCGTACACCTTCATGTTGGGATCTATCGAAGAATACGGATCCTGGAAAATCATCTGAAGCTCCGCCCTCATTCTTTTCCACTGCGAGCCCTTTGCCGATGAAACGTCGGCCGGTGTGTTGTCACGTCGATAGAGCTTAACCTTCCCCGAAGTTATTTTGATAAGACCAATCGCAGCTTTTCCAAGAGTCGTCTTCCCCGATCCAGATTCGCCGACTAACCCGAGGACCTCTCCCCTCCGAATTTTCAGATTGACTCCGTCAACTGCCTTGACATGTGTTTCTTCTCGAAGAAACGGCTTTTTCCGGAATACCACCCGGACGTTTTCCAAGTCGAGCAGAATCTGGTCAGTATAACCAGCAGGCAGCTTTCTGCTCCTCCGAGATTCGTTGCACCCGCGGCTCCTCGTTCTTGCAGATTGTCATGACGTTAGGGCATCTTGGAGCAAACTTACAGCCAGGCGGCAAGTTTACGAGATCCGGCATGAAACCGGAAATACCTGAAATTGACTTGCCAGTAATGGTAGGGACCGACGCGATCAGTCCCTTCGTGTAAGGATGTTTAGGGCGTTCAAAAACTGCATCAGAAGTTCCGACTTCGGCCAGTTTCCCGGCATACAGGACATAAACTCGATCTACGATTTCTGAAAGCAGCGCGAGATCGTGGGTTACGAGCATTATCGAGATCTGCTTTTTCTTCCTCAGTGTCTTTAGGAGGTTAATGATGCTTGACTGCGTCAGAACGTCAAGTGCGGTTGTGGGTTCGTCCGCGATCAAAAATGGTGGATCGATTGCAAGAGCCATTGCGAGGAATGCTCTCTGCTTCTGCCCTCCCGAAAGTTCGTGTGGAAATCTCCTCGCAATTCCTGGTTCAAGCTCGACCATCCCAAGCAATTCGGCAATCCTATCCACTCGATTACCATGGTAACCGTGGATCATTAGAACCTCATCGATTTGCGAGCCGATTGTAAAAACAGGTGTAAAGCCATTCATAGATCCTTGAAAGACCATGGCAATTTTTTTCCAGCGGTAAGATTTCCTGAACTCATCCTCGTCCATTTCAATAATATCCCGCCCCTCGAACTCTATCTTTCCTCCCATTATTTTTCCGGGTGAAGAAATCAGACGAGAGATCGCAAGTGCAAGCGTTGTTTTTCCACAGCCACTCTCCCCGGCCACACCAACTATCTCGCCTCGACCAACATGGAAGTCAACACCGTCTAGTGCTTTAACGAGTCCTCTAGCGGAATCGAAATAAACTCTCAGCTCGTGGACATCAATCAAAGTTGGTCACTCTTGGAGCTATAATCTTGTCAAGCGCAAAGCCCATGAGGACAAATGGAATGGTGGCGATTACTATCATCAGCCCTGGAAAAAGCACCCACCACCACCATCCGTAGAGCGCCGCCTCGTTGAAGAAGGCGCTATCCAGAATAGTTCCCCAAGTGATAAGATTGGGAGGCTGGATTCCCAGAAAACCAAGTGTTTCGACGAGCAAAATACCGGCAGGAATTCCGAGGACCGTATAGGCAATCGAAACGGGGGCGAGTCTTGGCATAAAGTGACTGAAGAAAGTCCGATAGGCAGGAATTCCCATGGCCCTGTCAGCTTCGATGTAGGTCTGAGATTTTATCGAAAGAGCAACTGTCCGGGCGATTATAGCATAGAATGGCCAGCTGAGGAATGAGATCAATAGTCCCTCCTCAAGAAGGGTCAACGATGACGAATATGAAATGACTACAAGAAAATTCAGAGCCGGAAGTGCAAGGAAGACAATTGTCGTCCACTGCATTATTCCGTCCTTTCTCCCACCAAAGTAGCCCGCAAGCCCACCGAAGATAACTCCACCAACCACAGCGACAACTGAGGTGAGGATGCCTAACTCTAGGGCATTGGGTAATCCCGCCAGAATACCGAGATCAATCGGCCGGCCATAATAATCCGTTCCCATCGGACCGTAAGAGGTGCCTATGACGTTGAAAGACGAATTGGAAGTGAAGTTCAGAGGGCTTGTGGAAAGCAGCTGAACTTCCACGGTGAAATCTCCGGTATCAACCGGGCCAGAAAGTAGTCCCTTTCCATTCTGGTCGAATAACGCGCTCATTACTTGGCTCTTTGTCAGTCCGCTCGAATATTGCCCTGTCTGAGCGAGTATGTATTGGCTAATCGCATTCTTGAAATCGGGACTGTTAGCATCGTACTGATTGCCTGATTGAACTTGTGAAACTTGAATATCAACTGCCTTGGCTCCGGGTTTTGTCCAAGCTATGGTTGCAGAGATCGCATTTCCGCGAAAAGTGGGAAGAAAGGAAACGTCCTGTGGGGTCGTGGAGCTGCTCCAGCTAAAACTCGAATTTGAATTGTACTCATAAAAACGCGCCGCGCCCGCCGATACGTTCGATTCCTGCCACATCTTTAGGGACACAGGAATTGAGGGTGAGACGTGCAAGCCGATCACTCCCACCCAAACTGGTGCAGCGCCGACAGGGTTTCCAGTCCAGCTTTGCGGATTGTTCCATTTGAAGGCGATATTTTGTGGAACCTCAGCAGCAGAATAGACTGTAAAAAGCAGAATCACAATCATCATCACCAGTCCTGCAAAGCCCGACTTTGATCGTAGAAACTGCCTAGTTGTTGACTTCCAAATACTATCCATGCGCTATCCTCCTGACTTGATCCTGGGATCCAATAAGCCGTAAACAACATCACCGATGTAAAGTCCAACGAGCAGGACTACAGTTAGGACAAACGTGATTCCGAGTATGATCGGGACATCGTTGGCTAGGATCGACTCGTAAGTAAGAAGTCCGACGCCGGGCCAGTTGAAGACTATCTCGGTTGTAAGACCTCCAGCGAAAGATCCGGTCACTGCAAGTATTGACTGTGTTGCAATAGCGGGTGATGCGGTACGGAGAACATGCCTGAATATGATTCTTGATTCAGAAAACCCCCGCGCTTTCGCAGTGATCACGAAATCTTCTCCGATCGTAGAAACGACCAAACTTCGTATTACGTACGTAAATCCGCCTATGTTCACGATAAGAAAAGCCACCAGCGGCAGCGTCATGTGATCAAGCAAACTTCCAACGTAGCTCAATGGGTTGCCGGGTGGAGGTATCGACATCATTCCAGAAGTAGGAAACAGCGAAACACCATACGCAAGTCCCGCAATGAGCAAGAAACCGACCCACCAAGTTGGCAGGCTTGAATGGATAACCGCAACAAACGGGACAATCTTGTCCAGGATGCCTCCGGCAGACTTTGCTGCAAATAAGCCGATTATCGTCCCCAGTACTATAAGGAGAACAGTACCCGTTGTGAAAAGCAGAATCGTATTTGGTAGATAAGCTGCAATTACGGAGCTTACTTGATTTGAGCCGTTGGGCGCATTGATGAAAAAACTGGTCCCGAAATGAAAAGTCATCAGGTTGTACAACTGTAAGCCGAATTTGACAGGGAGAGGTTGATTGAATCCGAAAGCCGAAAGATAGTTTGACTTGAATCCCGCGACGAGTGTGTGAATCTGTGCGGCAGTCAACCCCTTGGAAGTTCTTAGCAAAGTCTGCTGGTATTGCCCGGCGAGAAAATTCGACGAAGAAATAATCACTTTTTGAATTTCGGGATACGTACCTATGTAGACAATCGAAATTGTAGCGATTAGGGCGGCGAAGTATGAAACCGTCCTCTTTGCCACGAAATACAAATATCCCAAGAGATATCTCGCGCGCTCTTGCTAATACTCAGGTTCTTTTTTTCCCATTCTTGAATGAAAATATGGGAGCTCGAGATGCTGCTTCCGCCTTCTCCTGATTGTACATTTGATTGTCGTCAGATCATCTGGGTCAAGTCGGCGCCGAGGTGGTTCCTCCCCTTCTGCGAAGGGCCACAAATGCTCCCACGACGATTATGATCACTACTACTACCGAAGCTACCTCTAGTGTTGTAGTGCTTCCGTTGTTCGCACTCGTGGTGGAGTTTGAAGAACTTGACGTAGTTGAGGAACTGGATGAGCTCGTCGTCGATGGAATGGACATAGAACTGGATGTCGTAGAGGAGGATGAACTCATCGAAATTGAGAGCCCTGTTGCACTCGTAGTAACCGTGGTCGAGACGGATGATGTTGAAGAAGTATTCGAGGCTGTTCCAATTACCGTTATTGTCGTCTGGAATGGATCTATGAGTTTGGACGAGTTCGATGACGCGTACACAATGAGAGTATAAGTCCCGGCGGAAAGAGTAGCAGGTACCGTTACAATCGCCTGTCCATTGTTCCCTGAAATTGTCGAAGCTTGAGATACTACTGTGCCATTTCCGACGATCTCTATGACCATATTCACTCCTGGCTGCGGAGCTGTATGATTGGTCCCGATCACTGTCGACAGAGTCGTGACATTAAAGTTTGAACCTGAAGCTACGATCGAAGGAGGCGACGCGGAGACGCTAATTGACGTGGCCGAAGCGAAAAGAGCGGACGGGATTATAGTTGAGGTAAAGTTCGGGTTTTTGGTGAGAACGGCGTAGTTGGGCGTCGTACTTGTCTGCCATTGCGATATAATATATGGTCCGTCGCTGACAACGGCATTGCCGTACTTAGTGATGAATGATGATAGAGCCGAGTAGCCTGCGGCTGCAAATGAAGCATTTGTCATAGGCACGCCGGTAAGATTCTGGAGCTGAGCCAGTTGTGGAGGAACGTAGGATTCGCTGGTAAGCGTTGACAGTTGCGAACCCACGTAACCTAAATCTGTGGGACTGACCAGACTGAGCCAGTCGATTGATTTCGCAGTAGCACTGGATGTGGACCACGCAGCTTTTCCGGAAGAAACGACATTTGCCATCGCCTGAAATAGCTGCCAGGGCATCATACTTCCGCCGGGCAGTGCGTCGCCTAATGTTGGCTCCAAAGTAGCGTCGTTTAACGCAGCAAAGTTGTAGTCTGGATAGTAATAATTGGAGTATATCTCCAGTGATGTCGAGTTGAGCACCCGAAAGCCAATGACTGGAGCAAAAGAAGATGCGTAGACCGCGTTTGCGTAGCCGTCATATATCGAACTATTCGTATTGAGACTCGCATTCTCATAAACTACGTACTGGTATAGTAGGTCAGCTAGCGAAATGGACTGTCCGTCAGACCATTTTTCTGCTTTGAATAGAGGCGCGTAATTTACATCAACTGCAACTCTGGCCATTGTTCCGTTTGGTGGGTGAACAAATTTACCACTGGTATAGTTATACATCAACGCGGAACTCGGAAGACTGGTATTTGCTGTTGGACTGATTGAGTTTAGCTTGTAGGCAAATCCAATTGCATAATCATAACCTGTCGCCGGCTGATAATAAATCAGAGGAAGCGCCACACTCGATGATGTCTGAACAGCATAGGCATCTTTCCAACCTCCGATTGGGTTTAACGCACCTTCCGCAAGGTGTCTGACTCCAATATTGGCAGTGCCTGTCGGAGAGTTCATCGTGATGTACGAGAGGCTGTTCAACACAGGGTCTTCAACAAATTGTGGAGTAATGTTAGTGAGTAATTTGGGATTTGCACCGTAAGCGGCAAGCGAAGTTGCAACATATATTCTGACACCCTCGTTCAAAGTCAGTCCCGTAAGGTTATTGAGAAGCTGACTTCTCTGCTAAAAGCTATTGAAATTTCCACCGAACAGCGCAGATGAAATCTGATCTGCTTGGTTGCCCTGGCGTATCAGATCGCTTTGCTCGTATGCAGTGTCATTATAATTTCCCATCGTAAGTCCTATATTATCACTGAATGGTGCGACACCTCCTTCTGTCGATCCGAAACTTGCGGGTAATCCCTCGTCATAGTACAGGTACACAGCCCCCCAAGACTCGGGATATACGCTCCAGGTTGCGTTGTGCGGATCCGACCCATATACCAAGGTGTTCGCTTTGGTCAAAGTTGCCTGAACAGTGTCAACTGTGAATCCGAGATCTTGTAACTGCGAGGCGAGAAAACCCGCGTAAGTGTCTCTGGTCGGATCGTCGATTCTCTGGACAAGATAAATCGTGACTGGTTGTCCATTATACATCCAAGTTTTGTTTCCGCTACTCCCAGAGCTTGACAGTTGGGCGCCCTTTGAAATCAAGGTGCCGTAAATGCTCTGGTTAGCTAGAGCTAGGCTGTATTGGGAAAAACTCGAGTATCTTGCGGTGGTATTCGCCACAGTTAGCATGTCGGGCTGGCCCGCGAAAGCTGAAAGTGCTGGAATGCCAAAGCCACCGAGCAGGTTATCGACGAAGTAATTTCGGTCCACAACGTAGTTGACTGCCTGCCTCACGGTTTCGAATTGAAATGGATTGAAGCCAAAGGTAGTGTTAACCGGATTCAGCAGAAGATCGTAAAGGGAGGATGGAGCCGAAATCTTGGAGAAGGAGCTGTTTAACTGCGACAATTCAGAAGGGGTTAGGGCGTAATCATAAGCAGCGATTTTGCCCGCGGCTAGATCCGCGGCCCCGGATTGATCATTTCCATTATAATCAGATAACGTAATAGAACTAAGATTCGGTCCGGATCCTGTTTGCCCGGATGTATTGAAAACAAACGCCGGCAACATCGCAAGAATTTGAATCGCAAATACTGAAAGAACCACGGCGACTATGAGCTTAGAATAAATCCTATTTCTTTTGCTAAGAGCCATCTAGCCCCTTGCAGTCTCAACCCTGTGCATATTTATCATTAGTTACCACGAATTTTGTCCGCAGATGTTGGGAATTGTTCTGTTTCGGACTCTAAGCGCTTTCGCAAATAATTGTTTTTCCGGTAAATATTAGAGCGTTCATTGTTCCACGATGTTTTTGTCAGCGACTATCGCTTCTTGATCCGGTTCTAACAGCTGCGGGATCAGGGTCAAAAGAAGAATAGCCATCCAAGGAGTAGCTTCTCTCGGAAGTAAGAGTATCGCCGCACTAAATGTCTCAAAGACGATCGCTCGTCCCTTGGTTGAAAAGAGGGGCATCGCCAACGGCGTGATTCCCGCAAAATAATACTTGTACGCTCCCCTCCCGAAAAGGCTGATGAAAAGGAGAAGGACGGCTAAACTATACACAAGTAATTCATTTGGAATCGGCAATCGTTCGACAATTGGAAATGGAGTGATCGCAGTACGGGCATCCGCCGGCTGTTTTCGAATTCTCAAAGCCTCAGCGCAACGTCTGATAACGTACAAGCCTGTACTCCTTAGATTACGGATTCCAATTCCGAACTGTAGCAAAACGACTGCGTATGCGATGCCAAAAACATAATTCAGATAATTGTAAGTGGCAACAGCGAATCCTTGGAGATCAACGAACTTTACGAGGCCGAGAAATGTCGTTAGTCGAGTTGGCTGGGAAAGATCGTATGAGAATGTTGTAGGATTAGTAGGACTCCCACCTGGAGGAATCCCAAATATCGGCAATTGAAGCGCCCAGAAATAAAGTTGAGGATTCTGAAAAATATAGGGCGTTGAGATGATGACCAGAATAGAAATAAAAAGAACAATGTAAGCGAGAATTTTCCTCCTAGATGAATCAGCGCTTCTCATCATCCATATCAAGAAAATTGGGAAGAGTAGAACCGCGGTTTGTTTCAGTCCTGTTGCAACAGCAAGTGAGATCGATGAGAATGCCCACTCCTTCTTCAACAGCAGATAGATAGAAAGAACAACGAAGAAGGTAGTCGGTGCTGGATTTAGCCACATGAGATCGTTGTAAAATAGATTGATTGGATTGAATATCCAAATCAGCGAAACTGCGAATGCAAGTTTGGAATTGCCCTTGAACAGGAACTCCTTTGCAATAAGGTAAAGCGGAATCACCGTGATCGCATCAAAGAACACAAGCGGCAAGGCAGAAGACCAGATGTAATTTAGAACTGCAAATCCCGAGATCAGGTAGAGAAAAAGCGGCGGATAGTTGTAAACTATAGGCAGATTGTAAGCACTCTTTCCGTCCAGAAATGGATTCACCAGACACCTCAGGTACAGGTCGCGATAATCGGTGTAGGCCTCGACATCTCCAAAGGGCGCTGAGTAGATCTGGATGCTGCCCGGCGAGGTAGTACCACAGGCTGTCAACTCCGTTCGCGTCGATAGAACGCCCATGATCGCGACGCCTAAGAGGAAAATCGAGAATTTTACAATGAGGGAGAGTGCAATTGTCGAACCCAATCCGTAGAGATGACGTTTTCCTCTACTCATTGTTTCGTAGCGATGCTTCCAAACTAGTTTTAAGCGTATGAAATTATCATTGAAACCGTATTGCCCTTCTATTCCGATCCCATCTTTCAGTGGGGGGTTTTGCTTGGCATTATAGCAGTATCATTCATAGCAACTTTCGTTTCAGGTACTATTTTTGACGCGGAAGAAAATGCCGCTTCAATTAGCGAAGAAATCTAGTACGCAGGATAGAGCTTGTTCTTGATCACATCGTTATTGAGATCAGGGTACCTTCAAACAGGAGTCGGAATCTCAGACCTGGTTGAATGGTTTGTCGCTTCAGTCGCCCTCGTCGTTGTGGTTACTCTCCTCTACGTTTACGTCCTCGGGAGATCGCCTCCTCCTGAAGGTCTAACTGAGGCAAAACTCGAGATGCAAGAGCAGCAGATTGTTGCTATTGACGTTTCACCTATAATTTCAGAAGCTAACTTGGCCCTTTCCAAGGGAGATCTACGACAAGCTGTTGAGCTTTCAGTTAGGGCAGTCAGCTTAACCCTGTCACAGATTCTTCGTGCCAAGGGAGCCGATCCTGCAAACATGAACGTAAGTGACATGGCCTATATCATACAGTCTCGATCTCCAGGTTCGCCCGATATTACGCAGCCTGCTTACCAGTTGAACTTGCTTCACTTGAAAATTGAAAGGGGAGAATCGGTTACTCCGCAGGAAGCAGAGTGGTCATTAAACACCGCGAGCTGGTTCGCTCGGCTTGAATCGAATGCCTAGGTTTGGTTTTGCACTAGCAAAAACGCTTTTTTATCTTTGATTGCTCGTTCCGTCTGACGAAGAACTTCGTCGAAGGATTGACCTAAAACCTCGTATTTCAAATCTGCCTTTATCTTCTTGACTTTCTCAGAAACCGCTGACGAATCCTTTGCATCGATGATGATAACGGTGTTTCCCTTGAAATCTTTAGGGATGAGAATTGCGCGGTCTATCTGAACGAATTTCAAAAACATTCGAGCAGTCATGTACGGGTTCATCAGTTCGCCTAAGGTAACCCGAAGAGTGACCGGCATCGAAAAGCTCCCTAAATCAAAGAGCACGTGGAGCCCGGTAGTTATTCCTATCTACTGAAAAAAAGTTGTCGAGAAAAGCTCTCTGCTTTCTAAAATCGAATTTTTGTCTCACTAATGAGCTGGCAGCTTACCAGCTATTACGGTCCATTAAACGATAATATCAGACTTCTATGACCCAGAATTAAGCGCTCATTCCGTGACTCTTCTGAAGATGATCACGGTAAAGATCGACGTGACTCTCTGAAAGTTCATCGATTTTCTTACTTGCTTCTTCGCATATTGGGCAAGGCATCGCTATCGCGTCAATGTTCATGTTGTAGAACGGCAATCCAAATCCCAAGTACGTATTTGTACTCCAGTACTAATTAAGCTCAGTATTTCGTGTGTCGATACTATCTCAATTGGTGCCGTTTCCCAATCGGCCGAGGCTGAAATTAAGGTTGCAAGAATTGATTTTTCCCTTTCTCCCAACTGATTGGACCGATCAAAAAGCGTTTGAATCATCTTGAATATGAAAATACGTTGCTTTTGCTACACTCATTACATCTGGAAAAAAAGGCAATCCGTTCGCTAGGAGTTGCCGAAAGTTTCAGAAAAGATCAGGAAATTTCGACGCTTGCGGGTGTCGTAATCCGGAGCGATCTGGTTATCGATGGTTTTGCGATCGGCAGACTAAAAGTATCTGGATCGGATGCGACCAAATCCGTCCTCAAACTGTACAAAGATCTCGAAAGAAACGACGTGAATGCAATAATAATCTCTGGGAGCGTGCTCAGCCTCTATAATGTCCTGGACATCGATGTCATATCTGAACAGCTCGAACTCCCCGTGATCGCGTTGAGTTTCAGTAAGGCGGCCTCAGATCTTGTGGCAAATGTTCGCGGAAGATTCAGCAACAAGGTCGCTTCGGACAAAATTGCACTTTTGGAAAAACTGGGCAAAGCGGAGAAAATTAGACTGAAAACAGGCTACGACGTCTTCGTAAGGGTTGCAGGGATCACCCAGAACGTGTCCACGAGACTGCTCGACAAGTTCACTCTCCAGGGAGCAATTCCAGAGCCCATCCGCGTGGCAAGGCTCTTGGCAAAAACCATCGCTCCGTTAAGGGAAAAGTGAACCTTTGACAATATTGCAGCAGCTGCCGATTGACTTGTGGTGCTAGCCGAAGCGGAACTGGAAGAGCTCCCCGCGAGAACTATGACCTCGCCGTGCATCCACGGATGGTAGGAGCACGTATAGTTGTAAGTTCCGGGGTTTGTAAAAGTGAAGTTTACCACAGAATTTGCTTGAATGTTGTTCCACGGCTGGCTAGTTGGTCCAAATGTATTGAATCTCGGATCAGGAGAGTTTAGAGCAGCCGTAACTGTGTGAACGCTAGAATCGTTATTTCTCCAAAATACGGTAGAGTTGTATCCCGCAACTACTGTTATCGCATCTGGCTCATAGTAAAATGGGGTTGGCTTTCCTGAGCTTCCCGCCCCAGTAGGGATCGTAACATTCACAGTTATCTTCGTTGGAGGAACTACCACGATTGTGGTCGAAGTAGGAGCTACGGTTGGATAATAAACGACCTGGTAATAGCCAAGCAATGCAGCGGCAATTACCAGAATGACAATGATGACAGGCCCCGTCGCGGTAAGCGTCTTTGCGGGCGGCGAAGCCATTCTTCGATGATCAAAACAATCCACCTCGGAAATGTTGATTTAAGGATTATTGAATTGAGCAAAAAAAATTCCGACGCGTCATTTCCTGTTTTCGCGAAAAATATTTTTTCGATTAACCAAGGAATGAGACGATCGATTATTTTTTGTGGTTCAACATTCCAACTAAACTTGTGCCACGTGGAATGAGAAATTTCTCTTTTCTTTCTCAATCTTTAAATACAATATTTGAAGCTTCGATCCTGATTAAGGTTCTCCTTTTTTGTCTGATAATCAAGACGAGCAAGAGAAGAAAGAGGAAAATAAATCATCTCAGAATTCTCAAGATAATTCTACAACTACGAATGAAGATTCTGCTCAGAGTAAGGAGCAACCAAAGCCCGCAGCTCCTGCGCGGCCTACGGTAGGCACGCCAGTAAGCAGACCAAAAATCGGAACTCCAATAGGTACGCCGATAGGAACGTCCGCGGCAAAGCCCTCCGCTCCTTCATCTCCCTCTCCTCAAGCTTCCACTACAAGTACCCCGACGGTGGGCACTCCGGTCTCTAGACCGACCATCGGATCTCCTGTGCAGAGGCCGTCAATAGGAACGCCAGTGGGGACAAAGCCAGCTGTTGGAGCTCCAGTCGTCGCAAAACCCACAGCTCCAGTGGGAACAGCGACTCCGGCCGTAAGTCGACCTGTGATTTCTTCTCCAACCACATCTCGCCCTGGGACTCCTGTTAAGAAACCAGAATCGAAACAGGATATTTCCAGAAGAAACTTCATGCGGGGACTGGTAGCATTGGGAGGCGTGGTAGCTCTGCTCCAATTCGGTCCTCTTTTCCCGTTTCTTGAGGGTTCGGTGGGTGGGTCTACTATCTCAAAGCAGAACATTAATGATTCGATAACCGGAGCACCGGTCACAGCATCAACGTTTAGCGATCCGACTCATGCGGACTGGGTGACTTTTGTATATCCGGCAACTGGAAATCCTAATGTCGATTCTGACACTTTTCGTCAGTGCGTCGCTATACGACTGCCTAAAGGTTTCACTGCACCCCCCAATCTATCAGTGACCGATTCTGCCGGCAATGTTTACGTCGGGTTTAGCAGAGTTTGTGTTCACCTTTGGTGTCTTTGGAGTTACGTTGTCGCTGACTCACGAATGGAATGCCCATGTCACGGTAGTCAGTATGTCCCAGGTTCCGGGACTTATCCCGCGTTATCGTTGGCGGACATCAAGCCGCCTGGACTAGCGGTTCAAGGTCCGGCTTCTCTCCAGACACCACCAAATAATCAATTACCAATTATTCATATAGGGATAAACGCGGACGGCTCGTTTTACGCGGACAACATTATTGGGCAAATCGGTTGCGGTCAGTTATGTTAGATTGTGAATTGAAGGAATAGCAGAATGGCAACTACCACACAAACCCAGACTGAGGAAAGGATAACTCTTGGATATCTTCTCAGAAAATTCTACGACTGGCTAGTTGACCGCCTAGATAGAACTGGCTGGCTTGCTTTCAAGCTAGTGATCCCAAAGAGATTCGTCAGCCCGCTTCCATTCCTCGGTTTTCTTACTTTCTTCAATTTCCTTATTCTCGGAATAACCGGCGCCTTGCTAATGCTGTTTTATACTCCCTCGCTTTCGGGCGCGTGGCTTAGCGTTGCTGATATCAATAACTCGATCCCGTATGGTGAAATCGTTCGTAACACGCATTACTTTGCATCTGACGCAATGGTTTTTCTTGCCCTCGCTCACATGTACTACAATTACTTTAGCGGCAGGTTCAAAATCAGAAACGAGATTATCTGGGTAACCGGAGTAATTTTCGGGACAGTCACGGTCCTCGAAGCATTCACTGGGTACGACATTATTCTAAACACCAGGGCGGTACTTGCGGTTAGTATCGGGGTTTCGCTGAACTATTCTGCTCCTGTTTTGGGACCATTGATCGTCAAATCCATTTTCGGTCAGGGATTTCCTGATTTCATCCTGCGATTCTATGCTCTGCACATCTTCATCATCCCGGTGCTCATGATCATCCTCATGCTCGTCCATTTTCCTCGTAACCTTACATTCGATATTCCAATAGTATCCGCGGTAACAGGAGCAGTCCTTCTTCTTGGGGGGATGTATCCGGTTG
>Ga0207060_10058_pt1 | contig 40404 bp, 31 predicted proteins | sample Alteio_BWMinCont_30_FD_153270 | JGI IMG/M metagenome (GOLD analysis project Ga0207060, IMG submission 153270) | Enriched cells from forest soil in Barre Woods Harvard Forest LTER site, Petersham, Massachusetts, United States -... | ecosystem: Environmental > Terrestrial > Soil > Temperate forest >...
CGGACCGACCACGTCGAAAAATATAAAACAGAGGGCGAAGAAAAATACATAAAAGCCTTACGCAATGGTGATAATAATTTAAAAATATCATCCCTCAAATTCGAAAATATGGAGATTGATACTTTGCCCTTAGTGCAAAATTTTGAGTTTAGCCTCGATCTTACCGGCTCCGATGAAAATTATATTTATTTTAAACCGAACTTGTTTGCTTCCGAATTTACCACTGAGTTTTTAAGCGAGCACCGTTTTACCGACATTGATTTCGGTTATATGACTGTTGATGCTTTAAACGGAACTTATAAGATACCGGCAGGTTATAAAGTTGACGCTATGCCAAAAAGCTTAAATATGGCTATGCCTGATAACAGCATTGTTTTCAGGCGGATAGCCGCCGAAGAGGATGGCGTAATTGCCATACGGTACCTGCTGCATTTTAATAAATCCCAGTTTTTTAAAGAGGATTATCCTGAGTTTCACGAGTTTTTTAAAAAGATGAATGAAATGCTGAACGAACAAGTTGTATTAAAAAAATCGTAAAAAAGAACCATGCACAATAGATATTTAAAATTTCTGCTTTTTACTATTTCTGCTTCACTGGGGCCGGTTATAAAAGCCCATTGCCAGTTGATGCCCATTGCCAAAGATTGGTATATAGCCTCAACCATTCCTGATTCGTTAAAGGAAAATGCAAATAGTGTTGTCCGTTATTCCGAAACCGTCGCGAAAATTAAAGGGCCGGGCAAAGCGGTTATTAAACGGCATTCGATAGTAACCATCCTGAATGAAAAAGGGGATGAGGATGCTGTACTGGTAATGGGCTATAATAGAAAATACGATAGTTACAGTGATATTGAAATGCGCGTTTATGATGCAAATGGCAATTCGATAAAAAAATACCATAAAAGCGATATGTACGATGGTTCGGCAGCCAACGATGAGACCATGGTTACCGACGAGCGGTTCCTGGCTGTAAAGCATACCATAGCCAGCTACCCGGAAACAATTGAAATAGAATATGAAGAAGATGTTAACAGCTTTATAAGTTTAGATAGCTGGCGCATACAGGATAAAGTAGAACAATCAGTACAAAATGCGATTTATGAAGTTGTGGTTGATCCTTCGGCCGGGTTCAGGTATAAAAATGAAAATATTAATATTAAGCCCGTTAAAGAAGGCTTAAGCGGGACCGACTACTATACCTGGCAGATAAAAAATCTGAAAGCTATAAAAAAGGAGGAGCACGTATTGTCGTGGAACGTATTGCCCGAGCTGCGGTTCGCGGTAAACACCTTTAACTGTTATGGCTACCCCGGTGATTTTTCCAGCTGGCAAAGTTTTGGGAAATGGATACAATCGTTAAACAGCGATGTATGTACCTTAAGCCCCGAGAGGGCGGCGGAGATCAGGAAAATGACCGATACCATTAAAACAGATAAGGAAAAAGCCAAATTCCTGTATAATTATCTGCAGCAAAACGTGCGTTACGTTAGTGTGCAATTGGGGATTGGCGGCTACAAACCGTTTCCGGCAACCTTTGTCGATCAAAAAAAATATGGCGACTGTAAAGCGCTTTCGAATTACATGTACGCCCTGCTTAAAGCGGTTAATATAAATGCCTATTATGCCATCATCCGCGCCGGCGATAACGCAGAGCCAGCTGATCTTTTTTTCCCTGCGAACTCCTTCAATCACGCGATACTCTGCGTTCCGTTTAAAAATGATACCACCTGGCTCGAATGTACCAGCAGCACGCAGCCATTTGGAAAATTAGGCCCTTTTACTGAAAATCGGAATGCTCTAATAATTACCGAAGACGGGGGAAAACTGGTTAACACCCCCCGGAGCAGGATGCAGGATAACCAGTTTAACAGCGAATCGCATATTGTTCTTGACGCCGACGGGAGCGCAAAAGCAAGTATCAAAATTTCGTGCACTGGCGGCTACAGGGATGATTATATAGGACTTTCTGCGCTGAAAATTGATGAGCAAAAAGAAAATATTATGCACTTGCTCAATATAAAGCAGGCATCGGTTTTTGATTTTAACCCGGCCTCGGATAAGAATGGCGTAAAGGAAGTGGATATTAACCTGGAATATGATAAGTTTTGCGATATAATGGCAGGCGATAAACAGTTTTATCGCCCCCGGGTGTTCGACCTTTGCGCATTTACCGTCCCAATTGAGGAACACCGGAAAACCGATTACTACTTTGATATCCCCCTTCAAAAATCCTGCACTACCACCATAGATTTACCGCCAGGCTTCGAAGTGGAAAACTTGCCGGCAAACCAAAGCTTAAGGTTTACCTACGGCAATTACGATGTAAATTATACTTACGATGCTGCAAAAAACCAGGTGACCAGTATCGCAAGGTTTATTTTAACCAACCAGGTTATCCCGGCTGCAAAATATACCGAATTACAGCAATACCTCGATGCGGTTGCCAAAGCGCAAAATAAAAAGCTGGTGATAAAGCGGAAGGCGTAAATTTACCCTGATGATCTTCAGGCTTGATAAACGTTTATTATTCCCCGATCCAGGCTTGGCCGAGCCCGATGGCTTGCTGGCCGTTGGCGGCGATTTGTCGGTAAAGCGCCTGCTGCTGGCCTATCAAAATGGTATATTCCCCTGGTATAGTGACGATACGCCGATATTATGGTATTCGCCGCATGAAAGGTTTGTGCTTTATCCTGCTGAATTAAAGATTTCCAAATCCATGCGGCAGGTTATGCGTTCCGGCAAATTCAGGATTACCGAGGATCAATACTTTGAAGAAGTTATGGCTGCCTGTTCGTCCGTTTTTCGGGAGGGGCAGGATGGGACATGGATAACGGATGATATGAAGGGCGCTTACCTGCGTCTTCAACAAAAAGGGCACGCACATTCTATCGAGGTTTGGGAGAAGGATAATTTGGTCGGCGGTTTATATGGCGTGCAAATCGGCCATGTATTTTGCGGCGAAAGCATGTTCAGCCTGGCAAGCAATGCATCAAAAACTGCGCTGATATATTTATGCCAAAGTGGTTTATACAATTTGATAGACTGCCAGATGCACACCCCCCACCTGGAATCAATGGGCGCAAGGCTGATCAGCAGGGAAGAATATATGGGGATGGTGAGTGGTGAGTAGTGAATGGTGAGTAAGTGAATGGTGAGTAAGTGAGTAGTGAATGGTGAGGTTTAAATTTGTATTTTGGCGTTAGATTTATTTTGGATATCAGAATTGCACAAAATGCCAACTCACCACTCACCATTCACCCCTCACGACTCACCGCTCACCATTGACCAAAAGGAACGCATCATCCTCGGCATCGATCCTGGTACGGCGGTGATGGGTTATGGTGTGATAAAGGAGCTTGGCTCAAAAATGGAGCTGATAAGCCTGGGTGTGGTGAAGATGGAGAAGATCGATGACCACATGCTTAAGCTGCAGCGCATATTTGAAAAAACCGTAGCCCTTATCGATAACTATAATCCCGATTGCCTGGCTATCGAGGCGCCTTTTTATGGTAAAAACATACAGGTAATGCTAAAGCTTGGCCGCGCCCAGGGCGTAGCGATGGCCGCCGCGTTATCGCGAAATGTAGTTATAACCGAATATGCCCCCCGAAAAATAAAGCAATCCATCACAGGCAACGGCAATGCCACAAAGGAACAGGTTGCCGCAATGCTGCAAACCCTGTTAAAATTTACCGAAACGCCTGATTTTTTAGATGCCACCGATGGCCTTGCCGTAGCGGTTTGCCATTCCTTTCAACGCATCGCGACAGGAAAAAGCGGGAGTAAAAAATCATATTCGGGATGGGATACTTTTGCTAAGGATAATGCAAAGCGGATTGTTTAATGTGCGTATTTCAGATGTGCAGATGAAGGATATGCAAAGTGCAGATTTCAGATGTGCGGATGAAAAATGTGCAGATGTGCGGATTTCAGATGTGCGGATGACGAACATTTAATAACCATTCATCAAATCTGAACATTCAAAAATCATCTGCACATTTGCACATCTGAAATCTGCACATCCACGGATCATCCGCATATCAATCTATCTTCAACTCCTGCCGTATCTTTTCGGCTGTTGCTTCCAGCTGCTCAGGACTGAATTGCAGCTTGGGCCGCGAAAAATCAAGGTCGCTAACCCGGTTCATGGGTATTAAATGAATATGCGCATGGGGCACTTCCAAACCTATAACGGCTACACCTATCCTTTTACAGGGAACCGCTTTCGCTATACCCGCCGCTACTATTTTGGCGAAGAGTTGTAACCCGACGTATGTTTCATCATCAAGGTCGAAAATATAATCAACTTCCTGTTTGGGAATGGCCAGTACATGCCCCTCGGCCAGCGGGTTAATATCCAGGAAAGCCAGGAAATCAATTGTTTCAGCTACCTTATATGCGGGTATCTCGCCCGAAACTATTTTTGAGAAAATGGTCATGTGTGATATGTATGAATTAGTGAATTAGTGAATTAGTGATTAAAGAAAGCAACAATAGCTTACTTTGTTTCATTAACATTATATTTTTAAAACTTGAATAATTCACTAATTCACTAATTAATTACCTGCTGATCTCCAATATCTCAAACTCCATTTTGCCGGCGGGTACGGTGATCTCGGTTTTTTCGCCTACTTTTTTGCCGAACAAGCCTTTAGCAATTGGTGAGCTTACCGATATTTTACCCTGTTTAAGGTCGGCTTCATTTTCTGATACCAGCTGGTAGCTCATTACAGCGCCATTCTTAATATTTTTTATTTTAACAATAGATAGCGCAAGCACTTTTGATACATCTAATTTCGATTCATCAAGCAAACGTGCATTCGCAAGCATTTCGCCCATTTTGGCTATTTTGGCTTCGTGCAGGCCCTGTGCCTCTTTCGCGGCATCATACTCCGCATTTTCCGACAGATCGCCTTTATCGCGCGCCTCGGCTATCGCTTTGCTGATGTTGGAGCGGCCAGTGGTCTTTAACTGATGTAATTCCTGTTTTAAATTTTCTAAACCTTCTTTGGTATAATATGCTACCTCTGCCATAACGCACAAATTAATTTATTAATAATTTAGTTCAATTGGTTGCCAAAAAAAACCGCCCTCCTGTTTTAAGAAGGACGCAATGACATTAAAAACAAACAAGACTATAAGGCGTACCTGCATAGTCTTGTTTTAAGTAAAACGAAGATAAGATATTTAAATTTTAAAATGCAAATTTTTTTTAGTCCATAGTCGATAGTCCATGGACCATGGTAAGAAAATATTTACCGCACGGTGCTATGGACTATGGACCATGGACTATGGACAAAAAGCTACCCCACTCCCCAAATAATTCCTAACTTTGTCCCCATGATCATCGAGGTATTAAAATCCAAGCTTCACCGTGTTAAGGTAACCCAGGCCGAATTGAACTATGTTGGCAGTATTACTATTGACGAGGATTTGATGGATGCGGCAAATATGATCGCCAATGAAAAAGTGCAGATCGTAAATAACAACAACGGCGCCCGCTTTGAAACCTATATCATAAAAGGCGAGCGCGGTACCGGCACCATTTGCCTGAACGGGGCGGCGGCCAGGATGGCACAGGTGGGCGATATCGTGATCATTATGTCCTTCGCATACATGGAAATGGACGAAGCGCGCAAATACCAGCCCATTTTGGTTTTCCCGGACGGGGATAATAAATTAATAGTGTAAATTAATTATTATTCGGGAAGGCCCCCAACCCCAGCACAATATGCAGATCGGCATTGGTATTGATGTGGTTGCGCAGTTGATAAGCCATGCGTATCCTTACTTTTGGCTCGCGTACCTGCTGGTCTAAAAAGTTCCGGTTATCAATATCCAAAACCATGCTGTTGCCTACGCCGGGGGTTATATCGGTGCGCGAGGCTACCAGTACTTCATCGGTGCTATCGGCTTTTGACATATAAACTTTGGCCCAAACCAGGTTGCCGATATTAAAATCCGAAGGCTCGCGCGATTCGATACGGGCGGATACGATCCTTACTTCGCTTACCTTATCGGCATTGTTGCCATCCTTCTTAAAATCCTGGTCGAAACTGGTGGCAGTACCGGTAACGGAAAGCTCAACGCCAACCTGCGACGATTTGGGGATGGTTAGTGTGGTAGTGTACGGAAAGGTAGATTTTACGATAGATTGCATCATGGCGCAGCTGCCCAAAACCAATGCCAGGCCCAGCGACAAAAATAAAACCTTCCTTTTCATGGTGTTTTGCCCTCCTCTATTTCATAAACTTGAATATCGTAAGATACGAAAATAAAATTAATGTTAAATCTTGTTTAAAGTTTGAAGAATTGCAAAAAAAAGTTCCATTAAATACTTCAACGTTTCAAACATGCTGGAGCGGGTTGCCAGTGGTGAAGACAGGGTGAGAGGGTTGGATTTTGGGGATTATTTGTAGGAGTGACGTGTGATGGTTTGATATATCTGTCGGGGATGAGACATTATGCATCGTTTGCAATACCACCACAAGATTTAGAAATCACATGACAATTTTATATTTTCCCCGAATTGGGATATATTTTCCTTAAATTGGGGAAAAATGCCATATATATAACCTTTTTTTGTTTATAGGCTAAAATCCGCTTATGTATTTTATTTAAGAAAACACTTGTGTATTTTCATTATTATTATGTAGTTTTGCTGCATGACGATTCAATTAATACAAGAGCTTGAAAAAATAAGGGCCAACATGATTAAGGAGTTGCAGGCATTAGATACAACTATAGGAATATTAAAGGAAAAGATGCCCAAGAACGATAAATCATTTCTAAGTACTTTGGAAAATGATCTTCTGGAACTCCAGGCACCTAAAGAAGCAGTTTATATACCGCGGCTGAGACAAAGAAGTCAGAAAACTGCTGTAAAAAACAAAAAGGATAAGACAGATGTGGTTAAAACGGAAACTGTTTTATCAACTATAAAAGAATTTGGGAGATTTATAAAAAGGGCAGAAATAGACTCGAAAGTAGAACCCTTTGGAATATCCAAGGACTCCATAAGGTTTGCAATGACATATTTAAAGAAAACACATGTAATCATATCTATTCATCCTACTCCATTAAATAGTGATACAGTGTGGGGACTAACTGAGTGGACAGAAAATGGACATATAAAACCGGAGTATATGTATGTAGATGATATTCTTTAAAATACAAAGGGGCTGTTTCAGCAGCCCCTTAAAGAAATTTGCGATGATTTGCGATGGCAGGTAATAACGAACACTAAACAAGCCCGTTCAAGAACGTTAAAACCTCTCAAAGCCTAAGAGTGACTGTATCTGGTACCAACCTGCAACACCGTGTAGGGCAAAGGCCAGGCAGTCCTCTTTGTTATCGCAAATATAAGGATAAAATAATTTATAATTCCAAATTTCGAAGATCTCATGTATAGCTACTAAGGTATACTTGAACAAAGATGTTATGATTATTGAGGATATTCTTAACCCAAGCAATGAAAATGGATGCCACAATTAAGAAAGTAACCGCCGATTTCGAGGATGTTAAAACCTTAATGGATGAATTGAACTCCATAAAAAAAAATGAAAGGCGGGTAAAACGGCGATTAAAAACGAAGTATTTAAAGTATACTTTCTTATCCGATATTGTAGGTCTTTCTAAAAAAGACAAAAAACTAACCGAACCCCTTTTTTTATTTTTTAAAAATTTAGGAATAAACATCCATAGAGCGCCCAATAAAGATAAAGGTGGCGTTGAAGATTTGCGCGTTTTTTATAATGATAAATTGATTATAATCGAAGCTACGAGTATTGAAAATAACCGCGCAACGGAAGCTAAGCTAACTCAAATACTTAAGCACACTAAAATAAGGCAAGATGAATTCCCGAATTTCAAAGTTATAGGACTAAGCATTATTAACCACGAGGACGGCAAACATTTTACTAAGAGGGTTACAAAACAGAATTATCAAGACAAAACAATTAAGATATTAAAATCACATGAACTGTGCTCAGTTACTACCTTAACTTTGCTGATTAACTTTGTTAAAATCAAGAGGGGTGAAACATCTGTCGATGACTTAATGGCGAATTTAATATCCCCTGGAATATACGAAATATAAAATATCGGGTGAAAGTCCTACAAATGAATTTACGTGATACGCGATTCCAACAAGATGTTGGTCTGATTCAAGAACCTGCTTGCCCGACGGGATGTCGGGGACAACAAGCAAGGGCAAGAGACAAACACCCGATATTTTATATCTTTAAATACTAAGTGCTGATTAAAAATCCCGACAAACTAACTTATCGCTTCAAGGCAAGACAAGTACGTCTTAAGTTAGAGTTTGCCGTTTATCGGATAAGGAGTTTCATATCCAGCAAGCAAGAGATAAATTATCAGCACTTAGTATTTTTCAAACTGTGCCAACCATGTTAAATAGGGGTTCATCGAGATAAATTTATGAATTGGGACTATTCTATTATCGTCCGCAACCCCTCCGCACCACCCCACACCCAAAACCGGACGGGACAACACCAAAACTGAATGACTGCCACCACCCGGTCCGCCATGAACCATCAACCATGAACTCTCCCTCCCTCCAATTATTCCAAAAAAAATAACACCAATTCCCCTTTCAAAATGTATCTTTGCACCCCGACAAGAAGATACCGGATTGCGGAAACAATTTCGGAATATTTGAGCCGGCATTTCCGCATAAGGCAGCTTTCCTTGAATAAAAAAAGCCCATGCCCAAAGACACCTCCATTAAATCCGTTTTAATTATTGGTTCAGGCCCTATTATTATAGGCCAGGCCTGCGAATTTGATTACGCCGGTTCGCAAGCCGCACTTTCTTTAAAAGAGGAAGGCATTTCCGTTTCCATCATCAACAGCAACCCTGCTACCATCATGACGGATAAGGTTATTGCCGACCATATTTACCTGCTCCCCCTAACCAGCGACAGCATTGAAAAGATACTTAAAGAGCAAAAAATTGATGCGGTATTGCCAACCATGGGCGGGCAAACGGCGCTTAACCTTTGTATCGAGGTTGCTGAACGCGGCATCTGGGAGAAATATGGGGTAAAGATCGTCGGGGTTGATTTGGCTGCGATAGAAAAAACCGAAAATAGGGAAGCCTTCCGCCAGTTGATGGTGGATATCGGCGTAGGTGTGGCGACTTCGAAGATTGCAAACTCGTTTTTGGAAGGAAAAGAAGCCGCGCAGGTGATCGGCTTCCCTCTGGTTATCCGCCCCAGCTATACGCTGGGTGGTAAAGGCGCCGGGTTCGTACATAGAAAAGAAGATTTTGACGCGGCTTTAAGTCGTGGTTTACAGGCTTCGCCAACGCACGAAGTTTTGGTTGAGCAGGCGGTTTTAGGCTGGAAGGAATTTGAGCTGGAACTTTTGCGCGATAGCAACGACAACGTGATCATCATCTGCTCCATCGAAAACTTCGACCCGATGGGCATCCACACCGGCGACTCCATCACCGTTGCCCCGGCCATGACACTGAGCGACCGCTGTTACCAGGAAATGCGCAACCAGGCTATAAAAATGATGCGCGCCATTGGCAATTTTGCAGGGGGCTGTAATGTGCAGTTTTCGGTAAACCCGGCTGATGAGGCGCTTATCGCGATAGAGATAAACCCGCGTGTATCGCGGTCGTCGGCGCTGGCATCGAAAGCTACGGGATATCCCATCGCAAAAATAGCGGCTAAACTGGCCATCGGTTATAATCTTGATGAGATAGAAAACCAGATCACCAAAACAACATCGGCCTATTTTGAGCCGACGCTGGATTACGTGATCGTAAAAATACCCCGCTGGAACTTTGATAAATTTAAAGGCGCCAATCGCGAGCTGGGCCTGCAAATGAAATCGGTAGGCGAAGTGATGGGGATTGGCCGCAGCTTTATTGAAGCGCTGCAGAAAGCTTGTCAGAGTTTGGAAATTGGTCGCGCCGGGCTTGGCGCCGATGGCCGTCAAAGCCGCAACCTTGAGGATATTATGCATAGCCTGGAGCATCCAAGCTGGGACAGGCTGTTCCATATTTACGATGCGCTAAGTTTGGGTGTGCCGATCGAGTCGGTGCGCAAGGCAACAAAGATCGACCGCTGGTTTTTAAACCAGATAATGGATGTGGTGAATTTGGAGAATGAGTTGCGCCGTTACTCGTTAAATAACATCCCCGAAGAGTTTTTCTTCACCATGAAGCAAAAAGGCTTTTCGGATAAACAGATATCACATGTGCTCGGCAATGTTAGCGAAGAAGATGTTTACCAGCGCAGGCAGGCCTTAGGCATCCGCCGGGTTTATAAAATGGTAGATACCTGCGCCGCTGAATTCCCGGCAAAAACACCTTATTATTATTCGACCTATGAAGGTGAGAATGAATCCATCGTATCTGACAGGAAAAAAATAATTGTATTGGGCTCGTGGCCGAACCGTATAGGCCAGGGTATTGAGTTTGATTACAGCTGTGTACATGGCCTCATCGCTGCCAAAGAATCAGGCTTTGAAGCCATCATGATCAATTGCAACCCCGAAACGGTATCGACTGATTTTAACATGGCCGACAAGCTGTATTTCGAGCCGGTGTACTGGGAGCATGTACGCGAGATCATCGAGCTGGAGAAACCTTATGGCGTTATCGTTCAGCTGGGTGGGCAAACGGCTTTAAAAATGGCCGAAAAAATGCACGAGCATGGTATCCGCATCATCGGCACCTCGTTCAATGATATGGACATTGCCGAAGACCGCGGCCGTTTTTCGGACCTGCTGAAAGAGTTGGAAATCCCCTATCCAAGATACGGCGTGGCCGAAAGCGCCGAAGAAGCCATAGAGGTTGCCCACGAAGTTGGATACCCGGTATTGGTGCGCCCAAGCTATGTATTAGGCGGCCAGGGCATGAGCATCGTCATTAACGATGAGGACCTTGAAAAAGCTGTAGTTGGCCTATTAAAAAACCTTCCGGGAAACCGCGTACTGATCGACCATTTCCTCGACCGCGCTGCCGAAGCAGAGTCAGACTCCATCAGCGACGGGGATGAAGTGCATATTATTGGTATGATGGAACACATCGAACCAGCCGGTATCCACTCCGGCGATTCATTCGCCGTATTACCACCGTTTGATCTGTCGGACAATGCTATCGCCCAAATGGAAGAATATACTGTTAAAATAGCCAAAGCCTTAAATGTATTAGGTTTGCTGAATATACAGTTTGCCATTAAAAACGATAAAGTATACGTGATCGAGGCTAACCCGCGCGCATCGCGTACCGTGCCATTCATCGCGAAAGCTTATGACGTACCCTATATCAACATAGCCGCCAAATGTATGCTGGGTGTAGCCAAACTGAAGGATTTTACCATCGAACGTAAATTATGGGGCTATGCTATAAAAGAACCGGTATTCTCGTTCGATAAGTTCCCCGAAGTAAACAAAGAGCTTGGCCCCGAAATGAAATCAACCGGCGAAGCCATCCGTTTTATTCCCAACCTGCAGGACCCATATTTCAGGAATTTGTATAAGGAAAAATCGATGTACCTGAGCCGCTAAGGAGGTGAAAGGTAAAAGGCGAAAGGTTTTAAATGTGTTAACCTTTCGCCCTTCACCTTTTGCCTTTTACCTATTCTACAAGAAGCCCCTTTACCTCAAAAGTTAACCTTTGCTTTGGATTGGTTTTAACAGCATGTTGCTTTTTCCCCGTAACGGTATCGCCTGCAAAATGCTGCCCGTCATCCGCAATGAATTGTTTTGCTGCAACGCCTTCGGCAACGATGGTGCGGCCTTTTAAATCGTATGGGATAGTTATGTTATAGATCTTAAAATGGGCGGCGATTATTTTCCCGTGGCCGGCATCTATGTCAAACCAGCCCCCTTGCCGTTTGGTTACTTTTATTACTTTTCCACGGATAGTTGTGCTGATCCGCACTTTTTTATCCATAAAGGTTTCGAGTTTAAAAGCGTTTACCATAGCTGTTGTATCGGGTTTACTGCCAAAAATCTTGCCGTGGACCAATGGCTGCGACTTTTGGGCTAAAGAAAACAGTGATAACAGGATTAAGACAAAAAGGAGTTGTGTTGCTTTCATAATAGGATACAACAATAAATTTTGGAGCAGGTTTTAAACTAAATGCCTTTTACATAGTATAAAGTGATACATTTGTACCCGCAGCTGTTAAATTAATTTTAGAATAGCTTGGTTTGATGTTAATATTTGTTAAAATTCTTCGGTACAAGCAATATAAAGGCTAATATTGGAGTTGAAATAGTTATCATTTATCATTAGCCGCATGGTTAAAAAAAATTATCCCCTTATTCTGTTATTTGCATGAAAATCTTCTACTTACGCAATATTTATTTAAGCTCATTATTTTTATTATTTGTTTTTTTAACCGTAGGGTGCAAAAAAGCCGCAACGACCGCAACAACCGTAACTATTCCTACTGTTGTAACTACCGCTACAATTATTGATGTAACTTCAACATCAGCCCAAAGCGGCGGTGTGATCACGGATTTAGGTGACGCGTCATTATCGGCAAATGGCGTAGTTTACAGTTCCGTTAACAGCACGCCCACCTTAACCGATTCCAAAACATCTGACCCGGTTGTTACAAACCAATTCTCATTTCCGCCTTTTGTTAGTAATTTAACCAATTTAACACCCAATACCGTATATTATATTAGGGCTTATGCCACAAACCCTGCCGGTACAGGCTACGGCAGCGTGGTAAAATTTACGACAAGCTCCAGTTTAACAGCAATAACTGCTACAGTAACAACATTTGCAGGTAACGGGTCGGCGGGTTATGTTGATGGCGCGGGGCTGAGCGCACAATTTAATAATCCGGAAGGGGTATCAGTTGACAGTAAAGGGAACGTTTACGTTTCTGATACCTATAATAGTATTATAAGGGCGATTACACCAGCCGGCGTTGTAAGCACCATAGCTGGTATGCCACCCTTAGGTTATACCGATGGGCCTGCTGCAACCGCGCAGTTTTATGCGCCTGGCGGCTCGGCTTTCGACAGCCAGGGCAATTTGTATGTGGCCGATTATGGCAATAACGTTATCCGGAAAATTACGCCTGCTGGCATTGTAAGTACATACGCAGGCAACGGCACGCCAGGATACCGCAACGGAGCGGCAACTTCGGCCAGTCTTACCGGAACGACAGATACGCTCGCTTATTTTAATAACCCGCAGGCTGTGGCTGTTGATGCGGCGGGAAACGTTTATGTTGCCGACCGTGGCAATAACGTGATCCGTAAAATTTTACCGACCGGCAGGGTGATTACCTTAGCGGGGACCAAGACACCCGGCTATGTAGATGCGACTAACGAGTTCGCCTCGTTCTCCAGCCCATCGGGCGTAGCGGTGGATGCTTCAGGCAACGTTTATGTAGCGGACGAAGGAAATGCTGCTATCCGAAAGATAAATCCGTCCGAGGTGGTTACGACTATAGCAGGCGGCGCCACGCAACCGGGCCTGCTTAACCTGCCTGCCGGCATAACAATTGATAAGGCCGGTAATCTTTATATTGTTGACGAGGGCGGCCGGATATTTGAATATACAACGGCAAATGTTTTGTACAACCTGGCTGGTACCTTAAATAAGTCGGGCCTTGTTAATGGGGTGGGAACAAGCGCACTATTCAGTAACCCGCAGGGAATAGCAATTGATGCCAGTGGCAACCTGTATGTTGCCGATCAATATAACAGCTGCATCCGCAAGATCACGATAACGGTGACAAATTGATTTGTTAGAGTCAAGAAATCAAGAGGCAAGAACCAAGAAAATTAGAACTTTTAGCAGGGCCGGTTTTTGTTTTCTTTTATCCTGATTCCTGTTTCCAGCAGCTAACATCACAATTCGCCCAACTTAATTAAGGCATAAAACAGCCCGGTGCAATGTAAAGCCTGGGCTATTTTATTTTCGGCCAATAGTTTTTTTACGTCTGGGATGGTAAACGTTTCAACTACAATTTCTTCCTGGTCGTCTAAATGTTGTTCCTGTACTTTTTTTCCGCCACGGGCTAAATAGCAATTGGTGTGGTTATCCGCTGTGGACGGGTTGGCATAAACAATGCACAACAACTCAAAATCATCAAATTGGTAGCCGGTTTCTTCTAATAGTTCCCGGCGCAAAGCTTGTTCCGGGGTTTCCCCGGCGTCTATTACGCCCCCGGGAATTTCAAGCGAAACTATGCCTGCGGCATGACGGTACTGGTTCACCATTAAGACTTTATTATCTTCGGTAATGGCGACGGCGTTCACCCAATTGCTGTACTCCAAAACATAATAATCTTCAACAATATGGCCATCCGGCATTTCGCAACGGTCAGACCGTAGTGTAGCCCACGGCCCTCGATGAATATAGTTAGATGAAAGTTTTTTCCAGGTAAGGTCCTTCATGATTTTTTTTACAAGATTAATTGCTGCAAAGAAAAGCAATATCCCGTAACAACAAAAAAGCCTCTCATAATTAAGAGGCTTTTTGTGATTTTGCAAGATGTAAGTTTTGATAGAGGTGGCGTTAACTGCAAACTGCCCACTCCAAACTGCAAACTGATCAATCGGGCATCAACACGGTATTTACCACGTGTATTACACCATTGCTTTGATTTACATCGGCGATGGTTATCCACGACATACCGCCTTTTTCATCAACCAAATAAAGTTTTTTACCTTTTGACATAACGGTTAAGGTACCGCCCTCAACTGTTTTTAATTCGGCTTTTCCGTTACCGGCTTTAACCTGCGCCCACAGATCGGCAGAACTTAAACGGCCCGCAACCACATGGTAAGTTAAAATTTTGGTTAAAGTTGCTTTGTTCTCTGGTTTTACCAGGTTGTCAACTGTCCCGGCAGGCAATTTGCCGAATGCTTCGTTGGTTGGTGCAAACACGGTGAAAGGCCCTGCCGATTCCAAAGTGCTAACCAGATCTGCCGCTTTAACTGCTGCAACGAGTGTAGTGTGATCTTTGGAATTTACTGCATTTTCAACAATGTTTTTTGTTGGGTACATAGCTGCACCACCTAACATTGGGTCTTGTGCATTTGCCTTGGGCGCAATTGCAAAAGCTGCTAATGCAAAGGCCGCGATAATTAATTTTTTCATAATGTTAATGTGTTTTGTTTAGGAGAAGATACGGGGTTTAGGGAAAGGCGGTTTTTGGAGAGAGGTGTTTTTTATATTTCCATCGTAGAGACGCAATGCATTGCGTCCCTAACAAACAGGTATAGGATGATATAATAGAATGACTAACCTCCTAAAAAAAACAATCCCGAAGCAATATTATCCGCATATAATTTACCCATTTGAGTAAGGTAAATTATTTCATCTTTTTGTTCAATCCATTGATTATCAAAAAAACGCCGGGCTGCAATAACCAGTTCTGCCGATGATGCCGGGGCAATGGAATTGAGCTGGTTCAGATCAAGCCCCCATATAGTGCGCAGGGAGGTCATAATATATTCATTTAAGCGGTCTGCTTCGGTTAATATTTCAGTTTCAGCGGGTATTTCGCCGGTACCTATAGCCTGGATATATTTTGCGTTATTGGCAACATTCCATTGTCTTTCCCCGCCGTTATACGAATGTGCCGAAGGGCCTATCCCCAGGTATTTTACCCCCTTCCAGTAGTTGGAGTTATGCCTTGAATAATGCCCCGGTTTGCAAAAATTGGATATCTCATAATGTTCGAACCCATGCCCCTGCATCGCATCCATCAGTGAAATAAATTGTTCAGCGCTTTGCTGCTCGTTCATAGCCGGCTGCTTTTTATTTTTTATGAATGATGCCAGCGCGGTTTTTGGCTCAACCGTCATGGAATAAGAGGACACATGAGGCACCCCAAGTTCAAATGCCTTGTCGAGATTATACTTCCATTTTTGGTCAGTCAGCAGGGGGTAGCCATAAATAAGGTCGACCGTCAGGTTCTCAAACCCAATATCCTGCGCCCTTTTTACAGATGCTTCGGCTTCATTTGCACGGTGTACACGGTTCATCCATTCCAAATCTTCATCAAAAAACGACTGGACTCCGATACTAAAACGGTTTATATCAGTTTGGCGAAAGGATTGTAGCTTTTCTATATCCAGGTCATCCGGGTTGGCTTCTAAAGTTATTTCGGCATTTGATGCTACCGTATGCAAACCCCTGATAGTATTGATCAGCAAGTTTATCTCACCTACGCTTAGCAATGACGGTGTGCCGCCGCCAAAATAGATGGTTTCAATTGTTTCGCCCTTGAGGTAGTTTTTCTGAAGCTGAATTTCTTTTACCAGCGCCTGCAAAAGCTCGTCCTTATATTTTAATGACGTGCTGAAATGAAAATCGCAGTAATAACACGCTTGTTTGCAGAAGGGAATGTGGATGTATATGCCGGCCATCGGGTCAAAGGTATGTAATTCGCGAAACCGCAAAGATAATTTATACAGCGTATCATGACTTTTTGTGGCTGCTTTCGGAGCTATCGGCTATAAACCAACCTGTTTATGGCTACAAACGAGGCGGTAATTGTCTATTTTCAATTCACAACCCGGCCTTCACTTTTTAATCTGTCCCCACTGTCTGTAATTTTTCTCCTGTAGTGGCAGCAAAAACTATCAGAGGTTAAAAAGCGAACGCCAATTGTTCGATTTCGATACAGGGTGATGTGATATTTTTTTAATAGAATATTAGTAATCAATACTTTACAAATACGGTACAATGTTTATAGCAGTTTCAAACTAAATTTGGTTTTAATTAATATAGGCATAAAACCATATTAAGACCCCTTAAAATAAAGATCAATAATTAATAAATTATACCATGATAAAAAATTATTTAAAAACTGCTTTCAGGGGGCTAATGAAAAACAAAGGCTTTGCTTTTACCAATATATTTGGCTTGGCTTTAGGTTTGACAACCTGCATGCTTATAGTTTTTTATGTATTTGATGAATTAAGTTACGACCGGTATAACACGAAAGCGGACAGGATTTACCGGGTAAATGAAGACATTAAGTTTGGCGGTAGCACGAATTCTTACGCTATCTCGCCTGCACCTATGGCTACCGATTTAAAAAATGATTTTCCTGAAATTGAACAGGCAGTAAGGTTCTGGAATAAGGGGGGCAACCAGGTTAAAAAAGGCACCCAAAATATAAGCGAAATGATGGTATACGCCGACCCGTCAATTTTCAGCGTATTTACATTACCTATGATCAGCGGTAGCCCCTCATCTGCTCTAACAGAACCACATTCGGTAGTTATCACGGAGCGTATCGCTAAAAAATATTTTGATGGCGCTTCCGGCGGTTACCAGGATGTCGTAGGTAAAGTATTGATAGTTAACGATACTGTACAATATAAAATAACTGGGGTTATTAAGGATATTCCTCAACAAAGCCATTTTACGTTCGATTTTTTTTTATCAATGCCAACCTTAGCGGAAAGCAGGGATAACAACTGGTTAAGCAACAATTTTAATACTTATATTTTGCTTAAACCGGGAGCGGATTATAAGAAGCTTGAGTCCAAATTTCCTGATTTTTTCAGGAAACACGCGGGTGCGCAATTGGAAAGCATTATCCATTTAACCTTTGCAAAACTTAAACAATCCGGCGATTATTTTCGGATGAACCTTACACCTCTTAAGGATATACATCTTAGGTCAAACCGGTTGGAGGAAATGGGTGCTAATGGCAATATACAGTATGTTTATATTTTTTCGGCCATAGCTTTATTCATATTACTGATAGCCTGCATAAACTTCATGAACCTTTCTACCGCGCGTTCATCAAACCGGGCGCGCGAAGTTGGAGTACGTAAAGTTTTGGGGTCGCCGCGTACATATCTCATCGCTCAATTTTTAGCAGAGTCCATTATGATAACCTTCTTTGCTGCAATGATTGCATTGTTAGCGGCTTGGGCATTTTTGCCATTGTTTAACCAAATGGCGGGAAAGGAACTAACAGTCACTTCAAATATAGTTAAATGGATCGCGCCTGTATTGTTAGCGATAATTGTCGTAGTTGGGTGCCTCGCAGGTTCCTATCCTGCATTTTTTTTATCGGGCTTTCAGCCTATTGAAGTGCTAAAGGGTAAACTAACCGCAGGGTTTAAAGGGGGAGGGCTCCGCCGCTTTCTCGTCATATTTCAGTTTGCCATTTCTATTTTTTTGATCATTGGGACCTTGGTTATTTATAACCAGCTAAAATATATCCAAAACAAGTACCTTGGCTACAACCGCGACCATGTATTGGTGATAAACAACTTGTGGACGCTTCCAAATAATGCTGCCAAAGCATTCAAGCAGCAAATAAAACGATTGGCAGGTGTTGAGGACCTAAGCCTTTCCCAGGCGCTGCCTACCTGGAATTATGGAAGTAGCAACCTCTTTTTCAAAGACAAGGTATTTGATCAAAAGAGGTCAATAGTGGCGAGAGACTGGGGAGTAGACGAAGATTATATCCCGACACTTGGTATAAAAATGGCTGCGGGAAGAAATTTCTCAAAAGACATGCTTACGGATTCAACCGGTCTGATCATCAACAAAGCAGCGGCAAATCTGCTTGGTTATGCTAATCCTTTGAACCAAACGCTTTATTTGCCGCAGGGTACCATGGCTGAAATCATGAAACCCTATCATATTATCGGCGTAATGAACGATTTTAATTTTCGCTCATTAAGAGAAAATGTAAGCCCTTTGATATTCATGCAAAAGCAAAAGAGTAATGCGCTGAGCGTGCGCGTTAAGTCTGCCGATATTCCCCTACTGCTGTCGCAGATTAAAGATAAATGGAAAGAAATATATCCCAACCAAGGGTTTGACTACTCGTTTTTGGATGATGATTTTAACGCAATGTACTGTACAGAACAGCGCACAGGTACCATTTCTATGGCATTTACTTCGCTGGCTATTATTATAGCCTGCCTGGGTCTGTTCGGCCTTGCAGCCTACGCGGCAGAACAACGCACCAAAGAAATAGGCATCAGAAAGGTATTGGGAGCTAATGTAACAACTATTGTCGTCTTGCTTTCGAGAGACTTTCTATTTTTGGTGCTTGTGTCAATTGTCATCGCTTCCCCGGTGGCCTCCTGGTTTATGCAAACCTGGTTTTTACAAGGCTTTGCCTACCGTCAAAATATACAATGGTGGGTATTCGCGTCTGCTGGGCTAACCGCTATTTTTATTGCTTTTATTACGATAATTTTTCAGTCAATAAAAGCAGCGTTGGCTAATCCGGTGAACAGTTTGAGGAGTGAGTAGATGAGATAGTTACCAAAAAAATAACGACAAACTCCGGGACCTGGATTAAACGAAAAAATAAATGACAAAAGCAACAGGCGGTTTTTTGGTATTCGTACTGGCATCTTTTACTTTGCTCAGCTGTCATTCGCATTACCGCTCCACAGCATATTCGTATGTAAAACCCAAACAGCTTTCTGATGGACTGCCTGTAGATGCGATGTATAATAATGGGATGGACACCGGTAAAATCGTAGCGCTTACCAAACTTATACTGGCTGATAAATATCCAAATATCCACAGCATGCTCATCCTCAGGCATGGCAAACTCATTTATGAAAATTATTTTGCAGGCGAAGATGAAATAGTGGGTAAAGGGCATGCGGGTTACGTTGACCACACGATCGATGATCTGCATGATTGCAGGAGCGTTTCAAAAAGCTTCACCTCGGCGTGCATTGGCATTGCTATAAAACAAGGCTTTATCAAAAGCATTGATGAACCGATATTTTCATACTTCAAGGAATATGCAAAATATTTCGATGCGGCTAAACGAAAAATAACGATCCGGCACCTGTTAACCATGACCAGTGGCTTAAAATGGGATGAAAACACTTCCTACCTCGATCCTAAAAACAGCGAAATACAAATGGACAGAAGCGATGACCCGGTCCAATTTATATTAAGCTGTAAGCTGACCTCCGTTCCGGGTACAACCTGGAATTATAGCGGCGCAAGTGCTACGCTTTTAGGAGAGATATTAAGGAAGGCTACCGGCGAAAGACTGGATCAGTTTGCCACGAAGTATTTGTTTGCCCCTTTGGGCATCAAAAAATATACATGGGAACCCATGCTAAAGGATAAGGATATGACTGCTGCTGCATGGGGCCTTCGGTTAAGGTCGCGGGATTTGGCCAAATTCGGACTTTTGTATATGAATGACGGCAAATGGGGCCATACGCAGGTCCTGGATACCAATTGGGTGAAACAATCATTAAGTGCCCAGGTATTCAGGCCATCAGAAAGCCCCAAAATAGCCCGGGGTTATGGTTTTCAATTTTGGACGGATCCGTTTACACTATCCGGATACAAAACTGATCTTCCTTTCGCCATGGGCAGAGGCGGACAGCTGATCATTTTTTGGCGGTCTATGGATATAGTGCTTGTATTTACCAGCGGTAATTATAATCAAAATAATACAGGAAGTGATATCTATACCGCATTTGCCCACTACATCGTTCCTTCGGTAAAAGAGATGCAGCCTTACCTGAAGTAAAATGCAAAGCGGATAGTCAATATAAACATCCAGGTTTTATTACTTTCGCGTCATAGCTAAAAACAAAGCCAACGGGGTAACCATATTCATCTAATCTATTTTTTATCCAATAAGGCAATTGCGCCAGGTACTTATATAAAGTCTAATAATTAATTTCACAAACTATTTTTAATTCATCATTAGGTTTTAAAAAGTGAGAGAACATTTTCCAAAAAGCCACCTTTCGTTCTTTGAGGGTCTTGAGGTATCTGTTGTGTGTTATTTTCTTTCTCATATACCACCATGCCCGTTCAACCGCATTTAGGTCGGGGCTGTATGGCGGCAGGAAAAACAATTCCAATACAGGATGTCTTTCAAGCCACGCACCTATTTTCTTTGCATGATGATAGGCAACATTGTCTAAAACTAAAATAATCTTCGGAGCTCCTTTGTAAACCGCCAGTATTTTTTTCAAATGCTTCTTAAACGTATGGCTATTGCCCCGGTCGGCAAAGCTTACCGTTATTTGTCCCGTATCATAATTATAACTTCCAAAAACAGTTTGTCTTTCCCTTTTACGTTGCTTGCACTGTATTTGAGGCTGTTTTCCTTTCTTTGACCACCCGTAGCTTACAGTGGCTGTGTTAGACATAGAACATTCATCCTCATAAAGCAATATAGCATCTGGTATTTCAAGGAGTTTTTTTTAACGATATTTTAAATGCTTCCTGTTTGTGAGTGTCCGTTTCAGGGAATAAGCCCCGGCCTTTCTGATAGGTAAACCCTAATGATTTAATAATGTTATAGATCTGCGCCCGCTTATAAACCAGGCCATAATGCTTTTGTATCCATTCTATCAGCATCGGACCTGTCCAGGTAGCCGTATTATAGCCATGATCTGTGGGTCGTTCACTTAATAAAACAGCTATCTGCTCCCGTTGTTCCTGTTTCAATCCCGCCGTCCTGCCGCGGCCTGGTTTATCTCTTAACCCATCTATTCCTTCTTTTTCAAACCGATGCGCCCAGTTGGTTATTTGTTTAAAGCTTGTATTATAAAGTTCTTCCAGCTTTCTGCTGGGTTGGCCTAATGATAACTGATATACTGCATATAGTCGTATCCCTATCGTATAACGTTCATCATCCCGGAACATCGCCTTTATATCTTCAGGCTTATATTTGTTTATCTTTAATACTGGTCTGCCCATAACGTATCTTTTTTATAAAGATACATTTTTTATTTGTGTAATTATTTATTGGATTATATATAATCCTTTAATTTTTATTTTGTTTTTGCCTTTTTCCTCGCCTTATCCTGCTTTTGCTATTCCGCTTCTGCTGTTTCCTCCAATATACCGAGGCCCTTCTGCCAGCGATAAAGGCCTGCGCCAACAGCGGCGGCCACTATCAATTCAAAGGCAGCTTTTTCGTTTCCCGTTTTTTCGACAACTTTTTTTACCTGTTCATCTGTAACATTATAGGCTGCGTGGCCAATTTGCTGCGCCAAATCATCATAGACTGCTTCTCCTACGGAAGGGCCACCTGTCGCCCGCTTCGCCATTGCCTGGCGAAGTGCAATATCCGATATTCCCGGTCCTTCCAAAACACGTTTGCGCAATACTTCGGCCAGGGCCCGATGGTCGGGGTGGCCGTGAAGCTTGCTTTTACCAAATACATAGCCCTGTTCCAGCAATCGCTTTGCCGCACGGGAAAAATCGCTATCACCAGGGATCTCGAAATTGAAGGTGTCTGCCAGGCGCACGGTAATACTGAACAGGGTAACAACCGCCATTGCATCCTCCAGTTCCTCCGGTGTTATCCCGTTTTGAAGTGCCGCGATAGCGTGTTTCGCGGTGAGTTCATCGGGTGTTTTGGCAAATACTTCCAGGAAAACCAGGATGGTGTGTAATTTCGAAGATAATTTTGCTAGCCGGAAATCTTCGAGCGTGGCTGCTACCAATGTTTTATCTAAAACCAACGAAGCAATCGCACTATGCGCCTTGATACAGAAGGTGCACGAACTCCATTCGGCAGTCATGGCTGCGAAAAGTTCCCGCTCACCAACAGACCAATTGCTTTCTCCGCGCATTGCGGCTTGTGTCCAGGCAGCCATTGGCTTACCATAAAAGTCGTCGTGGTACATCACGATCCTGGCCGCATCGGGCAGCCGCATTCCTGATACCATTGAAATAAACCTGAACAAAAGAGCATGGAAAAAACCATCTCCTTTTTCTACATTATGAAGACGCATACGATTCTTTTTTTATTCAACACTCAATTGTTTGCATACAACTTCTACACACGCCGAAGACCTGTTTTGTTACCTTCTGCATCAGGCAACATACCCACATAGACGCTATGTATCAACTATTAATTCAACTTGGCTATTAGCATAAAGGTAGTTATTTATTCATTAGGTAATTATATTTTGCAGTCATTGGGTAAGCAGTTAAAACAGCGCTTACCCTAACCGCGATGAGGGATTGCCCGGCAAATTTTCATAAGGATTTTTTAAATAAAATGCTGACTGAAGTATGATCTTTAGCGCGAAATCAGTTGTTTTACCGGATATTTGAAAACTACAATGAATTAAGATATAATCAATATGAAAAAAATAGCGCTGTTATTGGTTGGTTTACTAACCTGTCTGTGCACAACTGCACAGAAGCATGCCGACTGGATCAAAACTGCTGTCTTTTATCAAATTTACCCTTCGTCGTTTCAGGATATGGATGGTAATGGTATCGGTGACCTGAAAGGCATCCAATCAAGGCTGGATTATATTCAATCGGTTGGCGTGAATACCATCTGGTTAAACCCGGTCTTCAAATCTGCATTTAAAGACGGGGGTTATGATGTTATAGATTTTTACCAGGTTGATCCCCGTTTCGGAACAAATACTGAACTCGTGCAGTTGGCGAATGAAGTGCACCGCAGGGGAATGCATATTGTGCTTGATTTGGTTGCGGGCCACTCATCAAATCAAAGTGAGTGGTTTAAGCAATCTATGGAGGCCGATAAAAATTTGCAATACAGCGACTATTATATCTGGGCTCCCGATAAACCAAATGATCTATCCGCCCAGGAGGCTTCACATTGGGTTGAGGCAAATGCGCCAAGAGCCAAATACTACATAAAGAATTATTATGATATCCAGCCGGCGCTTAATTACGGATACGCCAATCCTAACCCTAACCATCCATGGGAACAACCTGTAGACGCGCCCGGGCCAAAAGCCGTACGCCGCGAATTGCAAAATATCATTACCTTTTGGCTGGAGAAAGGCGTGGATGGCTTTCGTGTTGACCTGGCGTCGAGCTTGGTAAAGAACGATCCTGACAAAAAAGCGACCATCGCCCTTTGGCAAGGTTTAAGTGCCTGGTATCACGAAAAATTCCCACAAGCGGTGTTAATAGCCGAATGGTTCAATCCCAAACAGTCTATCGGGGCCGGGTTTGATATAGATTTCCTGAGGCCCGGCAAGCTTACGTCGGCCTATGAAAGAGGGCAAAAAACTGATGCCAAAATATATTTCAGCAAAGCAGGGGAAGGGACGGTTGCCGATTGGGAACTTTATTTTAAAGACCAATATGAAAGTACCTTGAACAAAGGTTACGTGTCGCTGCCAACAGGTAATCACGATTCGCCCCGAATATCAAATGATGACCGGAAAGCCCCGGCGGAATTGAAAGTCCTCCTGACATTTTTGCTCACCCAGCCCGGCGTACCATTTATATATTATGGAGATGAGATAGGCATGAAGTACATTACTAATTCGCCTGATGTTGAAGGCAGTCGGAACCGGTCCGGCACCCGTACGCCTATGCAGTGGGATGATAGTGAAAACGACGGTTTCTCAACCGCCCCGAAAGACAAAATTTATATTCCTCAGGACCCGGATCCAGATCGGCCAACAGTCGCTAAAGAGGAGAAAGACTCAAATTCACAGTTAAATTATGTACGGAAATTGTTGAAACTACGGGCATCTGCGGCTGCGCTCGGTAACGACGGAGAGTGGGAATTTTTGAGTGATGTTAATCAACCTTATCCTATGATTTATATGCGCCGCAACGGTAACGAAAAATACATTATAGCCGTTAATCCATCAGGTAAAAGTGTAGAAGCAAAGATTGCGGCACAAAACGCCAAACGCGCCACTTATATTTTCGGAACCACTAAAGATTGCAGTTACAAGATGGACAACAGCGCAGACATTATAAAATTGCCAGCTGTTTCTGCCGCAATTTTTAAACTTGAATAAATTAACGGTTTCTACTTGTAATAAACCTGGTAACGCTTACGTGGTATACTACGACATTCCCTTCGTTATTGTTTTATTTTATAAAACCATAACGAAGCGGTGCAAAAAAACTGCGTAATAATTTAACGCTAAATTAAATATCAGCCCGCAAAACAACCAATTATTACGGTAATTTTGCCCGCAATATTTACAAGGTATTCTCATACAAAAATGCGTTTTACTTCTCTTTGTCTTCTGTTTATTTTAACGCTGTGTTTTGCAGGTTATGCGCAGCCTGATACTACAGCTCCGAAAAAGGATGCCGCCTTAAATTACAACAAAGTACAACTGCCCGATTCTGCTGCGATGGCAAAGGCTAACAGGCAGCAGTTTGTGGCAGATTCTATCGCCATGTTTTATTTGATCCCCGATTCATCCCGCGAAAACCAGTTTTTAAGCCGCATCCGGAAGAATAATTTGTTTGATCTTACCTCACAATCATCGGCTCCCTTGCTGCAAAAAAGTGTAGTAAAAAGCGGCGAGGCCCGCGCATCGCGCGACCCGTGGGTTATCGCAGTAATTATTGGCTTATTAATTTATACAGCCCTTTTAAACCTTTTTTTAAACAAGGATATAAAAAATGTTATCCAATCATTTTACACAAAAAACGCACTTTCGCAGGTTGATAAAGACGGCGGCCTGGTAAACGCATGGGCATTTATTGGCTTATTTTTACTATTCTGTTTAACGGCAAGCCTTGTTTTATATCAATTTACAGTATATGAAAATATTGATTACGGCATCGGCGGTTTCCAGCTTTTTATTTCGCTTTCGCTTATAATTAGCTTATTATTTGCGCTTAAGTTTATAATATTAAAATTTATTGGCTTTGTTTTTGCTGTTAACGGCTTGGTTAGTGAGTATATCGCAATATTAAATTTAACTTATTTTAATATTGCTTTTGTTCTTTTATTTGTTGCCTTGTGTTTTAGCTTACTTGCCAACCGCTTTATACCGTGGTTATTAATTTTTACCGTGGGGTCAATCGCTATTATATTTGCCGTGCAATACCTGCGAAATAGTATAAATGTGGTTTCCAATTTTCGATTTCATAAGTTTTATTTATTTATCTATCTTTGTGCCCTCGAAATTTGCCCCATTTTGATTTTAATCAAGGCACTTAATATATAAACTTTTAGGATATATAAACTTTTAGGGAGTTACACGATTTGAATTTGGAAGAGAGAAAGAAAAGGGTTAAGAGCATTTTAGTTACATTGCCCAAACCTGAAAATGATAAAAATCCATACGCCGAGCTTGCTAAAAAGCTTAACTTGAAAATTGATTTCAGATCATTTATTCATGTTGAGGGTGTACCGGCCAAAGATTTTCGGAAAGAGAAGATCAACCTGGCAGACTTTAGCGCTGTTATTTTTACAAGCCGTAACTCCGCCGATCATTTTTTCAGGATATGCGATGAGATGCGTTTTGAAGTCCCGGTAGAGATGAAATATTTCTGCTTATCCGAGACTATTGCGCTGTACCTTCAAAAGTATATCCAGTACCGCAAAAGGAAGATATTTTTTGGCAAGCAAACTGCTTCTGACCTTGCCGAGGTACTTAAAAAACACTCAGGCGAAAAATTTCTTTACCCCTGCTCGGACGTTGCTGCTGAAGAAACACAAAAGTTTTTGCTTGAAAATGGCTATAATTTTACGCCGGCGGTACTTTTTCGTACAGTTTGCAGCGATTTATCTGACCTGGCTGAAGTCTTTTACGATGTAATTGCCTTTTTCAGCCCATCGAGTATACAGTCACTGTATAAAAATTTCCCCGATTTTAAGCAAAACAATACCCGCATAGCCGCTTTTGGGGCGACAACCCACAAAGCCGTGCTCGAAGCGGGATTAATTTTAGACATACCGGCGCCCTCCCCTATAGCGCCTTCAATGACAATGGCTATTGAACAATATGTTAAGCAGGTGAACAAATAAATTGGTTTAATTATTGGTATGTTAGTGAAAAGTTGACAGGGTTGCACCACTTAAATTTACCCGGCAAACCAATCAACTATTGGCGGTTACACAATAAATTAGCAAACTAAAGGTTTATTTAGTGTTTTAGTAGAAAAAGTTGATTAGATTTGGTTGATTTATATTGTGCGAAACATCAAAAAATTACCTTGTTTAACTATACAACTAAATACCTGAACAACTTAATCAACAAACAAATTTGCTGTAGTAAAATAAATTTATTCGTAATTTAGTTTACGCTGTGCAACAATTTTCAGAGGAAAGCGTATAAATGCAAACTAAATTGATTGATTACCAACGTTAAATTAATTTTGAGCGCAAATTTGTTAGCTATAAATTAAAAATTAAGGTAGTTTTGATTAATAAAAATGTTTTTTTGTGTATTGATGAAGCAAATTTAATATATTCGGGGGTCGCATTGTGCTATATTCATATTTCATATAACTGAATTTTGATTTTAAAAATGAAGCAGATATACTTTTTAATAGCAGTTTTGGCCGTCGGGGCAATGAACGGCTGCAGCAAGGGCGGGGATCGGGGTGAAGTAACCGGTATTCCTCAAAAATCATTCAGGGCAGAAGTCCCGTTTGGCATGGTATATATACCGGGCGGCTCATTTTTGATGGGCCAGACAGACCAGGATGTTACTTTTGCGCAAATAGCGCAAACAAAACAGGTTACTGTTCCTCCGTTTTTTATGGACCAGACCGCAATCACCAATAGCCAATACAGGCAGTTTGTAAATTGGGTGCGCGACTCCATCGCCATTACCAATTTTGTTAATGACCCTAAATATTACATGAACCCCGCAAAAGGCGCGGCCGCAAATCCAAGCGGTAAAAAATATATTAACTGGGCTTATGTAAAAAAGAACCCTGTAATGAGCCCCAAAAAAGGAGCTGCCCAGGCTGCAACCGCCGGCAAACTGCAGGGAATGTATTACCAGGGCGATGACCGCATATTCGACCGTAATGAACTGGATGTACGCCTGTTAAAATACAATTATTCTTTCGTGGTATTGCGTAATGCCGCTAATTATAAAGATGACAAAACAAAAAAACGGTCAGATTTCATTTTCCGCGATACTGTACCGGTTTATCCCGATACTTTAGTTTGGCTCAGCGATTTTTCTTATGCCGCTAATGAGTCTATGACCGAAAGTTATTTTTCACATCCTGCTTACCGTAACTACCCTGTTGTAGGGGTAACCTGGCGCCAGGCACGTGCTTTTACCATGTGGCGCACACGTTATAATGATGCTTACAAAGAATCAAGGCATTTACCTACCCGTGCGCCTTACAGGCTGCCAACAGAAGCTGAATTTGAATATGCAGCACGCGGCGGAAGGGTTGGGACCGACTACCCATGGGGCGGCCCATATATAAAAAATGCAAAAGGGTGTTTACTTGCAAACTTTAAACCGGGCAGGGGTAATTATACCGACGACGGTGCAGCTTATACAGTAAGTGTAAAATCATATTTCCCCAACGATTACGGCTTATATAATATGGCCGGCAACGTGGCCGAGTGGACCTCATCCGCATTTGATGAATCGGCATCGACATTTGTTCATGACCTGGCGCCAACGTTTGATTATGAAGCTAAGGCAAGCGATCCGCCTGTACTGAAACGTAAAGTTGTAAGAGGCGGTTCGTGGAAAGATATTGGTTATTTCCTGCAAAATTCAACCCGTACTTTCGAGTACCAGGATACAGCCAAATCATATATCGGCTTCCGTTGTGTAACACATTACCTGGGCCGCGATATTAAAGACAAACGATAAATTATCTATATAAAAACAAATTTCTTAAATCCTTTTTTAAATTAATATGGCTGGCAAGAAACAACCTTACGGAATTAATAATATCGTATCATGGGGCGCTACAGTGGTTATCGTAGGTCTGATGTTTAAAATATTGCACTGGCCCGGCGCTACGTGGTTTATTAGCGGCGGGTTATCCGCAGAAGCTATCTTGTTCTTCCTGCTTGGTTTCCAGCGCGAGGAAAAGGAAATTGACTGGCGGCGTGCATACCCTGAACTGGATGAGGATTTTGAAGGTGAATTACCAAAAGGGAAAAAAGCGGTCGGCGGCGGCGATAATTTTTCAAATACTGCAGCTTTAGACCAAATGCTGGCCGAAGCAAAAATAGGCCCCGAATTAATTGGCAGCTTGGCCAGTGGTTTAAGAACATTTGGCGACAAGGTAAACTCTATATCACGCGTTACTGACGCAGGCGATGCCACTATAGCCTTTACTAATAAAGTTAAAGAGGCAACCATAAGTTATGATAGATTAAATAATTCAGTCGCAAAGGCTTCCACAAATTTAGAGGAAGTAGCCAGTACAAGCATTGATTCCAAAACCTACCACGACCAGGTAAGTAAAATGGCTAAAAACCTTACTTCCCTGAATGCCGTGTACGAGCTGGAGTTGCAGGATTCAAGCAACCACTTAAAATCAATGAATAAATTTTACCAGGATATGTCGACCACGGTACAAAACTTTAATGCCTCGGCAGGTGATGCTAAGCTGTTTAAAGATGAGATTTCCCGGTTGGCGAAAAATTTGTCGACGTTGAATTCAATATACGGTAATATGCTTTCTGCAATGAACCAGCCGCGTGTTAATAATTAATAGAAGGTTTTAGTCATTAAAAACATAACATTTAAAGCACATGGCGGGAGGTAAGCAAACCCCAAGACAACGAATGATAGGTATCCTGTACCTGGTGCTTTTGGGCCTGATAGCCCTTAACGTGCCGGATAGTTTGCTGGATGCGTTTAAAAATATAAAGGTCAGCCTGGATACATCCACTGATAACGTTAAAAAAGGGATAGCGACTACGTACACAACTTTTAAGGCCACCAAACTTGTAGATGAGCCGAAAAGGGCAGAACCGATATTAAAAAGGGCGCAAAATGCCAGCGATATAGCTGACGCACTCGACAAATATATAAGCGCTTTAAGGGAACAGCTTGTAGCCGAAGGCGGGGGTATTAATCCCAGTATTAATGATGTAAATGCAAGGGATAATCTGGATATATCGCCGCGTATCATGATCACTGATAAAAAAGGAGAAGAGCTGCGTCAAAAAATAAATGAGACCCGTGAGCAATTAAAGGCTTTATTGACTGATAAGGAGAAAGCAGGTGTAAATTTTTCGCTTAATGCGGAGGCGCCCGAACAAACCGCCGGGTCAGGGCCGAAAAAGAATTGGGAAGAGGCTTATTTTGGAGATGGTATACCATTGGGGGCTACACTTACTACATTGGCCAAGATACAGACAGATAATAAAAACGCTGAAAATGAAGTGGTGAAGAAGATATTAGGCGAAGCTGATCAATCAAGGGTAACACTTGATCAATTTAAGGCGGTTGCTACAGCGCCAACAAGTTACGTATTGGTTGGACAACCCTATACAGCGGAGGTTTTTTTAACCGCGTATGATTCTAAACTATCTCCCACTATCACTGTTGGTGGGTCGCCATTGCCAGTTGATGCCGGAAAAGGGAAATACTCTGGTAGTACGAGTACTGAAGGTTTGCATACGTGGGCTGCAAAAGTGGGCTTTAAGAACAACGACGGAAAGATGGAATACTATGATACTGATCCCCAAACGTATATGGTTGCAAGGCCATCAGCAGTAGTATCGCCTGATAAAATGAATGTATTATATATTGGCTTACCAAACCCTGTTTCGGTTTCGGCGCCGGGTATAGCAGATGCGGACCTTAGGGTAAGTATGAGCGGGGGCAGTATTAGCGGTAAAGGAGAGCATTGGACAGCTACCGTTAGTACCATTGGCGAGGCAAGGATCAGTGTTTCGGGAGAATTAACAAAGGGTAAAGTATCGCCTTTGGGTACTTCGGTTTTCCGCGTTAAACGTATCCCAGATCCGAAAGCCCAGTTTGCCGGAAAAAGCAGCGGGAATACCAGCGCTGCAAATATCAGGGCGCAGGATAGGGTATTCGCCAAACTTGAAAATTTTGAATTTGACGCTAAGTTTAATGTAACCCGCTTTACTTTACTGATTGCCAAACCGCGCCAGGATGTAATTATTTTATCAGCAACAGGAAATGAATTAACAGCCGCGATGCGTAGTGCAATGAGTAATGTAAGTCCAGGAACCACCATTGTTTTTAAAGATATTATTGCCGTTGGGCCTGACGGGACACAAAGAGGGCTTGACTCAATTGTTTTAGGTGCTAATTAGAATTGAAGGATTATGAAAACAAAAATTTTAATTGTTATACTTTGCCTGGCTTGCGCAGCATCTTATGGGCAAACAAAGAAAAAGAAAAGGAAACCGCAGCCAAAGCCGGCCGCTACCAGCACAGCCAACAGCGCTAAGCCCGCAGGGGCCGATACCACAAATAAGGGCGTAAAATTAGCGGTAAAGCCTTTTGACAGGCCATTGGACGGCTATTTCAAAAAAACCAATATTTTGAGCGCGAAGGTGACCCCTTATCCGAACCTGCGCGAATCGGATGTTGCTTTTCAGAAACGTGTATGGCGCGAAATTGATGTTCGCGAAAAACCGAATGCGTACCTGGTTTCGCCAAAACAAAGGCTGATCGACGTTTTGTTGAACGCCATCGATGCCGGCGAGTTAACCGCTTATGATGCTACCGCGACCAAAGATGATCCCAACGGGGATACCTTTTCAGTTCCTTTAGGCGGCGGCGCTGCCCGGAGCAAGCTTGCGGACAGCAGCGTTGTAGATAAATTTGATAAAGACGGAAACAAAATAGGCTCTACTGTGAAAGCAGGGGAACTTAACGCCGACAGTATAGTTAAATTCAGGTTAAAAGAAGACTGGATATTTGACAAGCAGCGTTCAATTTTTGAGCCCCGTATTATTGGTATTGCGCCGATGATCAAAGTGAAAGTTGGAAGTACTGAAGATTACCAGCCCGCATTCTGGATATATTTCCCTGATGCAAGGCAGGTATTAGCTACCAAAGAAGTTGTAAGCCGCGATAACGACAATACCGGTTTAAGTTTTGATGACGTTTTCATGAAAAGGATGTTTACAAGCTATATTGTAAAGGAATCGAACGACAAGGATGAACGTATAAAAGATTACATGACGGGCATCGACAAACTTTACGAAGCGGAGCGCATCAAGAAAAAGCTGATGGACTGGGAGCTTAACTTGTGGCAGTATTGAGGTTAGTGATTAGTCGGAAAGTCAGTAAAGTCCGGAAGTCCGAAAGAAGCTGCAACTGACGTTTCGACAAAAATAACTTAAGCTATATAGAAGAGGTTAGAGATTAGTCCGAAAGATAAAAAATATTTATGCCCCGGTGATTGAGTTCATCGGGGCATTTGGTTTTTGCTGAAATACCCCGCGCGCCGTCATTGCGAGGAACAGCCTGTCCCGACGAAGTTCGGGAAAGCAATCTCTGCATATGCTAATCAGCGAACCTATATCTCTCGTTTACCTGTCAGCGGCATGCTGTAAACGCTCACACTCCGGTCCATCGACTGTCCTGCGCAGAGATTGCTTTGTTCCACGCAATGACGGCGGGGTTACCTGCCTTACTTTTCCCTGAAGTATTCAATAATTGCCTTCGCCTGTTTGGTATTAACAACCTCCATCAATACTTCCTCCGATGCTTCCCGGATTTTCTTTACAGATTTAAAATATTTTAACAATTTTTCGGCGGTGGTTTTGCCTATGCCGGTAATAAGTTCAAGTTCGGTGGCGAGGGTGCCTTTGTCCCTTTTTTTCCGGTGAAAAGTTATACCGAAACGATGGGCTTCGTCCCTTAAATACTGGATTACCTTTAATGTTTCCGATTTTTTATCAAGATATAAAGGGTATTGGTCGCCGGGATAATATAACTCTTCGAGGCGTTTGGCAATACCTATTACCGTTACCTGTTTGTCGATCCCTAATAGCTTAAGGCTTTTTAATGCCGAGGAAAGCTGTCCCTTCCCGCCATCGATAACTATTAGTTGCGGCAATTCTGTGCCTTCGTCAAGCATACGTTTGTAGCGGCGCAAAACAGCTTCCTCCATGGTGGCAAAATCATCCGGGCCTTCCACCGTTTTTACGTTGAAGTGCCGGTAATCCTTTTTTGATGGTTTGCCATCCTTAAAAACAACTATCGCCGAAACCGGGTATTTACCCTGGAAATTGGAATTATCAAAACATTCGATATGCCGCGGCAGCTGGTTCATCCGCAGGTCTTTCATCATTTGGGTCAGCAGCCGCTCTGTCCTGATCTCGGGGTTCAGCTTTTCATACTGGTCTATCTTTTCTTTCCTGAAGAATTGTACATTTTTTTGCGAAAGGTCGAGCAGTTTTCTTTTTTCACCAAGTTTTGGAACGGTGAATTTTATCGACTGGTCCTCAATATCTATATCAAAAGGCACAATGATCTCTTTTGAATGACTATCATACCTGCTCCTGAACTCGATGATTGCAAGGGTTAACAACTCCTCGTCGCTTTCGTCAAGGCGTTTCTTTAGCTCGATGGTTTGTGTTTGAATAATGGTGCCATTCATTACTTTTAAATAGTTCACAAAAGCATATTTTTCGTCCGTTGCTATACTAAACACATCCACATCAGTGATCGATGAATTTACAACGGTTGATTTGCTCTGGTAATTTTCGAGCAGTTCGAATTTTCTTTTTAACCGGTGGGCGTGTTCATAATTCAAATCGGTTACGGCCCGTTCCATATCGCTTTTCAGGTTTCGTAAAACGCCGCCAATCTTTCCTGTTAAAATATCTTTTATTTCCTCGATGTTGTGCGCATAGTCATCTTCGGTCTGGTAATTTTGACAGGGGCCTTTGCAATTGCCCATCTGGTATTCAAGACAAACCTTAAATTTCCCCTTGTCAATATTTTGCGGGGTAAGCTGCAGGTTGCAGGTACGGAGGGGGTAAGTTTCTTTAATAAGCCCCAAAATATTATGCATCATACTTACCGAGGCATAAGGCCCAAGGTATTTTGACCCGTCGCGAATGATACGCCTTGTCCAGAAGATGCGGGGAAAATGCTCGTTTTTAATAATGATCCAGGGATAGGTCTTGTCATCCTTCAGCATTACGTTATACCGGGGCTGATGCTTTTTTATCAGGCTGTTTTCCAGTAGCCAGGCATCCACTTCGGTATCGACGATAGTAAAAGTTATATTCCGGATCTTGGAAACCAGCACCCTGGTTTTAGCATTTACGTTGGTATCCTTATTAAAGTAGCTATTAACCCGGTTACGCAGGTCTTTAGCCTTACCAATATAGATCAGTTCTTTCTCCTCATCCCAAAATTGATAGATCCCCGGTTTGTGAGGTATATTTTTTATTGCTGCACGATAATCAAACACGTTCATTAGTTCATTAGTTCATTGGTTCATTAGTTCATTAGTTCATTAGTTCATTGGTCTGCTCTGTTAGGTTAGTCCGTCGTCACTGCGATAGGTCTGCGTCCTAACAATGAACTAATGAACAAAAAATTAAGCTCATTATCCCCGCGATAGGTATGCGCCCTAACCAATGAACTAATGAACCAGTGAACCAATCAACTAATATGAACCAATGAACGAAAAATTAAAATCCTAATTTCTTATCCACTTCGCCTGTTCCCTGTTGCTGCTGTTTGTAGGCGTCGCAATCCAGCGTAACACCGGCGCCACCGTCGGGCGGATCAAAATCGACATTTTTGGTAATGCCCAATGCCGGATTGGCATAAACCTTTTGCATAAACAAGGCAAAAACAGGCAACGCCGAGTTAGCGCCTTCACCAAGGCGGGTTGAAAAGAAATGTATGTCGCGGTCTTCGCATCCTGTCCACACCCCGGTAACCAGTTGCGGGGTTACGCCCATAAACCAGCCGTCGGAGTTGGTTTGGGTTGTGCCCGTTTTACCGCCAATCGGGTTGGTAAGATGATATCTATATTGTAACCTTGACCCGGTGCCATCCTTTATTACACCTTTAAGCATATAGGTCATCACGTAAGCGCTTTGTGCATCCATAGCCTGTACCACCTTCGGTGTATGCGTGTAAATAACATTGCCGTTTTTATCCTCTATGCGCATAATGAAGGTAGGCTCGGTCCAGGTGCCGTGATTGGCAAATACCGAGTAAGCGCCGGTCATATCAAAAACCGAGGCATTAAATACGCCCAGGCATATCGATGGATACGGCGGCACATCAGTGGTGATCCCCATTTTTTTTATGAGCTCCATTACCGGCGTTGGCTTAACCTCATTCATGATATAGGCTGCCACATAATTTTGCGAAAATCCCAAAGCTTTTATTAAAGTTATAGGCCCCGGCAAATAATCTGACATAGATTGCGCAGGCGTCCACGGCCCCGAGCCATAACCGTTAATGGTAACGGGTACATTATCGACTTCCATACAAGGCGAAAAACCGTTTTCAATTGCTACCGAGTAGGTAAATGGTTTTGCCGTTGAACCCACTTGCCGGGTGCCATCTTTTACCTGGTCATATTTAAAATGTTCGAAGTTTGTGCCGCCCACCCATGCCTTAACATATCCGGTGGCGGGATCCATACTCATTATCGCATTTCTGAGCATCAGTTTGCTATATACTATTGAATCGATGGGTTTCATTACCGTGTCAATACTACCGCGCCAGGTAAAAAGCTCCAGGCTATCGGGCGTATCAAAATTCTGTCTTATTTCTTCGTCCGATTTCCCTTCCAGTTGCAATTCCTTATAACGGTCTGACCGGTACATGCCAGCATCAAGCAGCAATTTAAAGTTTTTGATAGTTTTATGGCGGCTAACGCCTTTCCATTGTGCATTAAACTGCGCCTGCAGCAGCGGCATATATTCGCGCTGGGCTTCTTCGGCATATTGCTGCATGGTTGCATCGATGGTAGTGTAAATTCTTAGTCCATCGCGGTCAAGGTCATAAGTTGTACCATCTGATTTTGTAATATTTTGATCCTTGAATATCTTTTGAACTTCCTTTTTAAGCACCGCCCTGAAATATGGGGCAGGGCCTGTATTATGGTCCATCGGGTTAAAATTAAGCCCTAATGGTTTTTGCATTAACCCCTGCAATTGCCCCTCGCTCAAAAACCCTTGTTCCTTCATCAGCCCCAATACCAGGTTACGCCTGTTCAATGCCCTGTCTGGATGCCTGATAGGCGAGTATGCTCCAGGTCCTTTAACCATGGCCACCAATAATGCGGCCTGGTCGGGCGTAAGTTTGTCTGGTGTAACACTAAAGTAAGTATGCGCGGCCGATTTAATGCCATAAGTATTATAAGCCCCAAAATTTACCTTATTTAAGTACATGGTGATGATCTCTTCCTTCGTATAACGCCGTTCCAATTGTACCGCAATTATCCATTCTTTTAATTTTTGAGTAAAGCGAACAAACGGATTGCGGGCCCTTTGTTCCGTAAAAAGATTTTCGGCTAATTGCTGGGTGATGGTGCTGCCGCCTTGCTTTTTACCGATGAGGTTTAACAGCAGTATGGTGAACGAACGCCGGAAATCAATGCCCGAATGTTCATAAAAACGCAGGTCCTCCGTAGCTATCAGGGCGTTAACTATATTTGGTGATAACTGTGCATAGGTAACGCTCGACCGGTTTTCCACATAATAAGTACCCAACACTACTGAGTCTGCCGATAATACTTCCGATGCCTGGTTGCTTTTCGGATTTTCGAGCTCGCGAAATGATGGCAACGGCCCAAATAAGCCAAAGTAGGTTACTACCAGCAGCAATATCATAAATGCCAGGCAGCCGATAACCGTTCTCCATATATACCAGTTATACCGTCTAATATCCAACTGAGCATTTTTTTTAACGATCATTTCAGTAATTATTTTGGTAATAGTCTACATAACTATCCAATATTTGCTTATTAGCTAATTTATCCAGGTTTTCTTTTGTTATAATAAAAAAGCTGTATTTATCCACCGGTACCTTCATAATATCAGGCAGCAAGGGGGCAATTTGCCGCGCATAATCTTTTGCCTGTGCAAGCGATGTGAAGTGCCCGACAGTTATCAACTGGTTATCATCCACATCCCTCAACAGGTGCTTAATGCCTTTGCCCTGGTAATTGGTACGGTTAAACTGCCCTATTCCAAAACGCGACGACGACAAATTAGTTGTGCTGCTGGCTACGTTTACTACAAAATAGTAATCGGTACTATCGCGCATGGAGAACAGGTTTGATATAAACGGGCGTTTAACTACCGTTGTGCCCTGCGCCTCCGTTATTGGCGGCTGAACTGCAGGAGCGGTTGCAATTGCCTGGTTATCCTGCGTCTTTATTTCAGGTTGCGGTGTTACTGTTACTGCTGCCTGCTTATTGTCCGGGGGTTGAACTACGGGAGGTGTTACCACTGGCTGCTTGTTGTCCGGCGGCTGAACTGCAGGAGGTGTTACCGCTGCCTGCTTATTGTCTGCGGGCTGAACTACAGGAGGGGTTACCGCAGCGGGCTTGTTTTCGGGCGCCTTTACTTCAGGCTGTTTTGTAACCGCCACCGGCTTCTTTTCCGGCGCCTTCACAGGGGTTTGCTGGAATACCGGGCCCGGCGGACGCTGCGCACGTTTTAAAGCAGCTTCTTTTTTCAGATCAGGGGCCAGGGTAAACGGTATTTCATTCGGGTCTTCGTCAGGCAATACAACAGCCCTCGCCTCCAGTTCTGCCTGGTTGGCATTAATATAGGTAAGATGCTGCGTAACCAGGGGACTTATCAGCCTGTCATTCGGGAACTTGTTCAAAATACTTTTTAAACTATCGGTAAACGGGCCAACTTTTTCATTATGGCCGGCAGCAATTGTTTGCAGGTAATATAATTGGGCCGATAATTTATTACCGGGATATAATTTCAACAATTCGGGCACACAGGCAACTACGTCTTTGTATTCCTTATGGTCAAATAAATCAAAAATAACATTGTAGGCCTGCGTAAATTCAGCATCCGCATCATCCAGTTTCTTTACAAAATCAGGATCGGAAATTATTTTGGCGAACGGTGTTTCGGCATAATCTTTTAGCAATTTGTTTTTATACTGATCGGATTTTGCAGGATCCAATTCGCTGTAAAGCCTGTACAAATTATAATACACGGCCGGATTATTAGGATTGTCGGGGTCACGGCGCAGGATCAATTCATAAGCGGCAATGGCTTCCTTTTTATCTTCTAAAACGTCCCTGTAAAAATTGCCTATATCCATATAGGCATTATAAATACGGGTATTTGATGCAGCCAGCAAATCGGGGGTAAGTGGTAGCCCCTGGATCAACGCTTTCCTGTACCCCCCGGCTGTTAAGGTGGTTTTGTTTGCTTGCGCCGCGTTTATCGGGGCATCCGGGTCGCTGGCTTGTGTTGAATTTGCCGAGTTGGCGGTTATATCCCCACTCGACCGGCTGCTTCTACGCCAGTTGTCTTCAAGTTTACGGGCGCCCCATTTTTGTTTAAAATCAGTGTACCCCTGGCCAACGGTGGAAGCGTTATCAAAATAAAATGAGCCCCCGGTAAACGAGCTTGATGGCCCGCCATTGCCGCTGCCTGCACTGAGCGAGGCATTTCCTGCCGCAGCATTTGAAGCGGCCTGCCGCTGTAAAATTTCGTCGCTAACCATTTTATCAATAATAGCCGAGCGTGTTTTCTCGTCCATCCTGGCCAAAGCCTGTAAAGTATCTTCGCGGGTGACGATTTGCAGGCGGTCGGCAAGCAACGCAAGGTTATTGCCTTTTTTTTGTATGGCGGTATACCCCGGATAATTGGTGGGCAGCGTGGTTAACGTACTGTCGTAATATTTTTTGGCGCGCACATAATCCGCCTTATTATTAAAGTATAGCTCCGCCAGGCGCAAATACGACAGCCCTTTTTGATTTTGGTTCCTTATGGTGGCCCGCAGCGACAGGTTGTAATACTTTACAGCCTGGTCAATATTTTTATCGGCCATATAAATTTGGGCAACCTGGTAGTATATCTGGTCTTTAAATTCTTTATTGTTGGGGTTTTTCAATAAGCTAAGCAACTCCTGTGTCCTGTCTATTTTTACACCGTTCCGCATATCCTGTATCCTTATAAGGTTTAAGCTGGCATTAAACGCCATTTCGAACAAGGCGTCGCTTTTGGCGAGCTGCCTGTAATTCTTTGCAGCTTCGGCGGGCTTATTATTAAGCTCCTGCAGCTGTGCCAAAACAAACGTCCAGCGCAGCCGTTGAGGTTTATCACTGCAATAATGCACCGCCTGTTTAGCCATTTCTTCGCCGTCAACATAGTCCTGCACATCAATGTCATACTGTAGCTTAGTGGCGTAAATATCAGCATGTATCTTTTTTTTAGGGTTAATGCCTGCAATTGCACTGTCTAAAACAGGTTTCGCTTCGGGTAGCTTGTCTATGTACATCAAGGTGCGGCCTTTCCACAGCAGGGCCTCGCGTAAAAGATTTTTGTTTTCGGGAAATGAGCGTATCACATAACTGAAATACTCAACGGCGTTATAATAATTACCCTCCAGGTAATTGGCTTTTCCTAAAACCAGGTAGGCGTCGCCCAGGTAATGGCTTTGCTCCTTAATAGTAATAATACTATTGCCTTTGGCTATGGCAGCTTCAAGATCTTTGTCGGGCGTGGTGCTTTGCGGTGTGGTGTCCTGGTATACGCTTAGCACTTCGTTATAATTATCAACAAACGAGGTGGCGTAGCTTACTTGTTTCAGCCTTATGATCTCGTTGGCGTTAAAAAGAATATTATACTGTGCCGTAACATTTTGCATGAAACGGTTAAAACCGTTTTTCTTTTCAAGCGAGCACCCTGTAATGATCGCCATCAAAGCAAACAGCAGGAGGGTAAATTGCTTAAATACAGGAAATATGGTATGTCGCCTCAATTTATAAATACGGATTAAAAGCCTTTGCTAATTTAATAACAATTATGCCAAAGGGATTAATAAATTTGCACATGGCCAAAGATGATAAAAAAGAAGATAACGGCAATGAGCCGGGCAATATTGCAAAATTTAGCGGCATTGCTTTCCAGATGGCGGCAATCATTGGGATATTTACTTTTGCCGGTTATAAAATCGATGATGCAGCCCATCATGATACAAAGTGGGTAACAGCAGCGCTTTCACTTATTGGCGTTTTTATATCTTTGTACATTGTTATCAGGTCGGTAAGAAAATAAACCGGGATTGAACGGATTTAAAGATTTCCCGGATTTTTAAAATCCCCGAAAATCGTTTTAATTCCACTTTACACAAAAAAATCAAATGTTAAAAAATCAATGTCGTTTACTTTAGAATTCACCTGGCGTTTTGGCCTCACCTAAACGGCGAAGCCCTCACCCATCCTCTCCAAAGGAGAGGACTTTAAAATTGGACCTTTTTTAGAACCATCTCCTTTGGATAGGGCAGGGTGAGGCTACCGGCGCATGTGAGCGTCCCTTAAGTAAAACGACATCGTATTAAAATCCTAAAATCCAAATGAAAATATACCAGGCCATATTATTTTACCTGTGGTTTACCGTTATTATAGCTATACCGCCTTACTGGCTTAACGCAAACGGGCATGCTGCTTTAATAACCCCGCAGTTCTGGCTCATCTTCTTTTTTTTGTCGGGCCTGACGCTGTTGGTGGTTGCCTCAATCTTAATCATCAGGCAAATGTACCCCCACATATTTTCCGAAGCGTTTA
>Ga0207060_10006_pt1 | contig 40322 bp, 33 predicted proteins | sample Alteio_BWMinCont_30_FD_153270 | JGI IMG/M metagenome (GOLD analysis project Ga0207060, IMG submission 153270) | Enriched cells from forest soil in Barre Woods Harvard Forest LTER site, Petersham, Massachusetts, United States -... | ecosystem: Environmental > Terrestrial > Soil > Temperate forest >...
AATGGTGTCGGCGAGTTTTGCGGGTTCGTCGGTGCGGACGGCCGCGATCATAGTCTCGTAATTGAGCGATTGCTGCAGCTTGACGTATTGCTCGAAGAGGGAAGTGACGCGCTGTGTGAGCTGTTCGATCTGCGAAGTGATTTCGAGGTCGGTTTTGCCGGTACGCACGGTGGCGACGAAGAAGCCATCGGAATCGTTGAGTTCGGTGGCCTTGGCACGCTCGAGACCTTCGACGAGGACCTTGATGTTACCGTCGGGCATTTTGACGCTCTGCACGATATTGCCGATGGTGCCGACGGTGTAGATGTCGTCGGCTTTGGGCTCGTCGATGCGAGCGTCGTGCTGCGTGGCGAGGAAGATTTTGCGGTCGCCGTTGAGCGCTTCTTCAAGCGCGCGCACACTGGACTCGCGACCCACGACGAACGGGGTCATCATGTAGGGAAAGATCACCATATCCCGTATCGGCATCATCGGGAGCTTGCGAAGATCGTTCCTGTCTTTTGCTTCTTTAGATTGGGTCACGTCGTCCCTTTCGCTTCCTATTAGATGAACTTTAACTCATATGGGCGCAGGAGGGAACTAAACGGGTGTGCTTTTGGTAACACATACAAAAGGCGAATATGAGAAAAGGCACGGTTAAACCGTGCCTTTTCAAGTGCCATAACTACTTCCTTTTGACCTTATCCAGCCTTGTCGAGCAGCGTAATCGAGAGATCGCGCTTGCGGACCATTTCCGCATTGATCTCAAGCTCTTTGATTTTCTTGTTGCTCGGAAGGTGGTACATGAGGTCAAGCATTAGTTCCTCGAGGATCATGCGGAGGCCGCGTGCGCCGACCTTGCGGTGCAAGGCTTCCTGGGCGATGGCCTTTGAGGCTTCTTCGTTGAAGTGCAGGCGGACGCCTTCGTATTCAAAAAGTTTTTGATACTGCTTGAGAATGGCGTTGCGCGGCTTGGTCAGGATCTCGACCAGTGCCACTTCGTCTAGCTCGTCGAGAATGCCCATGACAGGGAGGCGTCCGACGAACTCGGGGATGAGGCCGAATTTGATCAGATCCTGTGGCTCGGCCTGGCGGAGGAGTTCGGCGTCGCGCTGCAGGCGAATGGTGCCGGGCTCAGCCTGTTCCGCTTCTGACAGGGCTTTGAATCCGAGGGCTTTTTTGCCGACACGGCGTCCGACGACCCGCTCGAGGCCGACGAATGCGCCGCCGCAGATGAAGAGGATATTGGTGGTGTCGACAGGAGTGAATTCCTGGTGCGGGTGCTTGCGTCCGCCTTGCGGCGGAACGTTCGCTACGGTGCCTTCGAGAATCTTGAGAAGTGCCTGCTGTACGCCTTCGCCGGAGACGTCGCGTGTGATGGACGGGTTCTCGTCCTTGCGGCCGATCTTGTCGATTTCGTCGATATAGATGATGCCGGTCTGGGCGCGCGCTACGTCGCCGTCGGCGGCTTGTAAGAGCTTGAGGATGATGTTCTCAACGTCTTCGCCGACATAGCCAGCTTCAGTGAGCGTGGTGGCGTCGACGATGGCGAAGGGAACATCGAGCATCTTGGCCAGCGTGTGCGCGAGCAGAGTTTTGCCGCTGCCTGTGGGGCCGACGAGGAGGATGTTCGACTTTGAAAGCTCAACATCGTTGCCGCGTGTGCGGTTCATCTGAATACGCTTGTAATGGTTGTAGACGGCGACGGCGAGTTTCTTTTTCGTCTGGTCCTGGCCGATAACGTATTCGTCGAGGAAGGCGCGGACTTCAAGCGGTTTGGGAAGATGCGCTGGGGCAGCACCGGTCTGCGTTTCACTGCGATCGTCTTCGAGGATCGAGTTGCAGACGGCGACGCATTCGTCGCAGATGTATGCGCGGGGGTAGTCGCTGGGTGATGATATGAGTTTGGCCACCGCGTCCTGCGATTTATGGCAGAACGAGCAGCGTAGAGCGTCGTCAGATCCCGTGCGCGTTTTCATCGTGGTGCTGCTCCAAGACAACTATTAGTCGGCTGCGATGAGTTTGGAATCTGGCGCCTGTCCAGAAACTTCGTCAACGATGCCGTATTCTCTCGCCTGTGAGGCGTTCATGATAAAGTCGCGCTCTACGTCGCGTTCAATGCGTTCCAGCGATTGCCCGGTGTGCTTCGACATGAGGGTATTCGTTATTTCACGGATGCGCAGAATTTCGCGCGCGTGAATGTCGATATCAGTAGCCTGACCGGAGAGTCCACCCATGGAGGGCTGGTGAATCAGAATGCGTGAGTTAGGCAGGGCAAAGCGCTTGCCCTTTGTGCCCGACATGAGGAGGAACGCTCCCATGCTCGCCGCCTGACCGATGCAGTAGGTGACCACATCATTCTTTATGTATTGCATTGTGTCATAGATTGCGAGCCCGGCGGTAATGGAGCCGCCTGGAGAGTTAATGTACAGCTGGATATCCTTCTCCGGGTCTTCAGCGGAGAGGAAAAGCATCTGCGCGATGACCAGATTGGCGATCTGATCGTCGATCGGCGTTCCAAGGAAGATGATGTTGTCGCGAAGCAGACGGGAATAGATGTCGTAGGCGCGCTCGCCCCGGTTCGTCTGCTCAATGACCATTGGTACCAGTGCCATGCTTTGCTTCTCACTTCCCGGAGTGATTCACTCCGTCAATCGATAGTGCAGGACTAGAACGATGGGCCGGTGTGTTTCTGGCAGTTCACCAGCCAGTACATAAACGTTTTCAGGAGGCAAGCTTTTCGTAAAGCACGCTGCCCGTTTTTTCTCTGCGGATTTGTTCACGGATTCTAGCGGTACTGCCGTCGTCCGTCAAACGCTTGCGCAGCGTATCTAGTGGTTCGCGCATTTGCAGGGAGAGAAGTTCGAGTTCGCGATCCACTTCCGCGTCGGTAACTTCAATCTTTTCTTCGTCCGCAATGCGGTCAAGCAAGAGAGAACCCTTGACTTCATTGACCGCTGAGTCGCGCTGTGCGTCACGCAGGCGGTTGAAGTCGAGCTTGCGCATGTCTTCGGTGCGCATGCCTTGCTGTGCGAGTGCGCGCAGGCCGCGATCGAGGCGCGCGTCGACCTGCGCCTGTACAAGCGATTCAGGAACAGGGAACTGATATTTCGCGATCAGTGCTTCGACGATCTTGTCGCGCGTCTCGCCTTCGAGCTTGCGCTTCTTATCGTTTGCGAGGTGATCCTTCAACTTCTGCTTGAAGTCTTCGATGCCTTCGTACTCGCCGAGCTCCTTGGCGAATTCGTCGGTGAGTTCGGGCTGGATCTTTTTCTTGATGGCTTTCACTTCGACGTCGTAGGAGATGGTCTTTCCGGCGAGGCGGCGCTCGCCGAAGTCTTCGGGATAGCTGACTTCGAATTTCAGCTCCTGTCCGGGCTTTGCTCCGAGCAGGGCTTCATTGAAAGCGGGCAGCGTGTTCTGGCCGCCGACTTCGATCATGACGTCGTCGCCGGTGACGGGCGCCTGCGGCGCTTCTGCCTGGGCTTCTCCCTGGAACTCGCCGCGGAAGGTGATCTGCGCCCAGTCTCCATCAACTAATGTCCGGTCTTCGGTGACCGGCTCCATGGTGGAGCGGGAATCGCGGACGCGATCAAGCTCTGCGTTGAATTCGGCGTCGGTGAGCTCGGTGTCCGGTTTTGCTATATGGACATCCTGATAGCCTGCGATGGAAAACTCCGGCAGGATTTCAAAGACAGCCTTGAACTTGAGCGGCTGTCCGTCTTCAAGATGAAGATCGGTGACCTGCGGTTGCGAGATCGGCTTCAGTCCGGCCTTGTCGATGGCCTCGCGGAAATGCGTTGGGAGCACCGATTCGACTACGTCCTGGCGAAGACCGTCGCCGAAGCGCGAACGGATGAGTGACTCGGGAACCTTGCCTGCGCGGAAGCCGGGGATGCGCGCCTGCTTCTGATATTTCTTCGTCACGGTGCGGAATGCCTTCGATACTTCGTCGGCAGGTACCTCGATTTCCACTTCGCGGGTGCATTCGGGGTTCAGGCTGGGGCCGTGTTGATGATGCTCGTGGTCGTGATCATGAGCGTGGTCATGGTCGTGGGCATGCTCTTCGGGAGCGGCTGCCTCGGGATTCGGAGTTGTTTCGATGGTGTCTGCTGAACTCAACGTAGTGCCCTTCTAAATGTCGTCGTTCAATGCGGAATGAGGGCGATTGTCAGGGGATTCAGTCGCGCCTTTGGTGCGCCCGGGATGCAGCACAGAACGGTCTCTTCTCTATGTTATGTGCCTTCCCAAATAAGATCAAACGACTGCGCGTCGAGCGGGGCGGGCCTTCGGCGCCATCTCCCTGCTTACCTCATCGGCTCTCTCGTTGAGCGCGATCTTAGATTGTCGGGCGGGTTGGGAAGGACTCTTACACTTCGGTCTCTAAGGGCTTGCGGACGTGGCTTACGAAGCGCGGGTGCGCTGCGCCACAAATCTGAAAATTATTGCGGGCTTCGGCGAGGCTAAGTTCTCCGTTGACTGTGCCACGGACTACATCTGCGTCGCTGTCGTCTTGTCCGTCGTCCTGCCACCAGCAGACGGGACAGAGGCCGAGCGAGTCAGGAATATCGAGAGTTTTGAAACCGCAGCAGAGACAGCGCACGCGCGTAAGTGTATCCATATATGGTCAGACGCGATTTTTGTTTTCTAGTCGCGGAAATATTTGTATGCGGGCGGACGCAGCTGCGTCTGCCCGCGGTGTTGTGTTTATGGTGCTGCTGGTTGCGGGGCCGGCGGCACGAAGAGTGCCAGCTTGCACTTCCAGGTGACGGACTGGCCGGGCTTTAGCGTTACCATGCCGGTGTCCATGCCATGCCATTCCTTGCCAAACGGATTTGCGAAGTTGAATTGCTCTTCGATAGCGACGAAGCTCTTGTCGGGCGGAGCGTAGACCTGCACCGTCTTCATCTCGGGTGATTCGCCCTCTACATGGATGCCGTATTTCGCCGCTGGATCGGCGAGGCTTACGACGATGTTGGCGTTGGTGCGGTTCAGGTGCGCAAAGTTGTCGTCGAGGAACATGCTGCCGAGAGGGACGCCGTCCGGCTCGTTGAAGTCATATTCTGTGCCTTTGACCGGCATTAGCTTGCCAGTGGGAAAGACGTCGTCGTAGTTATTGACCTGCGCATAGACTTCTGCCGGCACGTGCAGACGCGCCTGTGCGCGGTCGCCGCTGGGCAGATTGAAGTATGGGTGCCAGCCGATGGACATTGGCTCGTCCTCTTTGCCGACGTTCTTTGCTGTGATGGTGGCCTCGACCGCATCACTGCTGAGCGCGATGATGAATTCCAGATCGGTCTGCGAGGGCCAATAGCCGCCGAAGTTGCCTGCGCGGATCACTCCGGTGATGGTCTGGCCGTCGGGCGTGGTCTGTGTCTGCACATTTTCGGCTTTGCTGGCGAGGATCAGGCCGTGGATCGCGTGCTTTGGCGCGCCGGGTTTCTTGCCGGACCAGTTCGCGGGTAGCGTCAAAGTCTTGCCGTGCCACTCGGTGGTGACGGTTGTTCCGTCAGTACTGAGCTTGCCTATGATCCGATTTGGATAGGGAACCAGAAACGCTCCGCCGAAGGAGAAGCTGGCGTTGCCGTTCTGGTCGGCGGGACCTCCGTTGAGCTTGGCCGTTGCCTCCTCAAGCGATGGGGAAGCGAAGACCTGCACCTCTCCTTTGCCGGGAATGTTGGCCGTGATCTGAAAGAGATTCATGCCGCGGCCGGGAAGAATCGTGGCCGTCAGAAACTCGGGCTTGGCGCCGTTGGCCGTCGCGTTGCGTTGCAGCTTCACAATGTTCTCTCCACCGATTTGAGTGACTGCCGCAGGCTGAGCGGCAGTTTCCTGCTGTGCCGGAGGAGCAGGCTTGTTACAGCCTGCGACTGTGAGCAACGCCGCCGCGGCCACAGCCAGCAAATAGTGTTCGTAGCGAACAGACATAGATCGAAACCTCATGCTTGGTGCGAAATGGGAAACGTTTGCTTCGTTGGGAGATCCAGGAAACAAAGCGCACTCATTCTACGCGATGCGTGCAGGGAAAGTAGAATCGGCTTGTGGCTCTGAAACAACTATCGGGAAACGATGCGCTGGCGGCACTGAATGCTCGGATCATTGAGTGCGAGCTATGCCCGCGATTGCGCGTCTACTGCAGGGAAGTAGCAGAGAAAAAGCGCCGCGCTTATATGGACTGGGAGTATTGGGGCAAGCCCGTACCGGCGTTCGGCGATGCCAAGGCGCGGGTTTTGATTCTCGGGCTTGCGCCGGGAGCGCATGGATCGAACCGGACGGGCAGGCCTTTTACCGGTGATGGCTCGGGGGACTTTCTCTATCCCGTGCTTTACGAAGCGGGTTATGCGTCGCAGTCATGTGCGACTTCGCGTGACGATGGAATGAAACTGCGTGATGCATGGATTACGAGTGTTGGAAGATGCGCTCCTCCAGACAACAAGCCACTGCCGGAAGAATTGGTGAACTGCTCTTCGTTTCTTGATGAAGAGATTGCTTTGCTTACGCGGCTACGCGTGGTGGTTTGTCTGGGCAAGATTGCCTTCGATGGATTTGTCGCGCACCTGATACGCACGCGGCAAATTGAGAGGCGCGGCGCTCTGCAATTCGGGCATGGAGTGGAATATGCAGTGCCGGGCAATCGGTGGATGCTGGCGAGTTATCATCCATCACTGCAAAACACGAATACGGGGAAGCTTACGAAGGCGATGTTTCTTGATATTTTTCGACGCGCTCGCGCTCTTGCTGATGGGAAGTGATTGCGGAGTGGAGCCCGCCAAAGGTTGCCTCTGTAGCAAACGAAAACGTGCAGAAACTGTTGCGATTTGCCCTGCCGGAAGGCATCTTCGGATTACAGAGAGAGCATCCTCCAGATGGTGAATCAGTTTGTGTTCCCTGGAGGTAAGAGATGTTGATCGATGTTCTGATTGTGATTCTTTTGTTGATGCTGATTGGCGCGTTTCCAGCGTGGCCCTACAGCCGCAGTTGGGGGTACTATCCGACTGGCGGAATTGGCCTCATTCTGGTGATTGTGATTGTGCTGTTGCTGCTGCATGTGGTTTAGCAGGTAGAACGTTGTTCAAGGTCGTATATTTAGCTGGAGCGAAAGACCGGGATTGAACCGCCGACATTTGTCGTCACTTACTTATCCGTGCGCGGCGACCTGTCGGCAATCGCATGAATTACTTGTGGCTAACGTCGACCATGTTATCTTCCGGGTTGCGATCAATGAGCTTAGCATATGGATCGATTCCGGCACGAGTAGGCTTCTGGTCAACAATAAACTCCACGGTCGAGTCATTCTTTGAGATCCATCGTTTCTCCACATGGATCGGCTGCTCGTGATCTTTTGTGCCGGAAAAAACACCCACTTCGATCAGATCATGCAACGGAACTTCGGACTCGACGCCGTCGCCGGTTGCCTTGAGCTTACGAGATTTCAGATCGAGAACAACTTTATATTTGTGGTCAGGAGTTTCCTGCCATGTAGCTGAGACTATGCGGTTGTCATAGAGCGTGATGCTTTCGAACATATCCGTGATCAGATATTGAAGATCGGATGGCGTAACGACGCGCAATGAAGCCACCAGTCCTCGCGTGTCGGGGTAGGGAGGCTTGCTGTAACGGTTCTGCATCAGAAAGCTGCTGAGCGCCTGATTCACCTTGTCCTCGCCTATATAGTCGCTCAGCGCATAGAAAACGAGCGACCCTTTCTGATACCAGACGTAAGGCTCATTCTGCACGAGAACGAGTGGCGGCTCGTGTCTAACTTCGCCGCTGCGTCCGCGGAGGTAGCCATCTAATTCATGCTTCAGGAAGAGTCGCATGTGCGCGTCACCGTACTGATGCTGCATAACCCGAAGTGCCGAATATTCAGCAAGACTCTCCGACATCATGTTCGAGCCCTCTACGTCTGCGCCGATCAGTTGATGTCCCCACCACTGGTGTGCCAACTCATGTGCTGTGACGAAGTAGGTAAAGTCAATATCGTCCGCCTTCTTCAACCTGCCAATGAATCCGATATCTTCCGAGTAAGGAACAGTGTTCGGGAAAGACTGTGCAAAGCCTCGATAACGAGGAAATTCAATGATGCGGTATTGCTGGAACTGGTACGGGCTGTAGTTCGCTGTGTAGTAGTCCAGCCCACGCTTCGACGATGACAGCATTTTGTCGAGATCGAATGTGTGCATCGGCGTGTAATAAATTTCGAGATTCACGTCCTTCCATTTGTCGTGCTTCACTGCATATCGTCCCGACAAATACGAGAAGAAGTCGTTAATGTCCGTCGATCCCATGCTGTATTCGTAATAATTGCGTCCGTTCTCCGTCCACTGCTTCTGAAGATAGCCAGGAGCGATAGCCATCTGATCGGCAGAAGTGCTGACCACAGTGTGAAATGTGATCCAGTCTGAATCGGGCCGGAAGAGATTCAACTGCGAGTAGTAGGCGTCGCCGCGGGAAGCCATTTCCTGATAGGCGCCTAGCTTCTCTTCCCGTCGGCGCACCGGGTTGTCGAGTTCGATGCCGCGATTGTAGCCAAGATAAGGAAAATAATCGGAGTCAAAAAAAGTGCCATTGTAGGCAAATTCAGGGCGCTCGTTGCCATCGCGAAAACCGCGCGATGTCCAGGAGCAGTGAAAGTCCATCCGCATCTTTTCGCCTGGTGCGAGTGGCTGGGCGAGGTGATAGACCAAATACCAGTGTCGCTTGTCGTCGAGCGTCAGCTGCGACGGACGATCAAAGTGGATCTCGTCGAGCGAGTCTCTCTGGCCCGTAACATGAATGTCACTGATGGGCTGATCCGAGCGGTTTTCCAGAACGTACCAGCCGGTTGCCTTGAAGGAGCGCTGCTGTGGGTAGATGTCAACGGTCGTGTCGACAGCAATGATCTTGGGTAGCGGCTGTTTTTCGTACTTCTTGTAAAGTTTCTCGTACTCGGCCTGCAGATGGCGCTGCTGTTTTGCTGGGCGAAACGGGTTGAGACGATGCGTGTTGTAGTAGAACCACGCACCACTTCCAACTGCGACTGCTAACAATAGGACCGCAACCGGAGCCAGTTTAGGCAAACGCTCAAATGCTCCGTGAAAGCGTGTTTTCCAGGAAGTGTCGCTGCCCCGGCGCTGCATCGCAATCCCGATAACCCCAAGAAGCCCGGCGATAGCAAGCCAATACAGCAACGACCAGAAGAGACCGGGCACGAAATGGCCATAACCATTCATGTCGGAATAGGTGTAGGGTGTCGCTTGCCCGAATAAAATGAGACTGTTTTCAGTAACGGTGCGATACAGAACGGGAATCAGAATGAAGTAACCTATGGAGATCGCATAGCCAAGGAACTTGTTTCCCACCAGGGTCTGAACGCACATGGCAAACAGGGCAAAGGTCATCACCTGAGTAAAGGTGATGAGATAGAGTTCCTTGAAATACTGCAACAGCTCATAGTGGTAATACCCTTGGATGGTTTGCGAAAATACACCGCAAAGGACTACAGCGGTGAGCAAAACGAGTTCTACCACGCCCAGAGCGCACAGTTTGCTCATCCAGTCGACCCATTCGCGAGACGGCAACGAATCGTGAATCTGCTCGAAACGAGTATCGCGTTCGCGCCATATCAGTTCGCCCGCATAGAGGCCGGCCACAATGAGAAGGAAAAGCTGGGCGTTTCCTTCGACCGACTGCAGCATGAGATACGTCACAGGCCAAACGTCCCGGTCCTCAAGGCGGCCGGCAAAATGCGCGTTAATCAAAACATACGCGATCATGATGACGGTGATGGCCCAAAACGGGACCTCTCGCACGATGTTTTGAATGCGTAACCGCAATAGCGACAAAAACTGCTGCACTGTTGTTCCAAAGCCAAAATACTGATGCACCTTCGGGAGAGCGACACCGAAACGCGGCCTCGTCGCATGCAGTTCTTCCTGCTCGATCTTCTTTTTCTTGCGCGAGGCCCGGGCAGTAAGGGCTTCGGCCGACATGGGGAAAAAGATCCATGTCATCGCGAGCGCCAGAACTCCCACTCCGAGCCACAGCAGACGATTCCACAGAAACATGCCTGTCCATGTCACGGCCAGCGTGTTTCGTTCAGCGACCGTCCAATAGCGCGTAACGCTGTCGAGAAGAAGGATGCCAAGCGGATCAAATACGGAAGGCCAGAAGCGCTCAAGACTCCTTGCTGTGATCACGCTCACAAGGCCAATCAGGTAGATGACAAAGAGAACGACGCCCTGCAGGTAGACTATGACGATTTTGCGCGTGAGCGCGGCCACCATGAAAAACAGGCTGCCCAGAAAGAAGATCTGTACTGCGATAACGGAAAAATACAGCTTCAAGAACATCGCCAGATGCAGCGGCCCAATGCGCGTGTGATCAGCCCATGGTGCAAAGCATCCGACGATCTCTCCCAGAGGTAGACCGGTAAAAATAAGCAGAGTAATAGCGATCGATCCAGCCCAGCGGCCCCCGAGATAGGCGAATTTCGAAATGGGCTTGGTGAAGACCAGCTGCCACGTATCACGCTGGAAGTCGCGCAGGATCGACGGCCCAAATATCCCAGCCATTACGATCATTCCGAAAGCTGTCAGCTGGAAGAAAACCTGCATCGTGGCGAAGGGCCCATTCAACAGAACCTTGCCTGCGCCCACCGGCCCGAAATCTTCTGCCGCCACCGAGAGAAAGGCAAGCAGAAACCACATCAGAAAGTAGACATAGGTCGAAATGCTTTTAATTCGCAGTCGCAGCTCTAAGAGGAAAAATTCAAGAAACATGGGCACTCTCCATGCCGAAATCAGTTGACCTTCTGGCGTTCCAGGCTGAGGAAGTACACGTCTTCAAGGTTCGGGTCGACAGATTTGAAGCCGTCGCCCGGATCGCTCTCCGAGTAAATGCGCACCTCGTGTACGCCTCCGAGCAGTTGCACGGATACAAGCTGCAACTCTTTTTCGATTGCCGCCAGTTCGTTTTCATCGGAAACGAGCTTGCTCCATATACGGCTTGTGAGCGTTTCAAGTGCCTCGGATGGAGAGCCTTCAAGCAGCACTTCTCCGTTGCTGATAATGGCCATGCGGTTGCACAACTCCCGCACGTCTTCAACGATATGCGTCGACAGAATGACAATGACGTCGCGCCCGATAGCGCTCAACAGATTCAGAAAGCGATGGCGCTCAGATGGGTCAAGTCCCGCAGTTGGCTCGTCCACAATAATGAGCTTGGGATTCGCGAGCAGCGCCTGGGCTATACCGAAGCGCTGCTTCATGCCGCCCGAGTAGGTGCTTAGCGCCTTCTTACGGACTTCCCAAAGATTGGTCTGGTGTAGCAGCGCTTCGACCATCTCTTTACGCTCGCCACTTTTCGTGATGCCCTTCATCACCGCAAGATGGTTGAGCATATCGAGAGCCGAAATCTTTGGATAAACGCCAAACTCCTGCGGAAGATAGCCAAGCAACTGCCTGACAGTTTCCTTCTGTTTGACGACGTTCACTCCGTCGAGCCAAATTTCTCCGCTATCCGGCTCCTGGAGAGTGGCAATGGTCCGCATCAGCGTGCTTTTGCCCGCTCCGTTTGGCCCCAAAAGGCCAAACATGTTGTTGCCAATGGTAAGGCTAAGGTTGCGTAGAGCCTGTACTCCATTGGGATACGTCTTAGACAAATCTCTGATAGTTAGTGGCAAAGAACATCTCCTTAGCTGTACTAGAAGATCTGGAACAATGTCTGGAGCTCATCACGAAGTGGGCACCAGTATATCCGGGGGCGCCTGGCGTTGAATTTTCTTCGTCAACACAATGACGTTTCTCGTTACCGGTTCGTTGCTTTCGGAATTCACGTTATTCCCAATCCACATACCGCGGTTGCGACTTGGTAGTAAGGTGAGACCCTCGCGGCCACGTCCGCGGGTGATCTACTATGAGCGATATGCTGGGGCCGGCATGGCTCACGGCGGTGGGCGAGGCGGTTGATCCGCGTGTTGCGCAGGTCATGTCCCGGACCATTGGCATCGACATGCACAACCATGTCTTGCGGGGACTGAGCCGCATCCGGCATCACTGGAGCTGCCGCATCCAAGAAATCAAGCGAGAGGCATTCCGGCTCTTGGTGTGGACTGGTTGTCAAAGAACTGGGCGAGGCTACTCGCCACCAATCCCGGTTGGTGAATAGGAATGAAGTGTCCTGAATCCAGCGTTACCATGCTGGAATTGGGAATCAGCGAAGATGCTCTACGGGCGAATGTTTCTGGAATGGCGGCATCACGGGAGCCATGAAATATGAGCGTCGGCATAGACAGTTGCGGCAGGAATGCCGGCACATCCGCGAGGATTTGCGCGGGCTGGCCCCATCGCATAGTGCGCATAAATTGCCAAGGTCCGGCAAAGCCCGAAAATGGTTCGTGAAAATCTTCGACGATTTCGTCCCTTTCCTCGTTATTTTCAAGGGCACGACGCATAGCAATTTTCCAAAAGACTGCCTGAACTACGGGCGCGAGCAGCTCGCCTAGAATCGGCTTTCGCAATGACTCGATCAGAAAATAAGGTTTGAGCTCCGGAAACAAAGCCGGCGAAAGCAGAGCCATGCAATCTACGTGCTGCTGAAAATAGCAGGCATAGTGCACAGCTACCGCTGAGCCGGCGTCATGCCCGACAATGTGCCATTTCTCAACATTGTGTTTTACGCGCAATTCTTCGATCTGGTCCGCCAACGCCCGCAGATATCCTGGCCCGTAAGGGATCCGGGGACTCTTGCCTAACCCCGGCAGATCGACAGCAAAGCAGGTATAGCGCCCGCAGAGCCGTTCTATGATCCCGCTCCAAAGCCGACTGTTTGTCGGCATCCCGTGGATAAACAGGATTGGGTCGCCTGAGCCACAACATACTAGGTGCATTGATCTACTTCCTTAAGCGTCATGTGGCGGAACCTTCGAGAGTGGTTTTAGATCCAGGCATGCACCTGCATAGCCAGTAAAGAGCACTTACGGCAGCTCTGAACGATGCAAGAACCAAGTTGAACAATGCAGTAGAGATCAGCCCTCTTGGGCGAATGCGTGAATAGATGGCGTTCAGGGTCCATGCTGGAACCGTATAGACTTCGCCGGCATTCACAATTCCAATCCTGTTTCTGATTGGCCAGTCGTATACGACTTTTTCAATCCCACTGTTGAAGAATCGTGCCAACCCCTGAACGCGCCAGCTGTATAAGCTTCTCGCCAATACTGGCAGCCGTCCGCGCTCCAAGTACCCGACGATCAGGCCGGAGGCCTCCTCTGCGTGGCGTAGCGCTGCTGTCACGCCATTTGAAGTCATGGGGTCAACCATTGAGGCGGCCTCGCCAACCACCAGCCAGTTAGGCCCCGCAACCTTTCGGTGCACACGACAACGGAAGGCTGTCACCAGCGGAGAAGTCTCTTGGCCGGCTTGCAGCAATGGTTCAAAGCGCGGAATCCTTCTCAGTTGTTCTTTGTAGATATCATCGACGGTTTTCCCTTGTTGGCGCTTCGCCTTTATTGCTGTGCCAGGAGAGACATATCCCACACTAATCGTGTTTGGATGGATGGGAATTTCCCAAATCCACTCCATGTATGACGGCTCACTGCTGTTGGTATAGAGCGTCGTTCCTTCAATCGAGTCGGGAACATTGAAGTAGTTCCAAATGGCTACTTTGCCTGGGGAACATTCATGGACAGGCAGCTTGAACACGCGAGGTAACAGACTGGCTGAGAAACCAGAAGCGTCAACGAACCAGCGAGAATCGATTCGCCTTCCGCTCTGGGTCTTCAAAGCGATGATCTTTTTCCCGTCTCGTTCCACATCGGAAGCCTTATCGCCAAGCAGTGCAACGCCGTGATTGAGCACAATTTCGCGCAGCGCCACCTTCAACCGTGCACGGTCCACATGCAGCGTGCGCAGTTCGACGTTCCAGGGAGGATTCACCAACCATTCTGACGGGATGTATTCCTGGCTGAAACCATCGCTCAGACTGAGAACGATGTGCCGCTTGTATGTTGCAATTTCCTCTGCGATTAAACGCTCCATGGGGAGGCCGAGAGCGCTCAACAGATCGGGAGCTGACCAGTCCAGCGATTCACCAACGACAGCGTTGTCTTCAGGAGTGGCGTCGATACATATGACTTGCAGGCCGGCCTTGGCAAGATGGATGGATGCCGCCATTCCGGCCAGCCCGCCACCAATTACCGTCACATCCTTCCGGTCCTGGTTATTCTGCATTCAAAGAGAAAATGGTCGATAGATTTCGCCACTCAATCGTGAAACGAATCCTCGCTGAAAGGAGTGTAAGTTCACAAGCACCTTAGGGATGGCAGTAATCTCCAACTTTCGGGGGAGGAGCCAGTCTGTCGGACGGAACGAATCCTCTCGAAGCCGTCCGTATGAGCTGCCGACCTCCGTCGCGGCCTTATTGCGGGCAACTCATCGTCTCACTTGCCGATATTGATCAGAAGGTTAGCTTTGCAGCCACCTGAAATGCGCGCGGCCTCCAGAACCAAAGACCCCACCCGCAGTCGAGACCAGCTTGCCGAAGCTCGAAGAGAAGCTCGGATTGCTCGTATCTGGCTACAAATGAATGTGACATCGACCCGAATCAGGATCATCCTTTTGGTTGGTAGCTTTGGATGCCCGGGCGTCAGTACACTCCGGAAATGGCGATTCCGACCGAACCGATAGGCAGTCTCCCGCGCCCTCCGCAACTGATTCAGGCAATGGCATCTTTCGCGGAGAACAAAATTACGCGTGATGCCTTGGAGGAAGCATATGGAGAGGCGCTCCGGGACACCATAGATCGCCTCGAACAAACTAGATCACCCGTTCTCACGGACGGCGAACAAACGAAGCCAAGCTTTGCTACTTACCCTCTGACCGGACTCCAGAACCTCGCGCCTCATGGAGTCGTTATCCCGTTTGCAGACGGTCACCAACGCCAGTTGCCCCGGCTGACCGCTGGGCCGTTCCGTTACGGCATACATGCCGACAGTTATCTGAAGACCATCCGCAACTACACGCAACGTCCCGTTAAACAGGCCGTTATCTCCGCTTCTGCTTTGAGTCTTCTCTATCCAACAAATGAAATACCTGGCTATTCGCGAGAATCCTTTGTCACTGATCTGATCAATGAAGCAGAAGCCGATATCCGCGGAGCTCTGGATGCAGGCGCCGCCAATGTTCAGATCGACTTTACGGAAGGCCGCTTGTCTCTAAAGCTGGATCCTACAGGTAGTCTCCTGCGTAGTTTCGTCGCACTGAACAACCAGGTCCTGGACCGCTTCACTTCAGAAGAACGCAACAAAATTGGTGTACATGTCTGTCCTGGTGGAGATCGCGATTCTACGCATAGCGCAGATGTCGATTACGCGGGTTTGCTACCCGATTTGTTTGCACTGAATGTCGGCCGATTTTATCTTCAGATGGCCAGCGAAGCTGACAAAAAGCGAATCCTGCGAATCGTTGGCGAGCTTGCAGGACCGCAGCATCTTGTTTTCATAGGCGTCATCGATCCAATCAATCCAGTGGTGGAGACTGCGGCGCAGGTTCGCGATCGCATCCTTGAGGCAGCATCCTTCCTGCCCATAAAACGACTCGGGACCACGGACGACTGTGGGTTCGCGCCCTTTGCGGATGATACCTCTACTGCACGGGAGACAGCATTCCAAAAGATTCGAGCAAGAGTTGAGGGAACAGAACTTGCTAGTCGAGAGCTTGGTTGCTGAGATCAGGTGGCGACCCCTAACTAGAGCGTCTTGAGATAGGCAACTAGCTCATCAATCTGCGCTTTGTTAAGTGTAGTGAAGGCAGGCATCCTGCCTTTACCCTGCTGAATGATTGTACGCATTGAGGCATCGGCGGGGCGCGGTTGTTGGCGATAGTAGTTTTTCAATTCCGGTCCCGACTTCGCGGTTGTGCCGAGTGTGTCATGGCAGGCGGCACAAGATTGATTGAAGAGGTGCTTGCCGTTGGTGACAGCTTCAGATGTCGATTTTCGCGAAACCTCTGCCTGAGGGATGGCAATAACCAGGAAGAGAAAAGCGACGATCGTGACAAGTGCTGCTGGTGAGATCCATTTCACGACGACACCTCGTCAAGTTGAAAGGGAAGTCTGCGCAGGCGCTTTCCAGTAGCCGCGAAGATCGCGTTGCCAACGCTGGGACCGATGAGAGCTAGCGGTGGTTCGCCGATGCCGCCGGGTGGGCGGCCGCCTTCGACCAGAAAAGTCTCAAGCTGCGGAGCATCCGGCATCCGCAGCAGGTCGTAGCTATTGAAGTTCTGTTGCTGGATCATACCGTCCTTGACGGTGATGCGTTCTTTGAGTGTGGCGCTCAGGCCCATGAGGACGGCGCCTTCGATCTGAGCGCGGATGCCGTTCATGTTGATAACCCGGCCTGGGTCTACTACCGTGACGACGCGATCGACGTGGATATTCCCTTTCTTCACCGTGACCTCGGCGACTTGAGCGAGATAGCTGGTCTTCGAGAAAAAACAGGAGATACCGCGACCACGATTAGGGCCGAGTGGCTTACCCCAACCAGCCTTCTCTGTAGCGAGGTCGAGCATGTGAATCATACGGACCGGGTCGGCGAGCGTGCCATCGAAGTTGGATCGGGGCGCTACCGGATGTGCAGCGGCGTTCTCAAGCAGACGACGGCGAAAGAGGTAGGGATCCTGTTGCGCGAGGTGAGCGACTTCGTCGATGAAGCACTCGACAGAAAAGACATTAAAGGATATCTCGACGCCGCGCCAGGCTCCACGGGTGGCGCCGCTATCGACCGGCACATAGGAGATCCGGAAATACTGTGCTGGGTAGGGTTGATCGAGAGCGCCCCCGAGTTCATAGGACTGTGCTTGTTTGGGGTCATCCTGGCCGATGATGGTGGTGTCGACGATGCGGTCGGTCCACGAAACAAGGTTTCCTTGCCGATCAATGCCGGCGCGAAGGCGGTGCATGCAGGCGGGGCGGTAGCGATCGTGCATGAAATCGTCCTCACGGGTCCAGACGAGTTGGACGGGGCGCTGGATGCGACGGGCGATCTGGAGGACCTGATGGTTAAACGGTACCCCGAAGCGACGGCCAAAGCCTCCACCCATGAAGGTGACATGGACAGTGACAGCACTCTTGTCGATGCCAAGCATTTTGGCGGCAGTCTCCTGGGTTTCTGCGCCGGCCTGGGTTGGGGACCATATCTCGCCGCGGCCGTTCTGGAGGCTGGCGGTGATGTTCATAGGCTCCATCGTGGCATGGGCGAGAAAAGGAAACTCATAGACGCTCTCGATACGCTTAGCGGCTGGCACGATATCAGGGTTGAGGGTCGTATTGGTGGAGTTCCAATATTCCTGGGCGTCGAGCCCTGCACGCAGCTGTGTAGTGAGGGACTCGGTAGATTCATCGTGGTACTGCCCGGGCTTCCATTCTGCGGCGAGCGCATCGCGACCCTGAATGGCGGCCCATGTGTTCGTTGCGACAACGGCAACCTCGCGTGTGTTTTTGTTGGCCGAGTCGGGATCGGTGGGGATGTCGAAGACGTCAAGGACGCCAGGGATTGCTTTGGCTTTGGCGGCATTGAAGTGGAGGAGCTCACCGCGAAAGTAGGGACATTGGGCGACGACGGCGTAGACCATGCCGGGGAGGCGAACATCAAGGCCAAACCGCGCCGCTCCCTTCACCTTGTCGGGTATGTCGAGATGAGGGATAGACCGGCCCAGAAGCGTAAACTCTTTGGGATCTTTCAGCGGAAGGGTATTAGCGTCGGGAAGGGGAATTCGGCGGGCGTCTTGGACTAGAGCGGCATAGGAGAGAGTGCGACCTGAGACTGCATGGGTGACCTGGCTGTCGTGCGCCCGGCACTCCGAGGCAGGGACGCGCCATCTGCGCGCGGCGGCGGCAATCATAGTCTCGCGGACCTGTGCTCCGGCCTGGCGGAGAGGTTTGTAACCCTCCCAGACTGATCCACTTCCACCAGTGCCATCCGCGTTGTCGGCTTGAATGACCGTGATCCTGGAGAAGTCGATCCCGGCCTCTTCGGCGAGGATCATGGGCAAGGCGGTGAAGACTCCTTGCCCCATCTCGGATTTGTTCAAAACGAGCTGTATCTGACCGTCGGGATGGATATGGATCCAGGCGTTAAAGGGGTCTTGGGAAGCGTCAGAAGTGGGATGATGAAAACGACCGTGGAGGGTGAGCCCCACGACAAGCGCTCCGCCTGCAGCCGCGGAGGTTGCGAGGAAGGCGCGGCGCGAGATAGCGGGTCTGCTTTTGACAGGCGCGGGGCTGGGCTTGGTACTCACGACTGCATCTCCCCGGCGGCGCGGTGGATGGCCCTACGAATACGGAAGTAGGTGGCGCAACGGCAAAGATTGCCGGCCATGGCGTCGTCGATATCGGCGTCAGTGGGGTGAGGGTTCTGGGCGAGTAAGGCAGCAGCGGACATGATCTGTCCAGGCTGGCAGTAGCCGCATTGCGGGACCTGTTCAGCGATCCAAGCTTCCTGAACTGGATCTAGACCGTTCGGGGCAAGGCCTTCGATGGTGACGATTCGCTTGCCTCCCGCTATCGCAAGGGGAGTCTGGCAGGAGCGGGTTGCCACTCCCTCGACATGAACCGTACAGGCCCCGCAGAGCCCGATACCGCAACCGTACTTTGTGCCTGTCATGTTGAGCAGGTCGCGAAGGGCCCAGAGCAAAGGCATTTCTGGATCGGCATCTACGGTTCGCCGGCTGCCGTTGATTTCGAGTGTGAATCGGGCCATTGTCGACTCCCTGTTCAAGGTTCAGGCGCCGAGAAGGTCTTTGCCAGCGGTGTGCAGGAAAACCAACCGGAGATGCAGCGAAGTCTCGCGATTGTGCAGTGAACATAGAGCCGGCCGGCTATGTGAATCAATTGACTCTTTTATTTCGACCTACACGCCGAGCCTGCGAATCGACCCTTTGGCTGCAAAGGGAGCGGGTTTCGCTGCAAAAACTGTGGTAGAACTCCATTAACTAGCTGAGCATTAACTTTGACTACCGAGAAGTTCCCATTCAGAACTCAGCTAGTTAGCGGCAGGATTTGCGTTAGGCCATCGGACAATCAGACACTGAATGATCGGGATTGTCGGTAGAACGCGGAGTGTCTAAATTGAGGAATCGAGATTCTGCGCCAGCATCGAAACGGGGTTGGGATGAAGGTGCTGTTCCCCAATCGCGACTTGGTCTCAACAGCTACCTTGTTATTTCTGCTCTCGCCACGGTGCTTGCTCTGGTGACTGCGAGTGAATGCCAATCTATCGCCCATATACCTTCGTTGATCTATGGCTTTGTCCTCTGGGGTTGGTGGGGCATTGTTGTGGGTACTCTCTGGAAGTTGGGTGCACGTATGCCATCGGTCACAAACTTTTCAGGGCAAGCGATCTTGATCCATCTGCCGATTGCCCTGGTCCTTGGTGTCGCGCACCTTCTGCTTTTGTGGAGCCTGGGCTTCACTCCTTTAGGCTGGGGGGGAAGTGAGACGCCGCAGTCCGTCTGGCACTATCTGTTCAACCTCAATCGTTATGGTATTGAGATTTTGATCTACGGATTTATCTCCGGGATCATCGGGATGATTCATTACCAGGTTCGCGCACAGCGGGAAGCCATGAAGAGCCTCGAATTGCAGAGGCAGCTTTCAGCCGCGCAGTTGCGGGCGCTCCAGATGCAGCTGGAACCTCACTTCCTCTTCAATACGCTGAATGCCATTACGACTCTGGTCGAACTTAACAGGCCGGCGGAAGCGGTGGAGATGCTGACCCACCTGAACGCAATTCTCCAAAGCACGCTGAAGAGAACGAGTCCCGAGAAGGTGCCGTTATCGCAGGAACTCGAGATCGTAGAGAACTATCTGGCCATCGAACAGGTCCGGTTTGCCGACCGACTACACATCGAAATCAAAGTCGAGCCGAACGCACTGGACAGTCTCGTGCCGTGCTTTCTCCTCCAGCCGATCGTGGAGAATGCAATCCGTCACGGCATAGCGCACTGCGAAAGCGAAGGACTTGTGGAGGCGTCGGCACGGCGGGATGGCGATCTTCTGCGCCTTCGCGTACGCGATAGCGGAGCGGGCTTGAATGGACAATCGCAGCCTGGCAGTGGCATTGGCCTGAAAAATACCCGCGAGCGGTTGACTCATTTCTACCAGGATGCGTTCGATATGAAAGCTCTGCCGCTCGAAAGAGGCGGTTTCGAGGTAGCGATTACCATTCCATACGAGCGAAGCTAAATGAGGCTCAAGGCTCTCATTGCCGACGACGAGCCGCTGGCGCGGGAACGCTTGAGGTTTCTGTTATCCAGCGACGATGAACTTACAGTTGCTGGCGAGTGCCGCAATGGCAAAGAGGTGGTCGCGGCTCTCAAAGAGAATCGCTATGACATTCTCTTTCTCGACATCCAGATGCCCGGATGCAGCGGTTTCGAAATCATCGAGCAGGTCGGACAAGCGCACATGCCCTTCACTGTGTTTGTAACAGCGCACAACCACTACGCGGTGAAAGCATTTGAAGTGCATGCGGTGGACTACCTGACAAAGCCAGTGGAGCCGGAGCGCCTTCATGCTGCGCTTGCTCGCGTGAAGGAGTGTCACTCTCTGCAGGCTGCGCTTATGACACAGGATCAACTCAAATCAGTCCTGGAGGCTTTGAAGGATGGAGAAGCAAGCTCTCCTCCATATCGCAAGAGGCTGGTCGTGCCGAACGGGACAAGGGATTCCTTCGTCAACGTCGATGATATCGAGTGGATAGAGGCCGCGGATTACTACTCTTGCTTACATGTCGGCACAAAGAACCTGATGCTGCGTGAGACCCTCAAACAACTTGCCGAGACTCTCGATCCCAGGAAGTTCGTGCGTGTCCACCGTTCCGCCATCGTGAATATCGGCTGTGTACAGGAGATCCTTCGTGAGGGAAGGAATGAGGGATGGGTTCTGCTGGCGAATGGACACCGGCTGAAAATGAGCAAGGCGGGTTGGCAGAACCTGCTAGCTGCGAGCCGCTCCTGATCCTATGCAAAGGTGGTAACGGTCCTTATCCCAATCGAAACGCTCACTTCACCTCAAATACCAGGAAATAATCCTGCCCGTCTGCCTTGGTGAAATCATAAGACGACAACAGTCTAAAACCTGCTTTAGCCATCTCCTGCTTTACTACATCGCTGTTCAGCCCGTGATCTGTGCCATTCCCGTTCCTGTCGATTATGCCGACCTTCGCTCCTGACCGGAGGGATGGCTTCAGATTTCCCATCAGCACAAGCGGATGCGCAACCTCGTGGTAGACCTTGAGCAGTAGAACGGCATCGATCGAGTCCGACGGCAGTTTCGGATCATCAGAAGTGCCAAGCACGGCCTTGACGTTACTGAGCTTCTCTTTTTGAACTCGATCTTCGATGTATTTCACCGCATCTGGATTGATGTCCTGGGCATACACTATTCCGCTTACTCCAACCCGCGCTGCGGCCCTTATCGAAAACCAGCCTGATCCTGCGCCAATGTCCGCAACCGACGACCCGGCTCTGATACCCAGCAAATCCATTACGCGCTGAATCTGCAGCCGCTCGTCGCGCCCCGGCTTTTCAAAGATCGACAAGTCACCTGTGTAAGGAGTGCTTGTAGGGCGTTGGGGCTGCTCAGCCTGGGAGATCGCAATCCGTGGTGCGCCGACAAAAAGTAACCCGTATAGCAGAGAAATAACAAGTGACTTGGGGAAACCTGTCTTCAGTTTCATCTTTCCAGCGTCTCGCAAAATGGGCCCTCCTGTCGGTAGTCGCAACGGCGTTTATGGCCAACCTTCGAAACAGGCAGAACAGCTTTGGACAGCCGTAGCTTCTTCGACTCGTTCACATTTTCATTCTACTAGTTGCTGCAAGATACGCTTGACCTGCTAATACCGGGATCCAATATCCGATCAGATATCATTTTGAAGTCAAGGATTGAACGGGACGGCAAGTAACGCTCTCGTCGCTACTTCACTTTGAGTGATCAAATATGTTTAGTCGCCGCGCGTTTCTGAGTAATGCGGTGAAGTATTGCGCCAGTTTTTCGCTTGGCTGCTCAAGTCCTATCGTTGTCAGTGGTTTACCAGATACACCGAGACTAAGTGGGGCCGCGCCTGTACCTGTCCCAGACAACTTTATTGGGTTGGGCTATGAGATGTCCTCGGTTGCCACTCCGGGGCTGTTGAGCGTAGACAACCATCGCTACGTAAATCTGATCAATGGGTTGGAATCTGCCGGGGTGATACGCGTTGGAGGCATCGTTGCCGACTACACCCGCTACGAACCGAATGGAACTTCGAAAGCGGAACGCCAGAATACCGTCATCACCCGCGCTGACTTGGATCGCTTCGGCGAATTCCTCAAAACAATTGGCTGGAGCGCGATCTGGAGTCTCAACTTCGCACAGGGGCGCATTGAAGATGCGACCGTCGAAGCGCGTGCGGTTGCCAGCGCACTGGGCGATCGGCTGTTAGCCCTTGAACTTGGCAACGAAGTGGAAAATTACGGACACGGCGAGAAGCCATTCCGCGCATCGCCATATAACTATGAAACGTACCGTGCTGAGTATAGTGCGTGGCTCGCCGCGATTCGGAAGGTAGTGCCCGGTGTCCGCTTTGCCGCTCCGGATACTGCCAGCTCAGTTGAGTGGGTGGAACGCATGGCGAATGACTCGAAGGGCGAAGTTCAGTTGTTGACAACCCACTATTATCGAGGCAATCAGAAGTACGGCACTGCCGAACAGCTTCTTCGTCCTGATCCACAGCTGAAAGATGTACTGGTACGCCTTCGCGCTGCTTCTCAACGTAGCGGAATTCCTTGGCGCATGTGTGAAACAAATTCGTTCTTTGGAGGAGGCCGTCCAGGAGTGAGCGATACCTTCGTGGGTGCTCTTTGGACGCTGGATTTCATGCTGCTATTGGCCCAATACGGCTGCTCCGGCGTCAACATCGAAACCGGTGTCAACCAACTGGGGTTCATCAGTTCCTACTCACCAATCCAGGACGATCAAAAAGGCCTGAATACGCCTGGCCCTCCTTATTACGGCATGCTGGCATTTGCTGTAGCCGTTGCTGATTGCGATGAGGTCCTTCCGATCGACATCGATACACGTGGTGTAAACATGACGACTTATGTTCTAGGAACAGCTGGCAAGCCGCGCTCGGTTGTCATTGTGAACAAAGACAGTTTGCAGGATTCGCATCTTTCGATACGAGAATTTGGGATGAACACAGTCATTGCTCTCCGGCTTATTGCTCCATCCGCTGGGAGTAAGACTGGAATTACGTTCGGCGGTTCTGGGGTGGATCCGGACGGAGGATGGAGAGCGGGGACCAGAGAGGAGATTCGCGATGGAGACGTCGCCATACCTCGAATGAGCGCTGTTGTGCTTCGCTCTACCGATCTGCGTGTGCCCGTCTAGAAGTTGATCTCGATTACTCCTGTGGTTTCGATCCGCAAGATCGCACCGACCCGAAATTGCCGATCACTCACAATGAGTGCATAGGCGACTACACATAAACCGTGACAAAAGGCGGTAAGTTCATGTCGGCAACTTGCCTTGCACTTATGCGGACTGAGAACCCCTCTTCTACTTGATCGAGCAAAGCATCGGCAAGCTATATGATCTTCGCGCTGAGCGATAAATTTCGGAAACATATTTTGATAGAATCCGTTTGCACCTCGTTCCAGCACGGAGATGTAATTCCTGTCGGTATCGTAAAGCCGAATGCAACTTCCGATGGGTGTCGCCCTTATGCAAGCTCACAGGAGTTTTCTGCCTCGCGTGAACAATTATGAAATATCGCAAAGCCCTAATATTGTTATTTGCGCTCGCCGAAGCTAGCCTCAGCTGGAGCCAGCAGAGCCTTGAGATGAATGGCACCTTTTGGAAAATGTTGTCAAAAACACAGAAGATCGGCTTTGTTCAGGGTTACAGCATGGGGTATACCCAAGGCTTTTTTGAAGGTAAAGTGGGCGCTCTGGATGTAATCGACCCGAAAAAACAATCGCCGGATTATGTGAATGCGCTCATTGCGACACCCAAATTGAATCCTAACGGAAGAACTTTTACCCAGCTGGCTGATGGCATTGATCAATGTTTCAATGATTTTAGAAACATTCAGCTGCCCATATCCGCATGTGTGAACTGGACGATTCGCGGTCTTAACGGAGAATCAGACTCCGATCGAGAACAATTTCTTGAGACGGCTCGGAAAAGCCAATCTCAAGTTGGCAGCCATATTCAATAGTTGTTCTCATAGCGGCCAAGCTCACGCCTTGATGCCTTGAAGAGCGAATTTATTATCGCGACGATAATCTTTCTCACATTCCTGCAGGTCAATTTACACTCCGTGCATGGGGTCGGGATTTCGCGGAGATGCAAACAAGCTGCAGTCCGCCAACCTTTCGGGAAAATTGTTCAGTCGTCGCGTTCTCATCCACAATAGCTTGTGCGCCGCAGCTTCAGCCGCGCTATCGGGCTGCGTTCGAGGCTTTGGCCAAACAATTCGGCCGATGGCCACCATGCAGACTGATCGAAGCGGGATTGACCTGACGCCGTACGTGGATCTGCTACGACCTCTCCAAGTAATCGATGCCACTGCTAGTCACGGTAGAGTCATTGAGATCCAGATGCGGTCATTTCATCAAAAAGTGCACCGCGATCTGCCTCCGACCGCGCTATGGGGCTTCAATGGTTCGTGGCCTGGTCCGACCATCGTGGCACGACGTGGTAAGCCGACGACCATCCGATGGACGAATCGGTTGCCAAGGAAGCATTTCCTGCCCATTGATTACACGCTCCACGGCTCCGAATCGACTCTGCCCGAGGTTCGAACGGTTACTCACCTGCACGGCGCACGCGTGCTGCCAGAGAGCGATGGATATCCTGAAGCCTGGTACACCGCCGACGGCCAACATGGGCCAAGATTCAACCCCGAGCCTTCGCTGTATCCCAATGATCAGCCCGCCGCAACGCTGTGGTACCACGATCATTGTCATGGAATTACGAGATTAAATAATTACGCCGGCCTGGCCGGTTTTTATCTGATTCGCGACGAGGCTGAGGATGCGTTAAATCTTCCGTCAGGTGAATTTGAAATCCCGCTAATGCTGCAGGATCGTCTGTTCAACAAAGATGGATCGCTGCTATATCCAAAAGCCGAGAATGGAACCCATCCAGTATGGGTGCAGGAGTTTTTCGGCGATATGAACTGCGTGAACGGTACAGTCATGCCGTTTCTCGAGGTAGAGCCTAGAAGGTATCGACTCCGGCTTCTGAATGCCTCGAATGCGCGGTTCTACAATCTTCGGCTCTACAATGCAGATCGAAGTGGCAATGTGCTCAATCGATCTCTGGATGTGCCTTCGCTCCAGCAAATTGGCTCAGATAGTGGCTTGTTAGCGGCGCCGATTGTGATGCGTTATGTGCTCATCGCTCCGGGAGAAAGAATCGATTTGATCGTTGATTTCACCGGAAGCGAAGACAAGTACTTCTCGATGGAGAACGATGCGCCGGCCCCATATCCATCGGAGGGAGAAATGATTCCCGTTATTTTCCCCAAGGTGCTGCTTTTCAAAGTTGTTAAGCCGCTTTCTTCCAAGGACACCAGTTCGGTTCCGAGTCAGTTGGCCCCGTTCCAGCCTCTTGTTCCAACGAATACAACTCGCGAACGACTTCTATGGATTACTGAGAATAGGCGCTCCTCGGACGGCTATGTAGAGATCGGGCTGCTGGGGAATGCCCATTGGAGTGATCCCGTGACAGAAGATCCCCGGGCCGGCTCAACTGAGATCTGGTCGTTCGTGAATGCAACTGCAGACATTCACCCGATTCACACCCACTTGGTGCATTTTCAAGTGTTAAACCGGCAGCGCTTCGACTTGAGCACTAGTCTTGCAACTGGGAAGGTGGCACTCTATGGGCCGCTCGAGCCGCCGGAGAAGAACGAGCGCTCGGCCTGGAAAGATACGGTTAAGAGCTATCCGGGATATGTAACCAGAGTCATTCAGCGCTTCGATCTTCCAAGCGGGAGCAAATTGCAGCCGGGTGCGGAACTGCATTATGTATGGCACTGCCATATTCTCGAACACGAGGACAATGACATGATGCGTCCCTACAAAGTCATTGTCTAGCCGTGGAGTTCTGGATGTTCTAGTTTCATATGCAGACTATTTTTTCGAACTCTTCAAGCATTAGATTTGATATTTGTTGCACTCTGGGGTCTTTAGCATGAAGCGCTTCTTCAAATCGCTATTCTTCTTGTGGCTGTACACGTGCGCTTGCGCGCAGACGCGTCCGCCCATCACCGGCATCTCGCATATTGCGATTTACACTAGCGATCCTGACGCTGCAGAACACTTTTATGTTCACGATATCGGCTCGATGAAGGGGACAGATCCGGAGAATCCTAAAGGCGTCCGCTACTATGTGAACTCGACACAATTTGTTGAAGCTCTTCCTTTGCCTTCTGAAGATCTACTCCCACGTCTCAATCATGTTGCTTACATCACTACTGATCCCGAACAACTGCGCGTCTACCTTGCGGCGCACAAAGTTGACGTGCCAACTGGTGTTGAGCATGGCTCTGATGGAAGTAGCTGGTTCCGGGTAAAGGATCCGGAAGGCAACATAGTGGAATTTATTCAACCTCCAGATCAGCCTATCTCCCTTAGCAGTACACACCCGATCGGAGAGCATATTCTACACGTGGGCATACGAGTCCATAGCCGGGATGCGGAAGATCCTTTCTACCGCGACATTCTCGGCTTCCGCCCCTACTGGTATGGAGGTATGACGGCTGATCGAACTGATTGGGTTTCGCTGCAGGTGCCCAATGGCCTGGATTGGCTGGAGTATATGCTGGGCAATGTTTCTACCCTGAACGGCGGCCTGGCAGCCGCGATTCAAAGGCAGTTAGGGGTGCTCAATCACCTGTCGATCGGGGTCATCAACATGGAAGTAGCTGTAACGACACTCGACTCTGAGGGTCGCTTAAGCAACGAGCACGTAGGTCCGCAGATTGGGAAAGATGGTAAGTGGCAATTCAATCTCTTTGATCCAGACAGAACACGATTGGAACTAATGGAGTTTGCGCCGGTAGAGAAGCCGTGTTGCTCGCCTTTTACAGCTCAGCATCCGACTCCCTCGTTGAAAACGCCGAGTTCTACGCCGAAGTAGGAATCGTGTCTGATCGGCAATTGCTTCGCAAATTGACTCGATACTATGCCAGGCTAAGAAATTGCTGACCGATTCGACTATCCGAACCTATGCCAGGCGAACATGCTCTAGATCAGCACACGCCGCTTAGCTCAAATTTGACACTGCATTAATTAACAAGATCTTCATGGGCAAGAAGACGTGGAGGCATGCTTAATAGTCTCGCTACTTCTTGTCGAGGTCGCTATAAAATAGCGGCTCGTTCGCACTTCAGGATCCGTAAATCGTTCCAGGCATTTCGTAGTAGCTGACTAGTATCCACTCGGCTTCAGCTAGAAAGTAGGACGTTTTGTGGTGGCAAAACGCGGAACGGAAGAAGGTCTTCAGGTAGTGCAAGTTTTACATGACCCTAGGAAATATCTTCACTCGCAGCTAGGCACTGATCATCGTAAACTAGGCACTGACCACAAGCGCACGGGCACTACAACTTATTTTGTTGACTACTTTGAGTTGAGTGGTACCATTCTACAAAATAGCCAATCAACTCCCCCTGTCTGGATTTAGCGGACAACTACGCCTGTAGTCTGTCCGCGATAGGCCCACGGCCTATTCCCATGTCTAGATGATCGAGGCTTGCATGTTGTTTAATTCGATTCGTCCGAAAGCCATGCACCGCATTGTATGGTTCGTATTTGCATTTGCACTCATCAGCAGCGTTTCCGTCAGCCAATCCCAAACAGTATCAGCCAACTTCGCTAGCCGCAGCGGTTTAACGCCATGGGTGCCAAGCGGGATTTTCTCAGTAGGTGGAACTGGATCGACCATATCTGATCCGGGAACAATCAAAACTCTAACCAACGCGGGACTTGATGGAACGCGCATTTGGATCTCTTTGGCGGGAATCTACGCGAAATCTACTGCAAATTTTAACTCTCTTGATAAGACTCTAGAGACCATCAAGGACGCGGGCCTCCATCCCTTGGGTGTGATTTATCAAACCCCACCATCTCTCGGATCATCTGCCTGCTCGGCACCGTCGGATGTTTGGAAATGGGGCCAAATGGCGGCATCCGTCGTAGCACATGTTGATGGCAAATTCCCTGGATTAATGCAGGACTATGAAATCTGGAACGAGCCGGAACTCGCTACATCGCTATGTGTTACCGACCCTACCGCTCGACGCAATGCCTACATCGCGATGTTCGCAGATGCTGCTGAGGCAATGCATGCCCAGGCAGATGCCGATCATGAAACCATCCGCACGGGAGGACCAGTAATCTCACAACTCACACAGGCGCCGAGCTGGATTCCAGCCCTACTCAGCAACACCTCCGCTGCACCGTATGTTGATTTCGTCAGCTTCCATCTTTACATTACCGGTCTGACTAATATCCAGGCTGGAATGAACTGGGCGCAACTATACAGTATGACCCAATCTTCCACGCGGGGTCTGGCCTATTACTACAAGATGGTCCAATCTTTGGTTAGAAACGGCCATCAACCGAATGCAGCACATACTCCGATCTATATCACTGAATATAACGATAATTTCGCGTTTGCGCTGGATTGCTGCCGTAACGATCCTACGTATGCCCCCTTGTGGAACAGCGTTGCAATCTCGGATCTCCTCAACATTGTATATAGCGGCGCAACGGAAACACCGAGCCTCTTGAGCTACTTTAACTCGGCTGGTAACTATTTCTGCATTATGGGTCAATGGAATTCGTCGATGAACTGCAACGCATCAGTTCTGGAACCCTATCCTCAATTTTATGCATATAAACTCTTTGCTTCGCCCGACTACCTGGATTTGCAGGCTGGAGGACACATGGCCACGTCTGTATCTCCAGGTAGCACTACGACAGGGCTCGGTGCCACTGCGTTCTACACCAATTCGGCTGATAGCGTAGTGGTTGTCAATCCGACGGCGACTTCATATAGCGCGGTTACGATCAATCTCACGAATCCTGGACTGTCGTCAACAGCAGGAACAGTTTTTCTGTTAGATCGGTCAAACGGTCAGATCTCCAGCCAATCGGTATCGCTTAAGTCGATATCAGGAGGTTACTCTGCAACAGTCGAAGTACCCCCCTATGCGACGGTTGCGTTATCCGTTAAAAGTGGCCAGTCCGGATCGTCCCCAACGGCCTCCATTACTGCAACGCACCAAACTGGAACCAGGATTGTCGAGGTAGACACTTCCCACAGCCAAGGTGGAAGCAGTTCTATCATCGGTCGCACGACCAGTTTCGGCGATGGGTCGTGGCTGAGCTGGTGGCCGTCAGCTGCGCATGCTTACGCAAAAGCTGGGACTTATAAAATTCAAGTCACTGTAAAAAATCAATCCGGGCAAATCTCAACTGCAACTACCACTGTCACTGTCCAATAGCCTGACTTTCCCGAGCGGTGTATTCGTGCGCCGCTCGGGATAATACAAGTTACTAAATTATGAATAATCAGGCATAGCAGACGGGAACGAGGTCAATGTGCTTTGTTCCCTGCATTGATGGGCGCAAAGGGCATTCCGCGCTTGGCCACATACTCCGATCTTCGTGTACGAAGAGCTGATACTCTCCGGGAAACGCCGTGGAACTGTAGACTTCAACTCTACAAAAATGCTCTTTGTATCTTCCGAAATAGTCTGGCCCCGGTGCTCGCACATGGCCCTCTTCGAAAGGATTGGATTTAAAATATTCCACTGTTTTGTCGGAAACAATTGGCACGGGGAGTATGGCGATACCGTTAGGACGCAACACCCTTCGAATTTCCTTAATAGCTCTTCTATCATCTTGAACGTGCTCCAAGACGTGCGACGCGAAGACAAAATCGTACGCCGCGTCTTCAAATGGCATATTGCAAATATCTACTCTATGATCTACCCCTTCCATGAACAAATCGGCTGTCTCATATTTCGTGAACTGCTGGCGAAACATCTGCTTGAAGAATGGTTCCGGTGCGATGTGAAGCATTCGCGTGTCGTCACGACCGTTAAAGGTGCTGAGCGGTTCCTTCATCGTCAGATACTGAAGACGATGCCGCTCGAGTCCAACACATTGCGGACACATAGCATGTTTACGAACGCCCACGTATGAATTAAAGTTAGCGAACGGACCTGCGTAACCACAGATAGGACATTTAAACTTCTCTTCGTTGCGATGCAATATCCTGAAGAGCGGCACAGGCGTCCGAATCTTTTCATGGACTCTGCGGAGCAGTAGAGTTTTTTTCAGAGCCCTCGTGCCTGCCTGCGTTTCGCGATCCGATGTAGTTGTACTCTCCATACTCACCTACTTTGAATGAAGCGATTTCACTGCAGAAAACTCTTGGAGGCCAAGGAGACTGTAGCTAGCAAAGCAGGAGTGGGCAGTCTTTATTTGGTCTGGCGATGACCAAGAGAATATTGCTAGAGTTCGAGAGCTAACATCTCGAACTCTTTGGTGTAGCCTCTCTTTGTTCTTAAAAGAGTGCCATCTAGGCTGTTTTGGGCAACTCCGCGTACGTTCATCACGGTGTGCACGACTCTGCTGTCAGAGCCTCAGCTTTATTGCTCGATGTAAGATGCTGAAAGACTGCCCATAAAGAAAGTGCGAGGGCAGCGTCACATATGATGCTGCTCCAGGCTGCTCCCCGCCATGACCAATACCGAATGAAAAAGATATTTAGTACGACGTTCAAGACGCCAACTGAGACCTGCACCAAGGTGCGGCTCCCCTGATGGCCAGCGCCAGTTAATCCATCCGCCAAAAAGATATGAACACACCTCAATAACGGAATAACAGCGAGCCACCGGAGTGCCTCGACTGTCGATGAATAACTTTTTCCCAAAATGTGTGGGAGAATGGGAGCGCCCAAAAGCAGAGCTACGGTAACCGCAAATCCGAAAGGTGCAGATCGTTTAATCAGTTTGTAGGCATATTTTTTTGTGGCCGTCGGGCCACCAATGCCAAGCCGAAAAAACTCAGGATAGGCAGCCGACAACATAGCTCGAACTGGCACTAAACTAACGTCCACAATTCGGTAGGCTGCACCGTATATGCCGGTTGCTGCGAACCCAGCGATCTTACCTACCATTGTCTTGTCCATGTCGTTATAGATCGTTGCCGAAGAGATGCTTACGGCAAAAAGCGCTGACTCTGGTAGGGTTTTCCAGGCCTGCGACGGCCGAACCTGAATCCCTCCAGCAACAATGGTAGTCCTGACAAAGGCATAGATAAAGCAGACTGTAGCACCCAAAGTGTAAGCGATCGTCCAGTCTCGTACGGTCGGATGTCTGATTGATGCCGAGATGATTATTATGCCGACCAGTCTGGTGAATGTAATGTAAACGTTTATGCGCGCCGATTCACCCATCCGGCCTAAGGCCACAAAGGCGAAAGTTGCAAGATCCGCAACTCTGATCATAAATAGATCGGATAGACTGACGAAGATCGTAAGAAACACAAACTCGCGACCCAGGAAAAACGGTGACACTGCCAAGATCACCAGGCTCAACAAAAACCCGGAAACGGCGATTGTCAATAAGCCATTTCCCCAATACGCTGCTAATTGACTCCGATCCCGCGAAACGTATTTTAGCAGGACAATTGTGCTGCCAAAGCCTGCAAAAGGTGATGCAACAGCCACGAGCGAGGCCATTGCTACGAATGCGCCGTATTGCTTAGGTCCAAGTGTGCGCGCAATCAGAACGAAATATGCCGCTTGTATTGAGAGCCGCAATCCTTGCCCCAGCGCCAATTTCGTCGTATTCGCTGCAAACTGACTGTGACGTAGTCTGGCTATCAGTTGGCTAGCTTGCTCTAATACACGCATACTCTTCACTGGCTGGCTGCAATACCTTCCCCATCTCTGTAACTACCTTGGATACCGCAACGTCCCAGTTAAGGTCCGTTTGAACGCGCTTAAATGACCCCCAGCACAGCGAAGTGTATCTCTGTGGATCTACCAGTAACTGCAGCACATAATCTGCATAGTCAATAGCCTCAGCCTCTAACGGAAATAGCTGCCCGTTGACACCATTTATAACAACTGCACCGTTATTACCTACTGCTGTACTTAAGGAGGGAACTCCGTATGCACCAGCTTCGGAGAGAATGGTCGTTGAATCTTTTCGACTACCCGGCAGGATCAAAAGGTGAGATTGAACGTAGAGAGAGGCCAGGAATGTCTGCCCCTTCAGCGTCGTCCTATCAATCCTCGGAATTGTACTTACATACTCCGGCACATGAGCTGCCTGAGGCGGAACACAGTCGACAAGAGTGAGGTGCACATTCAACCCGCGAGCCCTCAATATCGAGGCCGTATCAATAGCAACCCTAACTCCTTCGTGTTTCCAGTCTTCTCCTATGAAGAGCAACTCCCACTCACTTGAGCCCCTTCTACGCAAACACTCGCCAATGTCCTCTTCAGTTAGAGCACTCGGCAGGTTCACGCCATATGGTATGACCCGTACTTTACCGCGATCCAAAGAATACCTGTCGCAGGCGACATCTGCTGCCCATTCACTCGGGAACACTATAAGTGCACTCTTGTCGAGCGCCGCTTGCTCACGTTTCTCGCGTTCCCCAATATGACGTCTATTGATGCGTTGGTGATAAGGGTGTTTATCGACTGTCAATGTCGCTCTAGTCTCTCCCCATAAGACGGATGGCCCAGATATTTCAAATGCCAAATCCATGGAGGAAAGGCCAAGCACCACATCAACAGCTTGGTTACTTCCAGCTGTGTTGATATGTCGCGATGACAGACTCGTGTGCACGACTCTGTCATCGCGACATATTTTATCGTCTGCCAACAACCGAGCAACAGCTCGGTGCATGCGGGGAGCCAAGATGCCTCTGGGTTTTAGAGATGAAATAAGCGACACTTCGCAACCGCACCTTCTAAAGGCGGTGGCCATAACATAAATGGTTTCATTGGAAGAATAAGTGCTTCGCGGACTCGTGGCGTCCATTAGGCCTATGCGCATGTTTACACTGCACCCTGTCTGTCAATTTGCACTTAACTTATGATGCTAATGCTGCGGCATTTATTTGTATCGTGAGTGTTAAAAAGCCAGATAGCGAGGGCATTTAATCGCACGACTGACAGGCCATCTAGAAAGCTCCAAGTCCCTTTAAGACCGCGGGAATCGTTTGCATCAGAATTCGTAGATCGAGCCAGAACGACCATCTGTCGATATACTGAAGATCGAGTTGCATCCAAGTCTCAAAGGGAATCGAACTCCTGCCAGCCACCTGCCAAAGACAAGTCAGGCCGGGTCGAACGCTGAAGCGCCGTCGCTGCCAGTCCTCGTTAAAACCCTCATAGTCGCGAATAGGTAGAGGTCTTGGCCCCACGAGGCTCATGTCTCCTTTCAGGACATTGAGTAATTGAGGTAATTCATCAAGGCTGCTCTTTCTGAGAAATTGTCCCATAGGGGTAATGCGAGGATCGTTCTTCAGTTTAAAAACAGGCCCAGACACCTCGTTCAAGTGCTCTAAATGTCGGAGGCGCTGTTCGGCGTCTGCGACCATCGTGCGAAACTTATACATCTTAAACTGTCGCTTACCAAGCCCAACTCGGCTTTGCCTGAAGAATATTGGACCTGGACTACCTAGCTTGACCATCGCGGCGATGATAAGCAACAAAGGAGAAAGCGCCAGCAGTAGAAGGGAGGAGACAAGGATATCAAATAGTCGTTTAGCGTCGGCGCGCCACCCGTCGTCCATCGCGCGGCGATGACTAATGAGTAGGCCTCCCAAAATCTCATCCGCCCTAGCCCAAGACAGGCTGGACTCGTATAGATCAGAGAACACACGTATGGGAATGCCCTGTATCTCGCACGCCGCAGCCACTTGCGCCGCTTCTACATGGAGCGATCGAATTGGCAATGCGATTACAACCTCATCTACTACACAAGCCCTAAGTAGACCCTGTAGGCCCTCGAAGTCGCATAGGACGTCATAGCCTTTGCCTTGCCATTGCTGTAGCCCATGCCATGGTCGATCGACAAAGCCGAGAAGTCGATACCCAAGTTCCGGCTTGGATTCGATCATTGAGACAAAACGGCTAGCGCGCGGACCGGTTCCGATTATCAGAATATTGCGCAGGTTATGGCCACGTTTTCTAGCAGCCCTCAGAGCAGCTCGTATCAACAAACGGCTAACAACCGATGCCGTCGACACGACAATAAAAAAAACAAGCAAAAACAGTGGCGAAAACATTCTTACATGGAAAATCGCTCCGACGCTTCCAATCAGGATGACACCTACGATGCACGCTTTTATGGGGTCTCGGATATCAGAGAAGCATCCAAGCATCCGGCGGGAGTTATACATACCGCAGGCCGCATAGATCAAATGCCACATTAACAAGATCCCTGCACACAATATAAAATTCCCTACCTTAATACGCATGGCCAAAACTTCTTCGAGCGATATACCTGATCGATGGGGCAATGTGATGTAGGTGGCCGCCAGACCCATGGCTGCAACGAGCAAAAGATCAAATGCCTTAAGCGAATTCAGAAGCACTTTATTCCGATATGATGTCATTGTGCTCTCTTGGTGCTATGAATAGGTAGGTAACAAAAATAAGGGGTAAATACAAAGGTTAGGAGATTACAGGATGGCCGAGTGTGTCGACAATGTAAGAGCTGCAGACAGGTTATGACTTGGGCTTTCGGTAGCCAGATGTAGCTATCTCAGATGGTGGGGTATGTTAGATGGAAGCACTTGCCGTTCTGAGTGGCATCTTCACTTCGCAGGATGGCGCATCGTCGCGCCGAACAGCGTCGTCAAAGACATCTGGTGGGAGGCGTCTCATTGCATTAAGCTCGGCGGTGCTCGCCTCGATAAACCGTTTCCGTAGCGTACTCAGGGCCAGCCGCGAGTACATCCATTTTTGCCATCCGTTATACCTGCGCTGGCGTCCGTTCAGCATACGCGCTAACGAGATGAGCCGCACCCACCGCATGATGGCCATGTCAGCTGCGGTGAAAGCGGCAGGAGATTGCTCCAAATAGCCACTTAAAAACAATCCTTTCTGCTCCTGTAACTTGAGCCGATAGGCTCCCATGAAGGCGCGCCATGGTTGTAGAGAGTCGTAAAACGCTTCAAATAAGCCAATGTCCTCGTACAGATAGCCAAGCCTACTGTTGCCAAAATCGACTACATAGATTGCTTCGTTGGCGACCATTACGTGAATTGGAGTAAACTCCCCGTGTACACTGCATAACCTGCGTTGGAAATGCGGATTGCGCTCATGGCAGCTGTTCAAGATCGACAGCATTTCTGTGTAACTGTCTTTGAGAGAGTAGAGGGTGAAGGCCTCCACTGTTCTCTCATTCTTAAACTCGCGTAATAGCCATTCGAGGGGATTGCCACATAGCGTATTTAGTGTGAGACGGTGTAGGCTGCCCAGCCAACGGCCCGTATGCTGCAATAGTTCAGGCAAGTCGGGCCGCTCAGAATGTGTGAAGCTAAGGTCAAATAGATGATGCTTGAGCGAATGTCCAGGAATGAATTCCATCAGAAGGAGACCTGGTTCGGGATAGTAGGCAATTGGCAACGGGGACCGGAGGGTAGGATTCTCCGCAGTGATCAAAGGGGCCACATTTGAGAGAAAGTTCAATTCCTTCTCGAGACTTTGAGCGCCACGGTAGCCCACCCGTTGGGCTTTCGCGAAGAAGGTAGCACTTTCGAGGCCGTCAGTTACGTGCACTGTGGCGGCCGGGTGAACCCCGGGCCTGGTAAGAGGACGTACGTAGGCTTTTGAACGTGCCGAATCCGTATGCCTTAGGCCCGCGAGGTCTAGCAGAGTTTTGCGTCCTATTCTCGAAAGGAGGCGTGTCAAATATAGGTCGTTTGTTCTCAGCACAACGATCAGAGCACGTCTTTCTATGTATTCGATTATGTGACAGGGGTGACGCTGATACGCGATCGTTATCGAACTCAACTAATCTACGACGTGATACTTGCTGTCTAGCGTCTGCTTAAGACTGAAGCTTGCATGCAATGATAGATTTGGTCATTCCACACCATTTTTCACAAATGATGGTGGCCTCGGGAAACAGTTGCTCCACTTCTGGTTTGTTTAACAGGTTTAATTCCTCCACCATTTCGTCAACTTGTTTACGTGTGGGATGAACTGTAAGCCCCCAGACGGTGAAATAACGGGCCAACAGTCGCCTATATTTCTTAGGTAGGAAATGGATGAGGGGAGCGAGATAGTGCGGCTCAATAAAGAAAGTGCGACTTGGCGTTTGTACCCAATAACTACGACCTACCCTTCTGATTTCATCAGCAAATATCTTTTGCTGATTCCACTCTCCGAGGTGTTCGATCACGGAATTGCTGACTACGATGTCGAAGCTCTGATTATCAAATGGAAGAGAGCGTCCATCCCCTAGAATGGTTGAGAAGCCGGGTTCGTCGCATTTCAGCCATGAGGCCTTTGGGTTGAGAAGTGTCACCTTAGGTTTTATGGGGCTATACGCCCAAAAGGAATAGTAGCTCCCACCTACATCGAGAATATTACTATCTTCGGACACGCGGCATACTTCACACATACGGCGAAGACGCTCAGAGCGAAATTTCTGGAAGAATGGTTTATAAATTGCTGCATACAGCTGTTTAAGTGCCACTCGTGAATACTCCTTTCAACCAGGGCTATTGTGGATATAGGGTGATCAGCTCAACGTGCTGGTGCGCGCGCGAAGGCTGTAGCGAGCGCCTGCCATGCAGCAGTTGGATGAAGTTCCGAATCATAGGGCAGGGGTCGCACGTGCTGACCATCAGAGCGAGGCGCATAGCTAGCCAACCAGGTATATTTCGCGGTGAGACCCCAAGTCACTACGGCAACGACAGATTTCTCCTGCAGTATTACCTCCAGGTAACGATCAATCTCTTTCGCCACAGCGTTATCTCGATCGGCGACTGTCGCTTCTGAACCCTTTTCAGCTACATCCAATTCAGACACCACGATTTTGAGGCCCAGATCGCTGACGCTGTCTAGAAATCCTTTTAGCTTGCTACTACTGAAAGGAACATCGCCGGTCCGTAAATGAGATTGAATTCCTAATGCGCCTATGGGGACCTTCTTCCCAACCAATTGCTGGAGTAATTTCAGCAATGCGTCACGTCGATAGTCATCTTCGGGAAGATCGTACTCAAGGTGATTGTCATTGAGGACAAGAAGAGCACTCGGATCGGCTAGCGCTGCTGCTCGAAAGGCTGCTTCAATATAGTCGGGTCCGGCGAGGCGTAAAAGGGGCGTGTCTTTCAGCATTGCACCCTGTCCGCGAAACGCCAGGGCCTCATTGACAACCGCCCATGAAAAAGCATGTCCCCGATAGTGACCCACCACCTGCGTCACGTGGTTTACCATCGCAGCTTTAGCTGACGGCGGTGGCAAACTGCTAAACCACTGTGGCAGTCCTTCGTGCCAAACAAGCGTACCGCCGCCAAACTTCATGTTACGGTCTTTTGCGAAAGTCGCTAATGAATCTCCTAGATGGAAATCGAATTCCCCGTAACGAGGTTCAACGTACTTCCAATTCAACGAATTTTCCGGAACCAGCAGACTGCATTGCTCTGCAACGAGACGTGCAAAAACTGGATCTGCCGTCAGGCGATCTGGGCTATTGGCGCAACCGTAAAGCAACCCCTTGGCCGAAGCCAGCTCTCTCAAACTGGTCTCAGCCGCAAGCGCTGTTCGAAGCATCCCAGCGCGTGACATAGCATAGAATCCAGCGACGGAACCAACGCAATACATGAACTGCCGTCTGCTCCAGGGTTTACGGCCTTTCAGGAAGATCGACGACATATTGGTTTTACTAATCTATTCCGAAAATTGACGCGTTAAGAGAATCGGAGAAGAGGTTACTGGTTTGGGGAACTTTCTATGCTCAGATTGCACGGGGCAGTCTCCGGCTGAGCAGGCATCGTTGGCGGAACTAGGTAGGTCGGCGATGCGAAGTTGAAGAACTCCGCCATGTTGTCGCTTGCTGCGTCACGCGACGTGAGCGGGGGGAGACTAAAGCGTGTCTCGATGAGCTTCAGAATCGCAGTGTGATCACGAGGGACATGCGAGACGAAATGTGGAGTAGACCACGGCGATGCTACGATTACAGGCAACCGAATTCCCCCCTGGTTAAAGAGGCCTGACGCGTCTTGCCCTATGGTAACGATTGGTGGGATCCCGTCAGGTTGCACAAAGGCCGGAGGCACGACGTGGTCATGTAAACCGCCGCCTTCGTCATAGCCAAGAATAAAGGCTGACGTCTGCCATGTCGGGCTTTGCATTAAGGCGTCGACAATGGACTTGATAACACCGGCTCCTTGTTGCACACTCTCTGTCCTGCCGTTCGTCCCTGGGTTGGGTTCCGGATGTTCATCGAATTCACCTTCCTCGATAAACACTACAGATGGCAAAGTGCTTTCGCTCTTCACGTCGGTAAAGTAATTCGAGATGGGAACGAACTTGTTTGGATCTTTCTGATAAATAGACCAGTAGGGGATATGCAATGGCTGGGCAAACTGGTAGTAGTACTTCCACGAGATTCCGGCCTGGTCCAAAAGATCGAAAATCGTGAAATTCGGGAATCCTCCCTGCGGCGGATGCGGCGTCGCTACCCATCCGAGGGAAGTTGCGCCATACCAGTACATACGGTTTGGATCAGTAGGACCGAGCATCGGCGAAAACCATCTATCGCTCGTACCAAACTGGAATGCCAAGCTGTAGTAGTAGGGTAACTCAGTCCAGTCGTAGTAACTGATGGCACGGGTTCCATTGGGATCGAATGTAGAGAACCCAATGTCATTTCCGGCCTTGAGGAAGTTGTCCATCTTTCCGCCATCGTAATCAAAATGTTCTGAATCCCAGCTTGGCGAAAGATTCTCTATGCACGCGGTTTGCACATGATACTGGGTAACGGGGTTGCCAGCCACATCTGGAAGCGCGAGCGTGCTACTTCTTTCATCGACAGCATTATCGTTAACCCCGTTCATCTGCCGGTACTCATTCATTCTTCCAAAGTAGGAATCAAATGAGCGGTTCTCCTGCAGCTCGACAATGATATGTTTCATAGCCAGCATGGATGAAGGAGGTGCAGGAGGTACGGCGTAAGTATAGGCATTTTGGAGTGTGCTGGTTTGCGAGCCCCGCCCTACAGTGATGTTCACTGCGCCAGCGTTTTGCGCCGGTGCGAACGCTTCGATCGCATTCGCACTAACGACTTGGACATTTGAAGCGGCTATGCCACCGAACAGGACCTGTGCTCCAGCCTGGAATCCAGTTCCGTAGATCGTCCGAGTCGTGCCACCGGCGGGTGCACCCCAATTGGGAGAGATTGAGGTCACTATTGGCGGAGCGAAGAACAGGAAGCCGCCGGAGTTACCTGAACCAATCCGCAGGAATGCATCGTCAATGCGCCCAACCGTTGCTGTGCTGCCGACCGCCACTTCCGCATAGAGTCTGACAAAACTCTTGCCTGACGGAACTGTGTAGCTGCCTTGCTCCAATGTCCAAAGAGGATCGTATGCACTGTACGGTGGGGCTGAAACGTAGGTTGCATTTGCCTTGTTGGCGTCAGTGATCTCAAGGCCGAAGCGTACATTCGATCCACCGGATACGCGATACGCATAACCGCCGAAAGTAACGCTTTGCCCAGAAGATACCGGGAAATATAGTGGTGCTCCGTTTACTCCAGATGCATACATTACCGGGTGACTCGCCCCACCCGACGTGGAAAGCTCAAGATAGCTTGTTCCCGTATGCGCATTTGCAGTGATTGTTCCAATGGTTTTTGTCCCTCCGGATCCGCTAAGTTGCCAGTAAGTGGATCCCGACTCAAAGGATTGATTGTGCAGTAAGCTGGCGAGTGTGGAGGACTGTCCGCCCGGATTGGTTACCACGACATCCGCCGAGCCCGGCGCTACTGCAGGCGTAACAACCCTTATTACTGTGCTGCTGACCACATTTGTAGTTGCAGGAACTCCCCCGAATCTGACCGTTGCACCAGGTGCAAAACCGGAACCCGAAATTGTAACCGTGTCACCACCAGTGCTGACACCCTGCGTTGGTGATATTGAGTTGATAACGGGATTAGTCGGCGGAGTTTGGACGATATAGTTAAAACCGCCGCCCGGAATAGACCGTTGGAGGAAGGCATCGTCGAAGCGATCGACAGCAGCAACAGTGCTGCTCCCGACCTCACAATAGAG
>Ga0207060_10057_pt2 | contig 40268 bp, 30 predicted proteins | sample Alteio_BWMinCont_30_FD_153270 | JGI IMG/M metagenome (GOLD analysis project Ga0207060, IMG submission 153270) | Enriched cells from forest soil in Barre Woods Harvard Forest LTER site, Petersham, Massachusetts, United States -... | ecosystem: Environmental > Terrestrial > Soil > Temperate forest >...
ACTGAAGTCTGCCCTTTTTCTTTAGATACTGTCTCCAAGTAACAGCTATTCTTTCAGGCTCATTGATGCTCGGGTTCGATTGAAATCGGAAAGACCACTTCTGAAGATACCCAACGAGCCGCTTCAGATTTGAGGAATTTCGGAGTGGACATGCTTCTCTTTGCAGGTGGCGATGGGACTGCGAGGGACATTTACAAGTCGATCGGACACACAAAGGAGATCACGGTGCTGGGTATACCTGCGGGAGTAAAGATGCACTCGGCTGTCTTTGCTGTAAACTCCAGAAGTGCGGGAGAGATTGCGGTAGATTTCCTCACTTCACAGAGCCCAAAAGTCAGAGATGCCGAGGTCATGGATATAGATGAGATTTCGTTTCGCAAGGGAACCATAGCTGCGCGACTCTATGGGTACCTACAGATCCCTGAAGGAAAGCGATTCATGCAGTCAGCCAAATCTGGCGGATCTGAAACCGAGAAACAGACGATCCAAGGAATAGCTTCGGACTTGAGGAAGAGCGTAGAAAGGGATTGTATGTATATTTACGGTCCGGGAACGACTACGAGGGATATTCTGGCCGAGTTTGGACTAGAGAAAACTCTGTTAGGCGTCGACGTTGTGCTCGGGGGTCGGATTATTTCAAAGGACGTTAACGAACTGGAGCTCATTCGTCTCATCGAGGAAAGAAAGAGGAAGTCAATGATAGTCGTTACAGTAATCGGGCAACAAGGATACATCTTTGGAAGAGGAAACCGGCAAATAAGTCCTGAAATCATAAGTCGTGTCGGAAGAGAAAGCATAGTCGTAGTAGCTAGCAAAGAAAAACTTGCTTCATTGGATGGTAAGCCCTTGCTCGTTGATACAGGAAGCGAAGAGGTGGACAAGATGCTCAGCGGTTACATTAGAGTGACAACAGGCTACGCAGATTACGTGGTTTACAAAGTTGGGTTCTAAATGAGCACGTAGATTCTACTTCGTCCGCGTCACTGCCTAAATTGCTAGAATAGAGTACCCAAGATGAGGCAGAAATAGGTGCCTCAGTTAGGCGACGATCATTACTTTAATCCCTTCTCTGCTAGAGGCTACCTGGAGGGCTTCATCAATTTTATCTAGAGGAAACCGGTGAGAAATCATCAGAGAAAAATTAAACCCCTTTTGAGCCATTAGATGAATAGCGGCAGGAAACGTACCCGGGCTGCCGACCGAACCTTGTATTGTCAAGCCCTTCGAGATTGCCTTGCCCAGCTCGATTTGAATCTTCTTTCCATACGAGTTTCCTATCAAGACTATACTGCCTGATCTATCCACAACGTCGGCAAGCCGCGATGATGCATCTACCGTGCCGGAAGCCTCGATGGCTAGGTCTACTCCATGACCCGCAGTTAGAGCAAGAATCTTTTCAGTCGGATCGACCTGCATAGGATTTATCACGTAATCAGCGTCAAACTTGCTTGCCAACTCCTGTCTTTTTGTCACAGGATCTACAGAAAACGCCCTCGCACCAGCCGACTTTACACAGATCAATGACTGCAATCCAATAGTCCCCGCTCCAAAGATAACAACATCATCAGTCGGCTTTACTCCGTTACCGACGTTCCACACAGCGTTGTAAGCTACAGTCAGCGGTTCTACCAGAGCGCCTTCTTCGTAGGAAATGCTCGAGGGAAGTTTATGCAGACTGGTTTCCTTCCGCACAACAAATTCCGAAAAAGCACCCGGATACTTTTGCTGAAATCCAAACTCACGCGGGCTCCTGGATAGTGCAGGATTCAAAGACGACCTGCATATGTCGAAGGTGCCGCAACCCTCCACCGTGTCTGCAACCACTCTGTCCCCTTTCTCCAATGATTCGACTGAGCTACCAACATCGACGATCTCTCCCGACCATTCGTGTCCGGGTGTAAACGGATAGATGCCTTCCGTTGAATAACCCTCGTAGCTGGCTATGTCAGATCCGCAAATGCCGGCCGACTTTACTCTTATGAGCACTTCAGCGCTCCTGAATTCCGACATGGGAGCCTTGGATTCTCAGATCGTGTAGTCCTAGAAGAATCGCGGACTTCATGAATTATTTCTCGACTTTTATCTTAAATCAAATAAACGAGTTTCTAAAGAGCGTGCTAACTGGATAATGTAAGCAGCGCGTAGCAGGTGCAGAATTCTCACAAGTTATCAGGAAATATGGAATTAGAAGCTCTCCCCCTCATGAACAATTTTTCCTCCAGTTATTCCGAACTTAGATTGCCTACTATTGATTTTCTGGTCTTCGGATTTGGTTGTGGGAGGCGTGTCTATACCAATCATTGAGTTTACGGTTAAGATTTAGGCGGAATTTGTATATAGTCCGCACCAACTTGCGTCTTTCAGTGCTTATTCCTTGGGTTGGTGGAGAGACATCTGGATTAGTAAGGCGTCTGATTGGACTTTTGGACCATTGCAAGCTGGCCAAGTACCGGATGGACTTAAGCATGTTCCGGTTGGTGAAAATTCACAGTATCTTAACATATTTCTTCGATCGATGCGAGTCTGTGACGTCCGCAAGGGCATGATGACGTTCTATGGGACGGTTCATAGTTTTATTTCAATTAATCATCAGTCTGGAAATATAGCCAAGTTTAACTCATTGACGACACCGTCAGAACTCAGCAACATTGATTCAATCCATGTCGATCGCGTGATCCGTATGAATAGTCGGTTACTCGGCCCGATTCCGTACAGGGGTGGCGACGTCGAAATGCAGCTGGGCCTATTTTCAATAAAGGGAGAAAATTTAGCCGGGCCATACCTTCAACTACTCCAGACTATGGCCAAAACTGCGGGGGTAAGTTACATCAATATGGCCCTGCCATTTGTTGAACCGATAGTGTCGGGGATCAACTTACTTTGCGGAGCCCAAAATGATTCAGTGCTTGAAATTGGTCTGAGCGATACCATTGACAAACCCGAAACGGGCTATTTTGTTGTCATGCGTGCTCCAAGAGGCACAATTTCCCTTTCTGATCTTCGCCTAGATCAGGACAGCAAACTAGTTGACGGTTCAGGGAAGCTAATTGCAGATTATCCGTACATAGTATTTAGCGTAGAAGCATCCGACCATCGACCTGATTGGGCCAATATACCCGAGATTGCTGATGCGCACAATAAACTGATTGAAGCAGTGCATTCACGCGACTCGGGTAAGGTGAATGATGCCTTTTCGGCTTTTAGGATAACGACAATAACGAATCCAGATTTGTTCTCGTCCGACGCTGAAGCAATTGTGAAGGAGGTGGATAATGACGTAAGCAAAGCACTGCCAGAAATGACTACAGTGACAAGAGGTCCTCCTCCGAAAATCCGAGGACTTGACGAAATTAGTCTCTTTCAATAAATTAGATAGGGGTTGAACTTCCTTAGCAAGCCCAAGTTTAGCTCCATCTATGGTAAGCCTCCAAACTTGCCAACGAGCAATCTTTCTTTGAAGGCATTCAATAGGTATCAAAATCTTGGACAATTCAATCTCGAACAACTTTATTGTAGTAGCCTCGGACATTACGGTCGACCAGCTCCGAAAGCTCGTCTTGAAAGTCAAGCCTGAATACATCATCATCAGTCGGAAAATGGATACGACTGATCACTACCGCTATATCTTGCTCACTGAAGCATTCTTGTCTGCAATTCAAAAGTTAGACCACAAACCCAAAGATCGCATAGAGGATTTCCTAGAGCTCCACGAATATCTTTCCGACAAGGCGATTGATATTCCTTCAGTGAGCTCGCTAGCTGATCCCGAATACTTAGGCACAGTAACTAAAAAGACTGAGCAAAAGGGATTGGCGATATTGAAATACAAGGGAGATTCTTTTAGAGTGTTTGATCAGCAACGGGGTAAACCCGATGCTTTGTATACACTTGGACGTCGGAATTTTGTTTATCGACCGACGACCGCTATCTCGCCTACAGCTGGTGATGTATCTGCTGAAATTCTTCCGGAGAAACCGTCGAGCGATTCTGGTTCAACAGAGACTTCTTCCGAAACCACATCTGAGTCGGTTGATGGGATATCCTCAGCAGGATATTCTCCCGCACCTTCTCCTCCTCAAAGTGCACCCGAAGTAACTCCGGACCTAACAAAGTCGACTATCAAGAGATATCCTTACTGCAGCTTCCCAGCATATGTTGCAATTGATGAGACTGCGCCTCTAGAGGTTGTGATAAAGGCAGATCAGTATTCGGAGCTCGTCGACGCACTTCAGGTTGCAATAGAGCCGGGCGAAAAGAAAGCATCCCTCTATATCACTACGAAAGTTGAGCCTTCTGATGCTTTCGAATTCATTGGCAACTATTTTGCTGAGATCATTGTACCTACGGAACCAATTGATTCAGCTCCAGTATTATTCAAACTGAAGGCACAGAAACTGGGTTTGTGCGTTTTAAAGATCTTATTTTATCAGGACCAAGGATATCTTGGTCAAGTCGAAATTAATTCGCAAGTTGGAATTGAGACAAGAGAGGGTGATATCGTCGTAGGCAAGGATCAAAATTCGTCGGGATGGGAAATTCCAAGCCCAATCCTACCACCGGATCTTTTACTCATTATACAACAGGTTAAGACTTCATCCAATCTCACATTTGACTTTTGCATCAAGTCAGATAAGCTCGGCCTGATGTGGGTCAGGGTTGGGCAGATTTCATTCACTAAGGATCCGGAAACCGAGTTTCATACGATTTTGACCGACATTGAAAGCTTACTACAACAAAAAAACAACACATCTGTTGTTTCATACATCGAAGAGTCCTTGAACGCGAAGGGTAGGTACCTGTACGATTATCTGATCTCCCCTGATCTAAAGGAACGTTTCTGGGAAATCCGAGATCAAATAAAGAGTATAACCGTAATTTCTGAAGATCCATGGATCCCTTGGGAGATACTAAAGCCGTGGCGTCAATTAGGTAACGAAATTGAAGAAGAGAAGTTTCTATGTGAGCGCTACGCATTTTCCCGCTGGCTAGAAGGAATTCCAATGTACAGGAGGGATAGCATCTTAAAAGTAAGAGTGGTGGTGCCAAAAGATACCAGCTTGCAAGGGGCCAAGGAGGAAGCTTCCTGGATACAGGAATTTGCAAAGACAGCTGGTTACACCGTTTCAGAAAATTCTAGTTTCGATGAAGTCATGATGGGTCTCAAAACCGGAGGGTTCGATCTTCTACACTTCTCGACCGACGGGAAGTTTGATCAAGACCATGCTGGTCTGTCAGAAATATTTCTTCAAGACAATATTGCGCTCAAAGCAGAACAAGTCAGTGGAACCCTCACAACATTTGGATTCTCTCATCCTTTGGTCATTCTCAACGCGTGCCAGTCTGGACAGTCCGGCTTCTCGCTTACAGGTATAGGCGGTTGGGCGAAGCAGTTCTTGCTTGCTCAAGCGTGTGGTTTCATTGGTACTCTTTGGTCAGTTAGTGATACGACAGCGAAACAGTTCACAGAGAGCCTCTATGAAGAACTTGCAAGTGGTCAGGGAATTGATGAAGCCGTCCGACTAGCGCGTAACAAATCGAAAGTGCAAGGCGACCCTTCATGGCTAGCTTACACACTTTATGGTCAACCAAATGCGAAAATGAAGTTGGGAAGCCAATCGGTTTCTTTTACCAGCTGAGCTCCTGTTTGCTTAACCAAGAGATGAAGCCACCATTGCTTACGTGAGACATGGATGAACCCAATGTAATCACCCAAGCTTGTTTTTCATCCGTGGAACAACCATAAATTGCACGTGTTGACGGAAGAAGACCTGAACCAGGCGATAGTGCCTAATCAATCACCGGATGAAATTGAACAAAGAAGAGTTTCACTTGTTTCAGCATTTTTGTCACCAGTTCGAGTTAGAAATATCCGCGACTTAGGTCCATTTGAACTGGAATTGAACTCCTCGTACTAATCTTCCTGGAAAAGGCTATGAAGCATCGATTCAGGCCTCCGAATTAGACTTTTTTGGGGTTTGTTACGTTGAGAACTTCAAAAACAGTCGCCTCAGATGGGATTTTACGTGGAGCCCTTTTCCGTGGGGGAATGAGACTTCCACCGATGGTATGCCTTTCTGGCAATTTAGAAGGCTCAGAGTCTTTGAAGCCCTTACGAAGCTAACTGATTATTGGCAGCCGTTCCTGTGAAATAGGCCGGCCCGTTGTGGTATGTATTTCCGTTGTACTGCATCCACATCTCCCAGCCGACAGAGCTCCCTGCAGGTACATTGAATGTTAGGGTTTGACTTGCCTGTTCGTCCTGGCTGCTGTCATCGTGCAAGGTTCCATTGATTGTCACCTGAATTGAAAGATCTGCCAACAATGCGGCGGTGAACGCATAATTACAGCCGAATAAGCCTTGATTGTTATAGTCAAAAGAGAATGGAGGAGTCATGGTTCCCACAGTACCTTGGCCATTGATTCCAGGGTCAACAGAGATCGAATTTGTTAGAGGGCCTTGGGTTGGGCACAGACCTTGTTGATGTGTAGCATTAAGATCACCATGATCTGATTTCCATGACCCCTGAATTGCCAAACTTCTAAAGTACGGAGGAAGTGGTTTTAATGGCACGACTAAATTTGTTTGATTTGGGTTTGAGGTGGTAGTAGTTATCGGTGTCCCCTGGCCCGCAGGACCATTCAGACCGTTAGCCATCTGCTCATCTATCCCATTTGTCATTACCGTCGCCGACGCTTTGAGGTTGTAAGAGCCCACGGGAACTTTGTTTAACGTGAAAGCCCCATTCTGGTCTGTTGTCGTTGTCAACATGTCGTTGAGTGATACATTCGCCCCCGGAACTGGTGCGCCGTTTGAGGTCACTGTTCCGCTCACAACCCCGTATGTTGTGACTTGAACCCACCGGCTTACGATGTATTGCTCACTGTATGCCGGAAGATATTGAACTTGTTCTGCATATCCAAAACAAATTGGATTCCATCCCCGTAGAATGTCATCCGGGGACACTGCATTGGCATCCCCCGGATTTTGCCATGCCAAAGAGCTATTCATGTTTGCTTTGTTAGATGCGAACATATTCAGTACCTGGTTTGCAATACTCTGTGCGACTGCCGAGTTAACCACAGGGAGGTTCTGGGCGAACCCTTCCTTTTCCATCACCATGTTGTTTAAGACTGAATTTAGAATCTGCGCTGCAGCTTGCCTTCTTGCAGAAGAGTAAAAGAACAATCCGTCGGGCGTATCAGGGCCGATTACTTCACCATTTGCAACAGCCATTGCCGACAATTCACTCTGGTTCTCGATTGGATTAGGTCCGACGAGATTAATGCCGCTTTCCTTCATGCAAAGCCAGATAAATGATGAACATACAGCCGGCGAAAGTCCTTGTGCCCAACCTGCGCTTGCCGGAGCCGGAGAAGTGAAACCAGTCGAGATGGCTGGGTTTGAGTATGCGTAAAAGCAGTAGTAAGCGCCCGCCTGTTTGATGAGATTGCCGCTACCGTCCACTTTAGCTCCCTTAGAGCGTGCAAGATCGGCAGCTCGTCTTAAGAGAGGACGAGCTAATTCTTCATTTTCGGGCATTGGTTTGACTACCATTGGATAGACGAGCACGAAATCATTGCTGCTATTTTCGATCCCAAGTGGTTCAGGATTGAAACCCTGCACAATGTACGCTGTTTTACCAGAGGGATCAATTGGGTCATTCCATCGTTCTCCGTTTATTGCGTTGTCTACCGTCTGAGTGATGCTGCCTGGCCACCCGAACTCAAGTACGTTGGGTTGTATGCCTCCAATTCCTTCAAAACCGACCAGATTGCTAGAAGCAACAAGACGATTCTCAGACGCGGTGCAGTGGGTTATCTCAAAATAGTTCTGGGTCATCAGACCGGAATGCGAGTGGTATTGCGGTGGAACAAGCGATCTTAGTAGGGCACCGATTAGATTGTCTGCTCCATCTTGACCCGGCGAAAGGATAACATCTCCCTTTTGCGCATTCTGGAACGAGCCAGGTATTAGAACAGTCTCGGTTACTTTTGTGGTCTGACAAGCAAGTCCTGCGTTTTCTGCGGTCGCAGCGTCTGAATCAGATATGTTATCAGGATCGCAAACTTGTCCAGCCTGAACTGCACCGGCGGGGGGCGCGGATATTGCACGTAAGGTAGCGGTCTTCGCCAGAATGCCCGACAAACCGGCTTGTATTGATTTTCCGACTAGCTCTTGAGTTGCAACATCAATCGATTTTGAGGAGATCGGGATCGCTATCGTACTAGTGGCAGGGTCAATAGAAGGCTTACCTTGCAGGATCACGCTCTTAACACTGGATAACTTAGATGAAACTCCGTTTAGGACTAGCGTATGGTCCCATACCACTTTGGCTAAACTTGCAGCCGGCTGATTCCATCCAGAATCTGTTAACCTTATCCTGAAAGTGTGGGAGAATCTTACATTGACAGGAGGTGGAAGAGTATCGTTCACGACCGCGTGTGTGTCTGTGATCTTAACTCCGGGAAGTTGGGCAGAGACCCCTAGTTTCGCAGCAACAGGGGCAGTAGGATCTGCAACACCGGGAATGCTTGGAACTGACGAAAGTGAGACAACTTGTTTCGGAATTATAGGATTCTTGAATTTGACACCACTGGTATTTCCGAGATAGTAGACAGTAAAACCTGATGTCTTTGGTCCAATGTTTCCAAGTTGTGTTTCAGTAACGTATACACCCAAGGCAACCGAACTATTAGCCTGAATCGTGACAGGGGTCTGCATTGTAGAAAACTTTGGTGCCGGAGGTAGAATAGTTGGGTCATCACTAACAGGAACGATTGCCATCTGCTGTAGAGTGATTATCTGATTCTCGATGTTCCGCACTATCATTGTACCTGAGAATGCAATTCCTTGGAATGTTGCGAACTCATCTCCTGTATAATAAGGCACAATTGTACCGAGTTGTTTTGAGATTCCATAAGCTGAGACAAGGACGAGAGTTCTCTTTACTGTAAGATTGTCGTGAACAATGGTGCAGCTCACATCGAAGCTGTGCGAAACTTTGTCCGCTTGAATGGCAGGAAAATAATCATGTGTGGTCATCGGTGATTGCGTGGTCTGCGTACTACCATCGCCAAAGTCCCAATGGTAACTTGTTGCTACTGGTGGAAATTTGACGGCCTCGGGAGCGATTCTTCCAAATCTTGCTCCAGTTATGAGGGCACCATCGTTAGTCTTGACGGTATGGGAAGGGAGTACTGTTAGCTGGTTCGCGGGGAGCGCAGAGAGCGCCTTTGATACTGGAGACTCTTCTGGTGGAGCGACTGAAGCGGTCACCGGAAGGTGGACAATCGGAATGGTCGGGGCCGGTCTAACTGGAGAGATCGGTACGGGTGTAGGCGCTTTACCCGGAGGCGCCACTTCAGACAGCACAGAGCTTGGAGTATTAAGGCTAAATGCCGCCAAATACGGGTTCCCGAGAGACAGACTAGCCATAATGATCGGCATGGCAGTTCTGGACGGAGGGCCTATCTCTCTGTTGTACGTCAGAGGAGCGCCTGCAACGTTTATACTCGCAACACTTGTCTCGTCTATGTTGTCTTTCACAGCACGTATGGTCACTTTCATAGTTCCCGGACGCGGGAATTGGTAGTATCGAGAGGTCGTCTCCACCCCGTTGATGGTAATGACAGCCCCCGAATCGTCGGAGTAAGGTTTACCGTTAATATCTGTAGCTTGAATGAGTACGGATTGACCCGGCGAGACCGACGCGGGTTTCACAGCAACAGGGCCCAATAGTGAATTTGCCAAAATGCATCAGTTGCGACTGTTTCATATCTTGTATAATAGTCTTTATGTCATCGCGGAACTGTTTATCGAGAAATCTTGTCTTTTTTTAGATAATTTGGCTATTATTCCCATAATGGTTCTAGGTCTCGTGACAGACGTATTCGTGAAAGAAATTTCCTCACCATCATCGGTTTCCCGCGATTCCTTACAAGTCTCCGAAGGTTGAGAGGCTCATTTATGACGGCCGCAATATTTAGAGCGATCCTAAATAATTGTTGTTTAGAGTAATTTATCTCAAACAGGTATGATTTGAGACTGTTTATGGGAATCGATATTTTTCCGATATAGAGAAGTGCTTGTGATAGATTTTCTCCTCGCAAGTTTAGTATTTGCTAAATCTTTTACTAACCCAAATAAGCAGAAATCAATAGCTTAATAGTGACTGTCTGACTCAACCCAAATGGCGGTTGATTTGTTTTCTTGCGAACCTAGGGATAAGAATTCGCTGATTACCCCTTTAGATTATTCCCTGGGTAACCTAAAACTACTCGTATGCAAATATGTTCTATAATGGATTTACAAGGCCTTGATTACCTTGAGCTCATTCAGGTCTCAGTCAAACAATGACGGATTTTATACGACTTGTTATCTTGGAGACTCAGCAGTACTTCTAGCTTTCAACATCGATCCCTCTCACTTGGATAATCTTGCAGGATTCACAGTTGAATGCACTACCCCAAATAAGGGGCCATATCAATCCAACAAATATTTCTTGAAGAACAGAATCGGCTTCAAGGAACAGCCTCCCGGCTCCACTCTGCTTGAAGGATCCGACGAAGCCCCTTTCCAATCATTTCACTGGGTTCATTTTCCCTCGGCTGGACCCGGCCAGTATCAGTACTCATGCTATGCGGCTTTTTTCAATCCTGACGGAACGATCCGCCTAGGGCAAAATGTAACAGTTACAACAGACCTCAGCTACCGATCCTATCCAAAATTGGAAGCCGGATTTACAAGAGGGTACATCTCATCTCAAGCGTATGCTGACCGTTTCACGAATAAGCCGATCGGGCCCACGCCGAAGAGCATGGACTTTGATACGACTCCATATCTGGGTCAGTACATATGGCTGGGAGCACACGCAAGGCAAGAAATCTTTGAGTTTCTTAAAGAATGCGAAACTGACAACTCAATTGCCCTCGACGTTTTCTCTTTCGATTTCGACGAGCCTGATATCATCAGGAGTCTTTGCAAGCTGGGCACCCGGGTCAGAGTTTTTCAGGACGACTCACCTGAGCATACAACCGCTACTTCCCTCGAGCCCAAAACTGTTACAACATTGCAAGCTAGCGGTATTCAAGTAAAATTAGGGCACTTCTCCCGCTTTGCTCACGACAAGGTTATGATTCAAAAAGACAAGAATGGGATTGCCCTAAAAGTATTAACTGGATCGGCGAATTTTTCACTTAGGGGGATGTATGTCCAAGCAAATAGTGTACTCGTGTCCTCCGACCAGATAATCGCGGCGAAGTACGAAGAGGCATTTCAGCAAGCCTGGAACAATGAACAGTCATTCAAATCCTCGACAATAGCGTCTGCTTGGTTTGGTTTCCCTTCGAGTACCGAGTCCCCCCAGCTTTCGGTGAGTTTCGCGCCACATCCCTCTCCTCCCTTTTCTCTGGACAAAGTTGCAACAGCAATACAAACTGCCAAGAGTTCAGTCTTCTTTGCAGTTATGCAAGCTGAAGGCGGGGGCCCCGTAATCGCTGCACTTGAGAATCTAGCCGGGAATCAAGGGGTACTTTCCCTAGGCACAATCCAATCTGCATCACAGATGAAGCTCTTCAAACAGGGGTTGAGTGACTCGGTCGCATCGTTCAACTATTTGGGTAAGACCGTACCAAAACCGTTCGAACCCGAAACAAGTGGCGGCATTGGGCAGGTTATACATCACAAGTTTGTTGTAGTTGACTTCAACAGCTCGTCACCCGTGGTTTTCTGCGGGTCATCGAATCTATCCTCAGGAGGAGAGGTGGATAATGGTGATAACCTAATCGCGATAAGTGATCAAAGGATAGCAACGATGTATGCAGTTGAAGCGATTCGACTATACGACCATTACGAATTCAGAAGTATCGAAGAGAGCAGCGCTGCCGCGAATACCAGCATCGCTCTACAAACTACCAGTGAATGGTCAAAACCGTATTTCTCTGCTGGACAGGTAAAGTTTACGGAAAGACAGCTTCTTTGCCCTATTACAGATTGAATTCAGTACGCTCAGATTTTTGAGTTGTCGAAAACTTTCTTGAACGGAGAGTGACCGGGATGAGGCACTATTCAGGACCTAAGAAGAGAATTTTTTCTCAATCTGCTGAAGAAATGTCCTCCAAACGCCGGCAGACTTCAATTACTAGTAATCATCGCTCATGAATTCCAATCCGAGGAGTATCTGGCAGAAAATCATGATCTAAATTCGACTTGATCTATGCCTAAATAGCTCAAACGGAAGGAGCCTTTGCTGCGAGAGTTTATTGAATATTCAGCATTTGGAAAGAGTCGGAATTGGAAACTTTCCCACGCCGCTAGAGTCAATGCCGCGATTGTCAGATGAGCTCGGAGGTGCGAGGCTTTTTGTAAAAAGAGAAGACATGACCGGACTCGCGATGGGAGGCAACAAAACGAGGGTACTGGACTATCTTCTCGTCGAGGCAAAGAAAATGAAAGCCGATGCAGTGGTTACAACATGCGGGATCCAATCCAACTGGTCAAGGCAGACCGTCGCAGCAGCGATCAAACTTGGAATCAAGCCATCACTTGTCCTCAGAATGGCTCAGTTCAAAAAGAAGCCAAAAGTCCTGGATGGTAATATCCTTCTGGACCACATAATGGGCGCAGACATCCGAATAGTTGACATGGGAATCGATGAAGATCCCGAGGAGTATCTGCAGGAGGAAGCAAAGAGGCTCCGAAAAAAGGGATATAATCCTATAGTTTTAGGGCCGAAGATGTCTTCCTCTCCGACGGCAGCTGCTGCTTATGCAGAATGCATCTTCGAAATGCAAGAGCAGGTGGACAAAGCTAAGACACAAATTGATGCCATAGTAGTTGCCAACGGTTCGGGGCCGACTCATGCAGGTCTCGCACTGGGTGTAAAGATGCTCGGGCTCAAAACTAGAGTAATAGGGGTCAATATCGGCGCATACAAAACTTCCAAAGTCACCGACACTATTCTTGAAAGCGCGGCTGGAGCTTCGAAACTATTTGGAACTGATGTAGAACTTCAGAGAAATGATGTAGAGGTAAGGGACGGCTACGCCGGAAAAGGGTACGGATTTACTACAAAATCCTCAAACCGCGCATTGCGCCTCATTGCGAGGAAGGAAGGACTAATCATTGATCCTGTATACACGGCAAAGACCATGGCATTCATAATCGATTCTGTAAAAGACGGGGAATTCAAGAAAGACGAGACGGTGTGCTTTATGCACACCGGCGGGGTTCCAGCACTATTTCCTTACCGATCCGAATTCCAGCCAAAGAAGGCAATTTAGTCCTAGACTGGAAAGTAGTTCAGCTGAGACTAATCGCTAACTGGTAGAGTTAGCAGGGATGACAGTATTGATGATTGCCTCCGTGTCCTGACCGTTGAAGACTGGATCGACCATCAAACTTTTGATCTGATGAGTGTCGTATACAATCGATCCGCCCGAGGGTAGCCAGCTGCTTAGCAGTCCAATCCACGCATATGGTGCATCGTTGTAGATCTGTCCCTGCGCCGTCTTGCAAAGTGACTGAATTTCGGTTGCATTTGAGATCGTCGTAAATGAATTAACGCACTTTTGCACAACAGGGTTGTAGTAAACAGCCGTGTTGCCGAAGAATGAAGTATTGCTCACAAACGAGATCCAATAGTCAGCCGGGGTTAGAGCTCCGGGAGACCAGCCAGAACCTGCATTTACAAACGAGAGCTGTCCGAGCTGCTCGGCGTTCTGAAGATTCGTCTGGTACGTTCCCCAAGGTGCCCAGTATGAATTAGCGGTCTCCACGATAATGTTCACGCTTATCCCGATTGCGCTCAAGTCGCTCTGAATGACTTGGGCTGCGTTCGTGCAAGAATCACAACCCGAAATAATGTTCATGGTAAGTGTCGGCATGCTGCTTACATGTGCCTGCGAGAGATAACTCTGCGCCAGACTGACATTGTACTGATAAGGCGTGTAATTTCCAAGATCGTAGTAGTCCTTCCATGCAGGATAATCCGGTCCCACGTATGGATTCATCTGTCCCAGGTACGCTTTCTGGTAAAGATACGTGTAATTGATGGCGTGTACTATAGCTTGCCTGACCGCTGTGATGTTCGTTGGATATACGTGTGTGTTCAGACCGAGCAAAATCACCTGTCCAGCAGTTGGAGGTAGCGTGATGTAGTTTAGGGCAGGATTGCTGGTAACCAATCGCCAGTCGCTAGGTTCAATGTCCGATATCTGAGTAGCTCCAGTCTTGAGGTCTGTGAATCTTGATACATCGTCAGGCTTGTAGTAAATTATCACTTTCTTGTAATGACCGGGATCCCAAATCGGTTGCGCACTAATTTCCTGCGCACTCATGTTTCTTCCCCAATAGTTGGGATCTTGTTGGAATACAGCGTAGGCATTCTCGACAATGTCGGTGAAAACGTAAGGACCGCTGCCAGGTATAGGGTGCTGGTTAAAGTAAGCATTGAACGCCGCCGGAGTACCAAAACCACCATGCTCTAGCACCCACTGAGTATCAAACATTAGTCCATTGAGCACAATCAAAGTTCCGGGGAACCACTGGAATGGAGACTGCAATCGAAATACAATCTGGTATGGATTGGTGACGTAAATCGGCCATGAGCTGTTCATCATCATCTTGAGGACTGACTGATTGGGTTGAATTATTCCGGATTGATTTAGCTGATTAATTGTGGCGGGTCCGAAACTGACCGGAGACATGTTGAAGAAATTATATCCGACCATCCAGTTCGAGCTGTTACCTGAGAGGTAATAGAAACCGTACATCTCTGTCCAGACCTGATACGCATTGAATGCATTCCCATCTGAAAAGTGTACATTCTGGCGTAGGTTGAAAGTGTACGTCAGAGCGTCTGATGAAATCGTCCAGTTTTGTGCCAAGCCAGGAAGGAATTGTATGACACCATGGCCGTATTCGGCCGATTCATTGACTGAGACCAATGGCTGGTAGACAGAATATAGTCCCCACAATGGCCAGTTGTTAGAAGTTACCGCATGAAGCTCGTTGAAATCAGTTAGCGGCCAGAACCACGCGTCCATTGAGAGCGTCTGCCCATTGGAGGCAACGCTCGAGGTAGAACTTGAGGTCGAACTTGATGATGACGAAGACGAAGTTGGTGAAGAAATTGACGAGCTACTTGATGATGAAACTAAACTTGAAGAAGACGAACTTGAATAAACTGAACTCGAAGAAGAAGAAGCAGAACTAGATGAAGATATACTTGACGAAGAAGTAGTTGAGGAGCTGCTACTTTGATTGCCCTGGGTAGAAACGTAGTACAAACCGCCTGCTAGCGCTACAATTAGAATTACAATTACCGCAACCGCGACGGTGCGCGCTATTGCTCTATGTCCAAAATACACAAGATTGCGCTAAGATTCCCGAATTGATAAAAGACTTTCGAGCTAATTTCAGTGCCGAACCAAATATCCACCGTCAACTCTGTACGCCGATCCCGTTATCCATGAAGCTTCATCCGAACATAAGAACAGCGCAATTTTGCCAATATCCTCCGGAGTACCAAGCCTCTTGATGATATGCGCGTCTATTACTTCTGCGAGCGCTTTTTCGGGATTTGGTCTAGAAGCTAGCCAGACCCGAAACAGCGGAGTGTCGACCGAACCAGGAAGTATGCAATTCACTCTAATCCCGTAACGCCCGAGATCTTTAGCCATAGCTGTGACTATTGAAATAATCCCACCTTTAGTCCCCGAGTAAGCGACTTGATCTTCCTCTCCGCTTATTGCGCTCGTCGAAGATGTGAATAGGATCGCGCCACCGCCCGTTTTCTTCATCGCGGGTACTACAGATTTTGTCAGGAAAAAGTGCCCTCTAAGGTTTGTACTGAAAAGATTCTCCCAATCAGCTTCGGTGGTATCTAACGTAGTTTTCAGGATGTTTATACCAGCATTTCCAAACAAAATATCCACTTTGCCATAGCGCTCGATAACCTTTGGCACAATTTGATTCACGTCATCTAGGTTTGATAGATCAGCCTTCAAATAGAATCCTTCTTTACCTAATGCCCTAATTTCGTCCTCTATGCTTTTCCCCATCTCGTCATTTCTGTCGACTATCGCCACTTTAGCTCCTTCTGATGCAAATATGGAAGAGGAAGCGCGCCCCATTCCTGAAGCTCCTCCAGTTATTATCGCCACTTTGTTTGCTAATCTAGGCAAGGACTTTGCTCGGAGTTCAATCTTCAAAAATAAATATTGCGGATATTGCAACGCCTTGAACTAGGAGATTGTGTGGCCGTACAAGAGACGTAGACTTCATGGCTTAGCTCTCTGACCACTAGATCGGATTAGATAAAGCCGTTTCTAAACGAATGATAGTCTTTCTGTGATTTAGAAAATCTAGAATAGCATTCCGCTAACAGAGTAGCAAAGTGGATGCCTTGCGTGTAGCGTGGTAGATTGATAGGAAAGTTTACGAAGCGAATATTACGGTGTTGAAGAACGGTGACCAGTCTTCGCCTGTGAAGAGAGGATCGGCCAAGAAGCCCTTAATCACACTGTTCTTCCAAACCAGAGACCCGCCCGATGGTTCCCACAGTCCGTTAACTCCAATCCAGGCATAAGGCGCATCCTTATAGATCTGTGCTTGCGCCGGTCTACATACCGACTGGATATAGGAAACGTTGGAGCTCGACGTAAACGCGTTATCGCATGCTTGCACTGTTGGATTATTGTAGAGCGCAAAATTGTTGGTAGATTGGTTTGAAACAAACGTCACCCAGTAATCGGCTGGAGTAAGTGCCCCGGGAGCCCAGGCTAAACCACCAAAGTCAAAATTCAAGTGTCCCAACTTTGCAGCATCTGCAACCTGTTGAGTAAAACTACCCACGTACCATCCCGCGATGTACGAACTGGGCGCTAGAACTTCGATATTCACATTCAAACCAATCACTCCAAGATCCTGCTGGATAACTTGTGCCGCTGTCGTGCATGCAGAACATCCAGCCTGAATGATCATGTTGAGCGTTGGTGGATTAGTTAAGTTGGCAGCTGCAATATCTTGCATAGCAAGAGAAACGTTGTACTGATACGGCGTAAAGTTTCCGAGATCATAGAATTGATTCCACGCAGGATATTCCGGTCCCACGTACGGCGTCATGTGACCTAACCAAGCCTGATTGTAAATCTGACTGTAATTGATTGCATGAACGATCGCTTGTCGCACATCAGTAATATTGGTCGGATAGAGCTGCGTGTTTAATCCCAGCATGGAAGCTTCCGGGCTCCAAGGCGGTGTTTTGAAGTAAGAGAACACGGGGTTGTTGTTAACAAGATTCCAGTCCTGAGACTGAATCGCGGAAATATCCGCAGCTCCGCTTGCAAGATCCGTGTAACGAGAAAGATCGTCCGGCTTGTAGTTAACCACGATGTTTTTTACGTGACCTGGATCGAGCAGCGGCTGTTGCGAAATCTGCACCGGGCTTAGCGAATTGCCCCAATAAGTTGGATTTTGAGTGAACTTTATGTACGAGTTGAATGAAATTCCCGACACCATGTAAGGACCGGTCCCCGGAATGCCATGTTCATCGAAATACGAATTGATGGCAGATGGCGTGCCGAACCCTCCGTTATCAAGGATGTATTGGCTGTCCCAAATCTGACCAATTTCGGTTGCAAATATCGACGGTAACCAGAGAAATGGCGCTGAAAGATGGAAAACAATCGTATACGGATCGGTCACATATATTGGCCATGAGGAATTCTTCATGATATTCAACGCCGGCCCTGTGGGGTTGATCAAGCCGCCAGAGCTGTTGATGAGTGAAACAGTAGAAGGTCCGAAACTGGAGGCGTTAGCCATATTGAATATCGGATACTCGCTATCCCAGATGTTGCTGTAGGCAGAAACGTAGTATTGACCGTACATCTGCATCCAGACTTGGTAAGCATTGAAGGGATCGCCGTTCGAGAAATTAATGTGCTGTCTCAAATGAAATGTGAACGTAGTGTAGTCTGGTGAGGTAGTCCAGTTCTGCGCAAGACCCGGTGTAAAGACTATGCTCCCCGTTGCAAGTTCAGAAGTTTCATTGACGAACACAAGCGGCTGATAGACATCGTACATTTGCATATCCGGGCAGGGACAAAAATTAATCTTGTAAAGTTCGTTCAGTTCATTCGTTGGATAATACCATTCGTCAATCGTCAGCGTATTGTGCAAGGCACTCGAAGAGGAGGAGCTAGAGGATGAAGTTGCTGAGGAAGAGGTAGATGAAACTAGACTTGCAGATGTTGAAGAAGAAGCCGATGAACTCGTAGAAGAAAATAGAGAAGAACTGCTAGCAGTCGATGATGAAGTGGACTGGGTAGATGATGAAGAAGAGTTTGAAGAACTGCTCGTACTCTGACTAATCGTTGTAGATTTTGTTCCAGACAATGCTATCGCGGCTGATGCAATTATAATCACAACAATTACAATCACAGCGATAAGAGCACGTGAGATCGCACTTCTCTTCTCTCTTCTAGAAAACATAGGTGACATGATCCAAATTGGGCACTCAACGGGACGTTCATATTTAAGCATGCCTTAGAATTATAGTCTTTCCCGGTTGGTCGTGGCTCCTTGTATCCGAGTCCGCTCCGATTCTAAGGAATTGTGATTTGATGGACGTATCTCAATATCGAAATAATGTCGAAGCCTCGGATATTGCTTAGGGCAGATTGGCGGCAATAAGGTCAGACTGACTGAATGTGTTAAAAATCGAATGTCAAGAACCCTCACACCATGCCTAATTCGTTTTCAATCAGTGGAAAAATTGCAATCGTCACTGGCGCAGGCAGTGGAATAGGAAGGGGAATCGCCAAGGTTCTCGCAAATAACGGCGCAAAGGTAGTCGTAGTCGACAGAGATGAATCAAATGCGAAAAAGACCGTCGAACAGCTTCATCGAGCTGAAAATCCTTCCATTCCAATAGCAGCAGACGTTTCGAGTCTGGTTGACATGCAGAGAATGGCAGCTGCAGTCGTCAAAGAGTACGGTCGAATCGACATCCTATGTGAAAATGCGGGAATCTACCCACCTGCAAAAATAATAGACATGAGTGAAGAACTGTGGGACCAAGTACTCGACGTCAACCTAAAAGGATGTTTTTTGGGGCTGAAGAGCTGTCTGCCACAAATGCTCAAACAGAACTACGGAAAAATAATCATGACCTCGTCGATCACTGGTTACAGAACTGGTGTGGTCGGATTGTCCCACTATAGCGCCTCCAAAGCAGGCATCATCGGCTTGGTGAGGAGTGCCGCTCTAGAAGTAGCGAAAAATAACATCACTGTCAATGCCATAGAACCTGGCACGATTTCGACGGAAGGAACTCGCAGGGATGCCCTTGAGGAACTAAAGCGACAGGAGGATAGAACTCCAACGGGTCGGCTATCCACACCGGAAGACATCGGAAATGCCATACTTTTCCTTGCATCTGATTTGGCGTCAAACATCACGGGACAAACGATTGTGGTTGATGGAGGATACTCTATAGTTGAATAAATTCAATTCTTTCTTAATCACTTCAAGACGATCGGCCAATGGCAGAGATTTGGCTTTCAGGGAATTCCTCCCAAGTAGAGTTTGAGAAGAAGATCATTTTAATGCATATCACCCTGAATCTCTACTTAATTTATTTGTATTCTGTCGAACCCCAAAGATCTTCTATTTTGGGTTGGCCATGATTTTTACCTACTTCTTGGATGAATAGTGGGTCAAACACCGCTTCATGAAACGCCGAATGATTTCCAGTTTGAAGCTAATTTCTACAATCTCGTTCGATTCTCTCGATTATCTTGCGGATTTCGAAAGTAGATATTGGATTATTTCCGAGACGCGGGAATCTTTTAAAGAAAGAAAATGTGATTCCCGCCCGACGTGACTCAAGTATTAGTGGTTCTTTGGTTTGATACGGAGGATTTTGTCAACCCGGAATCTGATGAAATTCCACTTCGCATTGCCAATATGATGGAAAAACATGGCATAAAGGTCGTCTTCAAAATCGTAGGTGAGAAGCTCCGGGGCCTTCGAAAGAGGAATAGGACAGATGTTATTGACGCCATGTCGAGGCACGATATCGGCTATCACACAAACCTTCACAGTATCCACCCGATAATGTCCGAATATGTCGATGATTTACCGTGGGACGAGGGTGCTGCAGAGTTTGAGAAAAATGAAAGAATTGGCTATGATGATTTGATGAACACTTTCGGAAGGGTCACATGTTTCGGGCAACCAGGTTTGAGCTGGGTGCCACAGGCCTACCCCGTCCTGAAGGATAAATGGAAAATCCCAGTCTACCTCGATGAAACTTTCACGCTCGGTTCTGTCAACGACAGACCATTTTGGTATTGCAATATGCTGAATCTTATGTGTCTGAGGAACAACGTCATGTCACTGGACGCTTGCGGACCGTACAACCCTACGGGCGAGAGACTCCTCACTTTGCCTGATGAATTCGACAATATTTACCAAAGGCTCAGGTCAGACGACGAAGTAGGTTTGATTAGCATTTTCTGTCACCCTACCACCTATGCGACGAAAGAGTTCTGGGACCAGGTAAACTACTCTAAAGGGGCAAACCCCAGAAATTCACCTTTGACAGTGCCAATCAAGTCGAGTCAGGAAATCGAAAGAGACCTAGCTCATCTCGAGAAACTAGTAATCCACATGAAGTCTAAACCGGATGTCCGGTTCATTACTTCGGAAGATGCACTATCGATCTATCACGACGCAACTGGCGGAATGCGCGTCTCGTCCTCGGAGCTACGAAAATTATGTGAAAAATCTACTCGTGGCATAACGTATCAGACTCTTGATAACGGTGTCTGGTTCTCTGCGGCAGAAGTCTTCTCGATGGTGCTTTTTGCCTTGAGTCAATACGCGAGCGAGGGTACCTTGCCGGATTCTATTATAAGTAGTCGCCCTCTCGGTCCTAAAGAAAAATGCGAAACGGCTACTGATGGCAACAAGCTTGATCTAAGAGATTTTCTCGAATCTTCCGTTAGTGAGTACGGCGAAGAAAATCGCACGGGTTACTTATCTTCGAGTGTGAAGATCAAAGGCTCGAGTCTGTCGCCGGCAGACATGTTTGCGACCTGCTGCATCGTATATTCAATTCTCTTCGATGCACGAGGAACGGATCCGCCTAAATCAGTGATGATTCAAAGGGGAAATTTCGAGGTGGGATATACGGTTACTGAGGAAGGCGCGAAAAAGGATTGGAAATACTACCTTAGTCCGGACAATTTCGAAGCCTATGAGCAGGTGAAGCTGGCTAGGTTGCAAACATGGACTCTAAAGCCCGCAAGCGTCGACGTTTTTCGGCTCCACTAGATTCTGAGTTGAGCAGTACTAGAATAGCGGGTTCGCTGAAGATAAGACCGTCTGAAAAGTTAGGTCAACGATGAGGTTTTGTTCTAGCCCCAGGCACTCGCGTTAGATGGCACGAACGTTCCTTCCCGAAAAGCTTCTACATGTTCGACCATTTTTTCAGCTATCTTTTCCCGGAGCTTATCTCCTTTTTCTTTTGACGCCAAGAAAGGACTTCCCGTGTATGAACCCAGATAAGCGGCATCATTCACATCAGGGTCGTAACGATCGTAGAAACCAGCAGGTGCATAATTGTGCTTGTCTTTTGGAATTAAATCGTAATCGACGAGATTTTCTCCAATACTCATAATGATAGAAGTCTCAGCCTCACCGCCGTGACCGAAGATATCTTGAACGATCCCTTGTAGACCCCAATTGGTTGCGCCCAGCCACCAGCTCAAAATCAGTGTCTTGATTCCAATGTCCGCCGACCTTTCTGCCGCCTCATTGAGAGGAATCAAGTTCCCTCCGTGCCCATTGACGATCACAGCATATTTAATTTGCCAAGATTTGAAACCCTTAATCACTTCATAAACGTAGTCGGCCAAGACGCCCCCCGGAACATCGTGGGATCCAGGCATTTTCGAAAGATGCCAAGTGTGGCCAAAATTAATTGTTGGAGCGACTAGTATTTTATCGCCGATCAATTTGTCAATGTCTCTCGCCATCCATTCAGCGATTAGGGCATCGGTAAGGATGCTGGAATGGGGCCCGTGGGGTTCCAAGGTGCCGATGGGGATCAGTATAGTGTCAATCTTTCCAATAATTTTGGATGCTTTGTAACCGCTAAGATCTTGAAGGAGCACACCTAAGCAACACATCCGATTCTTGTATAAATCAATTGTTTTGGATCAATTTGCAATTTTACGCGGCGAATATCATGTCGTATCGTGTTGAAGAAAGGACTAGAAAGTTTTTTCCGGCAGCCGATCCTTAGAGTAGACTCACTTTCTGCGGTTCATTTTTTCAAATGAATAAGCAGCTCGCAACACAACGGATTCTTCAAATCGTCTTCCAACCGCCATCATTCCAATGGGTAATCCACCCGAAAATCCACAAGGAATGTTGATCGCGGGAAGCCCACTTACATTAAAAGGTGAAGTGTTGTTTAGATTGTTTAGGGCGTTATCGACGTATTCTTGGAGACTATTCTGTTTCAGCTTTGTGGGTTTTTGAGGCGTTGTTGGCATGATGAGGAGATCATACTCATTGAGCGCGGTATTGTAAGCCTCCGTCAATGGTCGCCTAAGGTTTTGGGCTTTTGAATAGTACTTCCCGTTGAATCGGGTGTCCAAGAAATGTGAAAGCAGAATCACAGCCTTCACGGTCGGAGGGTAAGAATTCGCGTTGGACTTTTGCGAATCTCCGTAAAAACCGAGGAGATTGCTGTCATAGTATCCTTTCCAATTGTGCCCCATTCCTCTGCCTCGGATCATCATGCTCAAAGACCCCTCATTGATTATTGCAGCCCAAACGTAGACTGCATCTCTGTGGAATGGGATAGAAATTTCCTCTACGCTTGCGCCCTCGTTTTCATAGAGATGAGCGGCGTCCAGCACTAGGCGATCGACCTCAGGGTCCGACAAGTTTGGCCAGCCGAATCCTTCTTTGACGATTCCAATCTTGAAACCCCTAATGCCTTTCTGCAATTCTGTTGCGTATGACGGCAGAGTCGTTGGAGTTTCCGCTTGGCGCGGGTCAAGACCATCTCTGCCCGCGATTACTTCGAGCAAGATTGCTAGGTCTTGCACATTTGCGGCCATGGGTCCAACATGGTCTAACGTGAGCTCTATTGGGAAGACGCCTGTATACGGGACAAGCCCCCATGTAGGCTTCAGACCAAAGATTCCGCACCAAGAACTGGGGATCCTAATTGATCCACCTTGATCACCTCCAATCGCCATTTCGACTTCTCCAATCGAGACAACAACGGCACTGCCGCTTGAGGATCCCCCAGCCTGGTATTCCTTATTGTGAGGATTGCTCACCGGCAGAGGATATGAGGTATGCGAGCCTCCAGAGAAACACAGATCTTCACAAACGGTTTTGCCTAATATCTTTCCTCCCGAATCCAGGATCCGCTTCACGATTGTCGCGTCTACGTCTGGTATGTAATTCTCGAGTAATTTCGAACCATTGGATAGAGGTATACCAGCAAGGGAGACCGTATCCTTAATTCCTAATTTTTTGCCCGCTAGCTTGCCCCCAGTAGAGCCTTCGATCGAGCATCTCCAAGCCCAGGCATTGTACGGATTTTCAATAGAACTTGGTCGGCGACCAGAGTCTCGGTTGCGGTTGGCTGGAATGAGTTTTGGTTCTTCCATAAGATCTAGAGCTTTGTAGGAATCTAGTGAGTTTCTGATGAATCGATAAAAGACCTCTTCTTCCTCTTGTGAAAGCTGAAATCGATACTGCTCGGCTATGTTTCTTATTTCCTCTAGTGTTGGAGCTTGCATTTTCCATCGAAGCACGCCGAAATTAAATATTTTAAGCTTGTCAACTTTTTGTTCGAGTTATAAGACACAAACTAAGTCCTTGGTTTCATTTGAGAGACTCTGGTTCGAAGTCCGTTACGATATGATACAATCGTGAACTTCTACATCTTTCTAGGAAGAGTCAAATGAGCTAATCAGATTTTGAAACATAATCGCAAACTGTGGATGCAGGGTCATTCAGGAGAGTATGTCCAGACTCCGTATTGCAAAAAATGAAGGATTGTCTTACATCCGAGCCCCTGGGGATTCGTCCCTAATCAGGTGCGGGTACGGTAAAGATCGGATTTCAGATTTGGACGCCCTGAAACGATACCGCGACAGAATATTCGAAAAACTGCCAAACGACCGAAAAAAGGAGTCCAATTGAAGCAACGTTTTTATTTCAAAGTGAATTCGCGATGTCGAATGCGCTTCAAGTCTGCTATTTCGAGGATCGCTTCAGTTGTAGTAATAATCGTAATTCTCGTTGCTGCACTTGTTGGTGTATTCTTAGCAACGAGGGCCTCCACTTCGACAACCCTTTCGAGTACCAGTAGTTCGGAAATTACTACTTCGTCCGCAGCATCATCTTCTGTCTCGTCATCGGTAGCTTCCTCGAGTGTTTCTTCGAACTCATCCCTGAGTACGTCGTCCACAACTTCCTCATCGCTATCCTCCTCGATCTCGTCGACTACATCGACTGTATCGAGCAAGAGTTCCATCCAGACCCTGGTTATGGATGATTATCAGTACCCGTCTCCAGACCTCAACCAGTTCGGGGCTTGGGGTGCGGTTCCCTATCCAGACTGGTTGTACTACAGCGTCTATCAGCCACTGGTAACTGCAAATTACTCCGCTCTTTATGGACAAAATTCGGTACAATATTTGCCAGTGCTGGCTCAAAATTGGACAGTCTCTGCCAATGGAACCACCTATACTTTCAACCTGAGACCGAACGTAGTATTTTCAGATGGTAATCCGTTTAATTCATATCAAGTCTGGGCCTGGATTTGGGGAGAATTCTACCTCAGCGGGAACTCATCTAACTGGTTCGAGTCCTACTCTCTTTTCAACGTCTCCGCAGTGCAGTTTGGACCAGGGACAGCAGCCTTACTCAACAGTAGTGGATTAATCAATCCTAGTTCACAGGCAATTGCCCTAATGTCAAATAGCTCGTGGCCGATTTACGTCAGTGGTCCGCATCAAATCGTATTTCGAATGATCCATCCCTTTCAGTGGTTTTTGGGGACATTGGTAGGATTTGTGGGACTAATACCCGATATACAGTGGGCTTTGCAACATGGAGGATTTGGAACCCCGACGTCAGTCAACTCATATTTCGCAACCAATCCAATGCCCGGAACGGGCCCGTATGTGGTTACCAACGTTATTCCAAACTCTTACGTTGCATTTACTCAGAGCAGCAACTACTGGGGGGCTAATCTGAGTTCGGCTCAAATTGCTGCAAACAGATATCTTGATCCCGGACACGTCAAGAACGTGATAATTTACACAAAGGGAGATGACCTTGCGCGATATGTGGATTTATCCAATGGCGTGGCACCGATAGCTGAAATTCTCACGCAAGATTGGAATCTGGTTCAGGCTAACCCGGACAAATACGGCTATGTTACATTGCCGCAGTGGAATGGAGCACTTTTCGCTTTTTCGTTGAACACGAAACTATATCCAACTAATATTACGGCCGTAAGGCAAGCGATTGTGCATGCGATAAACTACACCGACATTTACTCCAAAGTGTTCCATGGATTAATTTCCCCGTGGGTCGGTCCTGAATATCAGTCTTGGAAGCAATTTTACGATTTGGGAAATTTCTCGCCGTACAACTACAACCTGACCCTTTCACGCCAAATATTAGCAAACGCAGGAATTAATGTGTCGACACTCCCGACGCTGCTTTTCAGAATACCCACAGGCTGTCCTTACTGCACCACTTCATCGGAATTGGTTCAGGGTTATCTCGCACAACTTGGTATCAACGTTAATGTCGAGGTACTTACAGGCGCCCAGATTCTTGCGCCGTTTGCGGGACCCTATTCATACATGGTAAATCATTCAGCGTCGGCTGGAAATATCGGCGTCACCGACTACCTGTGGATAACGCCTCTTGCCCTGTCGCCCGCAGACACCTGGGAATTTTTGGTCAGCAACACTTCTATCGGCCTCAACTTTGCAATATACTCCCATCCTACGGTTCAAAAGTGCGCTAACGATCTTTTGACCAGTTCAAACGCAACATTGCTAAACAGTGAATGTACAGCTGCCCAGACACAGATTTACAATGACGCGCCCTACGCATGGGTTGGAGCGATTGGAACCTGGACTCCCGGCGGTTCAATAGTGTATGACAAAGCGATCATAAGCGGATTTCTGACGGATCCTCTCTGGGGTTCTGGATCCACCCTGCCTGAATTCAATACAGTCACTTTTGTAGGCTCCTAGCATTCGACACGTTAGCAATCTCCGGAGTTGTGACGCGTTTGATGTCTAACAATAAACAATCGCTCAATAACTTGGTAGGTAGAGGAATTCCGTGACCCAAATACTATTTGGGTTTGAAATCAAGTCAAACGATAATTCTCTTGGTTATTTTTCATAAGGTATCTAACCTGACCAAAGATATTTAGATTGCGACACAGAGCATCGATCAGAGATGGACAACTCGATTTCAATCCGAGGAAAAGTTGCAATCGTCACCGGCGCAGGTAGTGGAATCGGCAGGGGAATTGCCGAAGTTCTCGCAAGTAATGGTGCAAAGGTTTTCGTTGTTGACCTGGATGAGACAAAATCAAAAAGTACAGCTGAGCAGATTCGTCAAGCCGGAAACATTTCAAGTTCTATTGCAGCAGACGTTTCGAATTGGGCTGACATGCAGAAAATGGCAGCGGCAGTCGTAAAAGAGTACGGCCGAATAGATATTCTATGTGAAAACGCGGGGATCTATCCACCTTCAAAAATAATTGAGATGAGTGAAGAACAGTGGGACAAAGTCATTGACGTAAATTTGAAGGGCTGTTTTTTGGGGCTGAAAAGCTGTCTACCACAAATGCTCAAACAAAATTATGGAAGGGTGATCATGACCTCCTCGACAACCGGTTTCAGAACTGGCGAGATAGGTTTGTCCCACTATAGCTCCTCCAAGGCGGGTATCATCGGCTTCATGAGGAGCGCTGCCCTAGAATTAGCCAAAAATAACATCACGGTCAATGCCATCGAACCTGGGACGATTTCGACGGAAGGAACTCGCAAATATGCTGCCGAGGAACTAAAGAAGCAGGAGGACAGGACTCCGACCGGTCGGCTTTCATCTCCGGAAGACATCGGAAATGTAGTACTTTTCCTTGCGTCTGATTTGGCGTCAAACATCACGGGAACAACGATTGTAGTTGATGGGGGATACTCTATCGTTGGTTGAATTCCATCGAAAGAGAGATTCTCAGTAGCTTCTTGTGAGATACTCTAGGAAACTCTCAGTGAAATGCCGAATCTTGAACTTGGATCATCTTTGGGAATAGTCCATCCGCTACTCCCCAGGTTCCCCAGACAAATTATGGTTCGATTTCTGGTAGCATCAAAGTACCAGGAGTCAGATTGAAGCTTTTCTCGCGTCGGTGCTCTAAACAATTTTCTGCCCTCCTTAATGATTGAACTCAGATGGTCCGTCGATTCAAAACTGAATGTAAAGTTCTTGCAATCTATGGGACCAGATGCCTCGATTCGAAGCGCTCCATCGGCTACGATCGTTCGAAGCAAAGCTGCGTTAGTTGCTGCCGTGTACTCCGCGACATCGGAACATTTCATCCAAGTAATTTTTTCCCGAACAAGTGAATTTAATCTCGACACGAGTTCCTTGAGTCCTTCGAACCCAATGTATGAACCATTTGAGTACAAGGACTGCCAATGCGTGACAAGGAAAATCCAGCTGTCGTTCGCAATTAAATCTGCTATTCTTCCTTCGGTGCCATCCTTTGAAATCAGAGATCCAACGGAGTCATGAATGTAGGTCTCCATGGACTTTTCGGTGTACTGCGAAGCCCAGAATATGTCGCTGGCGCAGACAACTATGCTCACTACGCATTCGGCATTAGTGCGATCAAAATACATCAGTCGAGGAGAGAGATTCAGCGAATCCGGATCTTCGCGAAGAAAATACCAAACAACTTTCCGACCTAGTACAGATTTGCAAGCATCGAGAATCGATTTTACGTAGTCCGCTTCGGAATACATCCCAAAATTAATTGGAGATGTAATTCCAGAAGGTTCAAGACCAGCGTTCTTGAGAATTTCTAGTCCAAAAGTAATGTAAGGAGTAAGTACCTTGGACTTTTTGTTTTGTGACCAATCATGTTCGCTTTCACTCCTTAGTTTCTTTGTCTTTAGATCGAGCGCATTCGTGTGCGTCAACATTTCAGGGCAGACATCAAATTTTTCAGCCAGCTGATTTTTGACTACGGAAACAAAATCTTGGACCTGTCTTCGCGGGAATCCTTCGATTGTTTTGTCAATCCGTCCGAGTCCTGCCGGGTACGGAATGAGGGAGATCTTTCCCTTCAGGTCTTCAGTGCGGCACCACGAAGCGAATTTTCTTATGAAATCGGGAGCGATCTCTTTCTTTATTGGAGAAGTGAAATTCTTGTCTTCGGTGAAATACCGGTTTCCATTTTTACTACGATATACATACCATAATGCATCATGGGGTACTTGAAGGGCAAAGTAATATGCGGGGTTGATGCACGGCGTGAGATCATCAATGAGCAAAGAAACGGGCGTGCGGTAAAGCGGTTTTTCGATCCGAAGATCGCCTAGCTTCATTGAGAAGGCCTAGACTCAAACCCCAAATATGTTTTTTGAAACGCTTTGTTGTGATTATTGATTTTCATTCATTACAACAAGACCCTATTTTACAGGGCAGTCCATCCTCCGTCGATGAATAGAGTCTGACCGGTAATGAAATCTGAATAAGCAGAGGCAAGGTAAGCCACGAGCATCGCCACCTCAGAAGGCTTGCAAAACCTTTGCAAAGGAGTTCGAGAAATTAGTAGCTCCTTCACATCACTATTCGCAAAATATTTTGCAGTAAGTTCCGTCTCTACCCACCCGGGACCGACAGCATTTACGGTAATTCTATGCTCGGCGAGTTCAGTCGCAAGTGCTCGGGTCAGGGCAATTATTCCGCCTTTACTCGCGCAATAGGCTGAACGCGGGGGAAGTGCAACTTCACCCATAATCGAAGAGATATTGATAATTTTCCCGCCGCTACCTTGTTTAATCATTAACCGAGACGCAGCTTGTGAACAAAGAAAGGCGCCCTTCAGATTTACATCGAGTGTTTTATCCCATTCGCCTTCTGACAGATCGACTATTGGCTTCCGATAGATAACTCCTGCATTGTTTACGAGAATATCTAGCTTTCCAAATGTTGCAATTGATTTTTCGAATATGCTTTGCACATCAGACTGGGAAGATACATCTCCGGAAGCAATCAATGACTGCCCGTTACGGTCCTGAATTTCCTGGGAAGTTTGATTGCAACTTTCTTCCGTTAGATCATTTACCACAACCTTGGCCCCGGCTTGGGCAAGTGTTTGGGCAATTTCCTTTCCAATTCCGCGAGCAGCTCCAGTTACCAGGGTTACCTTCCCTTCCAAACTTATTTCGAGCGGCAAATGATTCTCGAAGACTGCTGAAATCTGAATATGATAAGTTTTAGTTTTCAACTGACAGATGTCAGTTATGAACTATTCTTGAATTCTCGTTTCGGATAATGCCATATGCTAGGACTTCAAATGTGAAGATCTAATCTCTTCTTCTAGTTCCTTTATCCTCCCAGTCGCAGGGATCGCAGAATTCCATAGTACGTTGAAAATTGACCTGTGCTGTTCGACAAGATCAGGAGAGTCACTGTATATCGCTCTTATATCATCATTATTTTCAAAACACCTTGCAGTTTCTACTTCTGTAAACTCTTTCTCGGTTAATCCGAAAACCCCAGCTGAATTTCCGAGGTGCCGAACATCAACTCCCATTTTCAGGAGTTCGCCGCAGGAATCCACGTCTCCCCTGGAAACATTGAAGATGAGACGAATGTGCACGCCCCTCGCGATGGCTTCGGAATATTCTGAACGAACCTTGAGAATGATCAGTCTAGACACATGGTCAGCAGTGGTGCAAAGGTCGTATGAGGCTTGGGCATTCCGAAGGATGCCCACTCTCATTTTTTGCAAATCATCAATCCCAGTTATCACAGTCAGTTTGGTCGGATTTGAAAGAGATTCTAATTCACGAATCCTCTTCTCACTTGGATATCCACTATTCCACAAACTATCGAACAAATGCTGACCCCTCTTAACTTCGGATTCGAGGTTGCTGTATAATACCTGCAAGTCGGACGAAGAATCAGTGGCAAGCTGCAAGCCTTCTATCATATGCTTTTCATCCCACACTGATAAATTAGGAATGACCCCGGGTAAATGACGAAGATGTACTCCACGATTCATGATCAGCTGCTTGCAAAAAGCAAAATTGTCATGCGTAATTTCTGTAACCATGAAAACGCTCAGTCCTTTTGAAACTGCTTGGGCATAAGTGGAGATGTGTTCTTTCATGCGAGCGCCGTCTTGAATAGTGGTTGCACTACGCACTGAGCATAGTCTCTCTTTGGAAACGATTGTGATGTTTCGTAGCAGGCTTTCGATTTCTTTTGGCTCTCGGAAGATCCTGCTTCCCTTAACTTGAATCGGAGAAGAAAGATTCTCGATTGTCGCAAGAAACTCCGCGATTGTGAAAGGCTTCTGAATTACGCCGTCGAATAATTTTTCGTCTATGTGGAATTCTGACAGGTCTTGATGAGTAGTTAGGACTATCCTTTGATTTGGGTTCAACTGCTTGAGCTGTCTTGCCGTCTCTGTCACATCCATCTCAGGCATCTCCAGATCAAGAAGAACTATGGAGTGTGTTGCCGCACTGTGAGGCGAAGCAAAAAATGCGAGCACTTCCTTTCCACCGCTGAATTTCGCGACTACTTTTAGTCCCGCGGCTTCAAACTCTTCCTCGTAAATTCTCAAAAGAGCTTGGGAGTCGTCGACAATAACAATCGCAATCTCGTGCCGTGGAACATCAAACTTCAAGAATCGTTGTCCCTTCTAGAAAACTCGATCTTAAGAATCTCTGACCTTAGCTTTAGACGAGCAATCTTGGCACGGACATCTGATAGTTCTTTTGGGGAATAGCTTCTGAGATCCGCTTGTACTTGACGTTCTAGGAAATCAACGTCATAGGAGAGCTCTGCGATTTTGAGATCGAGTTCCTGTTTGCTGAGAGTCTTTACTTTCTTTTGAAGCATTACAGGATCTTGGTTCGCAATATCTTCGCTGTCGATATTAGGCGGGAAGCATCCCCTCTTTAGTGGGCGCAGGCTGAATCGGGTATAAAGTGATTGCTGACAAGCTGTTATAGCTGAGAAGAAAGAATGGGGTTTAGGGCAGCATCTTTGCAGTGGATGGCATCCAAACTCATAACGGGCTTGAATCCCGGGAAATATTCCAGAATTTCGGGCCAAACTTGGATCTACAAGTTACTTCAGTTCTTAGAGTACTAGGGCCAAAGGGAGAGAATCTAAAGGAATGATCAAGCATAAGAGAGCCCTGTGCTTCACTGCGATTTTTAATCCGTGATTTGACTCACGGCGGCGACGTTCTTACTCCTCAGATCTGTTTTCCAAGTATGGTATCACTTTTTTCTTGTATTCATCAATGAATCACCTTTCGAAAGTATGATTTCAAATGCTTCGATCGAGTAAGGGGAATTGAGGTCCAAACAATTGCTGGAGGCAAGATAGACTGAGCACCCAGGATAAGATAACAAAGAGATACTAGTTTTATCCCGTTATTTGAGGAAGTATTTCCTTCCCAGCCAGTTCTAGTGCTCTCTCCGGCGATGGACCATGGATATACAGGATTGGAACATCGAGCCCGGTCCCCTCGAAGCTCTCAAGTTTCTCCAAACAGTCTTTCGGAGTGCCGGACATTGAGAATTTGCGAATCATTCCATCACTGACAGCAGCCTCCGAGAGCTTCTTCGATTGCGAGATCGCCAACACCTCTTCCCGTTCGAGACCTGCCTTTTCCAGAACAACACGCGGGGCACGCGGTATAGTATAGGAGGCGAGGATCCTTCGCGCAGTTTGTCTTGCTTTGTCGCCATCCTCGTCGATAGACGACTCGATAAATGTGCGAATTGTAAACTCCTTTGTAATTCCCCGTATTGTTTGCCAGACTGACTTTACCACGTCCGCAACGTATCTGGGAGATCCACCACCCCGCCTAGAAATAAGCAGCCCATCCCCGATCTCTGCCGCCAGCTCGATCATTTTTGGTTTCAACGCACCGACGTAAATAGACGGAGGCACTCTGGGCGGTACTTCCAAAGCACAGGGAGTTGTTATCCGGAATACTTTGCCGGAATAGAGCACCCTCTCGCCCTTTAAGAGCCTCCTCAATATTTCAACGGCCTCCTTCAACCCCTCCAGCTGCGAGACTTTCATCCCCATCGTCTTGAGCTGCACCGGACCTGAGCCGAGACCAAGGATAAACCTGTCCCCCGAGATCTCACTCAGGGCGGCCGCCTCTTCAGCGAGGACCACGGGGTGTCTGCGAAACGGCGAGACGATCCCGGTTCCCACTTTGATTTTCTCGGTGTTACTCAGTATCGCGCCTGCAAGCGCAAACGCTCCCCAAGCGCTTCCCCTTCCCTCCTGCAACCACAGGCAACCAAAGCCCAGTTCGTCCGCTCTCTTTGCGAGCCTGATATATTCCAGCGGAGTAAGACCAGAAAAACCGATGTCGACACTACTGAACTTCATTCTCTAACACGTCCGGATGTGGGAGAGTAGTTATTCGGAAAATTAAATCAACCGTACATACTCGTCCATACTATCGGTGCGGCCGTCTTGTGGATCCACTGTCAATATATGCCCGTATGAATATTAGCGAAGACCGCTGATTATCAGGCGACGTTGAATTCAGCCACCACGTTCTCATCGATTTCTATGCCCAGTCCTGGGCTTTCCGGAACCTGAATTTTCCCATCGCGAATTTTGAATACTTCGCCAGATCGTTTTACAAGCCTATCAATCAGTGGATTTGGCTCCTGCTTGTACTCCATAAGGTAACCATCAGGAGTTGATGCCACAAGCTGGATTGTTGCCGCCGTATTAATTGCGGTGCTCCAGTTATGCGGTACCCAGCTCCTGTTGAATGAGTGCGCCAGCTCGACGATGGTTTTGGTGTGGGACAGACCACCAGCTTTGCTAACATCTGGCTGAAGGAGATCCACCTCCCGGTTAATGATTGCGCGTTTGAAATCCTGGATTCCCCTGTAGCCCTCGCCGGCTGCTATGGGGATTGGAGACATACTAGTGAGCGAGCTGTAGCCTTCGGTATCGTCGCGCGGAAGAGGTTCTTCAAACCAGGTAACATCGTACTTTGTAATTCTCTTGGCTAGCTGCAAAGCTTGGGAAGAGGACATGTTAACGTACCTCCCCACGTCGACCATCAGCTTGATTTCATATCCAAGAATCTCGCGGATCGTTCTTACCATCTCTTCGTCTTTCTTGAAATCCCTCCCAAACGGTTTTTCTGCAACCATACCCCAGCCATACTTTACTCCCGTGTAATGATCGCTGACGTACTTTTTGCCCTTGGCAGCGGTTTCGCAGGGATCGTCCATGTCAAAGAGCAAGCTCGCATATAGTGGAATTTCCTTCGTGACGCAACCACCGAGCAAAACGCATGCCGGAACACTATACTCTTTTGATGAAATGTCCACCAGCGCAGTGTCCACGCCACTTAGGGCAAGAACCCCGATGTCGTGCTGGCCGTATTTTTCCGTAGAAGTGTAAAGAATATTCCAAAGTTTCTTGAACTCCCGAGGATCCTTCCCAATAATTCTAGGAGAGTACGCCCGATCGATGATCTCCTTTGCGGCAAAGGCTCCTTCACCATAGTCGCTGCCTGTTGCACATTCTCCCCATCCGTCAATTCCCTCCTCAGTCTTGATGTGGACTAGAACAAAATATCCAGAGTGACCGCCAACATTGCGCTGCTCGTGAACTTCTTTTGTCGTGTCTTGCGAATGGACGACGAATGACTCTACGCTTTTGATACGCATGTTTCACGTTAGCTCGAAAGGAGCTAAAAAAGAGAATGAGTTCTATTCACGATCATCGGCGTTTCCTTTAAGCTTGGGATTGCTCAAATAATAATCCCGCCAACATCAGTCATTGGTACCATGTTACTTGGTGGCCATGAGAATTAAATTGCTGAGATTTCAAAACATGACTTTGAATATTATCCTTGAACCAAATAGATTTACGATATAGTTTTAGGCTCAAAGGATGCGTCAGATGGGTGTTCTATTCAGTGACCTTAAGAGCGTGCATCGGGGGATTACCATCGAAAAGCCTTCATGGCGAAGGGAAGAATCAGAGTGCTGAGGATTGTGTTGGTCGCTGCGATCGCGATCTCCGTTCTTGCGGGCAGTTTGTATTATGCTACGGGATTAGCAAACAATTCTCCGGCGACGAAATCTACGACAAATACTGCGAGCAGCAGCGCTACTCAGCTTAGCGACAACACGTCCTTTTCTTTCAGCACGAAGCTCTACACATCGATTACTGCGGTATCCTCGACAATAAATCCGACGACAATTTCGACATCCGAATCAACGAGTTATAGCCCCAGTTTTTCCACTACGCTAAACTTGACCTACACGACGACGTATAATTTCTCCGACACGACTACGGCATTTACCGGAGTGCACACCCATCGGATCGCGGGAAATTTTAGCGTGGGTTACAACCCCTACCTATTTTGCTATGACCCCGAGAACAAGCTGATTTACCTGACGGAGATGGGTGGTAACGTAGTCACAGTCATCAATTCCACAAACAACGTTCTACTTTCCAACATTCCGGTCGGACAAAGCCCCACGGGAATCACTTACGATCCTGCCAATAACGAAATCTACGTGGCCAACTCCGGATCGAATTTCGTAAGCGTGATCAATACGTCCTCGAACCTGGTGATTTCCAACGTGACGGTCGCGGGCGGTTTTCCCACTTGGGTGCTTTACAATCCATACAACAAAGAACTCTACGTCGCAGATTATTACGGGCCCGGCGCGATTACCATCATCAATGGCTCCACGAACACTGCGATCACAAGCCTCGGATTAGCTGGCGGTCCTCTCGAGATCGCCTACGATCCCAATAATCAATACATGTATGTGACCCTTCATGGGGGCAATTCTATTGCAGTGATAAGCAGCCGCGACAATTCCATCGTGGATAACATCGGTGTGGGATGTGCCCCCCACGGAATAGTATACGATCTTGCTAACGGAAACATTTACGAGACCAATCAGTGCGATGGTACCGTTTCGGTAATCAAAGGATCAGATAACAGCGTGATCGCGACCGTGAGCGTGGGCACAACTCCATACGGGATCGGATACGACCCTGCGACGAAAGAAATTTTCACGTCCAGCACCTATGGGGACAACTCCACCTATATCATCAATGGCACTACAAATACTGTGGACGACGTCATACCTTCGGGCGCGATTCCCGACGGGTTCCTCTACAATCCCTCAGATAGCTGCATGTATGTCGATGACGCGCTGACTGATTACGTCCAAATAATCTGTCCGGCATCATAGCTTTCTAGTGTAGAGAGATCTCAGTCGTCGCCTTCTGGATGCGCGGGATTCCACAGCTCCATATTCATAGTTCATTGAAAAATGTACTATGAGTCACTGTATCATTTATTATTCACGTCTGTGGTATTGGTTGTCCTGATTTTCTGGAGCTTACAAGTTCTCCTAGTTTTTCGGGAAAACTCCTCGTTTCGATAGGTATGTCTATTCGGGCACTCGCGACTCCAGATTGCTGCTTTGACCACTGCAAGAATCTTTGAATGTTGGCAACAGTGTACGCATTTAGAGCAAGAAAGGCATTTTCGGGATCGGCGAATCCACCCCAGAGATAATTCGGATCAAAATTGCGAGATCATAGCTCGGTCAACAGAGCTCCTGAATTTCTTCCTATCTCATCCATCAGTACTTCAGTTCAACCCTCGGCAAATTCTCTTTCCAGCCAGTCAAAAGCGTAGAAAACTTCTGACATATTCAGCTGAGCGGTTCTGACGCCTTCAAGATGCTTGACCCATCTTAGCAACTCGTTTCCCTCCGTAATGTTCAATCCTGTAAAACCGAATATAGAACCATTCTTTGACGCCGGTGCTCTAAATAAAGTTCTCTATTTTAGAACTCACGACCTGCTCAACCTCATCTCTATTCCCATCTTCGAAATTGTACATCACTTGGTTGAACCCGGTTTGTCAGAGAGAGGGACAAGACAACAGAAATTGACGATTGGGTAATTTCTTAAGCGGGGTGGAGAGAAAACAAGTCATGGGAAACGCGACAATTGAAGATGAAGAAGTAACGTGGAAGACTCTTGATATTCCAATTTACGGAACCATTACTGCGCCCATCGATAAAGCCGCTAATTCCGCAGTTGTCTTTATGGCTGGCAGCGGTCCGACCGACAGGGACTGGTGCTCGCCTATCCTACCGGGAACCAATGGCAGCGCCAAAATATTGGCAGAAGCGCTCGCAAGCCAAGGCTTTGTTACTCTACGCTTTGACAAACTCGGCTCTGGTCCACACGTCAGAGAGGACTTGCCAAAATTTGTTGGAAAGGTTAGCATGCAAACTCACATGGACGAACTAGCAGGAGCAGTTGAAACATTACTTTCTGAAAGGGAAATTGACGATCTGTTTGCACTCACCAACAGCGAGGGCGCTATTCATGTCGTTAACTATCAGCTGCAATCCAAAAGTAGACGCTTCAAAGGACTGATGTTAACTGGAGCTCCAGGGAGAGCTATTGGTGAAGTAGCTCATAGTCAAATCTTCAACCAGGCAAAGTCTCTTCCTGACGTAGAAAGTCTCATGAAACATTACAATGAAGCCATCACAGAATTTCTAGCCAGTAGACCAATGGTCATAGACCCTTCCCTTCCAGAAGCGATAAGACCAATTCTACGCAGCTTGGAAAATCCTAACAACCTACCGTTTTCTCGAGAATTATGGGCTTACAATCTTCCAGAATACATTGCAAAAGTTGAGGAGCCCGTGCTAGTTCTAATTGGCAAGAAAGATATCCAAATTGACTGGCTAATAGATGGAGGTGCACTGGAAAGGGCAACCGCTGAAAAAACTGCAGTGTCTTTTGTTTACCCAGAGAACGCGAATCATGTGCTAAAACATGAAGAAATACCTAAGGAAAAACTCACAGCTCAGAACGTTGGTCTGCGTTATAACGCCTCAGATGCAGAACTTGATAAAGAAGCCGCAAATGCCATCTACAATTGGCTAAAGGCGCAACGCGACCATGAAACCACGTAAATTCGATCATAACCCACGCGAATCAGTGTCCTATGAACTCGTAGATGGTTCCCAGGAGCGGCTCAGTGTCCATGTAGTAGAATATGTTGTCACCAATCCTGCCACTCATGAGCACGTCAACTCCCATTTCCTTAAACGCGGCGAGCAACGCCCTGGGGTCCTGATCAAGTGACTGGACGTGATGGAGGCCACCGCCTCGTTCCTCCAGGAACTCCTTCCAGATGCTCGGGCCTTCAAGGGGCTGTATCAGTTCCAGCTGAATGCTACCACTCTGCGCAATTGCCGCCATCATTGAGGCCTCAACGGGTTTCCCCCGCAAGGTCACATCCCTGAGTAGAGGTGACTCCATTCTGACAGTCATCCAGGGGCCGATCCCCAATGTTGCCCAATAGTTGTCCACAGCCTTCTGCAAATCCTTGACAACAATTCCAATCTGACATATCGCACCTATCTTTATTTTGGGCATAGCCAAATTCGCGTTCTCGCCTCTGATGGATTCTGCTTCAGTTGGCATACCTGCGGATCTTCTCGTACACGGCTTTAAGCTGTCCCTTCGCTGAAAACCCTGCCAAAGAATAAAATAGCAATCGTCACTCGGTACGTTTCATGGCTACAGTTCGAAAGGAGAAAGCGTACGAAAAGTATGCTTGGCTAATTCCATTCGTGATGGGTCTATTCTTCCTGGTCTCCATGGCCGCCACTATCTTTTCTCCTGGAATCCTCACCGGCGCCGAAAATGCCGTCGAGACCCTGACTGGCACTACATTTTCCCAGATAGTCGTGTCGACTCCGGGCGTTGCCAATTACGTTTACTATCTCATTACGATCCTTGCGATCTTCAGCGCGGGCCTCGGGGCCTTCATCATGGTTGTTTCAGCGACGGCCTACAGGAAGGGAGAAGTGTGGACGTGGTACTTGACGTGGGTTGTGCCCGTGCTCTTCCTTCTGGATTTTGCAAATGACTATCGTGTTCTGGGATACGTGGATACTGGTTCTATTGTGATCATCGCCATCCTGGTTGCTGGTTTGCTCCTTCCTTACAGAAAGTTCTTTCCCGCTAAACAATCCAATGTTAGGGTAGATCACGCCCGAAGCAAGTAGATGAGACCTAACGAGAAGGAACTTTACTGAAAATGGGCCGCCTTCAATTGATGTTATATAAAGAAGTTTAAGTATTTGCTACTAGCAGAATAGTAGTTGATTTCAAAGAACGCTTATATTACTGCTATTGAGGTAGTAGCTCAAATGGCCAACATAAAATCCTCGATTGGAATATTGATGGGAATCGTAATCCTGGTTGCGGATATCTCGTGGCTCTATGTAGGTGGGAGCTACACATACACGCCATGGCTAGTTTTGGGGATAATCATTTTTATCGCAAGCCTGATCTGGTTGGTAGTGGATTTCTCATTGATGAGGGAGGCCACATCGCCGAGATCTATTGAGAAAGCTGAAGATCTACCGATGAAGAAGTAGCTGAAACTCAAGGCCACACTTCGATGGAAGTCCAAAATAATATCATTAATTGCCAACTTGGCGATAGGTCAGAATCATCTTACTAACTAGTTCGACGGGGCGCAAAAGCGCGTTCCCAACTTTCTAACAGCTTATATTGCTCGTTAGAATCTGCAGACCAATTATGGTATCAGCGAAAACGACTGGAAATCGCGTGCAGAATGGAAGATTCTTGAACGAAAGACTCGGAATCGCGAGGATTGCTTTGATTGCGGTCGTTATTGTCATCATTGTGATAATCGCCGTGGCAGGCTTCCTTGCACTGTCTTCCTCTACTTCGTCAACCTCTTCTACAACTAGTCAGTCACTGACCACCACCCAGTCTAGCAGCACCACGACTCCCCCGACACTAACAAGTTCTCAGAGTGTGACATCAAGTGTTTCAAGCAGCCAAGTGACTACAAGCTCTTCCTCATCGTCATCGAATTCTTCCGTTCCATCACAGCTAGTTATCGACGAAGCATCAAATCCCGGCACCATGGAGCCCGCCGGTACAATCGACAACAATGCAGCGGAGATTACAACTGACGTTCTTCTAACTCTCATTTTTTGCATGAACAGCTGCAGTACCACCACGTACATTCCGGTCCTGGCAACAAACTGGACCGAAAGTGCCAATGGCATGACGTATACTTTCAACCTGCGAAGCGGGGTCTATTACAGCAACGGCGACCCGTTCAACGCATATGTTGTATGGTACAACGTTTACCGTAACATGATCATAGCTCAGGCAGATGCTTTCGTACCCGAGCTTTACCTGAATAACTCCGGTGTGACGGCAGGAGACTTGAATTCACTGAACTCTGCAACGAACACACCCGGCTCAAACCAGACTCTTCTCAAGATCACGCAGAACATGTCAAACAGCGTAACTGTGATCAACGCGAGCGCGGTGCAATTCCATCTAACAAATCCTTCTGCTGCTTTCTTGAATACCATGCCGTGTAGCTGTGTCGGCAGCTTCTCTGATCCACGTGTAGTAGGGGAGCACGGTGGAGTTGTTGCCGGACAGCCGAACGTATGGATGGCCTCAAACGCAACTACTGTCGGCGATGGTCCGTACGTGATGCAAACGTGGGTGCCTAACCAGTATCTCACTTTGGTCAAGAATCTCCACTACTGGGCGCAAAATTATACAAACAATCTGGTACTGAAACCCGCGTCGATCCCACAGATCACGATCAATTACAAGACCGATGAGCTCACCCGATCTCTTGATCTGGAATCAAACAAAACCCAGGCATCGATAATCACGTTCAACGACATCAAAAGTGTCGCGGGCAGCAAGAACTATCTTTACATTCCCAACGTCGGACTCTCGGGCGCGCCCGAGTTCATAGGCATTGACACGCAAAAGGCGCCGACGAACAATACGCTCGTCAGGCGGGCGATCGTTGAAGCCGTTAACATTT
>Ga0207060_10060_pt1 | contig 40093 bp, 51 predicted proteins | sample Alteio_BWMinCont_30_FD_153270 | JGI IMG/M metagenome (GOLD analysis project Ga0207060, IMG submission 153270) | Enriched cells from forest soil in Barre Woods Harvard Forest LTER site, Petersham, Massachusetts, United States -... | ecosystem: Environmental > Terrestrial > Soil > Temperate forest >...
TATTCGTTCTTTCTAGAACGCAAGAAATTCAAGGAGATTTCAAATCATCAAGTAGAACTCATAGACCGCTCGCCCTGATACTGTCCAGAGTACTTATTCATAAATTCGCGATCAGATTTCAAAATCACAAGCTGCCCGATCCTTGAAAATTTTTGGACCCTCGCAGGCCTATGGCAGACGAGCATTACTTTTGGCTGACCCGAATATCCTGGATCGAATAACGCGGTTCTCACGTCGAGACCGTTTCGGAGTAGCGTCGATCTCGGAAGCAATAACCCAATGGCATCCGGAGGAATTGTCGTGATTTCGTTCAGTTCCACGAAATAAGCGCCGGGCTGAAGGTCGAAATATTTGTCATCCGCCGCGGGAACTTGAACTAAAGTAGAGTTCTCGCCCTTTTCAATGCCCAGAGTAAATTTGGTCTGGGGAAAAGACTGTATGCTGCTAACCGTAACATCAAAACCAGCGGGCTGCTTTTGCTCCCCGGAGTCTGCGCTTACAACCTTTTTGACGAGCTGATTGATTTCGTCTCCCGAAAGAATTCTAGGCATTTTCGCTAGGCAGTCGGGTCAGGGATTTTTCAATCTTGATAGTGGAAGACACATTGGTAGACAAACTTTCCATATGGTAACAAAACTTACCATAGGTCATGAGGGTCGTTGGCTTGCCTTGAATCAAGCCAAATACTTGATCCAGAAATGAATTTCGTTCAGGTGAAAGAATTGTTTACCGGCGTCGTTCAGACATCAAGCGGTAAACTTCGGGAATCGCGCAAGCATAACCAACGTGCACACAATCTTTCCTTTCATCTAGCATGCAGATCAAGTCTTTGCCATGTACTTGGACTTCGACAATTCGTCCAATCTTGTTGTCCTTGATCATGATTGAATTGTCCTGCAGTCCGATCTTTTGCATGAAAGGGGCTGCGAGAGCGAGATTCTCGTCGGCTTCTATGGTTTCTAGTATCAAGTCATTGACGTATCTCGAGAAACTCTTGGTAAGCTTCTCTGCTCTTACCTTCTGGTTGTATCTTTGCTTTGCCTTGTCGTGAGCTTGCTGGGTGATAGTGATGACTGTGAAACCTTCCTTGGGCATGAGGACTCTATCTCATTACAGTAAAATTACAGGACAATTTATATCCTTTGCTGTCTCTTACACTAGAAAGGTACAGTCATCACTTAGAAAACCACAATAGGCTCTGTATTACGGATTAGCTTCGAGATTGCTTTGGCAGATTACATCGTGATTATCCTGCTGGTGCTTCACATTACGTTTATTGCGCTCTGGGCCGGTGCCGCGGTGATCCTTTCGAGCATTGTAATGCCCTCACTCGCCAAGATATCGGCCGGCTCGCGGGCAGAGTTTTCGCTTACCACTTTACCCTTATTCGCTCGCTTCATCGCGATTACTTCGACGGGAGCGGTTCTAGCCGGAGTCCTGTTATTCTTCTACGAGACCCAAGTTGCAACATCGCTTGCCCCAAGTTCTTCTGGCGTAATCTTCATCGTAGCTGGTGCTGGTATCGGATTGATAGCATACATTCTTGCAATCGGGGTGTCGTACCCGACGGCAAACAGGGTTGTCGGGCTACTGAAATCAACAGATCAGCAGGCAAAATCGGAAATCCCGCGCCTACAGGCAAGGATGAGTGCGGCGGCCGGCGCTGTCTCGGGACTGCTCGCCGTTACGCTTGTGCTGATGGTGATAGGGGCAAGTCTTTAGCTTCTTTCTTCTTTGTACCGTCTTCGCCCCAGCGTCTTACCCAATCAGCGAACTTTTCGAGAAGGTTGTGCAGATCCTCGCCTTTGGGGGTAAGCGAGTATTCCACCCTCGGCGGACTCTCGGGTATGACTTTACGCTGGATGATTCCAATTCTCTCCAGTTCGGACAAACGCTCTGAGAGACTAGTCGCGCTTATTCCCTCGATTCGTCTTTTCAGCTCGTTAAAACGTGCGGGCTGCGCAAGACCGAGGGCGTGAATAAGCGGAAGCGTCCAGACTTTGGTAATCTCGTTCCACTGCGAGTGGATGACCTTGCACTCATCAATAACTTCCTGGTCAAGTTCTTGTAACTTGCTCAAGTGCTACCTACCTACTTGGCTTGTCACGACTACTTAGTATATAACTTTGACCTGACCAAGACTCTGGTTTGTGATCGAAACGAAAATGATGGTAAACAAAGAAACGAAGCCGGTTTCCTTCACGGATGAAGAAGCTGAGTTCATCAGCCAAAGCAAGCTTGCGAGGCTTGCAACTTCTTCCGGTAGAAACCAGCCCCACGTCGTTCCTGTAGCCTTCGAGTTCGACGGCGAGCACTTTTACTTCAGCGGCTGGAACCTCCAGCAAAGCCTGAAGTTCAAGAATATCCAGCAAAATGGAAGAGTCGCGCTCGTTATCGATGACCTCGTAACCGTGAGACCCTGGAGACCTCGCGGAGTCGTGATCAGGGGTCAAGCTGAGGTTCAAGAGAACGAAAACGGTCTCTACGTTAGAGTGACTCCAATGCGGAAGATCAGCTGGGGTCTAATGAAAGGAGGGGTGAACTAGGATGGTATCGGCATTTGAACTGCAGGACCAGCTCGTCTCCTCAATCGAAAAGCTGAACGAAAGTGTAGTCGCGATTGACAGCATGCGCCTAACGCGAAATCCTCGCTATGGTGTAGTTCCGCTGGAAGGTGCAGGATCCGGCGTCATTATCGACTCGAACGGATACATAATAACAAACAACCACGTCGTAGATGGAGCTTCCAGAGTCCAGATTCACCTAAGAGATGGACGCAGTTTCGAGGGAGAAGTCGTCGGATCTGATTCTGCAACTGACGTTGCATTGATCAGAGTTCGAAATGATACTCCTCTACCTGCGGCAACTCTCGGAGACTCGGACGCCCTAAAAGTAGGCCAGTTTGCCCTTGCGATCGGAAATACACTGGGACTTCCTGGTGGATCAACCGCGTCGCTGGGAGTAATTGGGGCGCTCGGACGTCCGCTCCCCTGGGCAGAGTTTATCTTCGAGGGACTGATTCAGACCGATGCCGCGATCAATCCGGGCAACTCGGGAGGACCTCTAGCTGACATAAACGGACACGTGGTCGGGATAAACACTGCAATGATTCCCTTTGCACAGGGAGTTGGATTTGCAATCCCGATAAACGCAGTAAAGCGCGTCGTCCAGCAGATCTTTGAGAAGGGAAGAGTCGTAAGACCGTGGCTTGGCATCTCGGGAATGAGCTTGACTCCACAGCTAGCAAGAAGATACAATCTGCAGGCTGACACAGGAGTACTCGTTGCTGGCTTGTCGAGGAACGGACCTGCCTTTGAAGCCGGGTTCCGCGTCGGCGACGTAATCGTGCAACTCGGAGACACTGAAGTGAAGCAGATGAAAGATCTCCTGCTTGCCCTATCAAAGTTCGAAGTGGGTAGCGCAGCCAAAGTTCAGTACTTCAGAATGGGATCAAAGCGCGAGACTTCGCTGAGACTCGCTGAAGTGCCAGTCGAAGTACAGAACTTTGAGCGCAGGGAATAGAGGATAACTCGTCCTCTACTCCTTTTTCCTTTTTTTCTTAATCTCGATTTTAAGTTAAGATACAGTCGGCGCAACTTCCGCCGGCTTTTCGTTCATAAATCCGGTAATCGTCCCAATGATCTCCTCGTACGAGGAAACCAGCCTTTCTCCCTTTGGAGTTATCTGGTACTTTCTTCGATTTTTGTTCCCGTAGCTGAAAACCAGTCCAGCCAGTTCGAGAATCTTGAGGTTTTCCTGCATCGCTTCCCAGGAGACATTCGCGCCGTACATGATCGTCGTGCTGGTCGAAGATCCGCTTTTGATTGCTTTCAATATGTCAAGACATGTCTCTAGCGTTGACCTCCTCGCCGTAGTGCGTCTATCCTGATCTCTTGCCTTGAAAGCTTCTATGATTGAGGACATTTTTCTCCACGTGATTTTCTTGGATTCCGACAGTTGAGCGGACCTTACCGTCCCGATATATATTTGCCGAAAAACTCCTAAAGACAGGTCTGCGCACTTGGCCCGACAGTTATTCAAGCTCTAAGAAAATACTACATGGAAACGCTTAAGGAATATGCTAAACCTGCATTAATGTTATGAGTGAGCGGCTCGCCTCTCCTGCGTTTTCTTCGATCTCTTCGAGTATCCCAGAGTTTGCCCGGGAAGGAAAGCCGAGAGACAAGGGACTGACGTATGCCTTCGACGATCTGAAGCCTCTTGAAGAGGAGAATCTTGATCAGATTGCAGAGTTCGTGGATTCGATCAAAATCGGTCAGAGTCTTCCTCTAATTTTAGACCGTACTAAACTCGTTGAAAGGATCCGCCTTTTCCACGATCACGGGTTACTCGTTCAGAGCGGCGGAACTCTCGTCCAGGTTGCGTACAAGAAAAGGATTCTTCCGCAGGTGCTTGAGCGTTTGAGGTCGCTGGGTTTTGACACTATCGAGATCAGCGAGTCTGCAACAGATATTCCGCGAGAGACAAAGATCGAAATCATCGGATTGATCCGGAAACTTTCCATGGACTATATCTTTGAAGTTGGAAAGAAAGATCCTGGAAGAGCTCAGTCAGCACCGCAACTCATCTCGAAAATCGAGGAAGCGTTTGATCTCAAAAGTCCAAAAGTGGTGATTGAGGCGGGCAGCGGAAGGGGTGTTGGGATTTTCGATTCTCAGGGTGAGATTATCTGGAACGGTTTGAACGATATTGTCGGGAAGTTTGGGCCCCCGAGCCTCATCTTCGAAGCTCCGCTGGAATCTGAGAGAATTGCTCTAACACTGGAATTTGGTCCGAATGTGAATCTCGCGGGAATTCGAATCGATGATATCCTTACGCTTGAAATGCAGCGACTCGGTCTCACTACCGAAACTCTCGGAGTTGCGCCACCCGTGCAGAGCGTCCAGGGGTCTCCGGCTTCAAAGTTCGTATTTCATCTGATCAAGACTGAACATCCCATCGACCAGCAGTCGCTCATACAAAAGTCCGGTCTTCCAAAGAGGACCCTCCAAGCTGCGCTGAGCTATCTTGTCGAAAAGGGATTTGTTCGCGAGGTACCAGATATGTCAGACCTTCGAAGGCACAAGTACACGCCAAAATGATTTGGCTTCGCCGACTAATCCACACTTGATTTTCGATTAGTTGAAGGTAAAAGATCAAAAAGTGCACCGAACTTTCCTTTCACCCAAACGGAGAGTCTTGAAAAACAATGTCTTTCAGCGTGGAGAGAAAGAAAGCGCAATTCACTACAGAAAGTGTCCCGCCCGGATCAGTCTGCCTATCGGCCTTTGTTGCAGTTAACGACGGCGAAGGAGGGATACTCGCGGGTCAAATGGCTAAATTGGATATTTGGCTTGAGAGGTTTTTTGTCAGCCCGACAAACGGACCAAGCTTTCTTGCGAGCGGGAAATTACTTTTGCCGGCATCACACCTTCTCTGGTACGAATCTCCTCTGGATGCCGCCGAAAGAATCTTGAAAGAGATTGCCCTAATTGACGACATACCGAAAGATCGGCTGAAACTTGTAGATGTTCAATCACATCTAAGGCCCGCAGTAACAAACCCCGAAAATCCACACTGGGACATTTGCATCGTTTACAAGGTAGACTCTTACACGGGTAAGTTGAAACAGCCGGAGTGGTTTAAGGACTTTGGATTCAAGTCGAACCTAAAGGCTGATGATTTTACAAGGGGACACGGCGATGTTCTCGAAGAAGCTGGACTGTTATAGAGAAAGGATCGGATTTTCGGGCTGAGCGACTAAGGAAGACAGCTCGCTGGGGTTGTGTAACAAGCACTGGTAAACCAATTGGGCATGTTAGGGTCAAACGCTACCATTGCTTGGAAGTTCGGCTCCGGAGTATCCGAGGAACCTCTGCCACCCCACTGCTGGTAGAGACCTCCATCTGGTCCCACCGCCCCACCAACGCCCATAGGTCCGGTTTGAGTAGACGGAGTGAAAATTTGTTTGATTGTTATTTCCAGCATTTGAAGCGGAGTTAATCCGTGGACAGTTATGCCTGTTAGCATCCAGGCACCGGTTGCACGGGTCGCCTGAATGAAGTGAAGCGCCTGCCTTGGAGCCGGGAATGGATACTGCGACATGGCATTTGTGTAAGCCGTTCTCCATTGAGCACATGAGGGAGAAGTTGGACCAAAGGCAACACACTGGGCGTAGAGATTGTCTATCACAAAGGAGAGCTCTTCCAAATCAGAATTCATACCTGGTGTTTGGTTGCTGGGGAACACTGTGACAATTGTTGTAGTCGAGGCTGTTTCGCGCGTAGGTAGATACCAGGTCTGACCACCTGTCCCGCAATTATTTCCAATGCCTCCTATGTTAATTCCCTGTGGATTGAGCAAACGGTACACGTTCATGCCGGCAAACCCATATTCAGCTTCACGCCGGTCGAGCAACTGAAAACCAGATGGATAGCTATATTGTGTAAACGGCGAAGGGCAACCGCCAACACCATTCCACGACATATTATCGAGTAGGTTTGTCACGGTTCCGTAAATATTTGAGGCTGGACTAGATACCGTCCAGCCAGGGATTCCTGTAAGAATCGACCCGACATTATTGAAATAATCAAGAGATTTCGAACCTTCGAAATTATTGTCTATGCCGACACACGTATCGTGATAACCACCGCTAGTGTAATCATGAGTCGGTCCCGCATTACCCAACGCGGGCGAAGGCTCAATATTTCCACCGCATGTCAGCCCTATTGTAGAATCGAAGCCATATGATTGTGACTGACCTGGCATATACGGCCGCATGAGGACTGCTCGGATTCTCTCGAGTTGATTGAGGTACGGACATACAAACATCTGAACATCCTGAGACCAATTATTGCCGCACGTCGGAGGAGGTTGACCAGTAGTGGTGACCGATGTTGGGGGAGGGCTTGTAGTAGTTGTTCCCACTGGTTGTACAGGAGTATTGACGATCTGACTGGCGTTGGATTCCAACCCATAATTATCCGCAACAGTTAGTATCACGAGAGTAGCTGTAGATGGTGGGAAATACTGAACAAACTGCCCAGATAATGTTGTAAAACTAACACCGCCGCCCATGTTCAGACCGATGAGGCTCCAAGTATATGTTTGAATTCCGGTATCGGGAGAAAATGAACTCGAAGCATTCAACAGCTCATCGCTCGGACTGATGTTCTGCGCCACAAATTGCGCGACAGGAGGGTGTATTGAAAATGAAAAGACATCCTGCGCAGCTGTAATTAATTGGATACTAATGGCAGAAGTTCTTGGTATAAATGAAAAAACAGTAGTAGAAGACAGATTTATCTCTAAGTTGAGAGTTTGCTTCCCACCAATCACCTGAGTGGCATTTATCAAAACGTAGTTTCCATTTGACAAAACCGAGAACGGCGAGTCTTCAGTATTGTTAATGCTCCCGAATGCTGAATAGTTCCCGTTGACTTGGATACCGACAAGACCGGATGGCTGGGTGTTTAGGTTACTAACGGTAAGATTCAATCCGCCAATATATTTTGAAGTCAGACGCGGCGGGTAAAGCTGTATGCTTGCTACCTGAAGATTCTCATTTTGAGCATTAGTAATCTGATTGTTTGACTTTAGAGCCTGCGACTGGAAGCTTTGCAAGAGAAACGCAAAGGATGTAACCGTACCGACGGCCACCACGATCAATACCATAGTGGCAACTACTGGTGAAACCGCGCGCTTTTTCAGGATCAAAGAGCGCTTTATGTTATTGTTCAAACCGTCTTCGCGTCGGTTTTGCTAGAAGCTATTGCCAAACCTTAAGCGATTATAACGCTTCTCTACGTAAAATATAGCGTGACTTCATTGAGCGTGGGCCCGGAATCGGAAAAATCACAACTCGAAGACCACAAATTCTCGAAAAACCACGCGAAAAGGATAATCACCCTTTGATACGTTTGGCAGATGTTTTTGAAGCCCGCGATAGAATGGTTGCTCGAGGAGGACCAGCCTTCTATAAGATACCTGGCCCTGACACAGCTTCTCGACAGGAAGGAAAGCGATCCCCAAGTTAAATCTACCAGAGAATCAATTACGAGAAATGGTTGGGCGTCTGAAATCCTCTCAAAACGTCAGCAGGATGGCTGCTGGGCGAATAGCGAGAACCTCTACGTACCAAAGTACATCTCGACAAACTGGATGCTTTTGGTCCTCTCGGATCTAGGCGTAAGCAAAGAAAGCGATTCAAGAATTGCTGAATCTTGCGAGCTGTGGATTAAGAGCTTCTCAAAACCTGACGGCGGTTTTGGGATAGGAGAACGTTCGAAGACAAGTCACCTTTGCACCGCCGGCAATACTGCGCGAGCTCTTGTAAAATTAGGATATATTGATCATCCGGCAGTTGAAAGCTGCTTTGAATGGTTTGTAAAATCTCAAGCAAAGTTAGGCGGCTGGTCTTGCTTTGGCAGCGGGCGAAATTTAGATTCCTGGGAACCTCTTTCGGCCTTCGCCGTTTACCCGAGAAAAAAGTGGAGCAAAGAGATGAGGGAAGCCGTTGAGAAAGCTGCCGAGTTTTACCTCCAGCGCGAGCTTCACATTCAAGGCGAGCACTACGAACCGTGGTACCGCTTCCACTATCCGAACCATTATTATTACGATCTCCTTATCGGACTGGATTTCATGACCTCGCTTGGCTACGGAGGGGACAAGCGGATGGAACACGCTATTGAAGTTCTGAAGAAAAAGAAGGATCCAAAAACGGGCAGGTGGAATTTGGATGCTGTTCATCCAGACGTTGAAGGTGGAATCGCAGAATTTTACGCGAAGCATCCAAAAGAAAGACCAATTCCCTTTGCGTTGGAAAGGCCGGGTCAACCTAGTAAGATGATAACGTTGAAAGCGATGCTGGTTTTGAAACGTCTAAATGGATAATGCTGTTTCCTTAGATCGCTTGATACTGCAGGGTTTCTGAATGATCTTCAACCGAAAGCACCCGCAAATCACCAGTTAATTTCTCTTTTACTCTTGTCGCAGCTCTCAATCGCCGACTCTGTGCTGTCTTCAATTTGTGATGCCTCTTGCAGATCGTCTGGGTGTTCGCAACGTCGAATTCGTCGCCACCATCTGTTATCTCGATAATGTGATCGACCTCACGCGAGTAGGTTCGCTTGCCCGCTCTTGCACAGAGAACGCAGTGAAAGTGATCCCTTCGGAGAGCGCGCCAGCGGGTGGACGCCCACGAGTTTGTGATGTAGTGGTACTTCGCATTAAATTTGCGGCGGCACTTTGAATTGCAGTAGATCTTGCGCAGGTCGTTCAGCTCTTCGCCACAGAACGCGCACTTGTTGTCGATGTGCGCTTGCAGCCTCCCTTCGTTGAAAAGGCTCAGTTTTTCTTGATCAACGGTAAAGAGTTCACGCACATGAGCCAAGTAGATTCCGAGTCCACGTGCCTGTCTTTTCTGACATTAATGCTTTTTCAGAAAGATGCCTGGAAAGATCAGAAGAATTCGATCTGAAACGATCGCTATCATTCGTTTAGTAATTGATCCTTGATTTCCGGCAGGGTCTTCCCGTACTCTGTGTAGAGTTTGAAGACGAAATCCTCCGGAGGATCGGTGCAGAAAATCGGAATCCCTTTTGCTATCGCGTAGCCGATCTCCATAGATGTGCTGGGGCCGATGTAACCCTTCGTGTCCACAACGAGGACAAACGTGCTCCTTGCAATTGCGTCAAAATTCTTCTCCTGAAGCTGCTTTGGAGTCCCGACCTCACCCTTGAGGTAAACAAATCCGTTCAATGAAGATTTTCTTACGGGGTATTTTGGAATCAAAACTTCGATCCCCAGAGTCTTGCACTCCTTGATCAGCTTGTGCATCTTCTTGAGATGTCTGTGGTAACTTCCGCAGATTGAAACAGTAATCGGAGCCGAATTGCGGCTCGCTCGAATCACAGAATCTGATGAGATTGAAGCAGGAACCTGCTCTGTATTTGCCATTACCTTCATTTACTTGCTGTCTGACCTCGTGAAAAAAAGGGAAATATTACTGTGCTGGTGCGACCTATAAACGTCGCTGTTATTTCCCTCATCGAGGGTGTTCTTACCTCATTCAATCTTCGAATTTTTGAGCGACCTTCTGCGCTGCGAAAGTCGCTGCTTCGACCGCGTTCATAATGCTAGTTCGGAAAGACCCCTTTTCCAGTTCGTATAGTCCGGCGATAGTCGTCCCCGCGGGAGTCGTTACCGAGTCTCTCAGCTCCGCAGGATGCATGCCCTTTGTACTGAGCAGGTTTGCAGTCCCGGTCAGAGTCTTTGTTGCAAGCTTGAATGCGGTATCGCGAGGCATGCCAACCTTCAATCCAGCACTGACCATCGATTCGATCATTACGGCGATGTACGCAGGTCCGCTTCCGCTCAAAGCTGTAACGGCATCCATCAAAGATTCCGGAACCTGAATGCTATCACCGAACGTGCCGAAGACAAACTGCGCTTTTTCAACGTCCTCTTTTGTGAGCTTTTGATCAGGCGAGAACGCGGTGATTGCTTCGCGGATAGTCGCGGCAATGTTGGGCATTGCCCTAACAATCTTCGACTGCGGGAGTATGTTTTGAATTGATTTGATCGAGATTGCGGCCATGAGTGATATCACTATCTTGCCTGAGGCCTGATCCGAGATCTCCTTCAGGACATGTTTTCCATCGCCTGCCTTTACCGCGACGATGATGATGTCCGCCTTTTGAGCAGCTTTCTTGTTATCGGAGGAGATCTCGATTTTCTTAACGTGCTTCAGGCTATCAAGAGTGGATATGTTGCGCTTAGTTATGACCACTTTCGATACGCTAGCAGATTCAGAAAGCCCTCTTGCTACTGCCTCGCCAATTTTTCCCGCTCCCAACACTGCGATTATCAAAGCTGAATTAGCTGACTGCCCGGGAGTCTGCCTTAATAATGTAATTTGGACGGGACGAAATGGGCTAAAGATTTAGGCTCAATACGCGATATTCTGAAGATAATTAAGATCGAATTTGCCCAAATTTTCTCTACAGAGAGATATTAATTGGCTGATTCAAAACGGGGCGTTGTCGCAACTGCAGCGATCATCGCACTGCTCGTCGCAGTGGTTGGGATTGGAATAGCGAACTATTACGTTTACTCCGGTCGCGTTGTTACCGAGACGACGACATTCAGTACAACCGCTTCTCTGTCTCAGCAGGTCGTTCAGGCAAAAACCACGACCACGAAGACTAGCACCGTAACAATGAACGACGCGACGACCCAGTTTAGCTCGACCACGATTACGTCGGTAGTAACCTCTACGACCGTCTCGACTCCCTCAACTACTGTAACTATAATGAAGACAAGCGGAAACATCACACAAATTACAACCGCAGAAGCTGTTCTTTACGGCGGAAACACAGCGACGCCGGGATCAGCTGCAACTGCTAGCTTGTTTATCGGCTTTTACAATCCAAATTCTACTACGTACATCACATCGTTTTTGCTCGAGTCTTCCAGCTTTTCTCCGATTTTCACTTGGGACAATAGCTCGGCAGCTTCAAGCCCGACTAACACCGTGATGTTTTCTTCGATAAGCCAGGGAAATACGCTGTCTAGCGGACTGACATCAACGTTCACACTCTATCCGGCGTCGACTTTTCCGTATACCATAGTGTCGGGCGAGGTGTGCCATTATGTAGTCTTTTTCGCGTCAGGGGCTTTCGTCGAAGGGACTTTAACCGCGCAGTAAGCTATGAAAAATTTTCAACTCAGCCTACGTTGCAGTGGTGCACGAATTTTCCGTTTGAGTACGGGAATTCGTAGGGAACGATCATCGAAAGCTCTGACACGTTGAATAGGCTTCGCTCTCTCTTCATCGCCGAATCCTCCTCGGCAAGGCAAACATCCCACCGGAGCTTCCAGATAGTCTGCCTGCTCTGATTCCAAATCGGTTTCGGAGGATTTGCTTCAAGGCAGAGCTTCCAGCCCTGCTTTGAGTGAAAACAGTTGCACTCTTTGCAAAATGAAAGATCGAACTTTTGATTCTTCGAGCACTCGTCGCTGAGAAAATCGTGTATAGGATCGATTGAAGCATCCTGACACTTTTGATCCAGTCCAGCCCTGCAAGCGCGAGAGTGGTGAGTGGTGTAACAAAAAGCGCAGAACTTTGTGCCATTTCCGAGAGAGAGCTTCTCGTGCCAAGTATGGCAATGTCTGCAGTACTTTACTGTCGAGATCCTGGGATTTAGGGCGTACGACATCTTGCCATCGTCTCTGAAGACGAGGGTATCTATTGCCAATTTATTTTTTCACTTTTTTTGATTCTCAGAAAGTGCCGGCGAGTAAGAACGGTTCCAAGTGCGAAGTGTGAGTGTCTTTCGCTCGCACCGGCGTATGAGTTCTCAGGAATATACGGTGGAGTGATCTGAAATATAAGCCTGAAAGGCGTTCTACAATTGATGAGTTACGCTCAGGTTATCTAATGCGGCAAAAAGATGATTCTCTTCCAGATATATCTGAATCAAAATACAGGTCTCAGGCTGATTGAATCGTAATCGAGCCAGTAGTGGCGTCGAGGATAACACGACCTTTGCCCGATCCAATCTTGCCGGAGATGTGCTGGCCAATGTATTGTCCTCGATCGTATTTCGATTCCGCTAGATCGACTCGCGATATAATATGCCCGACGACGGTGTTGGCTTCGATGAAAAGATCTTGAGGTCCCTTTAGCGCAATATTGATGTCCCCAGTCGTGGTCCGAATGGAACTTGTCACCGGCGCAAGTGAACCGGAAAAGTTCACCGACCCGATGGTATCGCTTGCATCAATAGACCCGTTCACGCCGTCCAGATCAATGTTTCCGGTGTGAGTGTGAACTGTTATAGTTCCAGCGCAGTCACGGAGCCTGACCCTGCCAGTTTTTGATTCGAACGAGAGTATGCCATTAATGCCACTCACGTAGATCGGATCGGTAACTGTTTCGAGATCGAGGTCGGCATCTCGCGGAGCGACAATTCTAACGTTTGCCCTCGGTCCTCCAGAAAATACGTAAGAGCCCCAGAGAAGTGGATCCCAAGTTTTTGTCCGGCAGGATACGCTAATCAGATTGCCTTCTTGCATTGCGCGATAATCAATACTCTGCTTTTCTGAAATTTCCGCAGTTACCGAAACCTGGCCGTCGGAACCGTTCTCAATTGTAATGGAGCCTGGAGTCAAGACCTTGACCCGAAGCTTCGGATGGTTCGACACGTTGAATGTTTGCTGGGCAGCTTCACTTTTTGCAGAGGCATTCAACACAGGTGCGCCGCAACGCGGGCAGTACCTAGCTTCAGCATCGGGAAGAGACGCTCCGCAATTTGTACAATAAGGCAAAATCTGGTTCGAACCGGCTCAATGGATGCGATTAGTAGCTTAAAAATTAGTGCGAAACAGGTTCCATCCAGAGATCTACTCGCTGCGAATTCTGATCGGTTTAAATAGAAACCGTCAACGCTGTTGAATTCCAGCATGCAGACTTATCGAGCTACAAAGACAATCAACGCGCCCGTGCGTTTCGTGTTCAATTGGTGTACTGATTTCAGGGAAGACGATCCCGCTCTAACGGGGTCCTCAAGTGAAAGGAAGATTTTGGATAAGACCAAGAAGCGCGTAGTGTACACGTCTATCTACAAAGGAAGCGATGGAACTCAAAAGATAGGTGTCAATATCGTTACATTAAAGGCTCCGACTACGTGGCATCTTGATTATTTCGGGGAGGAGGACAATGAAATCGGCGACTACAAACTAACTGCTCTTGGGAAGAACAAGACAAAACTGAGCATGGTTTTCAAAGAGACCTGGAAGATTGACCAGCCGACTGTGGAAGAACAGGTAGAGTCCACGAACAAAACGTGGGATAAATACGTGGCCGCAATAGAACAAGAGTACGATTCAAGCAAGTAATTGCTCAGCAGAGTATTTTTGTTTGAGCCGAAATATTGTACGATTTACGAAGAACATGTAAATACGGCAGTTCTCACCTGATTCCAACGACGACACTTTTTTGGCCACAATTGTTGTCTGTCCCAACTGTGGACATGGTTTTCAGCGTCCATTCGTAACTGAAAAGCGATTCGGTCTCGGTTTTAGCATTGGACCACTAGGGGCAATCAAGTGCCCCTCCTGCGGGTATAAAGCCGGATGGGGCGCGTTCAAGAAAGAAAAAGATCTGCCAGCAGCTTCCGTTGAGAATTCTTCAAAACCTAAATCACCACCGCCTACTCCTGCAGAAAATCGAGAAAAATCACTGGAAGACACGAAGTACGATCAGTAATGATCGTCGCGTCCTCGCTGACCAGGAGTTTCGGAAATTTCGTTGCAGTAGAAGACCTATCTCTAACCATTGAACGCGGGGAAATCTTTGGATTTCTCGGGCCAAATGGTGCGGGAAAGACAACGACGATCAGAATGCTGACCGGTTTAATTTCTCCGACAAGTGGGACTGCCAAGGTCGACGATCTCGAAGTGTCGAATATTCGCAACGTTCCAACTATTCACCGGAACGTTGGAGTTCTGCCCGAAGTACCCGGACTCTATGAGAACTTGAGTGCGTACAGAAACCTCGACTTTTACGGTCGGTTATACGGACTCCGCGATCCAAAGCTTCGCGACAGGATAATGTCGCTGATGCAAACATTCGATCTCTGGGAGAGAAGAGAGGACTCCGTTCAGACTTTTTCGAAGGGAATGAAACAAAAAATTGCAATAATTCGCTGTTTGCTCCACGACCCCGAGTATCTATTTCTCGATGAACCTGTTTCTGGATTGGATCCTGAAGCTTCGAAGACCGTCCGGGATTTTATCCTTGAGCTCAAGAAAAATGGCAAGACTGTGATTCTCTCAACGCACAATCTGGACGACGCGGATCGCCTGTGCGATAGAGTTGCAGTAATAAGAAAAAATCTACTCGCGCTTGATACGCCGGTCAATCTGAGAACTAGAATGTTCAACAGAACTGTTGTATTTCACTTGAAACAGGTGGACGACTCGATCCTGCCGAAACTCAAAGGTCTAAAGTTTGTACGCTCTGCGGAAATAAATGGCAACAAATTAATCTTGGATCTGGACAATCCCGAGGACGATAATCCGGAAATTCTCGAGCTGCTCGTCAAAAGCGGATACAAGGTGCAGTTCGTCGGCGAGGTCAGGCATTCTCTAGAAGAAGTTTACTTGAAGCTGGTGGAAAATTGAACTGGAGTATCATAGAGCAAGTATTCATTAAAGATCTGCAGGAACTGACCAAAAACAGGTACGCGTTTTTCTCGATACTATTTCTGCCCGTTCTATTGGTAGGCGTTGCAATAATAAATGTCTATTCCGCTGTGAGCTCTCCGCCGGTCTCTGTTGTGACGGTCTCCATCTTAATCTCAACCTTTTCCCAGGTCATCATTCTGATACCGGGAATTGTGAGCGTCCTCATCGGCGCGACAAGCGTCGTGATTGAGAAAAACAACAGGAGCCTCGAACCACTGCTTGCAACTCCAATCACTGACACTGAACTCTTGTTGGGAAAGGCACTTGCTCCTTTTGTCCCTGCGATAATCCTGAGCTTTGCCGCGTACGGCGCGATGATCACTGCAGTAGACTATCTGACGTTTCCGGTCTTTGGGACGTTCATCCTGCCCACTAACGCGATGCTTTACCAGATGTTTGTCATGGCTCCCCTGATCGGGCTGTTTGGAACTTTCGTAGCGTTGTTCATCTCTACCAAAATAAAGGACGTTCGCGCAGCCCAGCAGGTGTCGACACTTGCCATCATGCCTCTTTTCATTGTCCTGATCATTGGCTCGCTTGCCTTTGCTTCAACTCTTAACCTACTAATTGTTGTGACGGTAATACTAGCCATAGCTGTGATAGGTATTGCGAGGCTGACGATAAAACAGTTCAATCGCGAATCTATACTCATTTCGTGGAAGTGAATCTCGAACGAATGCTCTGCTTTCGTGGAGCGGTGGAAAGGACAGCTCACTTGCCCTAAACAAAATTCTTGGAGAGAGCGACATCAAGGTAGTCGGTCTCGTAACGACGGTTACCCAAGACTACGACCGGATCAGTATGCATGGAGTTCGACGATCTTTACTTCGACAACAGGCAGCTTCAATCGGCCTCCCACTTTACGAAGTTGGTATTCCGAAGGATGCAACAAATGAGATCTATGAAAAGGAAATGCAGTCTCTCGTTGCAAAGCTAATGGAAGAAAAATCTGTTTCCGCTGTGGTTTTCGGTGACATATTCCTTCAGGATATCCGGGAGTACAGAGAGAAACTACTTTCTAGGCTGGAGATGAAGTGCATCTTTCCGCTGTGGGCAAAGGATACACGCGAATTGGCGAGGAGCTTCATTGAAGAAAAGTTTAGGGCAATAATTTGTACCGTTGATCCCAGAAAGATTAGTCCAGACCTCTGCGGCAGGGAATTCGACTACTCATTTCTCTCTGCGCTGCCTTCGGGAGCTGATCCTTGCGGCGAGAACGGCGAGTTCCATACATTTGTTTTCGACGGACCGATCTTCAAGAAACCGATCAATGTCGTAAAGGGGCAGATAGTTGAAAGAGACGGTTTTTACTTTGCAGATATTTTACCGCTAGAGGATAGTGAGCGCGGCGGCGAGAGCACCTTCCTCCGCCAGTAGCGCAGAATCAGCCCCGCTTACTATGACGATGTCCCCATCTTTCAGGTCTGACTCGCCCCTAATCGCTATCCACGGTTCAGAGGGACCCATCGCTTCACAATCTTCCATGTCGCCGGGAATCTTGAATCTACCTCCGGAATAAATGACCGTGAGAGCGCCCGTGGCACCTGCCCTAATCGAAGCATCCCTCTGCTCCAGCCCCTTCTTTATTCTCGCTTCTAGATCGCGAACGATCACGTACCAGTAGTATTCCCCAAGATCCAGGGCTTTTGCCTCGACCGCTGAGCTTTTGGGAATTGCCCGTGAGATTGATTGAAACTTTTTCCTGCCCTTGTCAGTCAGTGCACAGCCGCGTGAATCCACCGTTATCAGTCCGGCGTCCTTCAGGCGGCTGATCAGCGTCCTTACTTCACCCTGGCCTAGTCCGGTGGTTTTCCCAAGCTTGAACCGTCCAACCCTGGTATCAGAATTTCCGATCACGAATAGCGCCTTCAAGACATCGGTCTCTCCGTAGGATGCTCTCGGTCCTCTGTAGTCGGAAGCGAGCACCGACTGGATTTGTTTTCTCAGTTGAGTTTCCAAATTGAGCTATCTCTTGAAGAGTTTTCCTTAGATAATCCCCGATTCTATTTCAGATAAATCTTCTTTCGCTCAGTGAATACACTGCAGAATTTGGAGGTTTGTAATCGGGAAACAATCCCGGGTGTAGGAGAAATGCCATAATTTCTAGCCCATCAACGAGACGGGGCCCGGATCGACTGTAAAATGAAGGACTGTCTAATACAAACACATCCCCACTTTTTACTGCGCGCATTTCATTCCACTTTGGCTTTGAAGTCAAGGTGGAAATTTCCGAAATAGTTCTTCCAACGTCATAGCCACACACCGTGACGAAAATCACTTCGGGGTCTGCGTTCAAGACATCCTCCCATTCGACGGCGGTTGACGGTTCCCCAAACCTTCCTAGAATTTCCTTTCCGCCGGCGTAATCCACGAGTTCGGGCATCCAGTGCCCCGAGCAGTACACGGGGTCCAGCCATTCAAGACAGAAAACGGACGGGTGTTCAATCTTCGAACTGGCGCATCTCTCCCTAACTTTATTGACTCGTCTTTCATATTCCCTGACTAACTGCCTTGCCGTCTCAAGCGTTCCGGTAGCTCTCCCGACCCTGATTACGTCGCCTAACACTTCTTCGAGGTTGTGCGGAGTAAGAGATAGAATCCTGGGCTTGGGGTCGAGATTTGCAATTGTTTTCGACACTTCTCGCAGCGGGGTCGCGCAAACTTCGCAGAGCTCCTGCGTGATTATCAAGTCCGGAGAAAGAGATCTCAACAGCTTCTCGTCAATTTCATAGACCGAGTTTCCTTTGGTTATCCTTTCGAGCACCGCGTCATCTATAGCTCTGCTCGTCATCTTCGTGGAGTCGAAAACCGATCTCATCACGACTGGTTTCGATCTAACCTCGGGTGGATAGTCGCACTCGTGAGTGATTCCAACGACCTTACCTTCAAGACCAAGAAGGGCAACAATCTCCGTTGCACTGGGGAGCGTTGTGACTATTCTCTCGACGGTTACCCGATCAAAATCCTCGGTACTTTCAAGGATCTTGTGATCAGAGTGCGACGGCGGGTAAAGGCTCAATGAATTCGCAGTAATTAATCCAGTCCGCAATTTCTTAAGCCTTTGATCATTAGATGGGATACTCACCGCAGATCGTGCAGAAATTTGCCTTGTCCGGGACGTTCGAGGTGCAGCCGGGGCATCTTCTCCTCTCCGGGTCGGAAGTCGGCGGTCCAATTTCCCTTCGATAAATCTCGTAATAGTGAAGCTGCTTTTGATCGCGCAGCCTTACGTGATCACTTTCGAGGTACCTCGACTTCTTTTCACTGAATTCGAGCGAGTCGATGCTTTTCGAGTAGACGTGCGGAAGTTCAGTGGTGCCCGATCCGTACTCGATTGGAGTCTTTTTCCTCCAGATGATCTCTTGGGGTAGCTCGCTTTCGAAAGCCTTTCTCAGGATGAACTTTCCAAATACAACTCCACTCGTTGAATTCTTGTTTACCAGAAATTCAAACGGAAGATCGCTAGTTGCAAACTCCTTTACTCTATCATCGAGGAATGGAAGAAGAGCTTCAATCCCCAGGAATTTTGCAAGCGGAATCGAAGAAAAATGCATAACATCCCATAGATGATGTAGTTTTGAAATAGCTTCTTTTTCTGGCAGGTTTGCGACGAAACTGTAGCCAGCAAGCAACTCGTCTGCCGCATCGCCGGTAAGAACTCGAGAATATCCAAGGGATTTAGCTGTCTTCAGTCCAAGAAAAATTGCGACGCTGTTTCTTATCTCCATCGGATCGAAAGAGCGGAGAATTCTGATTACCTCGGGAAGAGAGAATTCAATATCATTAAGACTGCTTTGTACTATTTCTTGTCTTATCCCTAGCCTAGAGGAGACCAGTCTTGAATATTCGAGATCCGGTGCGGGAAAGACCTTCATGATTACGGTGAAAGCACGGAGTTCGGGATTTGATCTCGAAGCAATCGCACAGAGTATGCTCGTGTCTAAACCGCCGGATAATAGGATCGAGTCCCTGTCTTTTCTCGGTAGCTTCGACAAGGAGCTTTCTCAGCGAGTAGGCTGCTTTTGAGAAATCATTCTGCTCTATGGCTGCGTGCAATTTGCTCCGCAGTAGCTCCATGCAAAGATTGATCCATTAAACACGGGGAGCAGGTCGGGACCGGCAGAAGCCTGCTGCCATAAAGCGGTTTTGTTGTAAGTCCATAGCAGCCAGTAAAGAGAGTTCGTATTTCCGACGTTGTTGAGCGCAGTAACAAAGTGAGACTGGTACTGAGGATAGTAGGTGGCGTTAATCTGCCCTCCAGTGATGACCTGAGTTTCCACGTAAAAATTCGTACCCGGCTGGACGTTAGTCACGTTAAACCAGTGTCTAGTTCCGTTGCCATAGTCAATCAGCACGTCTGACAAGTACTTTACATTGAGCCGGTTGAGCTCGCTAACGTACGTTGAATTCTGCGCTTGAGCCTGACTGTATTGGTAGTAATAGAGTCCAGCAATTGTAGAGACGATTACGAGAAGGGCAACGAGGACAGCGACAGCGACGTAGAGATTTCTAGAGGTACGAGTTGCCACGGTTTCTAGTTACCCCCAGGTGCTTTTGTTAGGGCAGGTACAGCTTTTTGATCCCTTATCCTTCGAGAATTCTTGTGCAGAAAGACAATTACAATTGGAGCTAGCGTCGCTCCGAAGACAAAATCGCTTAACTCGTGTGCAACCATAAAATAAATCGAGCCCGGATTAAACTCGAATGCGAGCAGCGCGAGAAGGCTGTGCGCTCCAGCAATCAATCCGGTGGCGATGTTGGTCTCAAAGTCCCAGATAAAAGCGGTGATCGAAAGAATCGCTCCGAAGAATAGATTCTCTGCCGCGAATGTGGATACACCGTCATACTTCCAGATTTTTGATGCAAAATATCCGGCGAAAACAAAGAGAAGTTCACCCCCAACCAGGAATGGTGCAATCGGTAGAAAAAATCCGTACGGAGTAACTACGCTCCATATTAGTTCAGACAAAACCGCAATCGAAGCCCCGATCCTGAAACCAAATACAAAGGTAGATGCGAATACCAGGGTGTCCATCAATTTGACATTTAGGGCAGGAGAAAGGGCGAAATCGCTAGCGATTATCAAAGAGGTAAAAATCGCAATTACCGATATCGTCTTCGAGGAGTGCATGGCTGACTGGCTAATCCAGCCATATCCTTAAAGCTTTCGCGCTAGAGGAATGTGAAAACAAATGAAGGAAGAGAGTAAGGACTTTCGAATTTTTCCGTCTATTCTAACTCAGCAGGTAAACAACCTGCACTTGAGTACTGTATTGCGATTGACCCGGCGAGATTGGTACGTTGTAGTTTATCGTTGATGCGGACATTGTGACGGCAGCCCCAAATGAGGTATTCGCCCCGTAAAATGGCTGGGGATAGTTATTGCCGATGATCGTCACACTTTGAATTCCCGTGACTTTGAGGCCCTCAGACTGGGCGATCAAAAGAGCTGTCTCGTTTGCACTCGCAACTGCGTTCTTCAGCGCCTGGTTTTGAAGCTGACCTTGTAGAGCATTGGAGAGCACGTACTGGATGCTCTGTATCTGGTTCACGCCGGAGTTTACAGCCGCATTTATCAACGAATCGAGCTTCGCGATCTCGCTTCCCTGAAGCGTTACCTGGATGTCGTTGGTGGCCTGATATCCATTTATCGTGTTTGAGGACTGCGAATAGGTCGGACCGAAATTAAAGTTCGTAGTCTGAACGTCTGTACTGTTTATGTTCACATTCTTCTCAATTGCACTGATCGCCGCTGTCATATTCGCACTGTTATCCAGTAGCACTGCCGTCGCATTCGGTCCTGTATTGGTTACACCAAGTAAGATTTGAATTTCATCTGGTACCGCATTTGCAATACCATTTCCAGTCACCGTAATGGTCGAAGGCGTACTATTGGTCGTAACCGTCTGCTGCGAGGTAGCTGCCTGCGAGGACTTTGCGAGCGTAGCTGAATAGGCCACCATTCCCAAGAAAGCGACCGCGAGGACGGCTATAACAAGAGACACTCCTACTATTCTTCCCGAAATCTGATTACTGCTCATGGCCTGAGTGGAGGATAAATCACTAATATAGTTCCAGGGAAGCGAACAGCTATATCAAATACAGAACGACTTTCGAAGGTATCGGAACATCGTCTATACTGAACATTCTATAAACTGCTTACAATTCCGACTTAACTGGGGCTCCATTTTCTGGCTCTATTGAATTCACCCCATTGATATCGCACCGCTGGCCGGGCTTTCATCAGATTGGGTAAGAGCTGTATAGCCCACAATGTCAGTAAACGTTATGGCAGCTAGTTTGCGATCTTCCCACCATCAATTCGAGACATTGGAATCTTCTAGCTGGTACTTTCGGCGGTCTTTGAGATCCATCGGAGGCGAGATAAAATGGTTTTACGGCTAAGATAAAGTTACTAAATCGGAGAATTCTCTCCGAGACTCATTGCAAAAATTTCGCTGGGATCGGCGAACTATCTAACGAATTTGAAATCTGCACCTACCACGAGATCGATCTTAGATCGAAATACGACCGGAAAGACTAGTTGAATTTCACTGGAAACTTCGGCCCTTGCGAATATCGTAGAGAAGCATTAATTTGGGGATTCCGCAACTAAGATATTTCTATGGTCAGGACTTGGGTCTCGGGGAATGCGAATACCGCGGTCGTGGACAAACTTCGAAGTGAGATCGCGTCTCTTGAAGCCGAACGGGACAAGTTAATCGATTCAAACAAATCAAAGATATTCCAGTGGGTTTCGAAGACAATCAAGACTGGAGGTATACCCGAAGGAAATCTGACGAAAGAGGTGAAGGAGATAATATCTGAGTACGAGTCGATCACCCAGACACTATTCGACAAGGAAGTGCTTCTTTCAGAGCGGATGGACGAACAGGCAAAGTTCGATTCACTTGGATAAGCTGTTCTCCGGAAATACGAAGTAACCTGAGTGACAGCTAATACGGACGAGGCGATAATTTCCCAGGGACTGTCGAAGTACTATGGGCAGGTCAAAGCGGTAGACGACGTTTCCTTTACTGTCGGTCGCGGCGAGATTTTTGGATTTCTTGGATTGAACGGTGCGGGGAAATCCACGACAATCAAGATGCTCTCGACGCTTGTGTCACCCACGAAGGGGAGTGCAAGGGTCCTTGGTTTCGACGTGGCAAAGGACGGGCTGGAGATTCGAAAGAGAACAGGCGTCGTTCAACAGCAGGAGAGCTACGATCGGAACCTCAAGGTCGCTGCCTCGCTACGGCTGTATGCTTCACTCTGGGGAATTGAGGAGAAACAAGCCCAAGAGAAGATAGAATTCCTCGTCGAAAAGTTTGGTCTCAAGGATAGCTTGGACAGGAAAATCCGCTGGCTATCCTATGGTCTGAGAAGACGGCTACAAGTAGCAAGGGAATTTCTCCACGACACAGAGCTGCTGATCTTAGATGAGCCCACAGTTGGAATGGACGTTCTTGCACGGCACACATTCCTTGAATTTTGTAGGGAGCAGGCTCAGAAGGGCAAGACAGTATTTTACACGACGCACATAGTATCAGAGGCAGAGTACATCTGCGATCGCATTGCGGTCATTCACCATGGCAAGATAATCGCGCTGGATTCTCCTGGCGAGCTGAAGAAGAGGTACACTGATGTAAAAGGAGTCTCCGTAGTCTTGAGGAATGATGCCGAAGCAACGACATTGTTTAGGGCGCTCGATGGCTTGTCCAAAGACGTAGTGAAAAAAGAACTGATCAGCGGAACAAACGAGGTCAGAATAATCTCGCAAGACCCGTTCCGGCTGGTTTACGATCTGTCCAGTTTACTTCGAGCTCAAAACTTCGACGTGGAGTCGATTTCCGTGACGGGTCCCTCGCTGGAAGAAGTGATAATTCGACTAGTTGGAGACGCGACCTAGATCATGGAAAGCTACTCTGCGCCACGAAACGTTGTCCGGCTTGCTCTGAGAAATTTCCGCTCGTCACTGGACCGAGAGTTTCTTGTGATCCAGCTTGTCCTGCCTCTATTCTTTATCTTCGTCGCGGGTTTTGGATACACTTTGATAGTGCCTGGTGTGGAAGGAATCTCCTACGAGACGTTCCTTGCCACCGGAGCTGTTGCGATGACGGTGATGTCCTCAAGCATGCTTTCCGGCACCATGATCTGGTTTGACCGAAACTTTGGCATGTTCGAGCAGATCCTGATGGGACCATTCACGAGGCTTCAGTATGTGGTCAGTGTCGCCCTAACGATAGTAATCACGGGAATCATGAGCTCAATCGTCGTGTTCTTGGTCTCTATTCTCGTTTCGCCCGGACTCATTTTGAATGTTCGTTCGATCCTGGAACTATTCGGGTCTTTGATCCTGGGCTCACTTTTCTTCGGTGGCTTTGGAATATTCGTCTCACTGCGCGTGAAATCCAGCGAGGCGCTCGCAGCGACGATGAACTTGATGTTTTTCGTCTTCACTTTCTTGAGCTCGGTTTTCTATCCTAGTTACAGCAAGTACCTGTTGCTCAGGATTATTTTCCAGATCAACCCACTGACGTACGTTGCCGATCTCGTCAGAAACTCGCTAGTTGGGATTCCCGGCTTTAACATTCCATTGGAGCTTGTGCTCCTAATAGTAGAGAGCGTAATTCTGGTCTATATTGCATCGCTTGCGATTAGAAGGATCGAACTGTGAAAAACTAGATGCTAGCTATCGTGGAATTATCAACCCAGGAATGTAAAACGGTCCTAATTGTACAAAATTCAGCTCTAAATTGAGAAATGTTATTGAACGGAGACTCAAATCAGGAAGTTGGATATGGCCGCCGTAATTGATTACGATGCGAAAGTTGACATATTAACAGTAAAATGGAATGAGGACGCTCCTATTAGCAGTGAAAAAATTACTCGATAGTGACGTAGTCTTGGAATACGATGACAAGGGAGACCTAATCGGCTTAGAAGTATGGAGCGCCTCCAATCGTGGTCTACTAAAGACGCTAGCCGATCTCGTCCGAGAGAAAAATGAAGTAATCGAATCAATAATGCGAAAGTGAAAAAGAATAAATTTGATTTTTAGAAATCGGATCGCTTTCTATCCTTCAATACATCAGAGAATACCTCGTCAATGTCAGCGCCTTTCCATGAACCTGCGAATTCAAGAATTGATTTTCTCTGTTGTTGACGGCTAATCCTCAAGATCGCATCTGAGAATGATTCATTCGACCTTTTGAGTTTCTTGAGGGCGAGGTATGCTTTCTCAGAAAGAGAAATCTTCTTCGTCAACATAGAAACCTCGATCCTGGGCCTCTTTCTTAGCTAACCATTTTCTCTGAGGACTCGCGTGGATTATTCCAAAACCACTGCATCTGTGGCGGCTCGATATCGTCCTGCCATAATAGCGCGATAAGTTCGCCCAGGTGGTAGATCTGCTCGGTGAACGACTGGAACAGGGATTCCTCTACAGACAGATCGAAAACCTTCCCGGATGAAAGAACGAAATTTATACGCCGGTCAAACTCGCTACTCTTGATCGCCGCGCTCTTCAGGTATTCCTTTGTCCTTGCCTCAACTTTGTTTAAGTGTTCGATTACTTCATCCATCGTCTGGTAATCATCTGCCTTTTTCTCTCTCTTGTACTCCTGCGATTTGTTGTGAATCACCCAGTTGACAATCCAGTCCTCGTTGTCTATTATGTGGATCAAAATGTTTCTCATGCTGTAGAAGCTCGCTTCCCGGTTTTTCGTAACTTCAGACCAGGGTAGTTCCGAAAGTTTGATTGCAAACCGCCGTCGAACCCGCGAAGAATAATTGTACAGCTCAGGTATGCTCATCAATCTAGAATTCTCAAACCTCTTTGCACGTTAATCTTTTTCCGAACCGTACCTCTTCCTTGCATTCTTGACCATCTCTTCTTCCTCTCTTTCTGCATAAGGGATGTAAAATGCTCCAGGCTTTATGGATTCAATGCCTGAATCAATCACCGGCTTCATCACTTTGTTTAACTCAAATCCGATAAGGTGCCTGAACGAGCCCTTTGCGACCAAAGCGGTCGTACCATTGCCCATGAACGGATCCATGACGAGATCTCCGGGCCTGGTCGAAAAATCAATGCAGCGCTGCACCAGTTCGTTCGGAAGTTTTGTCGCGTTCTTCACTTCTCCCCTGTTGTAAGTCCTGTTGATATCCCACACGTCAAGCGGATAGTGCATGATCTTGTTAAAGTAGTAATCCTTCGTCGACTTTGCAAGGAAAAGCAGGTGATAGTGGCTGGTCACAAACTTTCTCCCGGTAAATACGCCAAACTGGTACTTCCAGATGACGTGATTTACTAAATTCAAGTCGGTCTTTTCTACTGCAGAAAGAATATCGTAGAGGTTTGTCCACCCACTGAAAATCCATGCGGTCGCTGTTTTCTTCATCAGTCGCGAAAGCTCCCCGATCCATTTTTCCGAGAATTTTCCGTAATCACCGGCGACCTCTTTGTAACCCCGCCTTACATAGCGGTCGTCCCTGTTGTAAAGTGCCTCTTTTCCGGTGAAGGAAAGACCGAACGGCGGATCCGCAATTATGCAGTCAACCGATTCAGAGGGTAGTTTTTTCATACCGTCAACGTTGTCTTCGTAAAATACTTGGTCAATGGAAACAGGCTGCGATGATTCGTAGAGTTCTCTTGCTTCTTCAAAGGACCAGTCTTCCGTTGGTCTGAATCGAGCTGCCGCCAGATGAGGAACGTATCTATTCTTCCTTGCGCGCTTTAACCCGGCTTCTGGATTGACGGTCACTTTTACGAACTGAGAGCGATTCACCCTCATTGGAAATTTAAAAGATGCTTTCTACCTAATCTTATTCTGGCTAGATTTGGGTCATCTCTAATATAGCACATGCTTGGCTCGAGAGTTCAACATGCCACAAGCCTTGACTGAGGTCATCGAATCACAGTCGAGCTTTGGGTTAACGTCCGGCGAAAAGATCAAGATTCTGGCAATTTACGCTCCGATTATAGCCGCGACAGTGTTCGGCTTTGTTGTGTCTTCAATAATCGGGAGCATGTCCGTAGTACTCGCCGGTCTGGGCATCGTTGCTTACGTTTTCGGTTTACGGCACGGGGTGGATGCCGACCATCTCGCGGCGATTGATAACACAACTAGGAAGTTGATGCAGGAAGGCAAACGACCGCTTACGGTAGGGACCTGGTTTTCCCTCGGGCACTCGACGGTTGTAGTCGGGATGATAGTCGCGTTAGTCTTTTCGACGCGAGCGATTGCCGGAACAATACCGTTACTTCAGAGTTCCGGGGCGATAATTGGCACCGCAGTTTCGGGTACTTTCCTCTGGCTGCTTGGCCTTGTCAATGTCGTCATTGTTCTGGGAATCTACAGGATTTACAAACAGCTGAGAGCTGGCGAGCTAAACCAGGGGCAACTCGAAGAGCTCCTGAACAAGCGCGGCTTTCTTAACAGATACTTCGCGCCGCTATTCAAAATAGTTCGAAAGCCTTGGCAGATCTATCCGATTGGAATTCTCTTCGGGCTTGGATTCGACACCGCGAGCGAGATAGCACTGATTGCAATAAGCGTCGGCATTGGGGTTTCCTCATCGTCTGTACCAATCTGGATGATTCTAATTCTGCCTTTCATGTTCACCTGCGGTATGGTGCTCGTTGATACTACAGACGCAGTTGCTATGCGCGTTGCATATGGTTGGGCATTCCTAAATCCGATCCGGAAAATATACTATAATCTGACCATAACCGCGATTTCTGTGCTAGTTGCTTTCGTGATCGGAGGTGTGGAAGTTTTGCAGGTACTTTCCGGCGAACTGAACTTGAGCGGCACTTTCTGGAGCTGGTTGAATGGTTTGGACTTTGAGACTCTTGGCTACGGCATAATTGCGATTTTCATCCTGTCCTGGATTGCGTCAATAGCAATATACAAGATCAAGGGTATAGAGACGCCACAGTTAGTTATTAGAAAGAATTCTTAACAAGGAAATTTAATTCAAAGGCAATATCATTTATCGAGAGATTCTCTCCCTGTTAACTTGCGGGAGATTAATCAAACTTCGCCTCTCCTTAGTGCGGGCACGAGTTTGATTGCATACGCTATAGAAGCTATTCCAACAATAATTACGGTGATACCAACCAGGTTAACTGTACCACTCTGAGAGACAGCTATTGACAATCCAAACAAAATTGACACGATGCCAACAGCCATAAGCAGAAGAATTGTGAACTCAGGATAGGAATTTGATGGGGAGAACACCATAAGATATATCCAATATTCTGACAAATAGGAAACAGAACTCTCGGAAACCTAGAACCGTATAAGTCTGGCGCATTACTTTGTGAATCCCGGGGGCAACAAAAATCAGGATCCCGTTCTCGTTTTTCACAATATGCTTATGAGTGCGAAAAGGTAAATTGGGGATATGGTCACGTTTGCGAAATCTGAGTCCTTGGATATAGCGCTCAACAAACTACTTGAGCTCAGACGCCAAAGAGAAAAACGCGACTACTTTGCATATTCGCAGACTCTTCTAGATGCGGCCGTCACATTACAAACCCGTTTCGGAGTTTGGGTAGATTCTGAGTTAAAAGATCTGATTGCACAAACAGATCTACTATTACCTATGAGCGATGGAGAGGCAAGGGAGCGACTTGAAAAACTCAAAGCGGAGTTATTGGAAATAAAGAAGCGTAAGCTGCCCGAGGCTAACAAGAGTTTGAAATCCTTTCTTGCAAAGATGAAACAAAAACGACTTTCAAAAACATCTGAAGTGATTCATTCAATGGTTGATGATGTTGTTCCCTCTGTTTCGGTGATCGGCCGACTGAACCAAATGCGATCTGATATCGACAGCCTAGCAGACATGACACTATCGGTTGGGGGAAAAGTCGAAGAAGTAACTCAGGAAGAAGTGAAAGATTTGCAGCGAAGTCAAGAGGACATTTCTTCAGGGCGTTTTGTAAAGTCTTCAAATCCGAAGGAAATCATTGACTACCTTAAAGCTTCAACTGACTAAATTTTTGTAGTACATTGACTTGCCGAACGAAATAACAGTTACCAATACTTTCAGAAAAGGGTACAAAACTCTTTCAGCGGATCAAAGAAAGAAAGTTGATGAGGCAATTGAACTATTATCCCAAGTTGAGAATCCCAGAATCTTGGGAATTAGAAAAAAAGGGTTCCTTTCAGAGTTATTCGCGTACGAAATTGGACAGCACATCCGAATATTGTATTCTGTGCAAGGCGAAAAGGTTGCACTCTTGAGAGTTGGCTCGCACGCACAAGTATACCGATAGATTATAGGTTTCTTAAGCAAGTCCTTATCGATAGCGATGAAGAGAAGCCGAAAATTAGTTGTTGTAGCTATTGCTGTGCTCATAATCTTCGCCTTTACTGCTCCTGTATTTTTTGCTTTCACGGCAAGATGGGGACCAATTGTTCAACAATTATCCAGTCCCGTTTACAAATCGTTGAGTTGTAGTCTTTCTAATTATGGAACTTCAACTTTTGATGGTTCGTTTTATTTTAGTTGTTATCCACCCATACCATTCTGAACGGAGATGTTGTCGAGGGTCTTTGAACGAGAAGACCCTCATGGCTTTCGACACTTTGGGTTTGTGCAACAACAACCTAGTTCTGCAGTTTTGCGATTCTTAAATCAAACTAAGGGAAGTGGGTCTCTACTCTTGCAAGTTTCCCTCTCCGAGCAAGGTGAGGGTAGTGCAGGATAGGCGGGTCTGAATGGTACCCTACTCACCGCGAAAGATCCTTCCGAAAAGCCAAATGAAAAGACGAGAGACCCCGTGAATTGAGATCCCCTTGAAACTCTCGTTCTGAAATTTAGGGCATCCGTTGGAAAGATGAGTTGGACGTTACGGCTAGCTCTTATGGACGACTTCGAACGAATACCCATCGGGGTCGAATACGTCTGCGGCATAGTATCCCTCATAGTATTCCAGTCGTGCGCGGGGAGAAATGTGGTCCTTGGCACCAGCGGCCATGGCTGCCTTGTAGAATTCATCAACCTTGTTTTTATTTTCGGCCACGAAACCCCAGTGAATGGCTGCTGGATTGGGCTTCCCTTGCTTTAACCAGAAGAACGCCTTCTTGCCATCACCAAATCCCCAGAGATCGGCGTGCCCATCTTCGCCCTTGAATGGCATGAAGTATTTGATCTTAAGAGGCTTCAAAGACGCCTCATAAAAGGCCAATGAACGTTTGATATCGCTGACTGTCAAAATAATATGGTCGAGCATCGTTCTCCCTTTAGTGAGCGGAATAACCAGGAGAAATGCTAGTATTAATACAGCCCACGGTGAAGCAGGGAAGTTGCTAGCACCTGAGGAAGTATCGTAGTGGTAGTGGCCTAAGAATGACCGTCATTACAGGCAGCTTTGAAGTTGCTGGACCCAAGTTCATATGGAGTAGATAGACGGGCAGAGACTTTTGGAATTCCAGCGCTTGATATTCTCCTTTTTGTTGCCTTCTTAACAGCTAGAACAATATCTGCTACTATTGCCCGTTCGAGAACTGCACCGTGTTAAAGATCGCAGTCGCGGTCTGCCCACTGAAGACCGGGTCTGCCAGGAAGCTCTTGACGATATGATTGTTGTATACTACAGAGCCACCGCCAAAGAAAAGCTTGACGCTACCCAACCACACATATGGTGCATCTTTTGATACCTGCGCTTGCGAAGCTGTGCAGGCGGCGAGCAACGCAGCCTGTGGCGTCCCGTTTGTCAAGTCATTCACGCAGGTTTGAACTGTGGGGTTGTAGTAAATGGCCCAGTTGCCGGAGAATGTCTGATTACTAACCCAAGTCAGCAATGAATCGGCAGGGGTTGGCTCGTTAGGTGCGAATGTGGCAATACCAAACCACACAATGTTGGCTACGGACTTTGAGTAGTTCAACTCTGTAGCGTAAGAACTCATGCCGCCAACATACGGAGGTGCGTACTGCGACGGAGTCGTAACTATCACGTTCAGTGGGATCCCGACATTCGAGAGGTCTTGCTGTATAATTTGCGCAGTGGTCAAGCAGACTCCACACCCCTGTATGATACGGAATTCAAGCGGCTGCATTGTGGCGACGTTAATCCCGCTCTCGTTAATGTACTGTTTTGCGAGCGTGACATTGAACTGGTACGGCGGAATGTTACCCAAATCGTAAAGCTGCGTGAAGCTCGGATATTCTGGGCCCATCATCGGCGTGAGTCCACCTCCCTGATTTCCAAGAAAAGCTAGGTCGGAAACCGCAGTGTAGTTGATGGCGTGAACTATTGCCTGTCTGATGTCCGTGTTATTCGTCGGAAAGCGGTTGGTGTTTAAGGCAAGGGCTACAATGTTAGCAGCGGAATTCGGCATCACAAAGTAGGAATACTGAGGATTGCTGACCACATTCGACCAATCAGTCTGGAGTATCGGAGCAATGTCCGCGGCTCCGGACGAGAGATCAACATACCTTGAAAGATCATCGAGCTTGACTGTAACCACTACATTCTGGACGTGGCCGGGATCCAAGTACGGGTTCGCTGCTATCTGCGAGGGCGTCCAGCTCTTTGCCCAATAATTGGGGTTCTGGGTGAACTGTACCATAGAATTCACAACGACGTTTGTCACCACGTATGGACCGGTTCCGGGTATAGGGTTATTGTTGAACGCAGTATTAACTGCAACGGGAGTCCCAAATCCTCCGTGATTTAGAACGTACTGCACGTCGAATATCAAACCTGTAAACTGTACCCACATAGATGGGAAGTAAAGGAATGGTGCCTTCAGATTGTAGACGATCTCGTTTGGACCGTTCACATAGATAGGCCACGAGCTGTTCGACATGATTGACATTAGCTGAGAGTTCGGATGGATCAACCCGCTCTGATTCATAAGCGCAATTGTGCTAGGACCAAAGTTAGCAGTGTTCATGTTGAAGACGTTATACCCCATAGACCATCCCGAAGTATTGGCAGATAGGTAGTAGAATGCGTAATCCTCAGCCCAGACTTGGTACGAGTTGAATGGGTCACCATTCGAAAAGTTAACATTCTTCTGGAGGAAGAAGGTCCATTTCGTCCCGCTAGCCGAAACATTCCAGCTCGTCGCCAGCATTGGCTCCAATTGGATGGTGCCGTTGGAATACATTGAATTACCGTTGACTGTTACGAGCGATTGGTATACCGTGTAATCAAGCCAGTTAGGATAAGGAATAGCACCGATAGCCACTAATTGATTCAGGTTTCCAGCCGGCCATGTTTCATCATCAATTGTCAGCGTCTTGATCACTCCCGAACTGCTACTAGACGATGACGAACTGGATGAAGATGATGTCAGCGGTATAGATGATGATGAAGATGACACCGAGGCAATAGTTGAAGATAGTGAGGTAGATGACGACGCAACAGTCGCTGAAGTCGCCGTCGTGCTCGAAGTGGTGGTCGTGGAAGTCGAGGTTGAACTCGTGAAGTACACTGCTGCAGCAGCAACTATAACGAGTAACACAATTACAACAACAGCAACAACTACTCTTCCAATCGCTCTCCTTTGAGAAGCCGGTGAATCCATAGTCGCTTGTAAAAATTGGTGCTTATTTATCATTAACGTAAGGCAATAAAGAACTAAAGTCCTTCCCCTACTTTATTGGCCTAGCTTTTTTCGGTGAACTTTTGAATCCATCTTCGCTTTTTTCCATCTGCAAGGCCTTGTCTGATAGATCAGGTCAAACAGATAGCTTACGATAGTTTCTGCCCTAAGGACTTTTCAGCAGATCAATGACCGCATTGCCTCCAGGTTGAATCGTACGCCATCTCAGCCCTTTTTCACTCGTTACCAATGACGGATACTCTTCAAGACGTAAGAGAATGAATGCGTCCAACAAAACGTCAATTGGAGCGTTCCTTGTCTTGATCAGATATGTGCAAAATCGAGATCCAATCATGTTATGAGAAAGCGTCCTAGTGCTTTAGTAATTGACTGAGGCCCTAGTGAAACCCCACACGCGTGCTTGCAAAAGTAAATTCGATAGGTTCGATTGAATACTATTTGTATTATACAAGCTAGTTTGTATTGTACATATTTTTGCATTGATTTATTACGCTGTTTTCGGCGCGATCACAAGGGGACGCACTTTTCTGTAAAGAAGAGCTCGTTTCAAGCTCTGATTGTTACTGGTCTCAATTTTCCGAAGGTACGATCTAGGAAATCAACTGACGTGATACCAAATGTACCCGTAGTGCGCATCTCGTTCCAGAGGAAATGTTTCAGGCTAAAACCCAAAGGAAACTATATCGACGAAGCTAGTATTATCGAGCCTGGAAGAATGTGTGCCATTGATCGGATTACCCAGACCTAAATTCAGTTCCTTTTATCCAACTTCTGAATATTCTTTAGATCCGAGATTATCACTGAAGCCGTGAGTTCAATTCCAGCTCCATAGTTTCTGATCGAGATTTCTCCTAGGGTCTTTGTGTTGAACAAGACCACATTGAACCGATTTGGAACCGCAAGTGGCGAATCTTTCGGCACGGTCCTCGGCTCTACCGAAATTCCGTCTCTTGTGATCTCTGAAACGAGCCTGATCTTCTCTCCGGAATCTTTTTTCTGCGCAATGAACTTGATCGCCACCTGCGCCTTATCGTCCCTTATTCCGCGGATCGCAACGTCACCGAGCGAGTAACTCGATTCGGGGAATATCACATTTGCCAAGATTGCGCTCTTTGCACCGGCGTCAATCCCGTCGAGATCAATGCTCCAATCTTTTTCGAGAACTCCAGTCTCTGCAGCCCGCTTGCACGCATCGTCAAATGACATCGAAGCGTTGTCCTCGAGCATTGAGAGTATCATTGTTGTGGATGCATTCAAGACAGCTCCGGCAGACTGGATCTCGCCGGGAGCGATCCGCCTTGCAACGCTTATCGCGTGCACTCCACCGCAAATAGTTGCACCATACCCTACTGCAAGCTTCTTTTTTCTCGCGAGTTCGAATATTTCCGAGTAATAGTAAGCGAGTGCAACCTTGTTTGCACTAACAAAGTACCGCCCTGAGTCCAGGATTTCCGTGGCGCGTCTCTTTGCCTCTTCCGGTTTCTTATAATCGCTGGTCGTTACATCCACGCCAATCTGGCCTGTACTAGATTTCTTTTTCTCAACTCCGGAAGAGTCCAGTGTTTTTCCCGCGCTCTTCCACTCGACCGCCTTGATCACGTCTGCCTGAGACTTTGGGTAGATAGTCCCGCTCGAATCCTGTATGGATGATACCGTAAACGACTTGCGAAGCTCTTCTTCGATTGCAATCTGCTTTGCGAGCTCTCTCCCGATAGCCCCGAAACCGATGATGTCTACTGCGAGTGCCATCACCCACAACCGAGAATCCCGCGAGTATATTACGATGACGACGGTGCGGGAGTCCCAAGAGTATTTTGAGTAGACACTTCTCCAGGTCGGCTATTGGGTAGATCCCTCGAGATCGAGATAGCGATCAATAGCCCGGCGAGCGCGAAAACGAACACTATAGCCTCGAAGACCGGCACACCGAGAAAGCTCACGAATGGCACGAAAAAGTCCACGAGTCCGAGCGGCATCGCGGCGATTAGGTAGTCGTTTCGTTTGTAGACCGCGGCAATCACGACAAGGTAACCCCAGGCACAGTGGAGGATTATGGACGAAACCCTCTCTAGGATGCCGAATGCAATCTGCGGAAGCGCGGTCGCCGGCGGATCAAATAGGGCAGACTTGCTGGACTGGAGCGCACTGTACACCTGCTGCGCGGCTGTTGCGGGACCGGCCGCGATAACTACGTAAATCGAGACTATACTAATGAGCGAAAAAATTCCAAGGTAGACTCCGTTTTCCCAGAACGCTAGCGAGATTCCATATGCTCCTGCATCCTTTTCCGCAAACCTTCCTCTTGATAGTGCATACCTTGCGACAAGGAAAGCTCCGCCGACCTCGAAGATCGCGGTCTGCAATCCGTAATAGAGTCCGGTCGCAATGCTCGCAGTTCCAAAAGTCGAGATAACCGCATTCACTGTGAAAAGCTGGAAGATGAATTTGAGCAGAATCGCGCCTGCAAATGCAACAAGTGAAAACATTAGTGCATACCGCGTAAAGCTCTTTCCAGACCGCTTCCAGTAAAGAATCAGGCCAACGGTAAGCCCGATTACTACTACTGGTTCAAGGATGTAGAGCGGGTCGATGTTTTGCAACTGAAGATACTAGATTGTCATTTGATCTGTCTACCCGCGAGCTTTTCGAGTACCTTTGCGAGGATCTGGGTCCCTTTCTCGCCCTCGTTTTCAGCCATGATCGAGTTGAACAGCTGGTAAACCATCGAGCTGCCCGGAAGAGTTAGGCGATTTTTCTCCGAGAGCTGAATGACGTAGCGGAGATCCTTGAGAAGATGAGCCGCCTTAAATCCGGGCTCGTAATCCCTGACAACCACTTTGGGACCAAGATTTGTGAGATTCCAGGAGTTTGCCGCCCCCGAGGTTAGGACTTTCAAGACATCTTTTGAGTTTAGACCGGCAGAAGAACCGAGAAGTAGGGATTCACAGGTAGCAAGCGTGTGGATCGCAACCGCAGTCTGGTTGCAGAGTTTCATCGCCTGCCCGGAACCGGACTCTCCCATGTACACGATTTCTTTTCCCATGCCATCAAAGACCGGCTTGCAGCGATCGAAAACTTCTCTTTTTCCACCGACCATTATTGTAAGCGTGCCTTCTCTCGCTCCCTTGTCTCCGCCAGTCACGGGCGCGTCCAGAAACTCTACCTGCTTTCCCTGAAGCCTGGAATAGACAGAGCGCGCAATTTCTGGGGAGTTGGTGCTCATGTCGATCACCACGAGTCCCGGCTTGGCTCCGTCGATTACACCATTTTCGCCGAAAAGCACCTGCTCGACGTCAGGCGCGTCAGTTACCATATCGATCACGATGTCTGATCTGCTTGCAACTTCCTTGGGACTGCCCGCGCTTTCTGCACCCTGCGTGCGGAGCTCGTCCACAGATTTCTTGCTCCTGTTGTAGACGGTTACTGTGTAACCCTTTTTCATCAGGTTCGACGCCATCGCCTTTCCCATAATCCCAACTCCGATGAATCCAATGCGCTCTGACGGCCGGCTCAAATCTCTAATCTCGGTTCCCAAGAAAATTTGTTCCTGCTTACAAAGTTATCCCGGTTCCCAGATCTAACTCGAAGCCATGGAAAACTCTTTTTGGAGTACAGACTGGCTTGGATTTCAAATTGAAATTAGCGAATTACATAGAGGGCTCTACTACCAAGGCGGGACTTGTTCTCGACTCCAAAATTTACCCGATACCTGACCAGGCAGGTAAGGACTTTCCAAGCGTGGATCGGATCCTATCAACAGACTCGCTTGATTTCGTAAGGCAGAGGCAATCAGAGATAACAAGAGGCGAAGGACAGCTAATCGGTTCTGTAAAACTTGCGCCACCTGTCCTTTACCCCGAGAAAATTTACTGCGCTGCTGTAAACTACGTCTCCCACCTCAAAGAGCAAAATCAGAGCCCGCCGACCGAACCCTATTTCTTTACAAAGTTTCGCAACGCCCTAACGGGAACCGAGGATCCAATTCTTTTGCCGAAGATCTCAAAGGACGTAGACTGGGAAGTTGAGCTCGCCGTGATCATTGGAAAGCGCGGCAAGAACATTTCAAAAGACCGGGCGTTCGACTATGTCGCCGGCTATACTATTTCAAACGACATCAGCTTCAGAGATCTCCAGAAACCGGGCAGTATGAACTATCTGGGACAAAACTGGGTGAAGGGGAAGGGACTGGACACTGCCTTTCCTCTGGGTCCGTGGCTTGTCACGAAAGAGGAGCTCGTCGATCCGTACTCGTCCGAGATATCGCTTACCGTGAATGGTGTGGAGCGCCAGAAATCCAAGATTGGGGAGATGGTTTTCAAAATCGATTCGCTGATCGAGTACGTCTCTGCAGATGTTACGCTGGCTCCAGGCGATGTAATCTCGACCGGAACTCCCCTCGGAGTCGCAGCTTTCACCGGAGCTCCGTTCCTCAAAGCTGGCGACGTACTAGAAGCAAAAATCCAGGGAATCGGAGTACTGAAAAATTACGTGAAAGCTCAGTAATCCTAGCCAGCTATTGATGAACTTCTTCTGCTTCTTGCTGTACGCTATAGTGGTAGTCCGGCATAGATTTCTTTGCCAGAGGTTTTAGCGGCGTGCAAAGCTTGTAATTTATTGAACTCTTGAAACCCTCCAAGAAAAGAAACGCCCCGAAGCAGAGTGCGCTCTTCACAAAATCATTTTCTCCCCGCCTTGATCGTTTGTTTTCATCTTCGTTTACAATACCCTGAACTACATCAGCAACATAATATCCAGCGAAATCACGCAGTTCTGGAATCTTGCAAGGATGAGCCGGTTTCACGGTGGACTCCCACCACAACAGAATATTAAAAAGAATCTTATCTTACATTCTCCTAAGCACGCAAGAATATTTTGAAGTAGTTAATATTCCTAAAGGAATATAGCTTTCAATCTAATTCAACTACAACAAGGAAGGATGGATTTCCCATTTACACATTGACCGCTCAGCAACAAGAAGAAGCAACCGTGTCGCGAGGCGATTCTCTCGCTGACAATATCGGTAATACTCCGATAGTTCGTTTGGGTCGGATCGTTCCAAGATCAACTAAGGCTACAATTTATGCAAAACTTGAATTGAAAAATCTCGGCGGAAGCGTGAAGGATCGGTGTGCGCTCGCCATGATTGACGAGGCAGAAAGTCTCGGTCTATTGAAGCCCGGCATCAGCACCGTGGTAGAGGCAACATCCGGAAATACCGGGATCGGGCTTGCATCACTTTGCGCATCCAAGGGATACAAGCTTGTGATTACTATTCCTGAGAAGATGAGCGTTGAAAAGAAAGCATTGCTAAGGGCATACGGCGCAAAGGTGATCATTACTCCAAATCTGCCCCATTCTGATCCCAACAGCTACTATGAAGTTGCAAAGCGTCTTACAAGGGAAACTCCAAACGCAGTCTTTCTCGATCAGACAAACAACCAGGCAAACTCTAAAGCGCACATCCGTACTGGAAACGAAATTTTTGAACAGTTCAATGGTAGAAAGCTCGCGGCGTTCATTGCAGGAGCTGGAACCGGAGGGACTATCAGCGGCGCCGGTAGCCAGCTGAAGAAGCTCTCGCCGGGGATTAGAATCATCGGTGTGGACCCGGAAGGATCTGTCCTCTCTGGAGGTGAGGATCATCCGTACAAGGTCGAGGGTATTGGCTACGACTATGTTCCAAAGACGCTGTGGCCGAACGTGGTTGACGAGTGGGTCACTGTTTCTGACAAGGATTCTTTTCTTACTGCAAGACGACTCGCGAGGGAGGAAGGCATCCTCGCCGGAGGTTCCTCCGGAGCTGCAGTTTTTGCCGCTCTAAAAGTCGCGCCGAGGTTTGGTCCCAGCGACAACATCGCCGTGATACTTCCGGATACCGGCGAGAGATACTTGTCCACAGTCTATAGCGATGAATGGATGATCAAGAATGGTTTTATTGAAGCCGGAAAGGAATCAGGAGAGGCTTTGGAATGACCGAGCAAACTCACCAGAAACCCGCGACGAAAAAGAAGGATCCATCGATCTCTGAATCAGGCTTTGCAACAAAGGCAATTCACGCCGCGCAGATTCCCGATCCTACGACGGGTGCGCTTGTCCTCCCGATCTACCAGACCACAACCTACGCCCAGGAAGCCGTGGGAGTAAACAAAGGGTATACCTATTCCAGAACCGGCAACCCTACCGTCCAGGTGCTCGAGGACAGCCTGAACATCCTGGAGAAGGGACAGGGCGGGGCTTGTTTTGGAACCGGGATGGCTGCGATCACCGCGGTGTTTGCAATGTTGAGCCAGGGTGATCACGCAATAATTTCGAGCGTTGTCTACGGAGGCACTCCGAGGCTCTGCAATATGATCCTTTCCCGGTATGGGCTAAAGTTCTCTTATGTCGATACAGGCGATGTGGATGCAGTAAAGGATGCAATAACTCCGAAAACAAAACTCATCTTCATCGAGACCCCCGCGAACCCGACGCTGAAGCTTACGGACATCAGAGCAGTTTCCGAAATCAAAGGGGATGCCAAACTCGTTGTGGATAACACATTTCTCACCCCGGCTCTCCAGGTTCCGCTGGATCTAGGCGCGGACATTACTCTCCACAGCACTACAAAATTCATCGAGGGACACAATTCCACGGTAGGCGGCGCGATTATTACAAAAACAAAGAAAGATCACGAGGACCTGAAATATCTCCAGAACGCGATGGGTTTGATCCAGTCGCCGTTCAATGCATGGCTCACGATCCGGGGATTGAAAACCCTCGATGTTAGAATGAAGCGGCACTGCGAGAATGCACAAATTATCGCAGAGTACCTTGAGGGAAATCCAAAGGTTACAAAAGTTCTCTATCCTGGGCTGGACAGCTTTCCGCAAGCTTCGATTGCAAGGAGACAGCACTCCCGTGGACACGGTGGACTGCTAGCGTTCGAGCTGAAAGGTGGGGTAAAGTCAGGACTAAAGTTTGCAAGCAACCTTTCGCTGATCACGCTCGCGGAAAATCTTGGCGCTGTGGAATCAATGGTCACTCATCCCGCCACTATGACACACGCGGCGATGTCAAAGCAGGCTCGGCTGGAAGCTGGGATTACCGACGGGCTGATCCGGCTATCAGTTGGTCTCGAAGATGTGGATGACCTGATCTTCGATCTCGATCTTGCAATCAAGAAAGCTACAAGCTAGGCACTGGGCTTCGTCTGCTGATCGTCTGCAGGATATTGCTGCTGGATCTTTGCAGAAGATTTTGCCGAGCGGCTCCGTAGGAAAAGACCAATCGCGAGAAGTACGATCCCCAGTACGAGGACTCCCACGCCATTGTCAATCCACGTCTGACTCTTGAACATGAAACTGGAAGTTGGACCTACGATTCCCAGTCCTTGAAGAGTGAACACGAGCCCGGATAGAAAGAATAGTGCTCCGATGAACACTGTAATTAGAACAAGAGCTCCTTGACTCTTTGCCATTGTCAGTGCACGACCTCTTGATTTTCTTTTGAAATATCGTCAAGTGCACGTAGCGCTTCTTCGACATGCTTTGTCACGTTTACCTGCGAGTTGAAAACGCTCCGAATCCTACCACTTCTGTCAATGACAAATGTGGTGCGAGGTGGAATGAACCGTCCATCAACGCCATACAGTTTTCTGATTCGTTTGTCCTGATCGCTAACTAGTGTAAACCGCAACGAGTGCTCTTTCTTGAATCTCGAATGTGTTTCAGGAGAATCTGAGCTGATCCCCACTATGGTTGCGCCTAACGCCGTGACTTTGTCCAAGTTGTCACGAAACGTACACGCTTCCTTTGTGCAACCCAAGGTGAAATCCTTTGGATAAAAATACAGGACAACATTTGTTTTCCCAATCAAGTCAACCAGAGAAAATTTCTCGCCAGAGTCGGTCACAGATTCAAACTGGGGAGCGCTATCGTTGACCTTGAGTTCCATGGCGATTCTGATCCCGTACTTCCAGCATATACGCCTTCGTCAAAATCTGTGTCATTTGTCTTTGTGCAAGGCCTTGAGAGAGTAAATTACACTGTTTGGAAAAACAATTTTCGCTCCAAGTGTAAATTCTTCTTAACACTCGGCCTTATGCTACCCGGGGAGTCCTGAACTGAAATGCGTCTCGTTTTAGTGGTAGATCTGTTTGGTTAAGTTCGTTGAGAAATGGCAAAAACCTCCGAAAAACGACGGTATAGGTTCGAAATTGAGAGCGAGTGCGAGATCCACGGAGCCCCTGAAACCGAAGCTTGAGCTTGCCTCAAGGCAGA
>Ga0207060_10052_pt2 | contig 39813 bp, 30 predicted proteins | sample Alteio_BWMinCont_30_FD_153270 | JGI IMG/M metagenome (GOLD analysis project Ga0207060, IMG submission 153270) | Enriched cells from forest soil in Barre Woods Harvard Forest LTER site, Petersham, Massachusetts, United States -... | ecosystem: Environmental > Terrestrial > Soil > Temperate forest >...
AAAGAGCTCGCCGATACGCTGCGTCTGCGTACGATAAAACCAGCGGCTGAAGAGACAGAGATGATCGGAAATTGTCTGCGTGGATGGCTTTGATTTCGCTGCGGGTGAAGTGAGCTCGGCCAGAGTTTGTTGCAGACGCTCTTCGAGAACATTGCGCGAGACGGTTCGTATTGTCGTAACCGCACCTTCCGTGGCCAGCGGGACGGCCTCGACTGTCGTGGGATGAACGTAAAACGACGTCGATCCGGATTGCTCGTTATGCAAGCGCATGCCTTGCACTGAATAAAGAACTGGGCCGAGGATGACGCCATGCGTCAGCAAAAAACAGGCGACGGTTTCCGCCTCCGCAGACGGTTGCAATATGAGGGCGACGAGCTTCGAGAGTTGATGAACGGCCGTTGGCATCAGCGCCACGACCGCCTGGACTTTCTGTAGTTTCGCGTGAGCTTGTGCGGCCTTTTCAAACTCCAGATCTCTCGATGCCGCATCGCGCTCCCCGCTGATGTTTTCGATCAGGCTGGCGCCTCGTGTATCGAGGAAAGCATGTATGTCGGCTGCTTCCTTCGCATAGCGCTCATCGGTGCAGCCCTTGAAGCACGGCGCAAGACACATCTTCATCTCGGAGTAAATGCAGCCGTGAAATGCCGGATTGGGGTTCAGGTCTTCGTGACAACGGCGCAGCTCGAAGAGATTGAGCATCTCATCGCTAAACTTCTCCGCCGAGGCACGTGAGGGGAACGGGCCGAAGAGATCGTCGAACGCCGATTTTGTGACCTTGTTGGTCACATATATCCGCGGATAAGCATTCTCGCTCGTCATTCGCAGAAAATATGGCGGACGCAGATGCATCCGCTTGCGCGTTGCATCGCCGAAAACCTGCATCGACGCCGCGTAGAGGCAGAGCGCAGATTCAAAATCGGAGCCGATGAGCGTGTACTCGATGCGCGCAATTTTTTCTGTGAGGCGCAGTCGCTTGGATTGCGAGGGGCGCGCGTCGAGGAAGCGAGTGAGCCGTCGCTTCAGATTTGGCGTGCGGCTTAAGTATGGTTCGGCGCGGTCATCAGCTGCGAAGAGTGCAAAGACGCCGGGCTGCGCGGGTATCTGCGCTAGCGCCGAGGCGGGGTTCGTTGGGTCGAAAGCGATGGAGTGGACGAGCATGCGACTCGTCCTTATTATTCGCCAGCGATGGTCATGCCGTCGATGCGCATAGTCGGCGAGGCGACTGATCCACGAAAGACAAGATCGTTCCCGATGGCGGTAATGTTACGGAACATCTCCTTGAGGTTGCCGGCGACGGTCACTTCCTGCACGGGATAGGTTAGCTCGCCGTTCTCGATCCAGAGCCCGGAGGCTCCGCGCGAGTAGTCGCCCGTGACCATGTTGACGCCTTGGCCAAGCAGCTCGGTGACATAGAAGCCGGTCTTGATTTCACGCAGAATTTCTTCTGGCGATAATTTGCCAGCTTCAAGATAAAGGTTGCCGTTACCAATGCCGGGATTGCCTGAGAGTCCGCGAACGGCATTGCCGGTGCTCTGCATGTTGAGCTTGCGCGCCGTGTAGGTATTCAGCAGATAGGTTTTGAGGGTGCCGTTTTCGACGATCACTTTGCGCCGTGTGGGCAGTCCTTCGCCATCGAACGGCGATGAGCCATGACCTCCGACGATTGTTCCGTCGTCGATAACGTTGATCGATTCGGCAGCCACCTGCTCGCCCAGCTTGCCGGTGAAGAAAGACGCACCGCGATAGATGCTTTCACCGTTTGCGGCGTCGAAGATGGCTCCGATGAGCGAGCGAGCGATTTCAGGCGCGAAGACGATGGGCGCTCGCTGCGTCGGCACGCGACGCCCGTCGAGCCTTCTCAAAGTACGGCGCGCGGCTTCGGCTCCTACGGATTCAGGCGAGTCGAGCTTGGCAAGCGTGCGTGCAGCAGAGTACCAGTAGTCGCGCTGCATTTCCCGGTTCCTGCTCATGGCGATGGGGCTGGTCGAAACGGAGCAGTAGGAGGATCGGTACTCGCCGACAAATCCGCGTGAGTTGGCGAATACTTTATGGCCAGTAGCTGCATCGAAACTGCCGCCGTCGCTGTTCTGGATGCGCGTATCGGCTGACATGGCCGCGGCCTCGCAGCGCCGGGCAAAGTCGATGCGCTCGGCAGTAGGCAGCGAGTAGACGTCCTCGTGGTACAAGTCGAGATCGTGATCGAGCTGGCCGAATTCGCTGGCGTCAGCGAGTCCGGCGAACGGATCTTCTGAGGTAACGCGAGCAAGGGCAAGCGCTCCCGATATGAGGTGGTCAATGCCTTCCAGCGTGAAATCACTCGATGAGGTGCTGGCAACACGCTGGCCGACGAAGACACGCAGCCCGACGCCGCGCGAGCCCGATTCCTTGAGCGTTTCTACTTCGCCTAGACGGACTGCGGTCGAAAATTCATCGCCTTCGCGGATGACCACTTCAGCGTCAGTAGCGCCAGCTTTGGACGCTTTTGTAACGATGTCGGTTGCTAACTGCTGAAGATCGGTTGTGAGTTCCAGTGATTGCGTCATTTGTTCCTGAGTCTTGATCATGCGGCCGAGCCAGTGAAAAACGGATCCTTCGCTGCGCTTAGGATGACAATTTTGAAGAGGGTCGCTTAATTTCCGGTGCCACCTACGGTCATGCGGTCGAGCTTTACCGTAGGCATCCCGACGCCAACAGGGACGCTCTGACCATCTTTGCCGCAGGTGCCTACGCCTTCGTCGAGTTGCAAATCATTTCCGACCATTGAGACATATTTCAGAGCCTCGGGGCCGTTGCCGATGAGCGTGGCATCGCGAACGGGAGCAGTGATCTTGCCATCTTCAATCAGGTACGCTTCCGACGCGCTGAAGACGAACTTGCCACTGGTGATGTCGACCGAGCCTCCGCCGAAATTGACGGCATAGAGGCCACGCTTTACGCTGCGCAGAATATCTTCGGGAGCGTCATCGCCGGAGAGCATGTACGTGTTTGTCATGCGCGGCATAGGGATCTGCTGATAGCTCTCGCGGCGGCCATTGCCGGTATGTGGCATGTTCATGAGGCGCGCCGAAAGCTTGTCGCTCAAGTAGCCTTTGAGGATGCCGTTCTCGATCAGAACAGTTTCCTGCGTGGGCGAGCCCTCATCGTCGACATTCAACGATCCGCGACGCGAAGGCATCGTGCCGTTGTCAACAACCGTCACCTTTGAACTGGCAACCTGACGTCCGATAAGCCCAGCGAAGGCCGAAGTCTTTTTGCGGTTGAAGTCGGCTTCGAGGCCATGACCCACGGCTTCATGCAGCAGCACGCCGGGCCATCCGGGGCCAAGGACAACTTCCATCTCGCCCGCGGGCGCGGCTACTGCGCCCAGTTGCAGGATGGCCGTACGCGCTGCTTCATTCGCGAAATGCTCCGGCGTTTTTTCGGTGAGGAAGTAGCTGATCTCGACACGCCCACCGCCGCCGGCTGTGCCGCGCGTCGTCTGCTGGCCGTCATTCGCGAGAACAAAGACGTTCAGACGAGCAAGCGGCTGAGTATCGCTGGCGAAAGTGCCGTCAGACGCTGCGATGAGGATGCGCTTCAGCTCGTCAGAGTAGCTTGCGCGAACCTGCTTGATGCGTGCATCGTAGGCACGAGCTGCGCGGTCGGCGCGCATCACAAGGTCAAGCTTGGTGCTCAGGTCAGAGTCGAGATCGGCCGCAGGAATCGGATAGAGATTCGGCGACCGCGTCTCCGTGAATCCAGCGACGGGCTGCTTAGCCGGGCCGCTCGCTATAAGCGCGGCAGTGCGCGCGGCGTGCAGCAGACGCTCGGCTAAGAGGTTGTCAGTGTAGGCATAGCCAGTGCGCTCGCCGGAAACGACGCGGATGCCGCAGCCGGCGCTGACGCCCTGGCTGGCGGACTTGACCAGAGACTCATCGATGCCGATCGAGGTCGCCGACACGGATTCGAAATATAAGTCGGCGTAATCGCCGCCGGCGGAAAGAGCTTCGCCCAGGCAGCGCTCCAGCATCCGCTCGGAAAGGCCAAATTTTTCAAAGAAATAGCGTTTGTGGCTGGCAGCAGATGATGTCATGAATAACCTAAGTGTTAGATGAGGCAGCGCGTTCTTCCGATTCTACGCTGCTTTCGACGTGCTTTGTGATTTTTCCGGTCTACGCGCGCGGGGGCTGACAACGCTGGTTCCTCTTACGATTTCAATAGCTGCAAGGCGATTTGTTCTTGCTACGATTGCGGCATGAAAACCCTCATTATCCTGTCCTTGGTGCTGCTGTTTTCGTCCTCTGCATTTGCGCAACGGCATCATCGTCACCATCGCCATCATCACCACTACCGGGCACAGTAACGCGCGCGGGCCAGTGCGCCCGCCCCGTTTTTTCTGCGATACTTTGCCTATGAGTTCTCTGACGAATGAAGATCAGTGTTATCCCGTTGGCAAATTTGCTGGTGCCATAGAACAGACTCCAGAGCAACGCCGTGCTTCTATCGCCGTGATCGCTGCGCTGCCGGAAAACCTGCGCTCCGCAGTACATGGGCTTACCGAACCACAGGTAGACACGCCCTATCGAGAGGGCGGTTGGACGGTGCGCCAGGTGGTGCATCACCTGGCCGACAGCCATATCAACGCGTATGTGCGCTCGCGGCGCGCGCTGACCGAAGACTGGCCCGCAGTGAATGCATATGACGAGAAGCTGTGGGCGCAGCTTGAAGACGCTCACACGATGCCGATTGCCGTTTCGCTTGAACTGTTGGAGGCGCTGCACAGACGCTGGGTCGTGCTCTTCGAGTCTCTGACCGATGAGCAATGGCAACGCGGCTATGTGCATTCTGAGGACGGCACCCAGAAGCTGGCCCGTATGGTGCAGGTTTATGCGTGGCACTGCCGCCATCACGTAGCGCATGTTACCGAATTGCGGAAGCGCATGGGCTGGTAGCGTGAAAATGCTTGCCCGCGTGCGAGCGGGTGAGCATAGTTTGTCTAATGCCCTCGCTAAAAACTGAGGCCTCAGCGGCGGAACTGACCTGCGCGCTCGAGGCATTTCTGGCTGAGCATCCGCGGGCGGCGGTGCTGGAAGATGGCCGCGTGCTCTTCAAAATGCTGACGGCGCGCTATGCTCTTTCCGCCGAGCATGGGCGGTGCGTGCTGCATCTGTGGTCGGAGGAGCGCAACCTCGTCCGCACTGTGACAGGTCTCGATGGGCGCAAGAATGTCCTGCGCATCGAAACGCGACGCTTCGGCCAGAGCAAACCGCAGACGCAGCAACTGGTGCCGGATCGTGACACGCGCACGCCGACCACGCGCGAAGCCACTAGGAAAAGATATCTGCGTTTGCTGGAACGCGTGATGACGCGGACCTTTCCTGATTTCACCATCGACAGCCTGGGCAATGCGATGGACCTGGAACACAGCTTCGGTCCGGCCTACGCGCGGGGTGCGCTCGTGCGCGGACCAAAGGCTTGGGTTGTAATTGCCGTGAAGTCAGAGGAAACACAGGCGACGATTGACGGCGCGCTGACTTTGGGAATTCTGTGGCTGGCTTACTGTCGCGAGCACAGTGGGGGCAGGCGCATCTTCGAAGGATTGAAAGTCATTGTTCCAGCTGGCATGGCCGCCGTTACGCGAGGAAGGATGGCGTGGCTCAATCCGGCGCTAGCCAAGTGGGGCTGTTCGAATTAGACGAGCGCTGCGAAACATTGGAGTCAGTGCAAATTGGCGATGAAGGCAATCTCGACATACGGCTGGTGCACAGCTTCAACCATGAGCGCACGTTAGAGCACTCACAGACCGCCGTTAACCAATTACTCGGATTGCTGCCGGAAGGAATGAAGACGCGGACCGAAATCCGTCCGCTTAGTTCGACCGAGATCAGTTTCCGCTTGCATGGGCTCGAATTTGCGCGCATCCGGCATGGTGCGGCAGTGGGTTCCTTTGCGCGGCAGGACAAGATCACTTTCGGCGCCGGCGCGAACGAGAATCCGCTTACAGATGCAACGGAAGACTTATTTCGCGAACTGATGCAGCGCGTCTATGACGGGCGCTTCGCGGGCGGGAGCGTGCGCAATCCGCTATACAGGTTGCAACCCGAGCGCTGGCTCGAGTCAGCGCTGCGACAAGGGCTGGCAGAACTGGAGCCGTCTATCCGCGAAGAGTTCGTCTACGTGCAGGTGCCCGCCTTTGCCGGAGGAGATCGCGGCATGATCGACCTGCTCAGCGTAACCCGCTCCGGGCGATTGCTCGTGCTGGAACTGAAGGCGAACGAAGACTTGCATCTTCCGCTGCAGGGATTGGATTACTGGCTGCGCGTGCGCCAGGTCCACGCTGCGGGCGAGTTGCAGAAGCACGGCTATTTCAACGGAGTGGAACTATCAGACGCTCCGCCTCTGCTCATGCTGGTCGCACCTGCTCTGCGCATTCATCCGGCGAATGAAACGGTGCTGCGTTACCTGAAGCCCGAGGTTGACTGGTCGGTGATAGCACTCGACGAGCACTGGCGTCAGCGGCGGCGAGTTATTTTTCGAAAAAGAAGTGAAGTGTATGTATAGCGGGAATTACCGCCGTATTGAACTAGGAGGCAACAGCTTCCGGTTGCGGTTCAAAGAACCGCTCGACTGCATCGAGCACAGCCTCGCCAGTCTTCGATTCATAAATCGACTTTCGCAAGGCGGCCCCGCCGGGCACCCCATGCGTGAACCATGAGGCGAACTGCTTCATCTTGCCCGGCGCTTCCGGGTTGCCTTCGTCGAGCAGCATCTCGAAGTAGGTGCGGATCATGCGGTAGCGGTCGAGATCGGTGGGCTCGTCGTAGCGGCCAGTCGCCGTGTACTGCGCGATCTGTCGAAAGATCCACGGATTTGCCGGCGCAGCGCGGCCAATCATCACCGCATCGCAGTTGGTTTTGGCAACCAGAGCGCAGGCATCTTCTGGCGTCCGGACATCTCCGTTGCCAATGACAGGAATGCTGACAGCGTCCTTCACTTCAGCAATGTGTTCCCACCGCGCCTGTCCCGAGTAGCCCTGTTCGCGGGTACGGGCGTGCAGCGCGACTGCCTGCAATCCGCTCTCCTGCGCCACCTTTGCAAGCTCAACGCAGATGATGTGATTGTCGTTCCACCCAAGCCGGAACTTGACGGTGAAGGGAATCGTCACCGCCGCCCGGACGGTCTCGAAGATCTTCGCAATCAGCGGCAGGTCGCGGAGCAGCCCACTACCTCCGTTGCAGGCGACAACGCGCTTGGCCGGGCAACCGAGGTTTAGGTCCACCATGTCGAAGCCCGTCTGCTCGACGATGCGAGCGGCATCGGCCAGCGTGGCCGGATTCGAACCAAAAAGCTGTGCCGAGATCGGATGCTCGTCTTCGTAAAAAGTCAGGTAGCGCTTGCGCTTCGATTCCCGCATGCGCGAGAGGCCATCGGCCGAGGTGAACTCGGTCATAATGAGCCCGCACCCCGACTGCTGATTGCTGATCTCAGCGTCTACAGATGAACCAGTCTCGGCAGTTGCAGAAAACACGCTGGCATTGCGAATAAAGCGCCGAAAAACCGTATCGGTAACGCCAGCCATCGGTGCAAGCACCGTCGCCGGAGCAACCGTCACAATGCCGATCTGGACAGACTCAGGAACGCGTACGCCCTCGGGCATGGCGTGTTCCTGCGGATTGTCCCAGTGCTTCTTCATCGGACTGGATTGCTACCAACATAGCAAAGCCTCCGGCCGGCGGAGGCTTTTGCTTGAGGAACCGATTAGCTCCGTTACTTAGCAGCCGTCTCCGCTTTCGCGTACTTGCGGCGGAAGCGCTCGACGCGGCCTGCCGTATCGACCAGCTTCTGCTTGCCCGTAAAGAACGGGTGGCAAGCGGAGCAGATTTCTACGTGGATATCGCCCTTGTGGGTCGAACGTGTCGCAAAGTTGTTGCCGCACGCGCACACAACCCGGATTTCGTTATAGTTTGGATGAATCCCCTGCTTTGGCATGACTCTATAAAACCTTTCCCTGCAATCCTTTTATTTTAAGCGGATTTGGCCAGTCTGGCAATCGACAAATGCCTCTGTTTTGGCAGGTTGCGATGTCAAACCTTAGATGTCGCGTCCGCCCAATCGATTCAAACAGGGCGCTCGACTTCGTCCCATCAGTGTGGTGTATTGGCGTGCATGAAAAATTTCTGCCTGACCTGTGCTCTATGTGCCTCAACTGCCGCACTTGCCGCCGCACAGACCACCTCTGCAAACGCGCCCCAGTCGAATGCCAGCTACATCGATGCCCAGGGGATAGCCCACGTCTCACGTATCGTGCCGGTGCCGAAGACCATCAGCCCCGAAGCGCAGAAGAGCCTCGCCCAGCCCGTCTCCGATGCTTCCGTGGCCGAGTCGCTGGCGGACCGCCGGGCCAAGACCGACGCATGGCAGGCGAAGGCAGGGCAGGCATACAAGGAAGCTTATCCCGCAACAGCCGCTGCAGATACGATCGCTGGAGTTCCGGTGCGGGTCATCACTCCCCCCGTCATCGGCAACGGGAAAAACGCCCGCGTGCTGATAAATGTACATGGCGGCGGCTTTAATTCCGACTCCGGCTCGCTCACCGAAACCATTCCCATTGCCAACCTGACCCAGACCAAAGTCATCGCCGTCCTCTATCGGCTCGCGCCCGAGCACCCGTTTCCCGCATCGGTAGACGACACGGTGGCGGTCTACAAAGAGCTGCTGAAGAGCTACAAGCCGCAGAACATCGCCCTCTACGGAACCTCTGCGGGCGCAATCCTGACGGCTGAGACCGCAGTAAAACTGAAGCAGCTTGGGTTGCCTCTGCCCGGAGCGTTAGGCATCTTCTCAGGCCTCGGAGATTTCAGCCTCGCAGGCGACTCGCAGGCAATGTATGCGCTGCGTGGGCTTTCCGGCTACCTGCCGCCGCCGGTCGATGGCGTCCATGATCCCGAATACGTCGGCACGACGAACCCGAAGGACCCGGTGCTATCTCCGCTCTATGCCGATTTGCGCGGAATGCCGCCGACGCTCTTCATCACCAGCGGACGCGACCTGCTTCTCAGCGGCACAACGATCCTGCATCGTGCTTTCCTAAGAGCCGGGTCCGATGCGCAGCTGGTTGTTTTTGAGGCTCTTCCGCACGCCTTCTGGAACGATGTCGATTTGCCGGAATCACACGAAGCCGACGAAATCATGGCGCATTTCTTCGACACGCATTTAGGCAAGTAATTGCGGGCATCGGAAGGTATCAACCTGTGGTAAGCTCCGATTCCAATAGAAAGAGTTTCCATGCGCCGCCGGTCATTCACAATCGGAATCAAAACCTTCGCAGTATTGCTTGGCACGACTCCGATGATCTTCGCGGCAACAAACCCAGCGAAAGATTCCGCCGATGTAAAGGCCGTGACGACCAGCAATGCAACCTGGGACAAGGCCGCCGCTGCTAAATATCTGGACAGCCGCGAACTCTGGTGGCAGGCCTGGCCGCCCGCGCAGAAGGACCACGCGACGGTATGCATCTCCTGCCACACCAACGTGCCTTACGCGCTCGCGAGGCCAGCGCTGCGCGCGACATTAGGCGAACAGAAACTCTCCGAACCGGAGCGCGTGATGGTCGATAGCATCATCAAGCGCGTGAATCTTGGTTCGAAATCTGAGCCTTTCTACAACGACGCTAAGCACGGACCCGGCAAGACCCGCGAGGCGCGCAATACGGAAGGCGTCAACAACGCGCTGATCCTTTCCGGCTACGACGCGCAGCAAGAGCACTTGCAGGACGTCACACGCAAGGCTTTCGAGAGCATGTGGGCCTCGCAGGAGCAGGCGGGCGCAAAAGCCGGCGCATGGATCTGGCAGAACTTTCACTTCTCTCCTTGGGAGGCCGATGAGTCCGAATACTACGGCGCCGCAATGGCAGCCATCGCCACAGGCATCGCCCCTGACCACTACCGCGATGACCCGAAAATTCAGACAAATCTGACCCTGCTGCGCGGCTATCTGCAACGCGAAGCGCCAAAGCAGCCGCTGGTCAACCGCATCGTGCTCTTGTGGGCTTCGACTAAGCTCCCCGGCCTGATGACCGACCCCGAGCGTGCGGCACTAAAAATCGAAATCTACAGCAAACAGCAGGCCGATGGCGGCTGGAGCCTGACCACGTTGGGTACATGGAAGCGCCACGACACTTCTCCGTTTGATTCCCGCAGTGATGGCTACGCCACCGGCCTCACCGTTCTGGCCCTCGAAGAAAGCGGCCTCGGCACGAACAGCCTCGAAATCAAACGCGGCATAGACTGGCTGCTCGCCAACCAGAGCAAAACTGACGGGCTCTGGCCCGCCTATTCACTCAATCTGCAACGCGATCCAGCTTCCGGCATCGGGCGATTCATGAGCGACGCCGCCACCGCATTCTCCGTGATGGCACTGGAACACAACCGCCAAACGCAGTGATCCCGACCAGATTTGCACACCAGACATTTGCGATACTAGGCGAAGGCCATGAATGAAGCTTGTCCAAAGTGTGATGGCATGGGGATGCGTGTCATTCGTCGCGCGGATGGAACCCAGGCCGCCGAAGTCTGCGACTGCCAGCACGAGCAGCGTGTCGCCCGGTTGATGGCCAGGGCTGCGATCCCACGCCGCTACGAACATTGCTCTTTGGATAGCTATGAATCGAACTTCCCCGGCGCTGATCGATCTCTCAGCGCGGCGGCCTTGATGGCTCGACGATTCGTCGACCGCTATCCCGCAGATACCGACGGCCGTGGCCTGCTTATGACCGGCTCCATCGGGGTAGGGAAGACGCATCTGGCAGTGGGAATCCTGCAGGCCCTCATTCTGGAAAAGGGCGTCCACGGCCTTTTCTGCGATTACCGCGAGCTGCTCAAGGAGATTCAGAACTCCTACAACCCACAGGTAGCCACAACCGAACTAGAGATTCTGCGCCCGGTCTTCGACGCCGAGGTGCTGGTGATCGATGAGTTGGGCGCGGCCAAGCCAACCGATTGGGTATGGGACACGGTCGCGCACATTCTAAATACTCGCTACAACGACAAGCGCACGACGATCATCACCACGAATTACGCCGATCAGCCTCCTGGAGGCACAGGTCCGGCAAGCCGCGCCATGCGCGAGGAGACGCTCGGAGACCGCATAGGGGAGCGCATGCGCTCTCGGTTAGCGGAAATGTGCGTGGTGGTTGAGATGAGTGGAAACGACTTTCGCCGCGGCGTGCGCCGGGCCAGGTTCGCCTAGCGATTCGTGCCGATGTTTAAACCGCGGCAGTCAATAGCAATAACAGCGCAGCTGCTACAGTTGCCGCCTGATAAACATAGTCCGCGGCCTTCCTGCGCTGCGTTGTTCCGATCCCGGCATCTACCGGGGAAGGGGGCCCATTTGGGGTCTGCTCCATATCAGCCTTCAAAATTCTGACATTCACAACTATGTCTGCATGGTGCTGTTAACCTTGTTTACGTTTCGGTGAATCCTTGTGGATGTGCGCCTGACATCAAATTTAGACACATTCTGGTGCAATTTGATGCGTTTTTTGTAAATTCTTTTACGGATCCAGTGTCATTTCGGTTACGGACTACTTTCCATTTCGCCATTCTGGCCGTAAGCCGCACACGATGTAGAATCCACCTCATGGCCGCCGATCAACAGAACGCACCCGATTTTCTCCACGGACAAGCTTCAGACAAGGATTTTCGCTCCTATCTTCCTTGGATTGCTGCGGGAGTGGTCGTCGTCTTAGGTTTAGTGCTGCTGGTACTGTTTGGCGGTAAAAAGACCCCTCCGGTCAGCCCCGGCGGAGCAGGACTCGCGGCCGCCGACCCGTATGCAGCAAGCCTTCCGATCAGCAACCCGAAGATGAGCGAGGCGAGTAACTTCGCCGGCGGCAAAGTCACCTATGTGGACGGCCATATCGTCAACAATGGCGGGAGAACGATCACAGACGTTACCGTGCAGCTCGGATTTCGCGATTTCGGAAATCAATTGGTGCAAAAAGAAACCATGCCGCTGACGTTGATTCGCATGCGCGAGCCGTATGTCGATACCGAGTCGGTTTCGGCTGATCCCATCAAGCCTGGCGACCAGCGCGACTTCCGCCTGGTTCTGGATCATATAGCCCAGGACTGGAACAGCCAATATCCTGAAGTCCGGGTGATCCAAGTAGTAGGCAAGTAAGTTTTTACCTCTTCTTCCTTACCGCGCAATTTTTTCCAGGTTCCGAGCGAAAAACTGACCTTCTGAGGCCCGTAAACCAACTGCCAAATCGTGGTCCAGGGTCTATATGGCCTCTCCCGTCAGCGCATAAGATATTGATAATAAACACAATGCTGGTTTTCCTCGGCCCGGTGGCGGAGTTTGGCATGCCAACTGCACATTGTTCGGATGTAAGGGACGCTGCGCAGCATCCGGAGTGTGTTCTAGCTGTAGTTAGTAAAGGAATACAAGACGATGATGAAAAAAATGACTAAGAAAAATCCCGATCTTCGAATGGTTGCAACACTTGTTTTGGCAGCCAGCCTCGGAATTCCAGCGTTCGCGCAGTCCAATACATCGAATCAGTCATCCGCCACCTCCCCCTCCCCCAACGCACAAGTACAAACCGGTGCTTCAGCCAGCGGCACGTCGAACGGAATGAATCCGACCGACAACAGCACATACGCGACCGGCCAGCCTCTTTCGACCCAGTCGAATGAAGGCTTCTGGGGCCACATGAATCCGTTTGCCCGCAAGAAGTGGGTAAAGAGGCAGCTGGATCCGGTGAAGGACCGCCTCAACGAACTTGATCAGCTGAGCGCCAAGAACGCAAATGACATCAAGGACGTCGATTCACGCGCTCAGGCAGGCATCCATCAGGCCCAGAGCACCGCTGACCAAGCGAGCCAGACCGCTCAAAGCGCCAGCAGCACGGCAGGTCAGGCTCAGTCATTGGCACAGAATGCCAGCGCCCAGACAGGCAAGCTGAACACGACGGTCGCCGGACTTGATCAGTATTCAAAAGTCAGCGACACCGAGATTCGCTTCCGTTCCGGTCAGACTGCTCTCAACGCCAAGGCGAAGGACGCGCTCGATCAGATCGCAACCCAGCTTCAGGGACAGAAGGGCTACATCGTAGAAGTGGAAGGATATTCCAAGGCACGCGGGCAGGCGGGTATCCAAAGCTCGCAGCACATGGCTGACGCCGTTGTCCGTTACCTCGTAACCGAACATCAGATTCCGGTCTATCGCATTCATCAGGTTGCGATGGGCAACACAAAGATCGAAAACGCAGATGGCACGGCGGCTACGGGCAGCGTAGTACGTGTGTCCACGATGCAAAACAGTTTAGCGGCCTTGAACTCGACATCTTCGAATGCGGGTTCACCGATTGGTGCGACGCAGCAGTCTTCCGCGCAGCCCTCCCCTCAGGGTGCTGCGTCGCAACCAGCGGGACCACAACAATAACAAGAAAGGTCCGCAACCAAGCTCTCACACAACGAGAGAACCAAGGCAGATTGGCCCCTCCCCCGAGGGGCCCTTTTTTTTGCTCTGTAAAATCCTCCACAAGTGAGTCCCCCCGTTGTCCGCTGACTAAATCGTTGACTCCATCGATCTTCCCAGATATATTCAGGCGCTTGAAGTAGACAGGTTGAAATCTCAGTCGCCAAAGCCTATTGGTGAGCTCTTGCTGTTCCGGTAAGTGATGTTCAAGCCTTCCATACTGCCTGCTGAAAAAGGTTGGGGATGAAATATCTTCTCGTGTTTGCGATGTTGCTGGGCCGTTTGAGCGCTCAAACTTATGAGCCGAACTGGGATTCCCTGGACAAGCGGCCCACGCCACAGTGGTACATCGAAGCAAGATTCGGCATCTTCATTCATTGGGGTGTCTACTCGGTTCCCTCCTACGCTCCGGTAATTCCGGGCAAGCTCGCTTACTCGGAGTGGTACTGGCACCAGATGACCGAGGGTCGCGACAACCCCAAGGCCAATGCCGTAGAGACCGGCACCTGGGCTTTCCATCAGAAGACTTTCGGCGCTAGCTATCCCTATCAGAGCTTCGCACCTCAATTCAAAGCCGAACTTTTTGACCCACAGCACTGGGCGGATGTCCTGGCAGGCTCGGGCGCAAAATATGTCGTCCTCACCTCGAAGCATCATGATGGCTTCGCTTTATGGCCCAGCAAGGAAGCCTCAGCTGACTGGGGTCAGCCATGGAACGCCGTCGAGATCGGCCCTAAACGGGATCTGATGAGCGATCTGAGCGAGGCAGTACGTGCCAAAGGTGTGCGCATGGGCTACTACTATTCGCTCTACGAGTGGTACAACCCGCTATGGCTCCGAGACAAGTCTCTCTATACCCGCGAACACATGTTCCCTCAATTCAAAGATATGGTGACCCATTACAAGCCCGACATCATCTTCAGCGATGGCGAGTGGGAACAGACATCCGCCGAGTGGCATAGTCCCGAATTATTAGCCTGGCTCTTCAATGATTCCCCAGTGAAAGACGTCGTAGTCGTCAACGACCGCTGGGGTTCCGAGACCCGCCATAAGCACGGTGGCTATTGGACCACCGAATACACCTCCGGGATGAGTGATATGTCCCATCCCTGGGAGGAAAATCGAGGCATCGGCTTCAGCTTCGGCTATAACCGCGCCGAGCAGCTCAAGGACTACCATACCGGACGCGAACTGATCATCATGCTCGTCGATACCGTAAGCCGAGGTGGCAATCTACTTCTCGACATCGGACCCGCCGCCGACGGAACCATCCCCGTCGTTATGGAGGAGCGTCTTCACGAGATTGGCAGCTGGCTCAAAGTCAACGGCGATGCCATCTACGGAACCAAGCCGTGGAAATCAACCCGCCAGTGGAGCGCCGGAGACGTCCCCAAAGCGAACTACAGCGGCGAGTTCAACAGCGACTACGACGTATCCAAACTGGCCTCCAAACCCGAATCCGGCAAAGCTGGCATCGAGGCCTTCTACACCACCAAAGGCAACGACCTCTTTGCCATCCTGCCAAGATGGCCCAACGGCACCTTGACTCTCAAGGATGTTGAAGGTGCCAAATCGGTCACTCTCCTCGGAAGCGCCACAGCCCTGAAATTCAAGAACGCCGGCAGCGCTCTCACGATCCAACTCCCCGACTTGCCTGAAGACTTACGCCAACAGTCCGCGTGGGTTCTGAAAATAAGCCGATAAGACTGTTCACCGTCCGAGCCTCAATTCGTTTGAGGGTCACACGGAAGATCAAGATTCCGTGTTTAACGAGTGCTATTACAGCCGAATCGACGTAAGGGTCTACCCCGCGCCAATGACAACCCAGTGCTCGTCAGAAAGATAGTTTGATCGCGAATTGCACAAGGCGCGGATTGTTCACGGTTGAATTTACCGAGCCGAAGCCGACCGCACTTACATCGTTCACGGGCAGACCGAACTGCGCGTGATTGAAGAGGTTGAAGAATTCGGCGCGGAAATTCAAGCCCATCTCCCTGTAAGGCAGAACAAACTGCTTGATAACGGAAAAGTCGGTGTTGACGAAGTCGGGGCCTATCACCGGGACGCGATTTGCGTTTCCGAGTTGCCCCAGGGGAGGCGCGACGAAGCAGGCGGAATTGATGTACTGGTTCTGGCTGTGATGCGCGTTGTAGGGGTTGCATCCCGCGACCTGATCGGGGCGATTCCAGTTGTTGCCGTTGCCGCCGTTCTGGAAGAAGGAGCCCGACTGGTTGTTGCTGTCGATCAACGGATCAGGGAAACCGGAAGAGATTCTTTGAATCACGGTCACCTGATAATTGCCGAGCAGAGTGTTGGTCAGCCCGCTCCAATCGCTGCCGAAGCGCTTGCCTTTGCCGAAGGGGAGATCGTAGATCACGCTGGCGGTGAAGCTGTTATAGAGATTGATCTGCGACAGGGCGTAATCCAGCTTCCGCCAATCGGGGAGCGGAAAATAAGGCGCGCTGAGCAAGGAGCCCAGACCGTCGGACAAACCGTTGTCGGACGTATGGGAGTAGGAGTAGGCGATCAGAGCGTAAAGGCCCTTCGAGGTCTTGGTTTCTGCTTTGACCTGTAACGAGTCGTAGTTTGTATTGCCGACATCACCGAAGAGCGAGATCGTGCTGAATGTGTTGTAAGGGGGGATGTAAGGCTGCCCTCCCGGCAGACAGCCAATGGTGTAGCCGGGGTTGCCGACGCAGGCCTTCGGGCTTGAAGTATTGAGATTATTGCCTGCGACCAATATGTGGTTGCTGCGCGAACCAGCATATCCCATGGTAAGCAACACGTTGCCAAGCAACTGCTGTTCGACGTTGAAGTTGTATTGGCGCACCCTGCCCAGCTTATAGTCTGTGGGCTGCGTATAAAACGAGCCGGTAAATGTTCCGACGGTGGGCGGCTCTGGGATAGCCTGAAATCCACTGGAGAGACTGATGGCCGATGGCGTCTGACCAAGCACGGTGGCGCAGTACGAGGTCGCGAAGGCACAACCGGCGGAGGCGAAAGCGTCGGACTCGCCGAGGAATGGCGGGTTCTGCCAGAGACCCTGTGCTCCCTGGCTCCATGCTGAATCGTGAAACATAGCAAAACCAGCTCGAAATACGGTCTTATCCCCATAGGCCTTCCAGGCACCACCAATGCGCGGTTCGAGGGCTGTCCAATCCATGTTCACGCCAGCCGACGAACTGACACCATTTTGGTTGGCAATGAGAAGCTGTCCGGTGCTGGGAATGTAGTTTGCGAGGCGGCCGTGAGCCTCGCTTATGGGAGTGGTCATATCCCAGGCAAGGCCGAGATTTAGGGTGAGTGACTTAGTGATTCTCCAATCATCTTCACCAAAGGGACGGTAGATCTTCCAGCGGCGGCCGGTGACAGGGCCTTCGAATGTCTGGTCGTGAATGGCGAGGCCGGTGATGCCGAGCAGAAAATCAGCTTCTGGATTGCCGCCAATATTGGCGCTGCCAAGACCGGTAAATGTGCCGCCGTTGCCGATGATCCAGAAGCCATCCTGAAAGGCCTCTGTGCCGACGTTCATCTGATTGGCCCGGAAATCGAGGCCGACGTGGATGTCGTGCTTGCCGCGAATGAGATCGAGGGAGTCGCGGAAGGAGAAGATGTTGGTCCCACCCTGGAATGGAGAATATCCGCGATCACCAACGGCCCAGTAGCCGCCGAAGACGATGGTAGAAACCAAACCGCAGCTATAGGCACCAGCCGCGCAGGGACCGGAGCCGGTGGGACATCCAAGGTTGGCATTGGGGATTCCACCGGGCACGATGGTGGCAGAGGCGCATGTTCCTGTGCCAAACGAAGAGATGTAATCGAAGATGCGGTTGTAACCAAAGGTGGCCTGGTTGACCATCGAGGAGGAGAAGACATGGGTTTCGCCGATGGCGGCATTGCGAGCGTGATTGATGATGCGTTGGTTGGTGCCGAAAGCGTTCTGCGCGGCAAATCCTGGCGAACCACCGGGCACGTAGGAGAAAGCCTGATCATAGCTGAAACGTCCGAAAAGAGAATCGGAGTTGGAGAAGTTCTGGTCAAGACGACCGTCAAACTTTGTCTCGTCGAGCTCGCGGACGGGAGTGTTTACGTAGTTGTATCCCCCTGAGGCGTTGCTGGCGTTCGGCGCGGGATAGAGGTTCATCATGGCGTGGCCAATGTTGTTGATCAGGTTGGATGGAATCTTATTGCAGGGGGTTCCCTGTGGTTGGCTTCCGTCAGGGTTGGCGGGCACGGGTTGCCCCGCTCCATTGCACTGGAAATATACATTGGGATAGGTGGCGGGGTCGGTTGATGCCCCGATCATATTCGGATTTACGATACCGAGACCGTTGATCGCATTGCCGAATGGGTCAGCAGAGAAATCGCCTGTGCGCATGGCCAGGGACGGAACCAGGCCGGTGAAGGTAATGCCGTGGCGCTGATACTTCTGTTCGCCGTCGACGAAGAAGAACGTCTTGTTCTTCCGAATCGGGCCGCCGATGGAACCACCAAACTGGTTCAGATTGAACTTCTCGGCGCTTGTGGCGAAGTAGCTTTTGGCGTCGAGTGCGGTATTACGGAAAAACTCGTATAACGATCCGTGGAAGTCGTTGGCCCCGGACTTGGTTGTGAGGAGCACTGTGGGGCCGGCGCGCGTTCCGTACTCGGCCGAGTAGGTATAGGTGAGAACCTTGAACTCCTGAATATCATCGATCGAAGTTAAGATGGCGATGCCGCCCGCGGTCAATTCATTGTTGTCGACACCGTCGAGCAACCAATCTGTACTGTTTGGGCGTGAGCCACCGACCGACAACGAGAAGGCGCCGCGTGCCGCCACTTCACTGCTGGCCGCAGAGGTGAAGAAGCTGCCGGGATTGGTCTCAGCTGTCGCGCCCGCCGTGAGCGTAGCGAGTTGCACGAAATCGCGGCCATTTAGAGGCAGCTGCGCTACTTGTTGCGAAGTGATGACCTGACCGAGAGAGGGATTAGACGTTTCAGCAGCTACAGCCGTGCCGGCGACGGTGACCGTGGTCGATACGCTTGCCGGAGCGAGAGAGAAATTCAGCTCGCGGGCTTCATCCACCTGAAGAGTGAGATCTTTGGACTCACTGCTTTGGAAGCCGGAGGAGTCGACGCGGACTGTGTAAGTACCAACCGGAAGCAACGGGATGAGATAGTGGCCAGCATCGTCCGACTTGCCTGTGCGAGCAAGACCGGTTGCCTGAACGGTCGCCGTAACTGTAGCTCCCGGGATACTTAGTCCGGATTTATCGGTAACATTTCCGGAGAAACTTCCAGTGGCTTGGCCATGTACAGACGGCGAGGTCAAAAGCGCGAGAACGCTGACAACCGCGAGAAGCAATATTTTTTGGGATCTTGTATCGGATGAGCCTTCCACCGATCTCGGACACTTCGTGCGAACCATCGTGCGTTTCATGGCCAAACCCCTTTTCGAAAAATCGGCTAAGGTGGCTGCTGCATCGACTGCACTGCTCTGGGTTAATTGACTGTAAGAATTGGCCGGTCGAAAGTCAACGCAATTGCGGACAAATGATTGCTGCCGATTTGCTCATGTGGCCTTCTCAATGAGCGCTAAATGGCCAATCCGCGTAAGCATCGTTCGATCAGCCTGGAAACGACGCAGTCTCTCTGGCTGGACAGTCGCGGCACAAACTCCTTGAACTCGGACAAGGGACGGCAAGAATCGCTGTCAATCCCCCAAAAAGTCATCCCAGCATCCTATATTATTCATTCAACGCATGTTATTGTCCAAGGCAAGCTGGCCGAACCCTCCTCCGATTCGGTAAAATAGAAGTAGGGGACATTCTTTCCGCACTGTTTAGAAAGCGTGTGCGGATTACGGTGAGCCGAGTCGGGCTAAATTATTGAAACTAAACGATCTCCGTTCACGCCATCTGCTCTAAGTTATAAATAACAAAGGATTCCCGTACAAGATCGGGAGAGGGCAGGCCCCTCCGGCGCATAGACGTAGTGGCCAAATTCCACAGGTTCACTTGCATGCCCCTAACTGCCTTTCCTTCCAGGAATTTACGAAAAGGATAGGGGGAGGGGGCCATTCCAGACTGAAGGCCCGGAGGAGCATGGAGCTACCGTTGAGGTGGCGCGGTGCCTGTGGGCTGAGAACCGGAGGGCGTCGGCGTTGCAGGCTTCGGCTTCTTCTTCTTGGCAGTGGGGGGTGGAGTGGCAGGACCGTCGTTGACGACGGTTGTTTTCGGCGGAGGCGCAGCCTGCACAGCCGCTGCCTGCTGTATAGAGGCCCGCAACTTGACCACTTCTGCTTCGTTATTCTGGGCGGTGTTGAGGATGGAGTTGCCCAAATCGCTGCGCGCGGATTCCAGCTTGCCAAGAGCATCGTTAATGCTGTTGGCTTCGTTTTCTGGGGCAGCCAGCATTGCGGTCTGCGATACGCGAAGTAGCACATCGTACAGCGCATCAATATTCCGATACACCGGGAAGACTGCGGAGACCGATCCCGGAGTGGCGTCTGCTGTCGCGAGCAGGCCTGGCAAAGTGTTGTTCAGGTCGCGCTGAATCGAATCGACGTTCTGCTGTGTGCCGCCGCGCACTTCACCGGGGGCCTTCCAGCGGGAAATATTGAGAGAGACGATGGTCTGGCTGATCTGGCTGAGTGCAGGATGTAAAAGGTCAGAAGGCTTCGGCCCTGCCGGCGCGGGCGCAGGCTGATTCTGTTGCGGAGGAGCGGTGACTCCAACCTGAGAAAAACACCTCGGCGCTGCGAGGCAAAAAGCAATGGAGACAGTGCTGAGCAAAAACCTCGGGAAACCCGGTTTCGTAAAAGGCATATAGAAAGTCCCGATGCAGAATAATATCGAAATGGTTGCTGATATTCCCGAATAAAAACCATTTTGCGCGGGCGATCTCCCTGTTTTCCTCTGGGGATGGTTTGACGAAAAGGCAGCCGTCACAGAAAATAGAAGGAGTGCCTTCCACAATGTGGGCCTGTGGCGCAGCTGGGAGCGCGCTTCCATGGCATGGAAGAGGTCGTCGGTTCGATCCCGACCAGGTCCACCATAGAATCAAATACTTACATGTTTCCCCCTTCCCAAGGGGTGTCATTTGGTGTCAAAGACGACGTGACGTTTCCCGACACGCAGATTCGCCGTGTGCGTTTTACGTCCAATCTAGGTCGATTGAACGTCCTTCCTCGTCGGTCTCTCGAAACATTTTCTGAGAGTTCAGCATCGCAGTTCTTGGCTGATGGAGTTGACGTTGCCCGCACGCTAGCCGAAATCTCCTGCATGTAGACATCAGTTGTCGTGGCCGTGCGTGGGGGGCGCGCTTGGGTGATCTTCTAGATGCGGATTGCCAGAACGCCCGAAGCTCTGGGAGAGAAACGCGCCTCCGAAGGGTCGGCAACCGGCGAGAAAGGCGTATCGTTTTGCCGTTTTCAAGCCCGAACGGGAAATTCCCGATTGTGAGCTTGGCGGTCATTGTGGTGGCTCTGACCGCTGTTCTCTCCGCAGCTCCCGGAGGAGTGGGAATGGGCCGCTTACGGTGGAACTGCAGAAGTGCCGACAGAACCGCTCGGGTCTCTGGCGTGGTACGACTCAAACAGCAACGACACTACACATCCAGTGGCTACAAAGCTGCCTAACGGATTTGGACTGTGGGACATGCTGGGAAATGTCTGGGAATGGGTTCAGGACGCCGGTAAAGAGTTAGGCGAGCACATCCTGAAGGGCGGTTCGTTCTATAACAGTGCGCGAGATGTGCGAGCCTTAGGTCGCTCAGCGCGCCACCTAATCTTCGCCACCGGGATATCGGCTTCCGTCGCGCCTCGTCCGAGTGGCCGGAGAAGGAATCTTCAGAGGACAGTGCGACGCACCAATGAGGACATTGCTTTTTATCGATGCTGAATCAGACCGGATTGCGTAGCCGCAGCCACGCGACCGTGGCCCCGCGCTTCAACCGGCGCGAACAGTCCAACGCCCTCATTGAGCCATTCCGCTGCCTTCCCAGTTCCGGTCGGACGGTCGCCCATTCGGAAGTGAAAGAGAATCGCCTTCGCACATACTTCATGTACTCGCGATTCCAAGGTCATTTAGAGTAGAAGCCGTGAGCTGCCCCTGCCTTCGCTATCAAGAGCAGCCACTCGTACTGCCACAACTTGCGCTTGTGGCAGCTGCCGTTGCGGACCATCAGTGACCCACAGGTAACACAGTGCGGCGCATCGCCGACCTCATAGCGGTCTTGAACGTACTGCGAAATGCTGGGGGTAGTATGGTTCGCGTCTTCACTGCCTTGTCATTCCACGACTGCCATTTGTTGTGTAAACAGCGGAAGCTGCTTGCCCGACAAGAAGCGCAATTCCATTCAGCGAAAGAGGTAGTCCATGATCGACTTCGCATATCCAAGTTCCTCATTGCCGGTCCAGCCCGAGGGCTCGAACCGAGTGTGCGAGAGTCTGTCACAAAGTACCTTGAGCGGCACTCCAGGTCCCCCTCGGGTGGTGCGGGTCGTCGATACGTTGCACTCCCAGGCGCCTGACTCGGGTGCGGATCGCCATGGAGGCGGGGACACACTCGATATGGATCAGCGAGCAGCTGAAGGAGTTGGGCCATGAAGTCATCGTGGCAACGTGCGCGAGCTGCGGGCGATCTCGCACAGCGATCGTAAGAGCGACCAGGTGGATGCTGAGAAGCTGGCCCGCTTTGCGCGCCTCGATCCGAAAATCCTCAGGCCCATTGCGCACCGCACAGTCGCTCAGCAAGAAGTCCTCACGCGGATCCGCGCTCGCAGTCTATCGTTCGTCTGCGGACCGCTGCGGTGAACGCGGTGCGCGGACTAGCTAAGCCCAGCGGATGTCGGCTTCCCGCTTCTTCTACGCTCTGCCTCCGCCCAGCGGTGCGGGGCTGTGTTGCCGCCAGGTCCTGCCCGGGCGCTCGGACCGGTGCCCCATCAGATTGCCGATATGACGGTGAAGATCAAAGAGTACGACCGCGCGATCAAGCAATTGACCGAGACGGAATATCGCGAAACACAGGCGCTCCTCAAGGTCTATGGAGTGGGCCAGCTCACGGCACTAACCTATGTCCTAACTCTGGGAAGCAAAGAACGTTTCCAACGAAGTCGGGATTGGGTTGCTATCTCGGCCTGCGGCGAAACGCAGTCAGTCCGGAGAGCGAGACCCTCAGCTCGGCATTATCGAGAAATCAATCAGTAGCGATCTTTTGGCTTCTGTTTACGGACGGCTGAGACGCATCTGTCAGCACCCTTTCCCAACGCCGTGGTAGGCAGCTTGGCTAGTCGATCCCCGGCCAAGGCGATGCGAAGAGTTGGTACTCAACGGTACTTTGAGTGGTCTCTGAGTGGTAAAGCAATAAATGCGTTCATTGAGAGATAGGTATTGCGCTAGGGATTCTGCATTCACCTAGCGCCAATGCTCATGAGTCGAGAACCCGTGATCGCGAGGGAAGGGAATCGACAGAACGTAGTGCAATTACAGACCTATGGTGCCTATGCGAATACGCTCGTAGACAACGCCGGAGTGATTCAGGCATTCGGCGCGAGAAACCATCGTATGGCCCAGGGTCTGGCGAACATTATCAGTGGCATATCGGCGGAGAAGATAATGGCATGCGACCCGATGAGCAGATTCTTCTGCTTGAGGGACGGCATATCTTCTCCAAACAGGTAAGGTACTACAGTGATGAACTTTTCCGTCCTGCTTTGCAAAACGTGGTTACTTTGAGGCTCTCTTCACCTTCGCCCAGCGCTTTTTCTGTGCTGCGGCAATCCTGGCGCGTGCTTCCGCTGAAAGATGATGCTTCTTCGGCGCGGACGGAGCTCTACCGTTGATTGTAGAGCCTGAAAGTAGAGCCTTGACTTGCTGAAGGCGTAATATCTCGGAATCAAGCGCTGCAACAATATCATTTATCTGCATTTCCAGATTGTAATGCAGTCTACTTATAGTTGACTAAGTGCATCACGAGTTAGGTGGAATACCCGGAGGTGCCTGAATGATCGATAGGTGTTTCAACCCGACATGTAAGAGAAGCATGAAATATCTCCGTGATGGGCGTGTGGTGCGCGTTCTGAGGGGGAAGGATGAAGACATATCAGTGGAGCATTACTGGCTCTGCGGCCCACGCTTCCACACGCACGATTTCGAGTTTTCTGCCGCTGGTTCGGTCAAGTGCTCCCCGATCTTTTGAAACCCTTCTTGTCCATCGAGGAGACTCTCGATGACGGAATTCAGTGCGCCTTTTGTGTCAGAAATCTCAGTGGACCACTCGGCCAGCAGCATGGCTCTCGTGGCTAAGAAATTGGGATCAGCAGGATGCGTTCCTTCATAGGTCCCTCGCTTTTCACATGTTTCATAGGTGAATGCCTGTATGGAAGGCCCGGATGCCCAGAAAATAGCACCGATCGGCCCGCTCATGAATGCTGTGGAGGCGCTCTCGAATATTTTTCTATTTGATTCATTAATGATGGCAACCTTCGGACTGCCCTTCCGGTCAGCGGCAGTGAAGTCCCGTCCTCGCAGGACGGGGGTTCCAATCGTATTGAAGTATTAGGGCCCGACCAGTTCAACGCCGGAAAGTGTCAACTCCAGTTCGACCGGCGGCTTGTAACCCTCAACGGTCACTGTGGTGGAGCTGAAGTTCTGGCTTAGCAGGCTATGCACGGAAAAGGTCGCGGACCGGACCCCTGGAATTGCCCTGAGCCGTCCTAGCAGACGCTCGTAAAGCGGAACCAGTTGCGTCTCCTTATACACAGTCATGCCTGGGCTGATCGAGAACAGCAGAACGTTCTTCTTGTTGAACCCCGGATAGAAATCCTTCAGGTTCCCCAAGCTACGCGCGAGCAGGCCCGCTCCAATCATCAGGATCAGCGACACAGCTACACCTCGAATTCTACGGCGTCCCCCAGCGGGCCTTGATCCAGCCGCGGCGCTCCAGGCGATGGAGTGCGGGATACAGTGAGCCTTGCTGAATCCGAAGCACATCTCTCGACATTTGCTGGACGCGCTCGGCGATAGCCCAACCATGCTGAGGGGCAAGAGCAACGGTACGAGAATGAGGAGATCCAGGGTGCCTCGTGGAAAGATCGATGCGTTGCTCGGATATTGGTTCCCCTTCCACTTCTACACGTAGAGATACTCCGTCTCTTGTCGAAGTGCAAATATGCCGAAGGCCCAGGATGTCAATCGTTGCTAACCGACCAATGCACGCACCGACAGGCTCTTCGAGGGGTTATCGGCATTTCGGGGGTGTCTGGTGTCCTAGAGAGCGAGGCGACAGCTTACTCTGAATGTATGATCGAAAATGAGAAGACGATTCGCGTTGGGTTAATTGGCTACGGCTTTGCCGGCAAAACTTTCCATGCTCCATTGATCCGGTCGGTGCCAGGACTTGCGCTGAGTGTAATCGGGTCGAGTAAACGAGAGATCCTGAAGGCAGAGTATCCCAATGTCCTCGTCTGTTCTGCCGACGAAGTACCTGCACATCCGAATGTCGATCTGGTCGTGATTGCCAGCGCCAATGAAAGCCATTTCCCTCTCGCGGCCGCCGCTCTACGCGCAGGAAAAGATGTCGTCGTCGATAAACCCTTTACTGTGACCCTCGCCGAAGCTCGTTCGCTGGCAGAGATTGCAGAGAAACACAACAGGATTCTGTCTGTCTTTCATAATCGGCGATGGGATAGTGAGATTCTTGCCACAAAAGCAATTTTAGAGACAGGTGTACTCGGCGAAATATCTCATTACGAGTCTCACATTGATCGTTTTCGTCCGATCGTGCGTCAACGCTGGCGCGAGGATCCCGGTCCAGGCGCAGGGTTGTGGTTCGATCTTGGACCTCACCTCATCGACCAGGCATTGCATCTCTTTGGGCTTCCGCATGCAGTGAATGCCAGCTTCGGAATTTTACGCAAGGGAGGACGAACGGATGACTGGGCCCACCTGCAGCTTATCTACGATCACATGCGGGTCGTCCTGCATGCCTCGTTACTGGTGTCGGGCGGCGGTCCGCGCTCTGTGCTTCACGGCACTCGGGGAAGCTGGGCGAAGTTCGGCGCCGATGTTCAGGAGCGGCAACTGATGAGCGGCATGCTCCCTGACGATCCGGTGTTTGGCTATGACCCCAGTCCCAGCATCGTGTACGACGGTGCAACTGGCACGCAGACGGAAGTGCCGTCGCCAACCGGCAACCAGCGGGGATACTACTCCGGCATCAGAGACTGCATTCTTGGCAAATGCCCGGTTCCCGTTCCTGTAAAGGATGCTGTTGCTGGCATGGCCATTCTGGAGACATCCTTTGAGTCGGGAGCCCGGGGTCAGGTGCTGCCCGTTCCTTTGACCGCAGACGAACGCTCGCAATGGAAACAGCCTAATCTGCTATCAGCAGTCTGATCGTCTGCCCACATTGAGATTTCATTCCTGATCTCCTGGCTACGGCTGGATGCCACAGTCGATCACTGAAACCCTGGATTTTTACAACAGCTTTGGAGCCGATTGATCGTATGGAAAATCATACTAACACCTGGTCTCGCCGGAACTTCATCAAGGCCGCAACTCCAGTTGTACTTGGGCATGTTGGTGGAAGACTAGGACTGGCGGCAGGCGCGGAACATAGGAGTGTATTCGCGTACGTGGGTTCCTACACGAATGCGGTCGATGGCGGAGCCAACGGCGAAGGAATCTATCGTTTCGAAATGGAGGCCCGCACGGGCGCGTTCACAGCGCGAAAGCTGGTTGCCAAAGCGCCCAATCCTTCCTGGATCGTGATTCATCCTTCGAAGAAATATCTTTACACGGTCAATGAGATCGTCAATCAGGAAAGCGGCGCGGTGAGCGCGTATGCGATTGATCCGACAACCGGCGACTTGACTCCTCTGAACATGGTCAATTCCGAGGGCAGAGGGCCGGCCCACATGAGCCTGGATGCTTCAGGCAAGTACGCGTTTGTTGCGAATTACGCGGGCGGCACGATCGCTGTGCTTCCGATTCTAGAGGGAGGAAGATTAGGGGCAGCTACGGATGTTCACCATGATCTCGGATCGGTGGGCGCCAAATCCGCAACCAATGCGCCACTAGGAAGCTTCGCGAACAGCGGCCACGATGCTCCTCACGCGCACATGGTCGCGCCCGATCCACGGAATCGATTTGTTCTCTCTGTCGATCTTGGACAGGACAGGATCTATGTGTACCGCTTCGATAGGAACAGCGGGAAATTGAGTTCATCGGAAGCCGCACCTTTTGTTTCCTTTCCTTCGGGAGATGGACCGCGCCATTTCACTTTTCATCCAAACGGTCGCTGGATATATGTGCTCGGCGAAGAGTCGTCCACTATTGCGTTCTTCCATTACGACGCTACGCACGGAGCTCTGACTCTACAGCAAACCATTTCATCGTTGCCGGAGCGATTTGCAGGGACGAACTTCACCTCTGAAGTGGTCATCTCGCCAGATGGCCGGTTCTTGTATGCTGCCAATCGCTTGCATGATACGATCGCGATTTGCGCCATCGACAGCAACGGCAGGCTCACCCTCATTGGTGAAGTCTCGACGATGGGAGATTATCCTCGGCACTGCACCTTCGATCCGAGCGGCAGGTTTTTCTACGTGTGTAATCAACGTAGCGATAACATCACCTGCTTTCAGGTTCAACATCAGACGGGGTCACTTTCATTCACCGGCGTTTATACAGCCGTTGGAACCCCATCCATCGTGACTTTTCTCTCTTAAATGGTGCTTCCCGCTATCGATCCGGTCTCGATGAGCGCGTTGGCGATTTGCATCAAATGATCGATCGGGATTGATCTGCAGGGGAAGGAAGCTGGACTCTGCGTCATTTGAATCTACCCTTCGGAAATTAGCCTGGGCAGGGAGTATGCAAGCAGAGAGTCCTCATTATGTGGTTGAAGGCTTAGCTCCAGTCTGATTCGTCAATGAAGAAATGTCTTTTTGACGCGAGATCACCTTCTTCATTGCTTCTTGCCAACTTCATGAGCCAGTGACCCTTCAGAGAGCGGGTAGGTTCGATTCGGTTATCGTTCATTATTACGGAACTCAAATTCGAAGGGTTGCGTATGAGGGCTCAGAGCATTCATGCAGGGAAATCGGAGGCATAGCTGTGGAATCCTTCACAAGTCAGCTGCGCCAGGTTTTGCGCAGGCTTTGGCGTGCGCCGACGTTTACGTGCATCACCTTGATCACACTTGCTGTTGGCGTAGGCGCGAATACCGCTGTCTTCAGCGTGCTGCAGGGCGTGTTGCTGAAGCCTCTGCCGTATCCGCACCCGGATGAGCTGGTGGGCGTATGGCACTTGGCGCCGGGGCTTGGGCTGAACAACGTGAATATGGCGCCGTCGAACTACTTTATCTATCGCGAGCAGAACCGCACATTTGAGGATATCGGGGTGTACCAGGGGGACTCAGTGAACATCACGGGAGTTGCCGAGCCTGAGCATGTGCCCGCGGTGGATGTGACCGACGGAGTGCTTCCGGTATTGGGAGTCTCACCGATGCTGGGGCGCTGGTTCAACCGTACGGACGATACTCCGGGGAGTCCGGAGACTGTGCTTTTGACCTATGGGTACTGGCTGCGGAAGTTCGGCGGGGACCGTTCGGCTGTGGGACGCACGATTACGGTGGATGGGAAGCCAAGGCAGATCATTGGTGTGATGCCGCAGCAGTTTCAGTTTCTGGATTGGGAGACCCCGGCGCTGATCCTGCCTATTCGGTTCGACCGTAACAAGACGGCGCTGGGGCAGTTCAGCTATGACGGCATTGCCCGGCTGAAGCCGGGAGTGAAGCTTCCCCAGGCCAACGGCGATGTGGCGCGGATGATTCCAACGGTGTGGGAGAGCTTTCCTTCGCCCCCGGGCTTCAGCATCACGTTGTTCAAGAAGGCGCAGCTTGCTCCGAATGTGCAATCGCTAAAACAGGATGTGGTGGGGGATGTAGGCAAGCTGCTATGGATCCTGATGGGAAGCATCGGCATGGTGCTGCTGATTGCGTGTGCGAACGCTGCAAACCTGCTGCTGGTACGTGCGGAGGGACGGCAGCAGGAATTTGCGATTCGCTCGGCGCTGGGAGCGAGCCGACGGCGGATTAGCGGCGAGCTGCTGCTGGAGAGCATGGTGATCGGGTTGTGCGGAGGCACTCTGGGTCTGGCCCTTGCCTATGGCGCGCTGCGGTTGCTGGTGGCCTTAGCTCCGGCAGGGCTTCCAAGAGTCACCGAGATCGGCATCAATATTCCGGTGCTGGCGTTCACACTGACAGCTTCGCTTCTGGCGAGCCTGTTGTCGGGGATGATTCCAGTGGTGCGCTACGCGGGATCGCGGCTGGGCACGGGGTTGCGCGAGGGTGGCCGCGCACTGAGCCAAGGCAAGGAGCGGCATCGCACGCGGAACGTTCTTGTGGTGATCCAGGTGGGGTTGGCATTTGTGCTTCTGATCTGCTCGGGGCTGATGATCCGGACGTTTCGCGCTTTGACGCATGTGAACCCCGGATTTTCCGATCCGGACCAGGTGCAGACGCTGCGGCTGATGATTCCGGAGGCTGAGGTGAAGGACGATGAGAAGGTGGTTCGCATGGAGGAAGAGATCATGCGCAAGATTGCGGCGATTCAGGGCGTGTCTTCGGTAAGCATGGCCAATTCCGTGCCAATGGATGGCGGGCAGTGGCATGATCCGGTGTTTGCGCAGGACCACAACTATGGCGAAGGAGAGATGCCTCCGCTGCGGCTGTTCAAGTTTGTTGCGCCGGGGCTGTTTCAGACGTTGCGGGTTCCTATGGTGGTGGGGCGGGATTTTACCTGGACGGATATTTACGACAAGCATCCGGTCGCGATTGTCTCGGAGAATTTTGCGCGGGAGTACTGGGGCAACCCGGCAAATGCGTTGGGCAAGCGGATTCGCGTGAGCACGAAGGATGACTGGCGCGAGATTGTCGGAGTGGTGGGCGATGTACACGACGAGGGCATGAACAAAGACGCGCCAAAGATTACTTACTGGCCGATTTATGTGACTCGCTTTGAGAGCGATATGGTGCACGTGAGCCGCTGGCTGGAGTTTGCGATTAGCAGCCCGCGGGCCGGCTCGGAGAGTCTGATGAAGGAAGTGCGTCCGGCGGTGTGGTCGGTGGATGCGAATCTACCGCTGGCCGACGTGCGCACGATGGGATACTACTACACTAAGTCGATGGCGCGGACTTCATTCACGCTGGTAATGCTGGCGATTGCGGGCGGCATGGCTTTGCTGCTAGGAACTGTAGGGCTATATGGCGTGATTGCGTATTCGGTGACGCAGCGTACACGGGAGATCGGGATACGCATTGCATTAGGCGCGCAGCGCAACAAAATTACAAGCATGTTTGTGCGCCAGGGGCTGATTCTGGCAGGCGTTGGCATGGCGTTCGGGCTGGTGGTGTCGGTTGTGACTACTCGACTGTTGGCTTCGCTGCTCTTTCATGTAATGCCGAAGGATCCGATGACGTATATCGTTGTGTGCGTGGGGCTGGCGCTGGCCGCGGCTTTGGCGAGTTATCTGCCATCGCGCAGGACGGCGGCGGTGGATCCGGTGGAGGCACTGCGGGCGGAGTAGCTATTTGTGCCCATTCGCGGGAAGGAAACAAGGTGTGTAGCTCCTCAGCACCAGCGTCGATGTCGTGGTCGCACCTGCGAATCGCAATATATAAATTCTCACCGAGTCACCGCGAATTCGGAAGCTGAACCCCAGTTGGCGATAACAGTCAGACGCAGCTCCCGAACGATCATGATTGTGCGGTTTCGACCTACGAATATCAGTCTGACCAATCGTCGCTTAATACTGCCCCGCCTGCTGCTCGCTCGGTCTTCGCGAAAATAAAAAATGGAAACCACCTAAACAATCCCACGAACCTTGCACTTTGACACGGTCACTCCATATCAGGGATTAGCCCTCATTGACCTGCTCAGATCGATCTGTGTCTTCGGCAACTTGCCGCGTAACCGGCTAATCGGGCACGTGCTTGCCACATTTTTTTGCGAGCTTCCATGGGGTATTGATCGACTCAATGGAGGTGTGATGAGTATATTAGCGGGCAAAGGGGCGGTTAGTCATCGGCGAAAAACAGAGGCACTGGTGGCTACTGCGAACGCTTTGCAGAGGACGGGTGCGTTCCTCTTAATCGGTCCCACGACACAGCCCTGTACCACTATGAGCTCAATCGACGGTCACTATTCTGCCAGGCGATTCAGGGTCTCTCTAGTTGCTCGAAATAACGGAAGGTCTCCACTTACTGCCCCATTCCGACGGCTTCTGTCCCATGACGAAGTGCAGAATTCCTCCAGCCTGGATCTGCTCCCACGTGAGGACCGGAATGTCTAGGGGTTTTCCGTTAAGGGTTGCCGACTGAATGAAGACATTCGTCGCTGAGTTGTTGCTCGCTATCACATGAAACGTCTTTCCATTTGCCAGCGTGAGTGAGATCTGCCCGTACATTGGACTTCCAACCATGTATTCGCCGCTCGCGGGATTCACGGGATAGAAACCCATCGCAGTAAACAGAAACCATGCCGACATCTGACCGCAATCGTCATCCCCATCCAGGCCACCCGGACTCGGCTGATATTCCTTTGCGGCAATCTTGCGCACTGTCGCCTGAGTCTTCCACGGCTGCCCGCCAAAGTCGTACAAGTAGCCGTAGTGGTGACTCGGCTCGTTGCTGTGCACGTTATGACCGCCACTGAAGTGCTGATCCAGCTTCTTGTCATATTGTTCTGCTCCGCCCATCAACTGGATCAATCCTGCCTGGTCGTGCAGCGGTGACCACGTATAGACCCAGGCATCGCCTTCCGTCCATCCGGAGACAGACCGATTCTGGTCATCGTCCCTAGCGCCACCGATGGGTGCCCATTTGCCGTCCGATGTCCTCCCGTTCATCAGTCCTATGGCAGGGTTATAAAGGTTACGGTCGTTCAACGATCGCTTCAGAAAAAATCGGTAGTCCTCCGCTCGCCCGAGGGCTTTCGCAATCTGTGCAACGCACCAATCGTCGTAGCTGTCCTCCAGGGTTCGCGAAGCCGCTTCGTCGGTCTTGTCCGTTGGAATATAGCCAAGCTGCTTATAGTAGGTGAGTCCGGCACGAGCTTCGTACGGGGTATGTTCTTCGCGATCCAGCCATCGTCGAGTGGTATCTCCATCCGGCGGTGTTATAGCGTCCTTATAGACGGCCTGCCATGCCAACTGCTGATCGAAACCGTGGAACCCTTTTCTGAACGCTTCGGCGACGAGCGAGTCCGCATGAGTTGCAATCATGATGTTGGTGTAACTCGGGTTCGGCCATTTAGGCATCCAGCCACCTTCCTTGAAGTTCTGCAGGAGGGCTGTGATCATGCCGTCTATGCGCTCTGGAGCGAGCAGTGTAAGCATGCTGTTCTCGGCGCGGAAAGTGTCCCAAATTGAGTAAGCTGTATAACTCTCTCCGGTGTGGATCGTGTCGTCAAAGGCGCTGTAATAGTGGCCGTATTCTGAGAAGATTCGCGGATACAGCAGGGTGTGATACATCGCCGTGTAGAACTGCGTCTTGCTCTCATCACTCGCTCCGCTCACCTGAAGTCGCGATAACTTCTCGTTCCACTGCGCGCGAAGCTGTTCTTGCACTGCTTGAAAATTCCATCCGAGTATTTCGTGCTGGAGATTCTCACGGGCCTGCTCGATGCTGATGAATGACGTACCGATGCGAACCTGAATAGTCTGCCCGGATTTGAACTCCGCGTACGCCCCGCGGCTCGACTCAGCTTTTGCATCGTCCATGCCGTAGGTCTTCATGTTCAGCGGCGACTGCTGGAATTGGACCACGAAGTAGCCCTTGAAATTTGGCAGTGCAAACGGTCCCAAGTGTGCATCCATCCGATGCGGGTTATAGCCTGTAATCTCCCGCGTTTCAGGATTGACCGACGCCATTCCTGCAATTCCAGGTCGGGACGCTTCGATGATGACGCGGGCTTCTGCGGTCTTCGGAAAAGTGAATCGCAAAATTGAGCAGCGCTCAGTAGCCGTCATCTCCGCCTGAATCTTTCCATCCGCGCCGGCATCCAGCGAAACGCTATAGTAATCCGGCCGCGCGGTCTCAGATCCGTGGCTATAAGCAAGCTTGCGTGCCTCCGGTGTAGTACGCAGTTCCCCGACCTGCGGAATAACCGTCACGTAGCCGTAATCTCCCATCCAGATCGCCGGCTGATGGGTACCGATGAAGCCCGAGTTCGTCGTGTCATCGAAGTTGTACGAAGTGACACTGATCTTGTTCTGTCGTGTTTGCGGCGTCCAGTCCGTCATGCCGAACGGTGTCGTCACAAAAGGCATGGTGCCACCGTAACCGATGGCGCTGCGCTGAGTACCAATCAACGGATTCACATACGACACTGCATCGTTTTGGGCGGCTAAACATGAGAACGAACCAAATGCGAGTATGACAAGAGCAGCTGAAAACCTGTTCATCACGGGGAATTGTATCCTGCATGCGTCCGCTGGCGCTGAGTTCTACAATTCCTCACGAGAATCGTAATTTTTTGCGGTGTTGCTTTCAACGACTCTATTGTTTGTCCAACACGTCATAGAGTGGTTGAACTGGCTTCACTTCGGCATCCTTATCTGCTATGGAAATAGCCAGGATTCGAATCTTGTCATTTGCTGGCAATGTAAGGGTGCTTGCCTGTGTTGTCAGCGGTATTGCGTATGCGAAAAGATAGCTATATTCGTACGGTTCGTTGAGTCCGTCCGGGGTGTGGTGATGCGAGGCATACCATGCAAGGTCTTCACGCTTGATATAACCCGGACGAAGCCCGAGATAGTCTTCTGGATATCGCGGAGCCCAGTATGGTGAGCCCCGATCACTCAAATCCCATGTGGCATGGTTTGCCGATACAGCCCAATTCTTGCGTAATGGAACTTCTTTAGAGGATCCATTATTGCCAAACTGCCGAACAGTCACTGTATCAGGAGCAGGCTTCCAGAGACGCGTGTCCCATTGGCCGATGAATCCACCCCAGTTTCCAATCGTGAGTTCAACCGGTTTACCACCAACTCTGAAGGTTGCATTCTGATCGCCGTCATCTGAGGCAGCAATCACATAGATCTTGTTGAAATTGCCCGAAGGCAACTGAATCGTCTGACCATGCGCCGCGATTGCATTTGGCTTCGATGCGCCCGCAGCCGCCAGTTTGAAGTTCACTCCCCCAAACGTGATTGCCTCAGGCAACATTTCAGCCGGAAGCGCGTCGCCTTTCGCATCGAAGCCATCAATTGACTTCGTGTCATCTTCACTAGCCGTGGCTAAGTCGTAGTTCAAATCGATCGGCTGTGATTTGACTCCGTTGAGCTGCACGGGAGGAGCGCCAAGCTTGAGGGCAAACGTTCTCGGCTGATATGCGTTGAACGATGTTTCAAGCGAACCACCGACGATATTCGCAGAGCTGAGAGGTAGTTCCTGGCCGTTGACTTCACGCGCAGTTGTAATTGGCCCCGCAAACTTCACCCGGACATTCCCGGATGGTTTGCCATCCAACTCCACCATCCGCAGGATGACCTCATCACTCGTTTCTGCTTTCTTCAATGCGAGTACTCGAACGCGAGGGTTGTCCACAGTCACCAGCGAGAAGTTCCGGCCGAGCGCACCGTTATGTTTCGCCGTCTCAAAAGCGATGAGAGGCGAACTCAATTGGTATGCCTGCCAGTCGGTCTGCGCCTGCCTCCAGTCATCGGCGTGTCCGGCAATGCCAAAGACTATTTCGTGATGTCCCCAATCCTGATTGAGTTGATCGGAATATCCGCGTCTCTGATCTCCTGGCGGGTACCCTGGAGAGCGCAACAATGTGAGTCTAATCGTATGATCGTCACGTTTGTCAGAGCCGTTCTTCGCGCCAGTCAAAATTGTGGCGCCGTAAGAGCCACTTTGGTCTGTAAGATCGATCCAGTGATGTGAGGCAACTTCGAACTGGCGATCGTATGCATTCGGACGTTGGATGGTGCCAATTTCCCAGTTGTAAGTCGCCATCTTGTTGCTAGCCGAAAGTGAAAAGACAGCTTTAAGATTTGCCGAGAGTGATTTCCAGTCGATCGAATTGCTGAATTCCACTCGATTCCCAGCATCTCCCGCAGACAGGCGAATCGTCTGTACGAATTTTGATCCTTCGGCTTCGCGCGCGACCTCAATTGCCACGCGGACCGGACCATGTTCCACAATACGAATCTTCGCCGGACCACTCACATAGGATCGCGGCGGCGCTTGCTCCTGATCGAAATCCATATTCCATGCAGGCCATTGGCGCGGCGCGTCATTTGATATTGCCAATCGAATCGGTGAAGAGAGGAGTTCTTTATTCAGCTTCTTGTCGAAGATGCTGGCTACGTCGCCATCTTTATTCATTGCCACTTTGTAACGCGAATTCTCAAGCGAGGATTCCGTAACTTGCAGCCCAGATGAACGCTCGGAAGATTCCCCACGACGAACGTCGTATACCGAATATCCAACCGACGGCGTGCTGGCAAGAAACAGTACCTTACCGTTTTCCATTTGCGACGGAACCTCTTTGCCGTCGGGACCGGTTACACGCACACCTTTTGGCTGTCCGCCTGGGAGCGATATGGAGGCTTGTACAACATCTTCGCGATCAATATTCAATGGGTTGTAAACGACAACCGGCACTCCGTTGGCCTGGGTATTTAGGCCCGATGCAATCGACTCTGTGGCGCTTGTCAGTACAGATGCAAACTGGTTTAGAGCGATCACGTCGTCGTTCTGCGCAAACTCGTAGGAGCGAGGAGTAGCCGTGCCGGCGCCAGTGTCATGGAACTGGCCACCCATCACCAGTGTCCAGGCATCGTTCAGCCGCTTTTGCGGATAAGGGCGTCCGCCCATCCATGCAGCCCCAATCGACGCCTTTTCTGCAGCGTCCGCGAGAAGTTCGTTTTCGCGGTTCCAGCGTTTGTGATAAGCCTGCGACGTAAGAGATCCCGCCGAGTGGTTGATCAGTTCCAGATCGCCTTTGTATCGCGGCATCTGCGACGTCATCTCTGGTTTGATATCGAGGAACATCTGATCTGCAGTCGAAGAAACGACATGTACCGGGCCGTCTCCCGTACGAACAGCCGGGCCGTTAGCCGGCTGAGTGGAGTTGTCCGCGGAAGGCAGCACGGCTTCGCCTTGAGTCACCATCGCTTCAAGAAGTTTCACGGATTCTTCATCAACAGCGCCGCCGATGTCGCCCGTTCCAATGTAGTGGTAATCGGCAAAGACGCCTGTAGCTTTGCCATCGATATCAATGCGTTTTACCCAATCTGTTTCCGGTTGAGTGGGTCGCCGTGCGCCACTTGGATTCGAATCGAAAGCCGGAGGAGGTGGCGGAGTCTTGCTCAGATCAGAATGAATACGGCTGCCGTAGCCTCCTGGATTGAGCGCAGCCAGAACAGTTTCGCCATCTGGCCCTTCCCAGACGCCTACGTTAAAGGGAATACCTTCCGGTGTCTGCTCTGGAGAATCAGGTCCTCCTACCTGTGGAGCAGGCTGCCAGGCAGCGCTGAGCTTCTGTGTTGAGAAACCTTTAACACCAGCGTGCGCGAGAATTGTCGGCAACGAAGCCGGGAACCCAAAGCAGTCGGGCAGCATGTATTCAGCGCTGGCCTTGCCGAACTCGTTCCGGAAATATGTGTTTCCATACAGGACCTGACGAATGATCGATTCCGCGCTCGGTAGATTTACATCCCCTTCCTCCATGGAAGAACCAGCCGGATACCAGTTGCCGGCGGCGATATGCTGCTTCATCTTCGCGTAATCGTTCGGATAGTACTCCTTCATCAAGCGATAGCGGTTTGCTCCTGTCCAGTTAAAAACATAATGCGGATATTTCCCGATGTAGTCGAAGTTCACCCGCATTGTCTTCAATAGATATTCGCTGATCGTCTGCTGAAAATCCCATCGCCACTGGGTATCGAGATGAGCATAAGGAACGACATAAAGAGTAGGTTGTTTCGTGATGTCGGGCGCCTTCATGGTTTGTGCAGCACCCGATACAAATGCCGCTCCAACGATAGCGGCAAAAATACCTTTAGCGGAAAATGACATGCCTGGCTCCGGTTTCTACAGTTACAGCATTCTCGGAAAGATGTTCATTTGCTTGGATGGAATCGCTACCATTTTCGCGACAACCCACTTTACTAAGCTGGAGCGGGATGTTGTCAAGTAATGCAAGTGAAGCGTCTCCTGGACAATAGCGTAATGAGGGCACAATCGCCTTCGCGTCAACTAAGGATGGAAGTCCGTTAGAGGGAAATGGGATACCCATTATTTGCAAAGATAAGCCAGCGGAGTGAGACTACCGACCGGAATGATCGTGCGAGGTCGATTCTGGACTGACGGGCGCAAGGCTCGATGATTGGTCCGGTGGATGTTGGACGAAGTGGTTCAGCGAGCTTTGCATTTCGCGGAGTAGCTCGTAGGCCATTTCTCGCGTGAAGCCGTGGCGGATGAGGATGCGCTGAATGACGAGGTCTTCACGATTGGGCGGCATCGAGTAGGCGGGAACGAGCCAGCCGCGTTCGCGTAATAGATCGGCGAAGTCGTAGAGCGTGAAGTTCGACGATGCGGGATCCTTCAGTTCCCAGCAGAGGCCGGGGATTCCGCCGTCGCCGTCGTAAATAATCCTGAACGGCCCCAAGTCGGCGATCTTTTCAGCGAGAAAGCGGCCCAGGGCATAGCACTCGGTTTGGATGTCACGGTAGCCCTCTTTGCCGAGGCGCAGGAAGTTGTAGTACTGGCATATGATTTCGCCGCCAGGTCTTGAAAAGTTGAGCGCGAAGGTGGGCATGTTGCCGCCGAGATAGTTGACGTCAAAGATCAGCTCTTCGGGAAGGTCGTGCTTCTCACGCCAGAGAGCCCAGCCAACGCCCAGCGGGGCGAGTCCAAATTTATGGCCAGAGGCATTGATGGATTTTACGCGCGGCAGGCGGAAGTCCCAGAGAAGGTCGGGCCGGATGAAGGGTGCGAGGAAAGCGCCGCTGGCTCCGTCGACGTGGATGGGGATGTCAAGTCCGGTCTCGGCTTGCAACTTGTCGAGGGCCAGGCTGATCTCGTGAACCGGCTCGAACTGTAGAGTGAAAGTGACGCCGAGAGTGACGATGACGCCAATGGTGTTTTCGTCGCAGCGTTTGAGGACTTCTTCAGGAGTGAGCAGGAGGCGCTTACCCTCCATCGGGACTTCGCGGATTTCGACATCGAAGTAGCGGCAGAACTTGTGCCAACAGACCTGGACCGGGCCCATGATGAGGTTCGGGGTATCGGTGGATTTGCCTTCGGCGCGCCGGCGTTTGCGCCAGTTCCACTTGAGGGCCAGGCCGCCGAGCATGGCTGCTTCGCTGGAGCCTGTGGTCGAGCAGCCAATGGTGCTGGCAGCCTCCGGGGAGTTCCATAAATCCGCAAGCATGTGGACGCAGCGCTCTTCGATGGCTGCGGTCTGAGGGTATTCATCCTTGTCGATCATGTTTTTATCGGCGGACTCGTCCATGATCTGCTTGACTTCGGGCTCGATCCAGGTGGTGCAGAAGGTGGCGAGATTCTGCTGGGAGTTGCCGTCGAGGATGAGCTGATCGTGGATGGCCTGATAAACGGTTTGCGGGTCCTGCTTTTCTTCAGGGAATTCGTAGGTCTCAGTCTTGTCGTTCAGGAGTTCGGACTCGATTTCGCTGGCGGGAGCTGCTTTGAGTTCTTCAGTGTTGTGTAGAGGCATCGGTCCTCCTGTTTGTCTGAATTCGAAGTGTATTTGCTACTGGCCGAAATAGTGAAGAAAAGATGGTGAATCGGGGGAGATGAATGACTTTCAAAGGGTAAGCGATAGGCCTAACAGCGTGTCCGTTCCGCCATTTGGTTATGCACCGGGGACAAACGGCAGGTTTCTAAATCGCCGATCATCCAAGAGCCCCAAAAAGCCTTTATTTGTAGGTACCTCAACCTAGTCCGTGACACAACTATTGCATTGACACCAACGGCAACACACCTTACAGTGGGGCAAATGCCAGCACGCGCTTTCCAGCTACGCACTAGCGAAGAAGCCTCGCATGCTCACGTCCTACTCTTTGGGATGTGTTGTAGCCGCGTGTCAGTCTTTGCGGCTCTCGTAAATTAGTACCCTTCTAATTCAAAAATATTAGGTCTGTACGGCTCACTCTAACGCCAGCGAGGATTCCTCTAATGGTAAAGTTCAAGCCAGAAAACTTCGTATTCCTGCTGATACTGATCTTCGTGACACTCGCAGCTTCGCCGGCCCCCGGACAAGCGGTCTTCGGCAATGTTGACGGTACAGTCTTTGACGCCAGTGGGGCGGCGATTCCGTCGGCCAATATAACGATCACCGACTTGGACCGAGGCACTCTGTACAAGCTGCATAGCAACGAACAGGGTAATTACTCGCAGAGTCGGCTGCTGGCAGGGCGATACCGTGTCCAGTTCGAGGCCGCCGGATTTGGTTCATTTGTGGCGGATGCCACTGTACAGGTTGACGCAACAACGCGTGTGGACGCGACCCTGAATCCGGCCGGCTCACTCAGCACAGTCACAGTCACAGATGAGTCGCCATTGTTGATGACGGACCGAGCAGAAGTATCGACGACGCTTACAGGCCGGGAACTGGGACAATTACCTGTCCTCGATCGAAATGTCACGAACCTCTTGCTGGTGATTCCTGGTGTCCAGCTTAATTCGTGGCAGCACGCGGCCAGCGAGAATCCTCAGCAAGGCATCCAGGCGAATGTCAACGGGCAGTTCTTCACAGCGAATGGATTCCTTCTCGACGGTACGGAAAACGAGAGCGCCATCCTGGGCATTGCTGTCATCAATCCGAACATCGACGCCCTTCAGGATTTCAAGGTGAGCACTAGCAATTACGATGCTGAATTCGGCTCTGCATCCGGCGCTTTGATTCAGGCGACGACTCGGTCCGGATCCAATGAACTTCATGGCTCGCTATTTGAGTATCTGCGCAACGATGTTTTGAATGCAGCAGACGCCTTCACGCTGCAGAATCCTCCGATCCGCTGGAACCAGTTTGGCGGTTCGGTAGGCGGTCCTCTTCTAAAGGACAAACTATTCGGCTTTTTTGACTATCAGGGTACACGCCGTCGCACAGGCGGTTCGTTGATAACGACTGTTCCCACAGCCGCAGAGAGGGCTGGCGATCTGACGGAACTCTTAGGGGACTACATCTGCAGCGATGGCACTACATCAAGCTCCGGTTGCGGCAGCCCAGCATATGTAACCACAACCGAGGGCACTCAAGTTCCTGCGCGTGCAGGCATGGCCTTCGATCCCTCATCCGGCAACAGCGATGGTAGCGGGCGACGTGCGTTTTCGACGA
>Ga0207060_10063_pt1 | contig 39731 bp, 18 predicted proteins | sample Alteio_BWMinCont_30_FD_153270 | JGI IMG/M metagenome (GOLD analysis project Ga0207060, IMG submission 153270) | Enriched cells from forest soil in Barre Woods Harvard Forest LTER site, Petersham, Massachusetts, United States -... | ecosystem: Environmental > Terrestrial > Soil > Temperate forest >...
CGACCCGAGATCCTGCTTCTGAGAGTTGATCGTGTAAGCAGCGCCTGCCTTTTTTGCGATTTCGAGCTTGCCGTCATCCACATCGATCGCAATGGTCTTTCCTCCGCGAAATGCTGAAGCAGCAACCGCGCCCAGTCCCACTCCACCACAGCCGAAGATGGCAACCGTGTCTGTATCCGTAACGCGGGCGCGCGCGACCGCATGGCACCCAACTGTAAGTGGTTCGACCAGACAAAGCTGGCGAAGACCCAGCTGCGCAGTATGTATTTGGAAGGGAAGCCGCAGTACAAGTATCACCTGGATCATTACGGACCGCAGTCGCGGTTCGGCTACAAGGACCTCTGCGCACAGTGGACGCTGCTGAACTGGGAGGCCGACGAATTGATCGCGCGCTACAAGAAGGCTGGCGCAAAGATCTTCGTTGCGCTCGCTAATCATCATGACAGCTTTGATGCCTGGGATTCGAAGCATCAGCCGTGGAACGCTGCCGCCCTTGGCCCGCATCGCGATGTCATCGGTACATGGGCAGCTGCGGCTCGCAAACAAGGACTGCGATTCGGCGTTACAGTGCATCAGGCCCGCAACTGGTGGTGGTTTCAGCCCTCTCATGGCGGAGACAAATCAGGCCCGCTGGCCGGTGTTCCTTATGATGGGGATCTCACACAAGCCGAGGGCAAGGACCAGTGGTGGCAGGAGCTCGACCCACAGCGTCTCTATGGTGTGAAGCATCCGTTCGACGCGCTGCCCGACATCTCCTATGTCAAGAACTTCTATGACCGGACCCGCGACCTGATCGATCAGCATAATCCCGATCTCCTTTATTTTGACAACTCCTTGCTGCCGCTGGGCTGGGGTGGAATGAATATCGGGGCGTACTTCTATAACAACAACCTGAAGACCCACGGCGGCAAGATGGAAGCCGTGCTGAACATTAAGGAGGTTCCAGACCATCTGGCGAAAAGCGTGGTCGCTGATTACGAGCGCGGCCTCACGAGCGGAATCATGGAGTATCCCTGGCAATCGGAAACCTGCATCGGCGACTGGCACTACAATCGTGCCCTCTACGATAAGCCCGGTGAATACGGCGGATATCTGCCGCCGCGTGATGTTATTCACTGGATGATCGATACCGTCAGCAAGAACGGCACCTTCATCCTAAATGTTCCGGGTAAGCCAGACGGCACCATCGACAGTAAGGAAATCGCCGTGCTCGACGGCGTGACCGCGTGGATGCAGGTGAATGGCGAGGCAATCTATGAAACTCGTCCATGGAAGATCTATGGTGAAGGGCCCAATATGGTGAAGGCCGGATCTTTCCAGGGAAACAGCGTCAGCAAATTGGGGCCGAAGGATATCCGGTTCACGCGTAATAAAGCGAACAATGTCGTCTACGCACTGGTGTTGGGTTGGCCAACGGAGCCAATCCTCATGCAGTCTCTGGGGACTTCGTCTTCGACCCAGCCTGGCAATGTAGTGCGCGTGGAGCTTCTGGGAAGCGGCACAAAGGTGAACTGGAAGCAACAGCCCGATGGTCTTCGGGTAGAACTTCCGAAGCAGTATCAACCGCACGTAGACTATGCCGCCGCGCTCAAAGTGACCATGGCGTGAAGGCCGGCGCCTGTCATAAGTCAAACTTGAATCGCCCGACTCGCCGAGTTTCAGCTGATCACTTCGTTCTAGACACATATCTTAGGGAACGATTGCAATGGGGAAAATGAATCGAAGGGAGTTTGTCTCAACCGTAGGGTCTGCTGCGCTAGGCGTGGCTATGCCTGCGATGGGTTGGGCTCAGCAATCTGAGCCGCCACTAGAGCATCGATTGCCGGCGAACGATATCGATTATCTGCGTTCCAGAACCTACATAGAAGAAGTTCCTGTTCATCAGTACCATTGGGCCTCTCAAAGGGCGATTGAGACCTTCAATGATTTAAAGTTTGGGCTCAGGATTCACTGGGGCATCTACTCCGTCTTTGGACAACCGCATGAATCCTGGCCCTTCCTCTCCATGTCATTCGATGAGCGCCAGAAATACAACGACGCTTACAAGACCTGGAACCCACACGAATTTGATGCAGGTGCCTGGATGAACCTCTGCCAGGAAGCGGAACTCAAGATGTTCGCATTCACGACGAAGCACCACGAAGGCTTCTCGATGTTTAATACCAAAACCAGAGTTCGGAATCGGGCTAACTGGACAGCGCCAAGAGGACCAAGGATCGAGGACTGCAATCTCGCTTACAGCATCATGGAGACGCCGTTTCGCAGGGACGTGGTCGGAGAGCTCACTGCCGCAGCACACAAGCGGAACATCAAGATCGATCTCTATTTTTCCCACTCAGATTGGTACGACGGGGATTTCAGGCCCTATGGCTGGCATCCTCTGCAAGTTCCGTCTTCCCCGAGACTCTGGGGTTGGCGCGAATCTGACGGCACGATCGCAGAGTTTTGGGAAGGCATGAAGAAGCGTATGGCTGATCGCCTTGTGATCGTCCCTGATCCGACAACGGAGCAGGTGAATCGCATGGTCGAGCGTCACAGAAATCAGCTCACGGAACTGCTCACTCAATATGGAACCATCGACATGATGTGTCTGGACATCTTTTGGGGGCCGACGGTCTGGCCGCAAATGCGTGAGACGATTCTGAAGCTACGGAAGCTCCAGCCCGATGTGATGTTGCGAGCCAGGGGAATCGGAAATTATGGTGATTACTACACGCCCGAGGGGTTTGTTCCGGCCTCGAAGGAGAGCACCAGGATGCCATGGTTTGTCATTTATCCTCTCGGATCGTCCTTTTCCTATGAGAGCGATCCCACAAAATACAAAGGAACGAAGTGGATCATTGACAACTTGATCGACGCTACGGCGAAAGGCGGCAACTTCATGGTCGGCGTCGGGCCAAACGCTCTTGGAGCCTTTCATCCCGCCGCTGCGGCGCAGTTGAGAGATACCGGAAAATGGCTGCGCATCAACGGAGAAGGCATCTTTGCGACTCGGCCGCGGCCTGGGTCGCTGTGGAACGAAGGAAACAACCTTCGTTTCACCCGAAGCAAAGACAATCGCACGATATATTGCTTTGCCCTGAGCTGGCCGGGAAGGGCTCTGGAGATTACATCGCTCGAATCAAAGCAGATCACAGCGGTGGAAATGCTCGGATATTCAAAGAAGCTTGAGTATCGGCGAGATCCAACGCGCGGATTGGTCGTTACGATCCCAGGCGAACTCCAGGAGCCATCGAACCGTCCATCCGACCATGCATGGGGATTCAGGATCTTGGGTTCCGCTTGACAGGTGAGAATCGCCAGAACGCCACAAGTGTGAAATGCCTCGCCTAGCGAGCTGAGTCGGGCTGGCATTGTCGTAATAATTTCAAAGCCTGCTGATTGTCTGGCTGCAGTCGTAAGACCTGATGAAACTCCGACGCCGCATTTGTGAGGTCGTTTGCCTGGAAAAGCAGCGACCCCAGGGCGAGGTGAGCTTGTACTGAGTCCGGTGAGAGTCGCAGGACGGTTCTGAGTTCCAACTCGGCCCGGTCATATTGGCCGATCTGGGTTTCTGCGACGGCAAGATTGTAACGGATGTCGCTGCGAGTAGGCTCGAGGATCAGCCCACGCAGCATTTCGCCGATTGCCCCAATAAAGTCACCCTTTTCGCTTAGTTGAGTGGCAAAGGCGAAGTGACTATCTGCTGTGTCTGAAGGGGCACCAAAAGCAAATGGCCCCGCATCCGTGGTTGATTGGCGACGCGGAATGGATGAGTCACCCGCCTCGAGTCTTTTTAAGGCTGCAGCGGGCGCGGGATCGCCAGGATCTATTTGTATCGCCTTGTGAATCGTCTCGATCGCGCCTGTCCGATCATTTGCCTTCTCCTGCACTCTGGAAAGGTCCAGATAGAAGTTGGTTCTGAATGGAGCAAGCGAGATCGCTTTACGAAGTTGGTAGGTGGAAGCTTCCAGGTTGCGGGTATCAGCCAGCAGCAAACCCATATTAAAGTTTGCCACGGCATTTGTTGGGTCCAGCCAGATCGCCTTTTTGGCCAGCTGAACCCCCGCCTGGATATCGCCACGTTTTGCGCGGTCCAGACTCTCATTACTCAGATGCGCTGACATGACGGCATCCGACTCTCTCTGCAGCAGCATGCCCGCCTGTTTCAGTTCCAGCTTCGATTCTTGTGTTTTCCCCTGGGCCTTCAGCGCCTTCGCCAAACCATAATGTGCGCCTTCAAAATCAGGCCTGGCTGCCAATGCCGCGTTAAAATGTTCGGCCGCGGCTTCATTCTCCTGCCTTGCCAGCAGCAGCAGCCCGAGGGCATTGTCGGCCTCCGGATAGGGAACTCGTTCCTTCAGAGCCGCAGCATATTCAGCGTAAGCTTCGGAAGAATTGCCGGTAGCCTCAAACGCGCGTGCCAGATCGAAATGAACCTCCGCTGACGTTGGCTCCAGGCTTAGTGCGGCCCTCAACTCTGGAATTGCCTTGTTCGCGTCCCCGGACTCCAGGAGCGCGACTCCGGTCATCCGCTGAGCCTGAAAATATTTTGGCCGTGCCGCCAGTGCTGCCTGGAATTGCGCAAGAGCCTCTCTCCACGCCGGCATGTTTCCCGAATCGGCGAGTAGCGCCAGGCCAAGATTGTAGTGTGCTTCGGCAAAGTTCGGTTGTATCGCGAGTGCGTGTTTGAATGCTCTTGCGGCACCTGCGAAGTCTCCTGCCTGTCCTCGGAGTAAGCCGATGCGCAGGCTAAGCTGCGCATCCTGCGGATGAGATTGGGGTGCTGCTTCGTAGTCACCGAGCCCTTGCGAAAACTCTCTCTGGGTGTCAATCCTCGTTCCATCGGCCGCGAGGGCAGAACCATTGTCTGGAGGCGGCGACTGCTGGGAGCGGCTATCAGTTCCCGTGCATAAGAACCCAAATAGCGACACGTAAACGACGGTGCGCCGAAGTGAAGCAAACTTCATCTTCCGCCTGCGGCTTTTATTGGCCGCCTCTCCTGATCCACGCGGAAGGCTCTGCTCTCCCGATGGAAAAATGCAGAGTCGTGGGATGCAACGCCTGAAGGTGAATTATGCACTCGTCCGCTCCCACGGCGAGGGGCTCCGCTAAAACGCCGTCCGCCGTATCTATATGCTCGATTCCCCGTCTAACAAAAAGCTTCAGCGTCTGATCAATCCTCGAAGTGAGTGTCAGGTCTATTCTGCCAGTTTCCAGGTTCCAGGTTAATTGGTCGACGGTAGTCTGAGTCCGCGCCAGGATGCCCTGGATACTCCCTTTCGCAAGCGAATCCGGCACGGCGGGAAGCAGGCCGATCACCCCGGGGCGTGAGTAGACCAGCATTTCCATAATCAGCGTTGGAATTCCCCCCTGAGGATCAGGGGAGGGAAGCGCGTACGGATTGTGCATCGTCGTGAGGCTGGGGTTTACGTAGCCCTGCTCGAGCAACTGTTTCAAATCGAAGTTGACGAGATAGCGGTCCTTCAATCTTGCAGCCGCGAGTGAGCGATGGAGCAGACCGTGTGCGGACGCGTTCCCCTGGCCACGCTTTCTGGCGGCGAGCCATGCCGCTCTTGCAAGCTCCGGCGTGCCGTCCGGGGTGATCTCGTCGGCCGGCCACACACCATAGAGGTGAGAGACATGCCTGTGGTCCAGAGCCTCCTGTATACCTGGCCACTCCCATTCCTTCAGCGCGCCATCTGAATCCAGAAGATAAGGCGGCAACTTCGCGAGAATCGCTTTCCAGTGCGGGATGTTTTCGCTTTCCAATCCGAGGATCTCAGATGCCGCAATCAGGTGCGAGAGCACCTCGTGGCACACCATGATGTCCATGGCGGAGTTGATGACAACGGGCGAATCCTGCGTATTACGGGGCCAGTTCTCCGGCGAGTAAGAAGGAACAAAGATGTAGTGCCCGGTCTTGTCTTCTATTGTGAGGTAGCTCCCATAGAAAAGCGCCAGTTCTTTCAGTCCTGGCAGAATGTGTTCCCGCAGAAATTGGCGATCGCCAGTCGCAAGGTAATAGTCCCAAAGCGTGCTGTACATCCATCCGCCGCCGGAAATCCAGTACTGGTGTGGCCACGTGTAAGCAAAGTGCGTCAGGGGATCGCCGTCGACAGTGGGATGAATTCCGAAGAGAGCACCTTGGGCACCGAAAATATTCGCTGCATTCACCTTCGCGTCCGGCAATAATTCTTCCAGCCAGTGCGTATAAGATGCGATGGCCTCTGGCAGATTGCCCATGACGGCACTGGATATCTGCAGGTTTACATTGATGTTGATGTGTCCCCACATGGGAGGATAGTCGCCGCTGCGCAGGTAGAGCCAATATCTTCCCATGTCAAACAGGTCTTCGAGGAGGGCAGGATTGTATCCCTGCCTGGTTCTCTGGTCGGTGAGCATCTCCTCACCGCTCATTGAGTGGAGGACGGCACCCTCAAAGTCTACGGAAGCCCGATCGATTACGCTTGCCTGTCCCGGAGCATGTCTTTCCAATAAGGTCTCGTAATCCGGTGTGATTTCGTCTACGTCCTTTTCAAGACTGTCTACGTCCTTCTGCTCCATCGCGGGCCAAGTCTCAATTCGAGTGATCAGCGTGAGCGAGCGGACCCCGTGCAGGATCAGCTCATCTTTATTTGCACTGACGGTTCCCCCGACGGCGATCACTCGCGTGACGCTCGCGTAACCGGGATGGCCCTGAGCGGTGGAATAGTAGCCCTGCAGAACGAGATGATGTGGCTCGAAGCCGCGAAGAAATCGGATCTGGTCCGCGCCTGGATCGTGGAGCGTCCCGGATTGGGCCGCTCTCTCCGTGATGTGCCTAACTGTCCCATCCGTTCGCCGACCCGGCAGGACCATAGAAGTATCCAGTTGCAGCGTGCTGTTAATCACTCCGTGATCCGGTGCTGTCAGCAACTGAACCACCGCGTTGTCCGGTCGGGAGACAAAAGTCCGTCGCACCCACACGCCCTGATTGTCACGCCAGGTGACCTTTACTTCGCCGCTTTCGAAATCCGTTGTTCGCAGATAGTCGGAGACGGAGTGCGGATCTGACTCGATGATCCGCATGTCGAACGCCGGGTGGTCTCTCAGGTTATCCGTGGCGGGCTTGGTATCCGTCTTCTCTGCCGTTCTAAGAGAAAGCTCCAGCGCCTGCCTGTACTCGCCGGCGAGTATGAGCTTTCGAACTTCAGGCAGCACGGAAGCAATCTGCGGAGCCTGCAACGGATGATCTCGCCACGGCTGAAGAAGCTTCTGCTGGTGAAAAACAATTTGCTCGGAAAAAGGATCCCCGAAGACCTCCACCCACATTTTCCCGTTGCCTGAAAGGAGTCCATTGTCTGACGTCTTAGCAGGATCAGTGCTGCACATGCCGCGTTTGGGTACAGCGACCACGCGAATGCGCTCCTGCAACCGCATCGCCACGACTCGCTGGTCAGGCGGCACGAACTCCAGGATCGAAATGGGTTTTTCGGGCGAGGGCCCGGAGTAGATAGAACTGGGCTGGACTGTCTGGGAACTGGCAAGCGTGCACAGACAACACGATGCCACCGTGCAGACGATTGTGAACCTTCTAAGCGGGAACTTCGGCATCGCTGGGACAGACTCTCGTCGTTGCATGGTACGCGGATGGGCTTGAGGGCTACCCATCCGCGTACCCCGTCAGAATTGAAATCTTCCAGCGAATTGCCACTCCCTGGGAGAACTGCTTCCGTTGATTGCAGTTATCTTTCCGAAGTTTGCATCCTCAAAAGTACCGTCCGGGTTTGCGAAGTTTGGATGGTTTAAGAGGTTGAACGATTCCGCTCTAAGTTGGATCGTGTAACGCTCATGGATTGCGAAATCCCGGAATAGCGAGAAATCGACATCGTTGTACCCGGGACCGCGAAGCATGTTACGGCCTGCATTCCCATACGTGTACGGTGCAGGCACCGAAAATGCCGCGGTGTTGAAGTACTCGTTGAGCGATTTTGGTCCGAGCGTCGAACCGGATACGTTGGGACGGTTCGACGCGCCATTTGAATTAGCGTTGTCGAAGTTGATGGTCGGCGTGAACGGCTGGCCACTCCTTGAACTGACGATCCCATTGATCTGCCATCCGCCGAAGACCTTTGATTTCACTCCCGTGTTGGCAAACGGTTTGCCGGCTCCAAACGGCAATTGGTAAAGGGCTGATAAGGTAAATACCAGCGGAACGTCGACATCGTCGACGCTACGATTCGATCGCATGTCATAGGGGTCTTGAATATTGCAGCCCTCCCAATAGGACGCGCACCCCACGTTGATATTCTTCGACCAGGTAAAGGCACTTCTGATGGCAAAGCCCGATGAATACTGCTTTGTATACTGTGCCTGAAAGGCGTTGTAGCTCATGTGACCGATGCTCTCGATCATGTTGAATGCAAACCCCATCTGGGGGAAAGGCAGGGTCTGCGTGGGACCGAGCACGGTTGAGACGTTTGCCGGCGTCTGTATGGGAGCCCGGCTCGTGGATGAGCCGACATAGCTGAACTTCATTACTCCCGCATTTCCTACTTGTTGCTGCACCTGCAGGTTCCACTGCCATGAATACGCGTTCTTCCAAGCAGTATCAAGGAATCCGCCGCCGCTCGGGAACGGTGAGTCTGGTATGACCGGCAACGTATTCCCGAACGGATTTTGCGCCGTAGCTCCCGGTGTAATGCCGGCGATATTCAGGTTCGTCGGGTTTTGCGAAGACCCGGAAGGCCATGCACCGCGTGCATTTTGGGCGGCCTGGAGCGCACCTGACCAGCTATCGTAGGTAAGGCCAACGCCTGTGCCGACCACGGTGGTGGGCGTCACCTGGTAGGTGAAGCCGAGGCGCGGACCGAAATTAGTGTAGTCCGGAGTAGTGATTGGATTTCTGGGCGACACAATTACACCAGCCGGCAGAGGCCCGGCGGGCTTGTCCGCATCATTTTTGGGAATGTACCAAAGTCCCGTATGGATATCGAATCCAGACAGTAGATTATTGTCTTCGCCTATCGGCGTTGTGTAATCCCAGCGGATCCCGTAATTGATCGTGAGCTTCGGGGTGATTTTCCAAGTGTCCTGGGCGAAGATGTCGCTTATATCCGAGTAAAGGTTGACACCGGAATTACCCAATTGCCGCCCGGCCGAATCGGGGAGCCCAATCAGCATGCTCGCGACCGAATTGCCTCCCACACCGACGCAGGTACTTCCATTTTTACTGCCGCAAGGGTTCCAGGTCGCCTGTTGATTGAAGGAGATGTCGTTTTCGGCCCAGTTCGTGTACATCCAGGTGTGGTAGAAGGCAGCCCCGAATGTCAGAGCGTGCTTCCCGATCTGTTTATCCACTGAGCCGGAGATCTGATAAAGTCGCTGCGGTCCGATTGGTCCCCAGCCTCCATTCAGGTCAAAGAAGCCGCTCGGATGAATGCCTGGAATTTTGGGCACAAGGATGCCGCCTGGGTTGGGAGTAAATCCTGCACTGAAGCCACCCGCCTGGAAAACCGAAGTTGCATCGGGCTGCAGATATTGCTGAGGATGGTTAATAGAGTTATATCCGGCCGTGATCTGCATGACCAGAGTCGGAGAGAATGTGTGCACCCACGAACCGCCAGAGTTATTTCCGTTGAATCCGGTGACGAACGGGTTAACCGGAAGCTGTCCCGGTCCCACATTGGTATTTTCGCTCACAGACCATCGTGCCCACATAGAATCCTTTTGGCCGATGTTGTAGTCGACGCGTACGCTGTATTGATCCTGATTGTTCGTGCTGCTGGCGGTGTTCACAAAATTATTCGCGTTGGGGACATTGGATGTCGGAGTTGGAACATAAGCCTTCAAGACCGCAAGGATGCCCTGATTGAGACGATTCGGCTGGATGATATTCCCAGGGAATGGCTGTGATTGTCCCGTTGTCGGATCGTAGGTTGCCGGATCATAGATGATAGTGTTCGGCAAAAGAGCACTGAAATCGCCGCCCAACTCTGCCGTAGTCGGCAAAATCGAAAAGTTATTTGCCGCCTGTGTCTGACGGTAGCCGTCGTAATATCCAAAGAAGAAAAGCTTATTCTTGATGATCGGCCCGCCGAAAGAGCCCCCAAACTGATTCTGCTCATAGGCGCCCTTTTTGGGTGCGAAATACGAGGTAGCTGCGATGTCCTGGTTTCTAAAGAATTCGTACGCGCTCCCGTGGAATTGGTTGGTTCCACCTTTGGTTGCGAGGTTGACAGTTGCACCAACCGATCCGCCAAACTGAGCCTCATCTGTGTGCGTCTGTTCCTGGAATTCTCGAATCGCATCGACCGCGGGGCTGATCGAGAGAGAAGTGAAGAACGGATCCGTCGCATAGAGACCATCGACGAAGAAAAGATTGCTGCGCCCGCTTCCCCCATTGATCGAAGGCGTTACGTTCGACCCGGCGGATCCGAGTTGCGGCACAGCAGTCTGCGACACACTTACCGGAACCGTTCCCGGTGCAAGCGACAACAGCTGAATGAACTGACGCCCGTTCAACGGGAGGTCCTCAGTTTCGGTCGTCCCAATGACAGTTCCCAGCCCCGCTGTTTGCGTTTGTAAATCTGGCGTTGCGCTCGTCACGTTCACCGTCTGCTGCACTGAACCGACGACGAGGGAAAAATTGAGATTCGCCGACTGATTCACATGCAGCTGAATCTTTTCGGTGTCGGTTTTGAAGCCTTCCCTCGAGACAGTCACGTTATAGTCCCCGGGCTGGAGCAGCGGCACATTGAAAAAACCGTCTCCGCTTGTCACAACAGTCCGCGAAATCCCCGTGGCAATTTGCACCACGACCACCGACGCGCCGGGGACGGCAGCCCCGGACGTATCCTTGACGTTACCCGACAAGGTAGCCGTATTGATTTGGCACAACGCACTGATCTGGAAAGCCAACACCGTGGCGATGAGAGTCATTGAGAGGCTAATAAACTTTCGGAGTCGCCAACGCGCAGTTGTGCCCGACAGTTCAAACTTTGAAGCAGAGGTCCTGCAAGATTCCTTCGACATCACTTGTCCTCCTGAGAGTGCTTGCTTCGACGATTCTTTGGACGGTGTGGGTACAGGCGGAAAAATTACAGTACGGATGTTCAGCGATCTTTGTTCGGGCAGCGCTGTATTCAATCCTCCGGAAGGCACCGCACTGAGTCGGTTTTGGGCATCAACTTTGCCATTTCCAGTCAATTGCAACCGATGCAGTTAACGATAACTTAACCCATGGGAGAAAACTTTATCACCCCGTATTGACGATGATCAAGAAGAAAATGTGGGACTAGGTCGGATTGTGGAAGACGACTCCAAACTGCGAGCACCCGCCTGTTTTCCTGCCATCCGGCACTCCTTATCTGTCATATAGCCAGCCTCTCTCATGCGATTCGCAGCTAGGATCCGTGAGGCCATTAGATCGGACGGTTGCTCATTGCCGCGTCTGAGATTGCCCATTACATGACGCCGCAATTGACATGTGAGAGACCATATCCCCACCAGCATTCCATAGGCTGGGTGACGCTTCGCTCTCGTCAGAACCCTCTACCCCATGCAAAGCGAGGAAGCGGCTCATCTCCGCATTCGCAAGTTCTGTTTTCTGGCTTCGCTTATACGCTCGCGCCAGCCGATAATGCGCCTCGGCGTTGTCCGGTTCCAGCTTTACGGCTTGCTGCAACTCGCTCTCAGCCCTCAAAAAATCGTTCGAATCGGCATAGAGGACTCCGAGCTGATAATGGGCTCGGGCCATACTGGGATCGCTGGCCAAAGCAAGCTTAAGCTGCGACTCGATTTCGCTGTTCGACGCCGTCAAGGGACTCGTTCTGTGCTGGCGCCACAACGCAACTGCGTAATCGTAATGCGCCTCAGCGCTGGTCGGATGGGCCACGGCGAATTCAGCGAGCCGCTTCCGAATTTCTGTCGCGCTTTCTGGTGAAGCGTCAGCTAGACCTGCCAGAAAAAAGTACGACGGTATGTAGTCCGGATCGATCGCAATTGCTCTCAGCAGCGACTGGATTGCATCGAGTTTTCGCCGCGCCATATCCTGTGCGATTCCAAGGCCCAGCCAAAGCTTCGCTTCATTTGGGTAGGCAACGCTTGCTGAAGTAAACAATTCAGCCGCCTGCTCCGGAGCTCCCACACTGATTAAGCCGATGCCAGAACTGAACACATTATCAACATTGCCGGGAGCCGCTGCGACCGCACGTTGATATGCCTCTCGGGATTTCTGCTGTTCTCCCGAAAGTTGATATGCAAGCGCCAGGAGCCGGAAGAGTGCCGGATCTTGGCTGGAGTTTTTCGTCACGCCTTCAAGCAAATCGACCGCCTCGAGGTTCCTCTTCGCCCCAAGAAGAGCCAGCGCAAGTGCGCGTGAGTTATTGATATCTACCGGTTTAGAGTGTCTAGCCGACTCTAGATACTCCACGCTTCGGGTAAAGTCGCCGTGCTCCAGATAAAAAAGACCGAGCGTATAGTTGGCTTCGAAGGCCTTCGGGTCTGCCTTTGCCGCTTTTATTAACTCGGACTCACGACTGCAATCCTCTACACGCCAATCGGGAACAAAGCCAGAAAGGAGTTCATGATTGAGGTCATTGACTCCTTTGCTGACTGCGGAGGTCTCCTCACTACTGATGCCCGTCGAATAGCCGGTGGGCGCGGTGGCCCCTTGAACGCCGGAGGCGCTGAAAGCCGGCGGCTGTTTAGGATTTTTCGCCGATCCGCCAGTCTGTCCGGTCGTTTGGCTTGTCTGGGAAGGTGCGGCAACAGCGGCGAAGACCAACAACGCCATGAGCCAGTCCCTCAGGCGGACTCCTGAACTGGCGCATGAGGAAGTCATTTCTTGCCGTCCACTTCGCGCAATGCCTGGCGAATCTCCTCGTTGTCCGGTTGTCTGGCAAGGAACTCCGACAGCAGATCATGAGCTTTGTCGGCTTTACCGGCATTCACGTAAAGTACAGCCATGTTCAGATAAGGTCGGTCGTAGTCAGGTGCCAGGTGTCGGCAGTTGTCGAAGTACTCCATTGCCTTCTCTGATTCGCCCAGTTCCATGAGGACGACCCCCAGGCCGTTCAGCATCTCGACGTTGCGGGGTTCGAGTTGGGTAGCTTTCTCAAACTCCGATCTCGCCCGAGGGAGATCCTTCTCTTCAACGAACAACATGGCCAGGCCCTGGTGAAGGTCCGCCTGTGAGGGATCCAGGGCAATCGCTTTTTCAAGGAGAGATTGAGCGGCTTCCTCGCGGCCCTGGTAGCGATAGAGCTTTACCATATTCTGAATGGCCAGCAAGTGGGTTGGCTGCAGATCGAGTGCTTTCTGGAAATCGCTTTGCGCCCGGCTGTAATCCGCCTGTTGGCCATAAACGACACCCAGATTGTTCCAGGCATCTGCATTGTTGGGGTCCAGTTTGACAGCCTCTTCTAAGTTGGTTCGGGCATCCCCAAACATGCCTTTGTTTAGATAAATCAGGCCGATATTGTAATAAGCGGCACCATTCGAACCGCCATGGTCGACCGACTGCTCAAAGGCTGCGAGTGCTTCATCGAAATACTCATATTGCAGATAGGCGACGCCGTACGTGAAGTAGTTATGATGAAGCTGGCCCCTGAAATAGTGTTCCGGAAAGGGGAGCCCGCGGCGTAACCGATCTTCGGCTGTCGCAGGCAGAGTGCGCACATCGTCGAAGATTTGCGCTGGATCCGCATAACCCGTGTAGACCCGAACGACCTTGCCTTCGCCGTCGACCAGGAACGATGTCGGGAATTCTATTTCCCGGCGTCGATCAAAAAGATATCGATAGAAGATGTTGTAGATGTCGCCTGTCTTTTCTTCCGCAGTAAGTACCGGAAATGACAACTGCGGCAGGAAACCCGTCCCCTTACCTTCAGCCGGCTGCTTGTGCGGGATCCGCACTGACAACACCGTCAGACCGTCATGCCTCCATTCCGCATTCAGGCGATTCAGTTCCACCAGAAATTTCCTGCTCTGGTCGCAGCCTGCAGTCCAAAAGACCAGGAGTTGGTTACTTCCTTTTGCGTCGGACAAGCTGCGCTTCACGTTATTTTGATCCGGAAGAGAGAAGGCCGGTGGCGCGATCGGCTCGAGCAACCACGTCGCATTTGTGCCCCGAGGTCCTTCGACCGGCTGCTTCGTTTCCGGGTCGCTGACCTCACGGAACGCCCGAAAGGGTGTTGCATGGAAGGCCGCCAATCCTTCCTGAACCTCAATTCGATGCCCTGCCGGAACATTATCGAGGACGTGCTTCTCCCCGTTGGGCCATTCGATGATCGCTTGTATTGGACCTCCCACTTCTCCCAGGCCAAAGTGCAGCAACTTAGTATTCTGGGACAAGAAACCGGACCCGGCTCGCAGTGTCTTCTGCTGGCGCCCGGCCGCTGTGACCAGCTCGACGATCGCTCCGATTGCGTCGCGATTGCTCTTGGTCCCTCGGAGCGAAAAGGTGATCGCTCCGCCGATCGGGCTCAGTTCGTTGTGAAAGGCCCTTAGTTGCGGGGCGGTTCGGTTCTTCAGAATAATTTCCAGCCTGCCATCGCCGTCAATGTCGCTCAACACAAAGGAGCGGCCGTCTTCAATGCAATCCAGGCCTAGAAGGCCCGCGGCCTCCGTAAACGTCGCGTCTCGATTGTTCAGATAGAAATTGTTACGCTGATACCCGCTCCAGGTATAGTCGGAACGGATGAACTCGTTGATGGCGCTCCATGCGTCGGCATACTTCTTCGATTGACCACCTGAATCCAGTGAGCGCGCAGCGACCTGGCGCCAGTAAAAGCTCGAGAGGTCTTCTTTCTTTACTCCTGAGATGAAGCCGTTCGCGACATACAAATCAGGGTATCCATCATGATCGAAGTCCCACGCGTCGCTGCCCCAATTCCATCCACCGACCTGGGTTCCGGACTCTTCGGTCACGTCTTGAAATTTGCCGCTTGATCCTTGGTTGTGAAGCAGCGTGTTTCCCGCGGCATCCTGCCAGTACACCCGGCGTATATTCTCGGGTGCCGTGGGAATGAACTCCGGTTGCTTTGTCACCCTCCTGCCAGCGGCTTCCCACATGTTTACGACATACATGTCGTCACGGCCGTCGTTGTCGTAGTCGAGCCAGGTCATGCTCATGCCCTCGCCCGGATCTTCCACGCCAGCCTCAGCGCTGACGTCCGTAAACGTTCCGTTGCCGTTATTTTTGTAAAGCACTTTCCGGCCAAAATCATTCACGACATATAGGTCGGGCCACCCGTCGCGATTGTAGTCATCCCATCCGCAACAGAAACTGAACCGGTTATTGCTCACATCCAGCCCCGACGGGACGGTTACGTCCTCAAAAGTGTGATCACCGCGGTTCTTCAGGAGAAAGTTGGGCGGCCCATTCTGCGCGTCATAATATGGCTTCGGGTACTCGTATTCGCTCAAGCCTTGATAAAAGCTATACGTGCAGAAATAAACATCAAGCAGGCCGTCGCGATCGTAGTCTGCAAGCGATGCTCCAGTAAACGTGCCCTGGGCTGCTTTCGCGAAATGAAAGGCGTCCGGTTTCAACTCAAACGAACCATCGCCACGGTTGACAAAAAGCAAAGGGCCGCTGGTACGCACCACGATCAAATCCTGGCGCCCGTTGTTGGTCAAATCTGCAAATAACGCCGCCGATGTTCCGTCCAGCAAGCCAACTCCCGCTTTCTCCGTCACGTCGACATAGGTGCCATCACCACGATTGCGGTAGAGTCGGTTGGGAAGACCGGCCGGCTGGCAGACATAGAGATCGTCATAGCCGTCGCCATCAAAGTCCCCTGCGCAAATACCGTTATTGCCGTATATATCGATTCCGCTGGCTCCATCCAATACGGTTCGCCAATAATCGATGCCGTGGCACATCTGTGACCGGTAAGAATCAGTACTTCCGAAAGCCGCTATGGAGATATCGGTGAAACCGCGTCCCGTGAGGCGGCTGCGCAATTCCCCGCCTGCGGACCAGCCCGCGACACACCATCGTCCGTTGGTGTCCTTCAGCCAGGACAATTCCCATTCGCCCGTCCGCTCTTCCCGCCGGTTCGCATCCAATTCGCCGACTAGATCGTAATGAATCTGAGTCCTGAGACCGCCAGCCGCGTCGCGCAAAATCTCAATCAGATGGATCTGAAGTTCGGCTGTCTCAATCTTCTTGAACGGCGCCAGATACTGATTCAGTCCATCAACAAACACGCCGCGACTCACGCGTTCCGGACGCGGGAAGAATACTTTGTCTGACTGTACTGGCGGCTGGGATCGGACTTGAGTCACGTTAGCCCGATTCAGAAGCGAGCCGTCCAGATTTTCAGACAGAAGATCATGGACTACTCGCAAGTCCCGCGCAGAAGCGCAGAAGGCCTGTTGCCACGTCTTCAGCGGGATTTCCAGTTCAGCAGCGTACTTCTCCGCGATGAATTCATCGGAGCCTGGTCGGATCTGCTGCAGAAATCCCTCAATCGACGGCGCATATCTCGATCCCACATGAAGCAGACAGGGGGAAGACGGTCCTTGTGCCAGGGCTAACGATGGGAGCCCGCGAAGACGAGATGCCAGAAATGCTCCTGCCACGCCCGTGGTCTTCAGGAACCAGCGACGTGAGCGGTACACATTCCCCCCTGAATTCGAATACAGCTCAGAATAACGGCTCCGTCTACGATGAAGTTATCGCTAATAATATGCCAGTTTCCCTTTCACTTGCTGTTCGCGCCGGCGTCAAAATTCATGATGAGCCTGTTCTCGCGCGATAGCACGTGGTGCGTTCGAGGCGTTCATGATCGGACCTTGTGCTGGGCATTAGTGAACGAGAGCAGGTTGAGCTTGATGTCACAACAATTCCGTCACGTGGCACAGGCAAATCGGCGAAGCGCGATTGGTTCTTTTACCAGGTACGTCCTGTGGAGTTGTGTTTGGTTTCCAGGGACTCAACGCTTGTTATGACCGGGTTGGTAGAACCTCAGTACGTTGCCTGTTTACCAAAACGGTTACAGGAACAGGCTGAGGGGAAGTAAGTCTCCATTGGGTCACCCGCTCGCCCTTCCAGGACATATCCACGACGACATTCCCTCTGGCCTTGACTCCTTTGACGCTGCCTTCTGGCCATTTCGAGCAAGGAGCGGGAAGCAATTGAATCACGCCATTCTGTGATTGAACCAGCATTTCTATCATCGCGGCTGCGATGCCGTAATTACCGTCGATCTGCAGGGGGATGTGATGAGTTGTGAACAGGTTGTCGAGCATGTTGTAGGTAATTAGGCCTTCCAACATCTCGTGAGCCTTCTCTCCATCCTGCAGACGCGCCCAAAGCATGCATCTCCAGGTCCATGACCAGGAACGCCGACTGTCTCCCGTGGTCTTCCTCATTAACAAGGATTTGCGGGCCGCCTCGGCCAACTCGGGTGTCTTCTCCATGCTGATCGTATTTCCCGGAAATACTGCAAACAGATGTGACGTATGCCGATGGTCTGTTACCGGATCGCGATCAATCATCCACTCCATCAAATTGCCCTCCTTGCCGATTTGCGGAGGCAAGAGGTGCTCCTGCTTTTGTTTGAGTTCCTCGACCCACTCCTGATCCACGCCCAAGATTTGAGCAGCCTTGATCGTGTTGAGGAACAATTCGGAAACAATCTCCTGGTCCATGGCTACACCATCCTCGCCACGAGGACCATGTTCCGGAGACCAGCCGTTTGGGACCACCAGTGTCCCAGCTTTCACCCGCGCGAGTTCAGGATAGAGGGAAACTTCCACCGGCTTATAGTCGCTTTCGAAGCCCTTCCCGCCCGCCCCCAGCGTTTTCAGATGAGACGTCCAGTATTGAGACAACTCCTTCATCATGGGGTACGCCTGATTGCGGAGATACGCGACATCCTGGGTAAAAGCGTAATGTTCCCACATATGCAAGGCGTACCACGCTGACCCTGGCAAATTCATCTGCCAGCCGTTCCCTCCAAAGGGATTGTGCGATGTGTAAACGAGCCAGCCATCAGATTGTGAACCGTGGGGGTGACCGGTCGCCTCGAGATATTCCTGCGTTGCCAAACGATTTGGCTCACGAGTGGCCCATAGGTAATCGATCATTGCCAAATGGCATTCGGAGAGGTTGCCCGGCTCCGGCAACCAGTACACCATCTGAAAGTTGATGTTGCTGTGATAGTCGTTCCCCCAGGGCGCGTCAATCGCTCCATTCCATATCCCTTGGAGCCCCGCGGGCAAATCGCCGGGCCGAGACGTGGAAATCATCAGATAGCGGCCAAAATTAAAGAGCGTCTCCTCCAATCCCGGATCGTTGAGATTTGTGCGGTATGCTTCCAGCCTGCGGGGCGTGGGCATCGCGTTCCGTGTGTCGCTCGATTGCCCAAGATCGAGCCGCGCCCTATTAAAGAGCGGCTGATAGTTGTTCAAATGTGTTTTGAGCAGATCATCGTACTGCTTGCCTTTGATCTTCTTCAGCCTCTCGGAGATCCTGATCTCAGGTAGTTCGCCGCGCCATCCTTTTTTGTAATCCAGCAGGTAATTTGTTTCGATTGCGATCACGATCGTAAATGAATCGACCGCATGCAAAGCGATGTGGTCGGCTCCACTGATTTGTTCTCCCCCATGACTGGCGACCATCGCTTGTGCCTGGCAGCGGACTCCGTTCCCCAGCTCGCTGGCGAGAATGAGCCCCTGATGTCCCAGAGATACCGAATCGGCGTCACGCTGAGTCGCGAAGGAGATTGTCGCGTTGAAATTCTGCCGGTCATCCGCACGATAATGCAGAACCATGACCTGATCCGGGTGACTGGCAAACGCAATACTCTGGATGGTGACGCCTTTCCGGGCCGCTGAAGACCGGACAACGCCCTCGTCCAAACAGATTTCGCGGACAAAGGAGTCCTTCTGCACCGGGGCGTTGAAATCGATGATCAAGTCGCCGACGGGTTGATACCCCCCGAAGCCGTTTTCGCCAACTTCGGGTCCATGCTCTCCGTCATAGCCCTTATCGCCTTTGGTGTTGATGGTGCCGCCATTTCGTCCGCCCGACCAGTAGGAGACTTCATTCAAGGCGTAGCGGTCACGCCCGCTTCCATGGAAGACGGAAGCAGCGATACGGCCGTTCCCGATCGGATATTGCTCCGCTTCCCAGATGCGGACAGGGTTCGGATATTTTTCCTTAGTCGCCGCGCTCGCCTCTTCGTCCAGATAGTCTGTTCCCTCGCCTGTCTGCCAGCGTTTGATGACTGGAGAAGGATGGAGTACGCGGGGCATATGGGGAACTGGGTCGCCCTCCCACACACCGTCGTGTAAATCGGAGGTGACGCTTGTCTGCGCTCTTTGATTTTCAAATAGCCGGGTGAACGCTGGTTGATCAGACCAGACGCGCATGGTATCCGGTTGGGTGTCTGTCGTTGGAGAAAACATCGAGAGGAACGCCGGCTGTGCAAAGCTGCGTCCTACATCGCTCCCGCCAACCAGAGCCATTCCGGCAGCCGCCATTCCTGATGCTTTCAGGAAAGCTCGTCGTCCAGTTTGGCCACCGTTATTGAGTCGTCTCATTTTGGAGAAAACTCATCTTATGTTTCAGGGCAAACCGCTGTCAATATCCGGAACCAGGTGTAATGCATGCCTTACCCCTCGACGCCTTCCACTCTGTCTACGCCAGAGTATTGCCGCCATTTACTGAGAACCGTTGGCCTGTGATGAATCCTGCGGAATCACCGGCAAGGAAAGCAACCATCCTGGCAACGTCCGATGCGTTGCCCATCCTCTTCATCGGCACTTGTTGTTTATAGCTTTCGAATTCAGCAGTCGGTACATCAGCGTGCCTCTCAGTGGGGATCCATCCCGGTGCAACCAGATTCACTGTTATCCCATCGGGAGCAAGTTCCCGCGCCCAGGAACGAGTCAGCCCTAACTGCGCGCCCTTTGCCGCAACATAGTTGGCGAAGCGTGGATTCCCTAGCTCGAAAACCTCACTTCCAATCTGAATGATCCTCCCGAAGCCCTGCCTTTTCATGGCGGGTAACACTTGCTTAAGAAGCAGCAAAGGCGACTTCACGAAGAACTCCAGTTGTTCCAGGTAGCACTCCCACGTCTGTTCCTCAATTGGGTAGAAGGGTTGCGGGCCGGTTGCGTTGACTACGAGAATATCGATCAAACCTAAGGCGTCGGAGACTTCATCCACCAGTCGTGCCACCTCCGACTCGTCACGCACGTCTGCTTGGAAGATGCCTGCATGGCCGCCTCGTCTCTTAATCTGATTGCGGAGATGTTCTGCTGCCTGACGGCTGCTCCAGTAGTTGATCGCAACGTTAGCACCGTTTTCAGCTAGTTCCAATGCGATGGCACTCCCCAAACCGCGGGCGGCGCCTGTTACCAGAGCGGTACGTTTCATGACTTCCGTCATCTCGCTTTCATTGCCAATCCGATGCTTCGTGATCCCAGCGACTTTGGTGCTGTTGCAGGTGTGCCGGAAACTGGTTCGAGTAGCGAGGATTTATGAGCAGCCCGCTCCAACAGGTAATTCGTTCCGGAACGCCCCGCAAAGGTCAAGACGTCATCTGAACGGGCAGCTAACACGGTCGAAGAGTTTCTTGCGTCGATGACCTCAACCTCCTGACCTGGCCAAGGGTTGCGAACGTGCAGTGGTCCCGATGACGCGATTTCGAATCCGACGCAAACGAGTTCACCATGTCGCAATCTCACGTCTACCTTATTTCCGTGCTGAAGATAGACCGTTCCATCTGCTTCCCAATCTTGCGGCCATGCAGGTGCTATTCGAATCAGATTGTTGTAATCGTCTGCGAGAGCCATCTGGAGCGCATCTGTCAGGACGCCGACTTGTTCAACATAGGGCTCATCGCCCGCAGAGCCGCCCGGCTCGGAAGGAGAAAAGGCTGCAAGACCGGAAGGATATGTCTGATAGTGTTCGGTGATTGCCACAAGGCTTGCCGTTAATTCGTTTGGAAGGCCAAGGCGCGCAGCGTGTATAGGATCGTAACTCCAGTCAGCTTCGTTCTTGTAGGGACGGTTCTGGAATGTACGCACGGCTACGTTGTGCAGGGACTTATCGTCTCCGATGGTCCCATAGGGCCACACCGGCTCTAATCCGAGGTTTTCAACGTTGTGGATTTTAGCGTCAGGATCATAGCTGGAAGCGATGATTGCATCTGCAGCATCCACCCTATCCTTCAGCATAACCGTTGGAGATGACACCGTCGTGAATGGCAAAGGCAAGAGTTTAGTCAGCGCCGCCTGCAATTCGGCAACGAGCTCGGAATCTGTCTTCAATAGCGTCGCGGCTTGAATGACACGAGGGAACAGCGTCCGCATTGCGGAAATGTCGGTGGTTGGATCGTGAACGTCCCATTGCATCTCGTGCGCATTTGACGGGAATGTATGAAGCTTGCCATCAGCTCCGGTAGCTGCGTAGACCAAAAGAAAACGCGCCGCTTCCCGCATGAGTGGATAGTTCTTCTTTAGAAACTCCAGATCGTCGGTGTACTCATACTGTTCCCAAACCCAAAGTGACACCTCGGCCCCAGTAGAGATCGTGCGCGCGTTGTAATACGGCGGGGAGTCCTCGCCACAGTTGATCGGGGCATTGGGAAGCCATGTTTCGTTTTCATAGCCGCGGCCATTGAAGCGCATTGTTTCAGGAACGCAGGCTCCCTGCCGACCTCCCATATGCTGCCGGGTCCAACTCAGAATGTTGTCAAGATTTTCCTGATACAGACGGAAGTATGAAGCGTTCAGATTGGTGGCTCCGGCCCCGAGATTGGCGCTCACCTGCATCCGCAGATTCCATTGCCAGTATGCCGAGGGACTCCACCTGTGTTGGTCGCGAGCGGAAGAGAATAGATCTCCAACACCGGCCTGGGAGCCGGGAAAGCGATCACGGCTCTCAGCGGCAGCGGTGAACAGATAGATATTCCGGAGATTTTCAAAGTATTCGGCGCTGTGATCTGGTGAGGATAGTTTCATCAAGCCCGCGTGTTCCCAGAAGGCACTCCACCAGGCGCGGTGTTCATCGATGCGAATCGATTTTGCACGCGCCAATAGCTTTGAGGCGGCAGCATCCGCATCGCCTCCGGGCCATGACGGCGCGCCAACCAGGACTCGGAAAGATCCATCCGGATGCGGCATGAATGTGAGGGTGACTGAAAGCGGGTCATTTGATGTTGCGCGTACATGACTTGCATCCGCTGTCACTGCGGCCAACGATCCAAATCGCTCATTGCTCGCGCCGGCTTCGCGATCGTCGAGCCACGTTTCGGCAAGAGCGCCGATGGTCCCGCGCGAAATCACCTGCGGCTTGCGGGGTGACCATAGCCGCAGCACTACCGTTTGCTCCTCTTTCGGGTCGGCCCCTTTTACATCCACCACTAGTACGTCGAGAGCCTCATCGACGTAAGTAACGACCGTCAACCCCCCTCCACTCTGTTCAAGCTCTGCGGTGTAAAGATTCAGCCGGCCCTGGTAGTCCGGTGCTTTCGCGAGCTTTGATAGAGTCGGAAGAACGATTTGGCCGGGCGACAAGCGTTCCGGAAGAGTATCACCCCGGTTTAGCTGTGCCGTGAACCCATCCTGCGCCCACACGGCAACTCCCAGCCTGCCATTGCCTAGTGGCATCGCTTCAGTAGGCGATTCATTGGGTTTCTGCAGAATAATGTCAGAACGTTCGACCACCCCTTTTCGGTCGATCGGATAAAGCTCACCTGCACATGCGTTCGCGGCCCCAATCAACTGTAGGGCGGCTATCTGAGCAAAAAAAATGAGGGCGACAAGATTACGACCTTTAGCCTGGTACCAGTTGCGAAGGCAGCAAAGGTCGAACTGCTTCGACAAAGTAGGGGCTGAAGTAATCCGAGGTAAAACTGTCATGCAAACGCTCCAGGAGTTGTTTCACGGCGATCCAAGATCATTTGTTGATGCCCGTTGGCCTGAGTGCTTACAGTCGAGGCAACGATTGCCCTTTGAGTTAAACGAGATCTGCATAAGCATTTGTGGCATCTGAGCAATGCGGCCGCCAAAAAATGAGTCCAGTGAAAATTCGTAAGATGAGACGTTTCAATCGAAGTTAGGCTACGTGATTGAAGACACGTGCGTCAATCGCAAGGCGCAGTAGCAGTCCCAAGGCTTTCGTTGTATCGTCGGTAGCAAATGGCGACGCAGAAGGACCTATCGAAATACGCCGGCGTGTCGGCTGGCACCGTCTCCAACGTGATTAGTGGCAGCACGCCCGTCAGTGAGGTTTCGCGGAAGAAGGTGCTCGACGCAATTCGCACTCTAAATTACCAACCGAACCTCATTGCACGCAGCCTGAAGACAAATCGAACCTATACCCTCGGCATCGTCGTTCCGGATATCACAATCGCGTTCTACACCAAGGTTATTCGAGGCGCCGAATTGGCTGCCAGGGACCGGGGGCATTTTTTGGTCGTGCTTGATTCTCAAGGCAGCCATGAGCTCGAAGTCGAGGTGTTGGCGTTGCTCCGTCAGAGAGTCGATGGGATTTTGTTCGTGACCGCAGGAGACTATAGATGGTCCGCCGAAGATGCCAGGCAAGTTACTTCTGGGCCGCCGGTTGTATGTGTTGACCGCCGGCCGGAGGGACTGCATGTGGATTCGGTGTGCGTGGATGATAGTGGCGCAGCCGAGATGGGGGTAACTCACCTCGTCGAGAGAGGACACAGGGGGATTGCAATTATCACTGGTCCGCTGACCCTTAGAAACGAACAGGAACGGCTTCACGGATACGAGAAGGCACTCCGGAAAGCGAATCTTCGGATTCGCAGAAACTTAATTTGGTCAGCCGGCTTTGAACAGAAGCAGATCGACGCCGCTTGCCAGAAAGGAATGCTTCGATCGGCGGCAAGACCCTCCGCCCTGTTCGCCACTAACGGTGTTACGGGTCTCGGCGCTCTCCGCAGCTTGTATGCCATGGGGTTTTCTACGCCCGCGGATCTCGCCTTTGCCACGATCGATGACGTCATGACCGATCATCTATTCAAGCCTGCTATCACCTCGGTCATTCAACCGGCGCATGAAATAGGCTATCGTGGCATCGAAGCCTTATTTGATCGCATTGCCAACCCAAAGAAAAACTCCAGTCACTCCATCACTCGGTTGCCCGCCAAGCTTGTGGTCCAGGAATCGTCACAAACATCCTGCTCAGCACACCCAATAAGAGCTAGAAAGAGAGGGAAGTGATCGCCAGCTTCGGGCCGATCGGCCGGGTTGAGTCCCTACAATGATCAATCCCGCTCTAATCCTCGCGATCTCGGCACCGATCGAGTATGACGTAAGTATGACTTTGATATGACGCACGTACATGCAAGCGCTTGAAATTAAAACAACGAGTTGCAACAAGTTCAGCGGTCATTCTGTGCGGGCTGCCCATTTTCTAAGTTATTGTTCGAGAGATGTTAATCGGCAAAATTTCCCCACTGCAGTTTATGTGACTCTGGATCAGCATATCGGGGTTCGGATCCCTGGGGGCAGCCAGTCAAGCACGTTCCGGTACTCTCCTGGACTTCGTCGTTCAGTAACGTTCGCGTCAAATCCAAAAATTTGTCGACATTTCTCGTTCGCAGGGCGTTCGCAGAAGTGCCCGTAGAGCAGGATTGAAGAGGAGAGTAGGCGTGATTTGTCGGAAGTCCATCTGTCTCATGTTTGCCCTGTCTTTTGTGGTCCCATTTTCAGTCAACCTTGCCCGAGCGCAATCGAAGACGCCCGCAATCATCCCCGCGCCGCTTTCGTTCAGGGTAACAACCGGCACTTTGAAAGTGTCCGATGGAGCAGTCCTCTCTTTTCCATCTGACGACGCGGACGCTGAATTTGCGGCACAATTCCTGGCGGGTGTAGTGCAGCGTACCCGGGGAATCAAGCTCACGCCGCGCCCCGAGAGCGGCCAAGCTCCGAACACCGCACTGATCGTCTTCCGTCGTAAATCTTCGGAGGACGCGATGAGGAAAGACAGCTATGATCTCCAGATTTCGCCCGAGGGCGTCCGAATCGCAGCGGCGGATCGCGGGGGATTACTTTACGGTGCGATAACCCTCTGGGGCTTGTTGACGGCGGATGCTGCTCGCGACGGTGACGCAGTCTTGAATTGCGTCAGCATTTCCGATGCTCCGGAACTTCCGTGGCGGGGTATTATGCTCGACTCCGCGCGTCACATGCAGTCCGTTGAATTCATCCAGGAGTTGATCGACTGGATGGCCCTGCACAAGCTGAATATTCTCCATTGGCACCTGACAGACGACCAGGGATGGAGACTCGAGATCAAGCAATACCCGAAACTGACGAAGATCGGCGGCTGGCGTGAACTACCATCCGTAGCTGGCAAAACCGACCCGGCAACAGGAAACTCCTACCGATATGGAGGCTATTACTCTCAGGAGCAAGTTCGTCGGCTCGTAGCCTATGCAGCGCAAAGAAATATCACGATCGTGCCAGAGATCGAGATGCCCGGACATGCCTCCGCGGCGTTGGCTGCATATCCCCAATTCGGATCGTCGGACGCGCATCTTTCTGCGCCAGTAAGTGAATACGGTATCTTCCCGAATCTCTACAACGTGAACGAAGAGACGTTTACCTTCCTTGAAAATATTCTGGCGGAGGTAATGCGACTCTTTCCAAGTACGTATATCCATGTCGGCGGAGACGAAGCGGTTAAAGATCAATGGAAGGCGTCACCCCAGATTCAGGCGCAGATGCGGGCGCTCGGCATCAAGGATGAGGATCAATTACAAAGTTACTTCATCAAACGCATCGATGCATTCCTTACATCGCACGGCCGCCGTACATTGGGATGGGATGAGATTCTAGAGGGCGGCCTCGCGTCCAATGCGACAGTCATGTCTTGGCGCGGCATGCAAGGCGGTATTTCCGCTGCGAAGCAGGGGCACGACGCGATTTTGACGCCGACTCGTCCTCTCTACTTCAACTATCGGCAGAGCGACGCTGCCGACGAAGCTCCGGGGCGATTTGCGCTCAACACGCTCTCCGATGTCTATGGCTTCGACACCGCACCCGCAATGCTGACTGCGGAGGAGAGGAAGCATATCCTTGGCATCCAGGCAAACTTGTGGACTGAATATGTAATCACCGAGGATAGGGTGCAGTGGATGCCATTTCCGCGGATGGCGGCACTTGCGGAGGTGGCGTGGCTCCCGCCAGCGAAGAGAAACTGGAACGACTTTCTCGACCGACTTGTGGCAGAGAAAAAGCGTTACGAAGCTCTTGGTATTCACGATGCCCCGAGCGCATTCCGAGTGAGGAGCATTCAGCATTTGAATCCCGGACAGAATCGGGCGTCGGTAGAACTGCATAATCAAACGGGCTTTGGTGAAATTCGATATACGGTCGATGGGTCCGTTGTGACGGCATCGTCTCCGCTATACGAGAAGTCGTTCGACCTATCTCTCCCGTCACGCCTGCGAGCAGCAGCCTTTCACGATGGTGAGATTCCCGGGAGCGTAATCGATCGGGAACTGAATGCGGTGACTGTGCGCCGGCGATTCAGCCAGGATTTGAAATTGTGTGTGAATGATCCATCTATCCAGATGGAACCAGATCCACCGGTTCCCGGCAGACCGGTGATGCTGGCAAACTACCAGAATCCGTGCTGGATCTATACTGAGGCGGAATTGATAGGAATCAAACGAATCTCGGCACAGGTTGATCCATTGCCGTACGTATTCCACGACCCGCGCAGCAAGCCGCCGCAGAATCCATCACTAAGCGGCGAACTGCAAGTGCGCATGGATACCTGCGGCGGACCCGTTGTGGCGACGCTGCCCTTGAAACCCGCGGTCGGCCATCGTAACGTCACCTGGCTGCATGCATCACTACCGCCCCCTGCAAGGAGTGCATGATCTCTGCTTAAAGTTTGCAACCCCACAAGTCGACCCACTGTGGGTAATTAATGTCATCCAGCTGGATCCAGCGGAGAAGCAATGACCCCGAAGCTCGGCTGGCGACTGAATTAGCGTTGCTCGGGCATGCGCCTACGAACTGTCCTGAGTATCGACCGAATGATCGCTGGGTTCAGGCATTCTCATCAGGAGAGAAGCGGAATCTTTATCCAGAAAGATGGTTAGGTTTGCGTGCCTTTGCAGAATCGAAGCTGGGACGGAGGAACGATAGGGCCTTCGATACTATGTTTGACCGCCGTGCTCTTTCGCTTATCGGGAACGATCGCAATGATTTCGCTGGATTTGAGAATTTGCTTAACAGACATCGAAATCGCCTGTTGGGGAACCTCATCCAAGGTTGCGAACCAGCCCTCGTTGACCTGTTGAAGAAGCCGCGAGGCTTGCTGCTTCCTGAGCCATTTGGAGTGGATTGGAGAACACCTTGATGCGCATCTTGATCTTCCAGTCGCCTCCCGCAGGCAGATAACATTACGGCAGGTGCTTTTCGCCCGATCGCGAGCATCGGCTGAGCGTTCGCCTGAAAAGTGGCCATGTTAGAGCGCCTGCCTACTTATTTGTGGCCTCCCGGCTCACTTCAAACGACACTTTGTTGCCGTGCTTGCGGGCAATCCACGTTGTGTCCGACGCCAACGAGGGCAACGCCTCTCCATTGCGCCAGATCAACGTTGGACGCCCTGGCTCAAATAAAGCATCGTAACTATCCCCCATCCATTTCTGGTTGCGGACGAACACCTTGCCAAGCGCCGCATTTGCCACGACGGTCAGGTCTTCTCCTCCCCAGGTGCGCATGCCTGCGACGTCGGGAAACTGAAGCGTGTCGAGAGTATCGTGCCCCATGATACGAACTGTGCCGAAGGCGTGCTCTCCCGGAGGATAGGCTTTCGAATCGACGTTTTCTGGCAAGAGTGGCCCAAGATTCGAATTGATTGCCCGAGAGAGCCACTCGAATCCTTCGAGCCCCTGGCCGCTTCGCGTGAGCCCCATCCCTACATAACCAAAAATTCTGGGCCATGCCGGCCCGCGCCAGTAACCGCCCCACTTCGGGGTGTCGAAGGCTAAGGTAGGTAACAGCGCGCCGTTAAACTTGGCTGGATCGTTGAGCCGCTCCATCATCGCTGCAATGCGATCGTGGTCCGTTTCGAAATAGAGGAAATAGTAGGTATCGAGGTTTTCCCCCTGGGTCCAAAGCTTCCCAGTCTTTACGTCCAGATCCCAATAGCGTTGCGTGACCGGGTCCCAAAGCTTCTCGCGCACAGCCTGAAGCGCCAGGTCGAACTCATGTTTCCACGGTAGCGGGTCGTCTCCCTGAATGCATGCAAGATAAGTCATTTCCTGCAGGCTCCAAAGATTGAATACCTGCTCATTCATTGAGCTGGTGGCGTCTCCCTTGAGATCGGCAAACGGCGAGTCCTTGTCGTCCCAACCGGTTTCGTATGTGTGAAGCCAGTCGATAAGATGATCGTGGTTTGCGTCCCGTATCTTGAGAAGGCTCCGCTGATACGCCAGCAGCGCTTGCCACACGGTACGATCTCCCGCAACTCCACCGGGTTTTTCGCGAAGGATGCTCGTATCGCCAGTGAGCCGAACATATTCACCTACGAGCGTCGCCTGTACAGGCACACCCTGCGTATCGCGTTCGGGGCCCGTCGCCTGAAATGTGTTCTTCCCTGACGGAAAAATCGTCCAGGGACACGTGCCATCCCCCTTGGCGTTCACCGCGTAACGGAACCAGTTGAGGATGGAAGCACGCGCCAGATCTCGTCGGTTGGTGCCAGCCATGGAGACAGCTTCAGCAATCCCGTCGTTACTCCACATGCCCATGAAGTCATTCCAGTCTGCAATCATCATGGGGCACGCTGGCAGGTAACTCACCTGGCAGGTAGTATTCAAAAGCCCGCGCCAGAACCAGAGTTCACTGCGAACCAGCTCCTCGGGCGCGATGCTTTCCTCTTTGTTCAGTGTGGGAACGGTGAATTTTACCGGTTCAGCCGGAGCTACGAGAGGTACGGCCGCCAGGTATTCATTCCACAAGCGGTGAGTTTCCTCATCACGAAGATCTGGAGACGCGCGCAGGTCAGCGAGGCTCATTTCAGCCTCGTGCTCGTTTCCACCCAAAGTAATCGTCAGCGCGGCGGAACTGCCGGTACTGAATTTCCATTGGAAGTGCTCGTTCTCAAGGGCAGCTTGCGAATCTGCTGCAAGTATCAGCCGGTAGGGCCATTTCGAGTCGCCATAAGTCAGACAGTTCGATTGCGAACCGGGAACAATTTGAAAGCCGAGTCCTCGAGGTTGAACCATCATCCGAACTCGTTTGGGCGCGTGCACAACGACGATTCGCAAAACGGCCGCCGGCTTCCCATAAACGGGATAGACCGTCAGCGAGACTTCTAAACCATTATCGAATGTCGCTCGATAGACGGTGCGGTCCGCAAAATAGGTCAGACTATGTTTTGCTGAATTGTCGCTGAGACTGAAATTCTGACCGGATTCATCCACAAACATCGGTGCCGCGATATCCAGAGCTTCGAGGTGTTCTCCTTGGTTGACCGGAGCCGTTGGACCGTCCACAGGAACGAGGACTCTTTGCCCACCGAATCCTGACTCCTGCAGGGCCATGAATCCATTGGATTGGTAGATCAGATTCCTGGGAGGAGCCGTTGCATCGAATCGAGTGAACGCGGCGTAGTCGAAGCCGTTGCCCATATAGGATGGGAACTGAGTTGAAGGCCCCTTCGTTTGTGCGACCAGATTTGCAGCCAATAAACAAAGAAGACTGATAAATTTGCGAACCTTCACAGCGCCTCTTTTTGCCGTGCACACAGCCTGGCGACAGATTTTTCTCGTTGTTATACGGGGTTTCGAGCCTACGTCCGGCAATAAACCCCGATCACTTGTTCATTTCCTAATCGGCGGCCTTTGATGCTTTGTCCTACTAGACTATCTCCACACCGAGTTGTACAACTCCATGCTTCCTCACCGCAGACTGAAATCGCACACAAAACAGAAACATATGTGCACCAATGAGCGGCTGACCACCGACGTATCGAAATTAAAGTTGAGCGAGGCTGTTCCGCTCGCGCCGTGGACGCACTGGCCTTCAGGAGAGATGGACGAGGAGGCGGCGCGCAGCGACGACAATCGCTTGTGGCCGATTAATGAAAGCGCAACTGCGCCAATTGCGCAAAATGGCTGTCCGGATCTGATTTGCACCATGCTGTTCCGCTGTGGCAATCTGCAATTCAAAGAATCGCAGTTTCCATTTGGTTGTTCACCAGACCAGGCTAACGGCACGTTCCGCAAGCGCAATTCCGCATTTCCCGGAAAAACGCAGTCCCACAACTTTATTTGCTTTCGATTGAGAGGGTCTCCCATGGCATTCCTGCCGGGTCAGGTACGCAGCCTGCGCCTGATTTTCCTGTTGACGACTGTTACGGCAAGTGCAATCACCTTGGCACAGAACGCGCCTACGATCTACGATCCCCGTCTAACCTTCGCGCCCTTGACGCTTCCTGACCCTGTTAACGCCTATCGCTCCAGCAACGGAGCGCCTGGCCCGAGTTATTGGCAAAACGAAGCCAGCTACGAACTGCACGCGGAACTCGACCCTGCCGCTAAACAGTTGCGGGCAACCGAAATTATTACCTACACGAACAACAGCCCCGACACATTGCCGAGCCTTTGGATTCAGCTTGAGCAAAATATCTATCGCAAAGATTCGCGCGGGCAGGTGCTCTTTGGCAGCTTCATGCGCAGACGGCGAGACAATCCCACCACCAACGCCACACCAGAGAACACGTCTACCGACGGCTTTGTTTTCGATTTCGTCGAGATCGAATCCGGAAAGCAGACGGTGAAGGCCGATTACCTTGTGAGCGACACCCGCATGCAGATCCGCCTCGGGCAGCCGCTCAGACCTCGCGGCGGCCAGGTCAAAATCCACATCAAGTATCACTACCAGATTCCTGGAGTATGGGGAGGTCGCACCTCGTGGGGTATGTCAATGCAGGGCGAGATTTACGACATGGCGCAATGGTATCCGCGCATGGCTGTTTATGACGACCTCCGCGGATGGGACACGCTGCCCTATATCGGAAGCGAGTTTTATCTTGAGTACGGAAACTTCGACTACTTCCTCACCGTGCCGTCGAACATGCTCGTTGCGGGCTCCGGGGAACTCATTAACCCGAAGGACGTTCTCACCAGGACAGAGATCGAACGTCTGGACCAGGCCCGCAACAGCGACAAGACGGTCTATATCCGCAACCCGGATGAAGTGACGAATCCGGCAAGCCGTCCAAAGCAGGACGGCACGCTGACCTGGCACTTCCACATGGACCGCAGCCGGGATGTCTCCTGGAGCGCCTCGCCGGTCTTTGTCTGGGATGCGGCCCGCATCAATCTTCCAGACGGAAAGACATCGCTCGCCATGAGCTTTTATCCGCCGGAGAGTGTTGGCCCCGATGCCTGGGACAAGTCCACCGAATACGTGAAGGATACGGTGGAGCACTTCTCCAAGCAGTGGTATCCCTATCCCTGGCCTGCAGCAATCAACGTTGCCGGATTTTCGACGGGAATGGAATATCCAGGCATTGTCTTTGATGGCATTCCGGATCATGGACCGTTTCTGTTCTGGGTCACCGCGCATGAGATTGGACACGACTGGTTCCCGATGATTGTCGGATCAAACGAGCGCCGCCACGCCTTTATGGACGAAGGCTTCAACACCTTCATCGACATCGATGAGTCTGCAACATATGCCAACGGAAAGTACGGTCCCAAGCGCGATTCCGAATACTCCGCGGGCGGCGAGCCTCCAGACACGATTCTGAAAGTTCTCGACAATCCCGACGCGCCGACCCTGATGGCTCTTGCCGATTCCTACGGTTTTGCACTCGGGCATCCTGTCAGTTATTTCAAGGGAGCCTATGGCATGGTGCTGCTGCGCGAGCAAATACTTGGCCCGGATCGTTTTGACTGGGCCTTTCGCAAGTACATCCGCGATTGGGCCTACAAACATCCTTCGCCGTCCGACTTCTTCCGGGAGATGGATAGCGAAGGTGGTGAAGACGTGGGCTGGTTTTGGCGTGGCTGGTATCTCAATAACTGGAAATACGATGTCGCTGTCGACAAAATTGAGGGGTCGGCCGTAACGATCAGCAATCGCGGCCAACTCGTGCTGCCGACCACGGTCGAAGTCACCTTCCAGGACGGAACGAAGACGCGAACGAAGCTACCCGTCGAAACATGGATGTCAAGAGGAACATACACCTGGACGCTTGAGAAGAAGACTCCGATCGCTTCGGTCGTCGTCGATCCTGATCATCAGCTGCCCGATGAGAACCGCAGTAACAACGAGATGAAAGCACAATAGACGAGACTTGAACCGGGTTTGAAAGAAAACAGGTGCAGATTACCAACGCTCGCCCTTGTCCTCTGTGGCAGTTGCGCGGCACGCATGCCTGATCGCAACAGCACGAAACCGCTACAACTCGTTCGAACAGGAAAAGGAAAAATCGACATGGAGGGAATAACGCGGCGCACATGGATGAAAGGAGCGGCCAGTTGGCTGGTGGCGGCCCCTTTTGCCGAGTCATTTGCGTCGAGCCCGAACACCGAGCTGCCGAATGCGCGGCCTCCGGCTGCCGAGCGGCGTTTTCGCAGCGAAGCGGTGGAAGAGCGCATTGAGTTGGTTCGACGAATGATCGCCGATCCTGCTCTCGCCACAATCTTCGTGAATTGTTTTCCGAACACGCTGGACACGACCGTCACTCCAGGGACATTCGAAGGGCAGCCGGATACGTTCGTCGTGACCGGCGACATCGACGCTATGTGGCTGCGAGACTCCTCAGCGCAGGTGTGGCCGTATTTGCCCCTGGCCCGTCAAGACGTAAGGCTGCGCGAGCTGCTGGAAGGTGTGATCCGGCGTCAGGCGCGCATGATATTGCTGGATCCCTATGCCAATGCCTTTCTGCGCAGTCCAACCGATCCGCCGCTTTCGTGGGCTGTGGCGGACAAGACGGAACATCACGCCGGTGTGGGCGAGCGCAAGTGGGAGCTGGATTCACTGTGCTATCCCATTCGCCTGGCCCACGGATACTGGCAGGCAACCGGTGATACGAGCCCGTTCGACGCTCAATGGGAAGAAGCCGCATGGACGATCGTGCGAACCATGCGTGTTCAGCAACGAAAGGAGGGTAAGGGGCCCTACTCGTTCGAGCGGGTGTCGGCGATTCCAACGGAGACCTGCGCGCTGGGCGGCTTCGGCAATCCGGCACGCCCGGTAGGCATGATCTTCTCCATGTTTCGACCGTCGGACGATGCCTGCATCTATCCCTTGTTTGTTCCGGCGAACCTGTTTGCCGTCGTGAGCCTGCGGCAATTGGCGTCGATCGCGAATGCCGTACTGCACGACGCGAAACTTGCCTCGGATGCCGAGAGTTTGGCCTCCGAGGTGAGTCAGGCACTCGATCGCTATGGAAAAACGCAGGATGAACAACTGGGGACCATTTGGGCGTATGAAGTCGACGGATATGGAAACTCGCTCAAGATGGATGATGCGAATGCGCCGGGATTGCTCAGCCTCGCTTACCTAGGGTGTTGTGCGTTGGACGATCGGCTGTATCGTCGCACGCGCAGCTTCGTCCTCAGTGCTGCCAATCCCTATTTCTTTAGTGGGAGCGCCGCGGAAGGCATCGGTGGGCCTCATGCCGGCCTGAACATGATCTGGCCCATGTCGATCAGTCTGCGCGCTTTCACATCGCAGGACGATGCGGAGATCCGCCAATGCCTGCGCTGGTTGCGCGATACGACGGCGGGCACTGGGTTCATGCATGAGTCCTTCGAGAAGGACGATCCGACGCAGTTCACCAGACCGTGGTTCGCGTGGGCGAACACGTTATTAGGCGAGTTGATTTGCAAACTGGCGGAGACGCGGCCCACAATCCTGAGAACAGCATGGGACTGACATGTGCGATCCACGGTGACGTTCTGCCCCAGGAGCAGGTCAAAATAGTTTGAAGATCAAACACGAAGGAGAAATGATGCAGTCTTTATCCAGATCCACATTGTGGACGCGGCGTGAGTTGATGCGTGGTCTGGCGGCCTTGGGTGTGACAGCGGCGGGCGCTCCGGGGACTTTCGGATTTGCTCGATCCGGAAAGCAAATAGAAGGCGACGTAGACCTGCTGAAGTTTGTCGACGTCATGATCGGCACGGGCGGCCATGGGCACATGTATCCCGGCGCGACGGTACCGTTCGGCATGGTGCAGTTGAGCCCCGACACCTACAACAATGATTGGGACTGGTGCTCCGGTTATCACATCTCCGATGAATCGATCATGGGGTTCAGCCACACGCACCTGAGCGGTACGGGCTGCGGCGACTTGCTCGACTTCCTTGTGGTTCCGCGCACAGGAGAGGTTCGCCTGGTTCCCGGCGACCGGAAGCAACCTGGAACGGGCTATCGTTCGCGGTTCTCCCATGCCAACGAGCATGCGCATCCCGGGTATTATTCGGTGCTGCTGGATGACGCAGGGGTGCGCGCCGAGCTGACAGCAACCGAACATGCGGGCTTCCATCGCTACACCTTCCCGGCCAGCGACTCCAGTCACATCCTTCTCGATCTGAGCCATGCCTACGGCGAGGCCGGGAAGGACATCGTCTGGTGTGCTTTGAGCCAGGCGAATGAACGCGCAATTCTTGCCGGCCACGCGACCAATGCGTGGGGCCCGGGCCGTGAGATGTACATTGCCCTCGAGTTCTCCCGTCCCTTCGACCGCCTGGAATTTTATGTTGACGACAAACCGGTGGCCGCATCTTCGACGCAGTTACGCGGCAAGAATCTGAAGGCGGTCGCCTACTTCAAGACCAGGGCGGACGAGCAAATTCTGATTAAGGCTGGACTGTCCGGCGTTTCGGCCGACGGCGCGAGGAAGAATCTTGCTGCAGAATTGCCCGATTGGGACTTCGACAAGGTCTGCCGCGCCGCCCAGGATCGCTGGCGCCGTGAGTTGAGCAAGATTCAAATCGAGACGGCGGACAACGACCGTAAAACGATCTTCTATACCGCGCTTTACCACACCATGCTCGCGCCCACCCTCTTCGACGATGTAGATGGCTTGTACCGGGGCATGGATGGGGAAGTGCACCAACTCACCAGCGGGCAGCGGAACTACACCACGTTCTCGCTGTGGGATACCTATCGCGCGGAGCATCCGCTCTTTACACTCATCCAGTCGGACCGCGTGCCAGACATGGTCAACAGCCTGATTCGCATGGCGGAGCAGAGCCCTGCCGGCGTTCCAGTCTGGCCGCTTCAGGGCAAGGAAACTGGCTGCATGACCGGCTACCACTCTTCGGCAGTGATCGCCGAGGCGTGCATGAAGGGCTTCACCGGCATCGACTACCAGGCCGGCCTCAAAGCGCTGAAAAAGCGCGCACTGGATGATGACTATCGTGGACTGCAGTGGTATCGTTCGATGGGCTATATCCCGGCCGACCTCGAGGACGAGTCAGTTTCGAAGACGCTGGAGTACGACTACGACGACTGGGCGATTGCGCATCTTGCCGAGAAGCTCGGCGATCCCACGACGGCAGGGCTGTTGCGTGAGCGCTCCCACAACTATCGACACTACTGGAACGCCGAAACAGGCTTTCTGCGTCCGAAGCTGCAGGACGGATCGTGGGCCACGCCGTTCGATCCCATCGCTATGGGCCACTCAAAGAAATGGCGGGACTACACCGAATCGAATGCCTGGCAGACCACCTTTGGCATCCAGCACGATGTGACCGCCTACATCGAAACGATGGGAGGTGACAAGGCATTCGTCGCGAAGCTCGATGAGCTGTTCAATCAGCCGTCCACCTTGCCGCCAGATGCGCCGCCGGACATCGCCGGCATGGTGGGCCAGTATGCCCATGGCAATGAGCCGAGCCACCACATTGCGTATCTGTATTCGTATGCCGGTGAGCCTGCCAAGACGCATGAGCGGATTCATTTCCTCAATACGACCATGTACCACAACGATTCCGACGGCATGGCGGGAAATGAAGACTGCGGCCAGATGTCAGCGTGGTTCATCCTGAGTGCGATCGGGTTCTACCCGGTCGATCCGGTGAGTACGCACTATGCGTTCGGGACTCCGCTCTTCGATCGCAGCACATTGACCCTGGCTGGCGGAAAGCAGTTGGTCTTTGAAGCTCGCCGGTCGACCCCTGCGAGCATCTATGTGAGCAGCGTATCGCTGAATGGAAAGCCATATCCACAATCCTGGTTTAGCCATGAGGAAATTGCCGGAGGTGGGATCTTCGTCCTGGAGATTGGCTCCCAGCCGGACCCGCAGTTCGGGAAGGCGGTCTCGGCTCGTCCGCGCTCAGGCTGATTTTCGATGACTCTAAGATTCGGAGGGACGCCGGCGAGCCATCGAGAGACTGTCACCTATTGCCTTAAATTCAACGCAAAAATGCATCAGTGTGGCCTGTCCGCTCAAAGCGGCCAGAGGCGCTGGTCATTGATATGTAATCGACGCGGACGTTCATGACTGGCCTACTGGTGCGATGGCGAAATCGTTGATGCTACTTGTTTGCCTTGAACGCAAGATCGACTTATGACTTCCGAAATTGATTGGTCCGGTTCTCGAGCAGCTTCGTGGGCGATCGCAAGTCCCTGAGCTAACTTTGCGATGTCACTCTCATCGAATAGATCTGTACAGTACTCGAATGAACCGGAAATACCGTCTCTATTTTCTTCAAGATTCAACGTCAGATCATATCTTGCGGTGCCCGGTTCAGTGTGGATTTGTAAGAGGTCTATCCTCGTGTGGGGGTGAGATTCAAAGCCAAAAGTGACTTGAAAGATGGGGGATCGTTGAAATCTTCGGTCCGGCTTGAGCGCTCGCACAAGCTTCTGGAACGGCACATCGCTATTATCGTAGGCTTCGAGAGCAGTCTCGCGAACCCGCCTTAGAATCTCACGAAAGCTGTATTCCTGAGTAAGCTGGCACCGAAAGGTCAGCATGTTAAAGAACAGCCCTACCATTCGCTCGGTTGTCACGTGTCTACGGTCGGTTATAGGCGAGCCAATACAGAAGTCTTCGGATCCGGAATATAGATACAGGAGCAATGCGAGTACGGCCAGATATGTCATGAAGGGAGTTGCGTTTTCATCCGTGGCGACCTTATTCAGCAAGTCTCGAAGAGATACTGGGATTGTTACTGGCAGTGTCGCTCCCCACGATGTTCGCTTTTTTGGGTAACCATGCCTGTGAGGCAATTCGAGGAACGGTGGAACTCCCGCCAGCTTCCGCTTCCAATACAAAATTTGCTTTTCAATCGCCTTGCCATCCATCTGTTTGGTCATCCAGATGGCATAGTCCGCGAACTGTACAGAAAGCTCGGGCAGATTTGCTGATTCATTGCTGGCTGTTTCCTGGTAGAACGCAACCAACTCTTCACGAATGATGTCCACGGATTTGCGGTCGGAGATAATGTGGTGAATGTTCAGGAAGAGTACGTGCTTCTGTTCGCCCAGGCGAAACAGGTGAAATCGGGCGAGCGGAGGGCGTTGCAGATCAAACGGCTGTCGCGAATGGTCTCGAATCAGCTTTCGGAGTATCTGATCGCGATTCGCTTCCGGTAGAAAAGATAAATCCGTATATCCTACATCGGCTCTGGCTTCAGCGGAGACGGACTGAAACAAATCGCCATCGTCCTCGTGAAAGCTGGTTCGTAACACCTCATGTCGCGCAAGCAATTGATTGACGGCTTCCTGGAGTGCAATGAGTTCGACGTGCGTGTTTATCAGGAATGCCTCGGGAATGTTGTAGGCCACATTACCTGGCTCGTGATGTTCGATGAGCCAGAGTCCTTGCTGGGCGGGGGTTTGAGGAATTCTTTGCCCATCCTTAGGACGAGCCGAAAGAGGTTGAGCGGAGCTTTCAGTTCTCTCAAGCAGCGTCAATAGATCTGACTTTCGGCGCACAAGTTCTGTATGCAACTGTGTGTCAATCGCTCCTGTGGGGGCGCTGATCTGTAGACGTTCATCTTTCGAATGAATACGTATATTCTTTCGAGATAGGAGCTCCAGGAACTGTGAATTCGTTAGATTCTTCATCAGGCATTCAATGTCGGTAGAGGCGAAACGGAACTTGGTGCTGCGATATCGATTTGGCACGACTACCGGTCTGCACGAATCGCTGCTTCGCTTGTCTTGACGTTGGCAAGACCGTAGAGGCCATCATGCGAGTTCCAAATTGAGGGCTTCACGAACGCGTGCCGCCATAATGCTGGCGCCGGGAAGGTCAAATATCTCGGAATGATTGCCCGGCAGTGTATCAATGTGCACTTGCCGCCTCAAGACTTGCGCCCAACCCATGTCTTCACCAACGAAACGGCCAGTTGGCTGCTGCTCTCCCTTGAAAAGAAGCACATTACCTTTGACCTGCCCCGGCTGGTAGACGGCCGCGGCATTAGACACCAGCCGCTCGATGCGGCTTACCTCTGCAACCCCGGCTTTGGACCGCATTTGTTGCGGCAGGAATCGTGCCATTGTGGTGGCAGTATTGCGGACGCGGCGCAGTACGTCCTGCTTCCGTTTTTCCATCGAGCTATGCCGTAAGCGATTCGCGATCCAATTTAGGCGATGTGCGGAATGAGCAATGTTCAGCAAGAACGTGCGCATGGATATTTGCCCGAGCCTCCGATTTGGAGCCCAGGTATCTATGATCATCAGTAGCTCAATTTCGGCGCCTTCTTTTTCGAGCAGGCGCGCCACCTCGTAGGCCAACAATCCCCATAGACACCAGCCACCAAGTCGATATGGGCCCTCGGGCTGTACCTCTCGAATCAAATTGCAGTACAGCATCGCAAGCTGTTCAAGATTCGCTGAATCCATGGAAGGAGGCACGTCTTCGTCAAGCATCTGAAGGGCGTAAACGGGCTGATTCACACCCAGCAGCTCGGCCAAAGCCCAGAAGATCGTCATTTGGGGTATCAGAAAGATTGGACGTCCTGCCTCTCGTGAATGAACCGGTAATACGCGCGGATTCGTGGGGCGCGTCATCCAATGAGCGTCGGGTTGCAATCGCATCTCATCGACCCATGTGGAAAGCGCTCCGAGAGTCAAATGATGGGTAATATCAGCCATGGTCAAATGAACTCCGAACTCACGGGTGACCATGGACTGTAGTCTTACCAGTAGAAGCGAGTCTCCTCCGAGATCGAAGAAGTTCGAGCCGCACTGTATCTCGGCACCTTCAAAAATCTTTCGCCATATTCGAAACATCTGCCGTTGGGTCTGTGATTCTACGTCCGTTACCTCAAACGAATACATCTCTTCGATCGAGTCGGCAGAGTTTGGTCGAGTTTCCTGCAGGTCCTGAAGTGCGCGGCGATCTATTTTTCCGTTAGGGGTCAATGGGAACGCGTCGAGCTGTCGGAGCAGCTTTGGAACCATATAGGCCGGTAGGCGTACTAGCAGCCACTCTCTCAGCGATGCGCAAGAGAGGTCTCCGTCTGCGGTGTAGTAACCAGCCAACATGTCTTCGCCCGCAGTGTCTTTCTGCAGCATGATGATCGCACCGCGGAGGTTTGGGAACGCAAGCATCGCGGCTTCAATTTCACCTAACTCAACACGGAAGCCTCGTAACTTAATCTGCTGGTCAAGGCGTCTGAGAAATTCGATTCGACCATCCGGGAGTTGCCGCACCTCATCGCCTGTCCGATACATTCGTTCCCCGGCAGCATAGGGGTCCGCGAGAAATTTTTCTGTAGTTAGTTCCTTCCGCTCGAAGTAGCCTCGGGCCACACCCGCTCCCGCAATCATCAATTCCC
>Ga0207060_10064_pt1 | contig 39609 bp, 28 predicted proteins | sample Alteio_BWMinCont_30_FD_153270 | JGI IMG/M metagenome (GOLD analysis project Ga0207060, IMG submission 153270) | Enriched cells from forest soil in Barre Woods Harvard Forest LTER site, Petersham, Massachusetts, United States -... | ecosystem: Environmental > Terrestrial > Soil > Temperate forest >...
GCATCTGCAAACAGGGCGCGATCGGCGTCGCCATCAAAAGTTACACCGATATCTGCCTGAAGCGATTTGGTTTCGGCAGCGACAATCTCGGGGTGCAAAGCACCGCAGTTCGCGTTGATGTTGCGGCCATCCGGCGAGATATGAGTGAGATGAATCTTGCCACCGAGTTGAGCAAAGAGTTCGGGTGCGATTGCGGATGCGGCTCCGTTGGCGCAGTCGAGGACAAGATGCAGGCCATTGAGATTGAGGTCCGGAACGGCTGCGCGGAGAAAATCTTCATAGTCGACGCGGAATTGAGCGTTGACTGGGGGTGCCGCAAGCGCAGAAACGTCAGGCGCAGTCACACTCTCTAACCGACGGAATATTTCTTCTTCAATGAGTAGTTCAGTTTCGTCAGGGAGCTTGTAGCCGTCACCTCCAAAGACCTTGATGCCATTGTCCTGCCAGGGATTATGTGAAGCTGAGATAACAACGCCTGCATCGAAGCCATACTTGCGCGCGAGATATGCGATAGCGGGCGTAGTGATTGTTCCTGCACTCTCAACGCTCGCGCCTCCATCGACAATTCCAGCGCTGAGCACGGCCGCAATCCAATCGCTCGATTCACGTGTATCCATGCCGAGAAGCAGCCGAGGATGGCTGTTTTTAGTCTTTACCTGGTGAGCGAGGGCCAATCCAACTGCATAGATGGTCGTGGGATCAAGTGGCGACTTGCCTGCTATTCCACGGATTCCATCCGTACCGAAAAGTTTTCTCATAGTTTAATAGTGCTTTCAGAAATAATTTCTGTGACGCGGCTCTCGACTTTACCTTGAGCGAGGCGAGTTACGATGCGTTTTTGCGGCCTCAAAGAGGATGCGTTCTTAACCAGCGTCCCCGCTTCGTCAAACACGAGCGCATAGCCGCGATTCAAAACGGCGAGAGGGGAGAGAGCGTGTAGTTGCCGCATCATGTTTTGCAGGCGGACGGAATTGTTTTGTATCTGGAACTGTTGCAGGCGAATAAGGCGGTTTTCAAGAGTGGTCAATTGCTCACGCAAGAGCCGCAGGTGATGCGTTGCGTCCTGCCGCCGGAGACGCGCTGTAAGCAGATGCAATTGTTCCGAAATGTCACGGCTCGTTATATTCCATGCAGCCTCCATTCGGAAGCGCAATTCATCGACACGCTGTTGGCGGCGCGCGAAACCTTCGCGCAAGCGAGCAAACGATGTATCGACGCCAAGCCGGGCTAAACTGTCGCGTGCCTGCATTAGGCGATAGCGGCATCCGCGCTGGAGTCGCGACGTCAATTGTTCGACGTGCTCTTCAACCCTGTGCAACGTGCTTGTAATGAGTTCCGCTGCCGCAGAGGGTGTAGGAGCGCGCAGATCCGCAACAAAATCGGCGATCGTGAAGTCTGTTTCGTGGCCGACGGCGGAAACTACCGGGAGCGCGGACTCGGCTATGGCACGAGCGAGCAACTCGGAGTTAAAGGGTGCCATGTCTTCGAGTGATCCGCCTCCGCGCGCGATCACAACTGCATCCACTGACCGGGTGTGATTGAAATAGGCAATGCCAGCTGCAATTTCGACAGCCGCCATCTCACCCTGAACCACAGCCGGATAAAGCAGGACATCGAGTGCGTTATGGCGGCGGGCGGTGATATTCAGAAAATCGCGAATGACGGCGCCAGTAGGGGATGTGATGATTCCGACGCAGCGTGGATAGGCGGGCAGCGGCTTCTTTCGGCTCGTTTCGAAAAGGCCTTCTTGCTGCAATTTCGTTTTCAATTGCTCGAATGCAATTTGTAAAGAGCCAGCGCCGACAGGGTCCATGAATTCGGCAATAATCTGCATCTGGCCGCGTTGCTCGTATACCGAGACTTTCCCGCGAACGAGGACGTGCAGGCCATCTTCGGGACGAAAACGAAGCAGCGATGCCTGCCTGCGAAAGAGCACTGCGGGTAATTGCGCATCGTCGTCTTTCAACGTGAAGTAAACATGGCCAGAGGGCGCGGGGCGAAGGTTCGAAATCTCGCCTTCGACCCATAGGTCTGCGTATTCGCGCTCGATGTGGGCGCGCACTTCACCGACAAGTTCTGCAACCTTCCAGATGCGTCGCGTTTCCGTGCGGGGAGTGTCGAAAACGAAGCCCAGTTGCGGACCGGATTCTGATGCGGTGTGATTCACAAAAGATTAGTCTATCGCCGAAAGCGCGAAAGCAGGTAGAAGACTAAGGAGAGCAGAATGCTAACCAGGATTGAGCTGGCTAGCGGAAAGTAAAACGATGCATTTTTGCCGCGATAGGTGAAGTCTCCGGGCAATCTCCCCAAAGGTATGCCGGTTTTGCCGAGGATAAGAACCAAGCCGCCAAGGAGAAGAAAAAGCAGTCCAATCCCAACGAGCAGGCGGCCAAAGTCGTTCATTCTGCCAGTGTAGAGCAGCGGTGCGATCATTGACGCGGAGCACGTGATCCTGCTCTTCTAAGCGCTATAGAAAGAGAGAAGGCGTGTGAATATCCTGACCCTGATTGCCGGTATTGCGTGTTTGTTTTTGGCGCTACTCGATGCGTTTCAAACCGTGATTCTGCCACGACGGGCAATGGGTAGGTTCCGCATTACGAGCATCTTCTATATCGTCACATGGGCGCCGTGGTCCTGGTTGGCTACCAGAATCAAGCTTGAGCGCAAGCGCGAGACGATGTTGAGCTTCTACGGGCCGCTGTCGCTTGTTCTGCTGATTGTCATCTGGGCCGGAGCGCTCGTTCTCGGCTTTGCGCTCATCTTCTATGGGCTGGGTTCGCCTTTTGCGGATCCTCTTGGGCGAACAGTAGGATTCCGGTCCGATATTTATGTAAGTGGGACCACGCTATTCACACTGGGTCTCGGCGATGTGGTGCCACGCCGTTACATTATTCGAGATCTGGTGATTCTGGAAGCGGGAATGGGGCTGGGTTTTGTTGCCATGGTAATCGGTTATTTTCCAGTCCTGTATGGAGCGTTTTCGCGGCGGGAAGTCAGTATTTCGCTGCTTGATGCGCGCGCTGGCTCACCACCCACGGCAGTAGAACTCTTGCGGCGGCACTCGTTTGATGGAGGAAATGCCGCCCTAGTTCTTCTGCTTGAAGAATGGGAGCGCTGGTCGGCGGAACTGCTGGAAAGCCACATTTCCTACCCGCTTCTTTGCTACTTCCGCTCCCAGCACACGCACCAGAGTTGGCTCAGTGCGCTTACGGCAGTTCTCGATACCTGCGCATTGCTCATCTCCGGCGTGCAGGAGCGACCTGCCCGGCAGGCGCAACTTACCTTTGCCATGGCGCGGCACGCGCTTGTTGATCTGGCACAGGTTTTTTCGCTCGGGCCGGTAACAGATATGCCTGACCGTCTGTCGGAAAAGAAGTTTCCGCTGCTATACGATCAGATGTGCCAGTCTGGAGTGCGGCTGTGCCGCGATGCGCATTCATCCGCGCGCTTGAGCCAGATGAGACAACTCTACGAAGGGTATGCCGAAGCTCTTAGCAGGTATCTCTGCATGCCTCTTCCACCTTGGATAGCGGAACGCCCGTTTAAGGACAACTGGCTTTCAGTTGCACGTCTTCGAGCAGAAGCCGAGGCGGGTGCTCCTGCCGAGAGCGAACCTGCCGACGCAAGCGCGCTGCTCTTTGACGAGGAACATCACACATTTTAGGGGACAGCTTCCTAAACCGGCGTCTTATGGATGCGCATCTCCAGGCCACGCTCAAACGGAATGAGATTTGAGGTAGGTGTATGTTTCATTGAAGACTCATAAGAGCGGATGGCGGCTCGGCATAAGGACCGAAACCACAGAAAGCAAAGTAGATACAAACTTCCAACAGACGAGAGGATCAGCAGCATCGAAGAGCTCCGCGGGAAAAAATGAAACAAGGGGGGAAGGGGGAACTTGTTTAATACCGCCGAGAAATCATACTCCAATGTCAAAGCCATTGACCAGTCTTTCCAGAAGTAAATTCTTCCTGATTCATAAATGGGAATCCTGGTCACAGGAAACAAAAAAGCCGAGAACTTATAAGCCCTCGGCTTTCCTTTAGGTGTCTAAAAATCAGGCTGTAACCGGCTCCAATAAGCGCGCCCACCGGCGCTCGGGCCGCGCTTCATGAGCTTTCTTGTGATAGGCATAGCCGGTAACGAGCGGCAGGGCCAGGGTCGCTTCGCTGTAGACCATCTGCTCGAAGGTTGTGTCCACTTTGCCCCACGAACTGGCTTCTTTCAATGTGCTTGAAGATAGCGCGCCATCGCGAACATCGGCGACCGTGATTTGGACAGCGTATTTGTGCATTGGGGCTTCAGTTCCGAGGATGTCAGCAGCAACCACGATGTCCTGAGCGAAGTTCTTTGGCACACCCCCGCCGATCATCAGTAGGCCAGTAGTCGGATTGGCGATCTTGAGTTGGGTGATTTCGTAGAAATCCTTGGCCGAGTCGATCGAAACCTTAGGCTTGTCCTGACGCGCATGCTGGTGAGCAACCAGTCCGAAGCCAGCTGAGCAGTCGCTGAAAGCCGGGCAGAAAATGGGCACGTCTTTTTGATAGGCCGCGTAAACGATCGTGTCGACACCGCCCTTTTCCGGCGTCTTACCATTCGCCTCAAGGTAGGCACCCATGGCGCGGATGAATTCACGCGAGCTGTAGGGACGCGGATCAAGAGAATCGGCGATCTTTTCTGTGGTCGCATCGCAGATGCGAAGCTCTTCTTCATCGATGAGCGTGTCATAGATGCGGTCGATCATCAACTCACGGAGCATGCCGTCTTCGGTGCCTTGTTTGAGGATGTCGTCAGCGATCCAGTGCTTGTAGCCGAGTCCCTCGAAAAAGTCCTGATCGACGATGTTGGCGCCGGTCGAAACCACGGCGTCCACCATATTGTTGCGGATGAGATCAATGAAAATCTGCTTCAAGCCAGCGCTGATGAGCGAACCGGCGAGGCAGAGGATAACGCCGCACTCCTTGTCGCGGAGCATACGCTCATAAATCGAAGCTGCCCGGTGGAGGTCACGGGAGCTGAAGGCCATGTGCTCCATGGCATCTACCAGCGCAACGACGTCGTGCTGCTTGATGTCGATGTGCTGGATAGGGTTAATGAGAAGTTCCTGTTTTGTAGGCATAGCCACTCCAGAATATCAACAAAAGCCGCGTCATTACAGGCGATTTGTGTGAATTTATGGCGACTGATGAGGCAAATATGGGGCGAACAATCCCGAAGTGCTATCGCCGTCCTTCACGCTTCTGTGCCACGACAAATCCTCGTGGCGTGGACAGCAATACAACGGACAGCAATCCTTCGGCTTCCATCCTGAGTGCGGCTTCGCGAACGACTTTCAGGTGCGAGCTGGCATCGTGCAGCAGGATGAGGCCTTGCGGATTGATCTGCGGCAGAAAGCGCTTCACTTCCGGCTCGCGGATCGGCATATCGCTGTCGCTGAAGAGAATGTCGATCCGGCCTTCTATCTTCATTTCCAGGCTTGACTCGTTTCGCAGTTCAATCCAGTCAGAGAGATTGGACTGGGCAATCTTTTCCTGAGCTTTTGCGAAAACCACCGGATCGAGTTCGCAACTGATGATTTTGCCGAAGCCGTTGCGCTTTAGGCCTTCCGCGATCCAGAGCGCGCTGACACCGAGAAAGGCTCCTGTTTCGACGACTAACTCAGGTTTGACGGTCGTGACGAGCGTGCGCAGGAACTCAAGGACCTCGACCTCGGCGGTCATGGAGTCGTACATACTCCACCGTTCCGGGTTGGGACACTCGGGTGTAGGGCGATGATATTCGGGTAGGAGCGCGCCTTGCGCAAGCTCAGCTTGCCTCATAACCTTATGCTCTTGCTTCAGCTTTTTCTTGCGGAAAATCATTGTTTTCATCATAAATGTGCGTCGATAGCTACGCATCTCAGGTGAATGTGATCCTCCGTTTATACTCGCCAGTGATGGGAATCAATTCTTCTCTTTTCCGCCGGGTGGCTCTATCTGCACTGCTGTCTCTGATCGCCGTACCGCCGTCATTTGGATGGGGTAACGAAGGACATCGCATGATTAACAAGTTGGCGGCGCAGAATCTCCCAGCCGACATGCCGGCATTCATGCACACCCAGGCCGCCATCGACGAGATCGAGTATCTCGGACCCGAGCCAGACCGCTGGCGCGGCCTTGCCGAACCTGAACTGAACTCTGTCCAGGCTCCCGATCACTTTATGGATCTTGAATTGGCAGATGTGATCAAGCCGCTGCCTCATCGCCGTTATGAGTTCATTGCCGCAGCCTACGCCGCGAGCCTTACGCATCCTGCACAGGCGCGGGATCTGCAGCCGGAGCACATTGGGTTCCAGCCGTACATCACCAACGAAGTGTGGGAGCGGCTGAAATCCGCCATGCGCGACTACCGTGATCTAAGCGCGAAGCACGAGGACACAAAACCCGTCGAAGCAGCCATTCTTTTCTATTCAGGATGGCTTGGCCATTATGTTGGCGACGGCTCACAGCCACTGCATACAACCGTGAATTACAACGGATGGGTAGGCAAAGAGAATCCCAATGGATACACAGCGGACCACAAGATCCATTGGCAGTTTGAAAGCGTTTATGTCGCTGCGAACATCAAAGAATCTGATGTGAAACCACTAGTAGCGACAACTCATCCCGTTGGGGATGAGTTCGACGATTACATGGGCTATCTGAGGCATTCGAACACTCTGGTAGAGCGGGTCTACCAACTAGAGAAGGCGCACGGATTTGAAGGTGCGGGAACTTCCGAAGCAAAACAGTTCACCGCCGAGCGTCTTGCGGCGGGTGCGAGCATGCTGAGCGATCTCATTTACTCAGCGTGGGTGGAAAGCGCAAAGCCAGTTCCAGAACGCCATTACGATTGATTGGAAACCGGCATCGACTTACGAGTGGCCGGCAAACCCATCCATCACATACATGTCATGGGCGGCAAGAAGTTGCTTCTTTCGAAGGGCGCTCAAGACTTGCTCGACAGACCAGTCAAAAGATGACGTACCGTCAACAATGAGGTCAGCATATTTGGCTGACGGCCGCACGAACTGCTCAGCCATTGGGCGTACCGTTTCTTCATAATCTTTGCGTACCGATTCTGGCGTACGTCCACGGTCCTGAACATCGCGCGCCAGACGTCGCTGGTAACAGATTTCATCCGGAGTATCGACGTAGACGCTGAGATGATAGAGCCGCTGTAGAGCTTCATAGTGCAGGGCTAGAATTCCATCGATCACAAGAAAAAGCGGCTCATAAACCGGCACAGATGCTCCCGCAGTGCGCGTGTATGCGGCGAAATCGTATTGGGGGCGGGCAATGCTGTGTCCCGCAGCAAGCTGACGAATGTGCGCTACGAGCAGATCGGATTCAAGCGCATCAGGATGGTCGAAATTCTCGCGACATCGCTCTTCGTAGCGCAGGTGACCGAGATCGCGATAGTAGTGGTCCAGGTGAAAATGCGTGCCTTCCAGTTCGCGGGCCAGTTCCTGAGCCAGTGATGTTTTGCCGGAGCCGGAACAACCGGCGATGCCTATGATGACAGGGCCTTGATTCGTTCCGTTCATGCGTTGCGGGAGTCCTTTTGAATCGCCGGTATCAGGTCGGTGAGCAACTGCGCAAATCTTGTTGCCACTCGGCGCCCCGTTTCCATCACCTCTTCATGACTGAGCGGTTCTAACTGAATGCCCGCGGCGAGATTCGTCACGCATGAGATGCCGAGTACCTCCATCCCCATATGCCGCGCTACGATGACTTCGTGAACGGTCGACATACCGACGAGATCGGCGCCCATGACGTGGAAGGCGCGAATCTCAGCTGGAGTTTCAAAGCTTGGTCCGAGCACGCAGAGGTAAACGCCCTCGGCTAGAAGAAATCCTGCGCGCTCGGCTGTAGTCGCTGCCAGTTTGCGCAGTCTTTTCGAATATGCCTCAGTCATGTCGAAGAAGCGCGGTCCGAAGCGCCCATCGTTTTCTCCCGCAACCGGGCTGCGGCCTGTGAAGTTGATGTGATCGGAAAGCAGCACAAGATCACCCTGCTTCAACCCGGGGCGAATGCCGCCGGCGGCGTTCGTCACAATCAGGGTCTTAACGCCAAGCAGTCCGAGTACGCGAATGGGGAAGGTCACTTCCTGAGGCGTATACCCCTCATACGCATGAACGCGGCCCTGCATGACGGCAACGGGAACACCGTCGAGCGCGCCGACCACCAGCTTTCCGCTGTGGCCCGGCACGGTGGATTTGGGGAAATGCGGAATCTCGGCAAAGGGAATGGTGACAGCGTCCGCGATCTTGTCGGCGAAGGCACCGAGTCCTGATCCCAGGACGACGCCGATGGCAGGAATGAGAGCGGTTCGGGCGCGAATATACGCGACCGCCGAGGTAGCTTGTTCAAACAGGGAGTTGTCGTTGCTCACGTCTTAGTATGTTTTATCGCATCAGGATGCCGACAATCGAGGCGGACATCAAATTTGCCATCGTTCCGGCCAGCATGGCGCGCAGTCCCAGCCGCGCCAGGTCATTACGGCGCTCAGGTGCCAAAGCGCCGATGCCACCGATCTGAATGCCAATGGAACTCAGATTAGCAAAGCCGCAAAGTGCAAAGGTCGCTATGGTAAAAGAGCGGAAATCCATCATCGCCTTCTGTGTCCCCAGCAGGGAATACGCCACAACTTCATTGAGGACCATGCGTGTTCCCAACAGGTTGCCGACAATCCTTACGTCATGCCAAGGGACACCAATCAGCCACGCAATCGGCGCGAAAAGGACGCCAAGAATGAGATCCAGAGAGGAGGGGAAGGGAATATGGTGCGGGCTGAGCCAGTTGTGGATGCCAGCGAGAATTCCGTTGCAGAGCGCAATCAAAGCCAAGAAAGAGATGAGCATGATGGCGACATTGAAAGCGAGGCGGCCTCCGTCGATTGTTCCACGAGCAATCGCGCCAAGCAGATTTTCCTCTTTGTGCTCGGCGTCCTTCGGTATGTGCACGACGCCTTCGGTTGCGGGCGTCTCAGTTTCAGGCACAAGCATCTTCGAGATGAGGATTGTTCCCGGCGCCGTCATGATGACCGCCGCAAGCAGATGCTGCGCCTCGATCCCATACAGGATGTAGGCAGCCATAATCCCGCCGGAGACATGCGCCATACCGCTGGTCATGATGGTCATCAGCTCAGACTGGGTTGCATCGGGCAGAAATGGACGGATTGTCAGCGGAGCCTCCGTCTGCCCCATGAAGATGCTAGCTGCCACGTTCAGGCTTTCCGCGCCGCTCACGCGCAGTGTTAACTGCATCAGCCGGGCGAACAGCCGGATAAGCAGTTGCATGATGCCTAGGTGATACAAAACGGCGAAGAAAGCGGAGATGAAGATGATTGTGGGAAGAACCTGAAACGCAAAGAAGTTTCCGAAGGATGAGTGCTGCTTGCCTAACTCGCCGAATACGAAGGTCGACCCGACAAATGCATGGGAGAGGAGCTTTGTGACGGCGGCGCCAGCGGCAGCGAGCACTTTTTGCCCCCAGGAGAAGTCAAGGACAAGAAACGCAAAGAAAATCTGGAGCCCGAGGCCCCAGAAAACCGTGCGCCAGCGGATTGCCCTGCGGTTCGTAGAGAAAATCCATGCCAGCGTCAGCATGGTAAGCAGACCCAGAACCCCTGTAAATCGCCCCAAATCGTTCTCCTGTTCCCTACATCCTATGGGCGATGCGCTGATTCGAGGTACTCTTTTTTATTTTCGGCAGTAATGATTTCCTGAATAAGTGGTTCAGCCGGAGTGGGTTCGTCGGCGATCAGCAGCGCCTGTCGCAGCAGCGTCTCGGACTCGAGAAAGCGTGAGTCATTGTCGGAGAAAAGGGTGCATAACGGCTCGCCAGCCACAATCTTATGGCCCAGTTTGACGTGCATTTCCAATCCTGCGTGTGCAGAGACTGGCTCGCCTGCGCGTTCGCGCCCTGCTCCAAGCCGCTGCACTGCCCAGCCAACCTGGGTGCAATCCACCTGTGCCAGATAACCTGACCGGTCAGCCAGAAAATCTTTGCGAAAAGCGGGACTGTGAAATTTTTCCGGCTCTTCAAAGATCGATGTATTGCCGCCATGCAGCTTCACCATCTCGGTCAAGATCTCGAGCGCGCGTCCGGAATCCAGAATTTCCTCTGCGCGATCGCGGCCTGTCTCGGCGGTGTCAGACGCGCCGCCGAGGTAAATCATCCATCCGGCAAGGAGCAGCGAGAGTTCGCGCAGGTCTTCATTGAGAGGGTGACGTTTGCCCGTCAGCAGATCCAGTGATTCCTGCACCTCGATCCAGTTGCCGGCCATGCGGCCGAGCGGCTGATTCATATTCGTCAGTAGTGCCGCTGTGCTCGTTCCCGCGCGTTCGCCTGTTTCGACCATCAATGCAGCGAGAAAAAGCGCGTCCTTCTTGCGCCGGAGAAAGGCACCTGACCCAGTTTTCACGTCCAGAACCAACCCATTCAGTCCGGCGGCTAGTTTCTTGCTCATGATCGAGGCGCAGATCAGGTACGGACTTTCCACAGTTGAGGTCCGGTCACGTAGTGCGTAGAGCACCCGGTCTGCGGGTACAAGGTTCTTTGTCTGCCCCACGATACTTGCTCCCACCTTCGAGAGCACCTGTTCCATTTCCTTGAGCGAAAGCTGAGTGCGATAGCCGGGAATGCTTTCAAGCTTGTCCAGCGTGCCGCCGGTATGGCCTAGTGCGCGGCCACTGATCATCGGAACAACCAGTCCCGCAGCAGCTGCGATCGGAGCGATCAGAAATGATGTCTTGTCTCCCACCCCGCCGGTCGAATGCTTGTCCACGGCAAAGCGTCCTAGAGAAGAAGGATCGAAGACCTCGCCCGACAACTTCATCGCTGTCGTCAGAGCATCAACCTCAGTGAGGCTCAAGCCGCGCAGAAATGCTGCCATCAGCCACGCCGCCAGTTGCTCCTCGGGGATAGTTTCGGTGGCCGCACCGTGCGCCAGGAATTGAATCTCCTGCCTCGTCAGTTCTTCGCCGTCTCGCTTCTTTCGGATCAGATCAACCGCGTGCATCTTCGTCCTTTTTCCAGTTGCGGAAGGTATGAGGTAGAAGTTCACTGAATGGGAGCAATGTAAAGCCTTGACTGTCCGAGAAAGAGACCATGGCGTTGGGCGCGACGAACTCACTGAGCATCTGACGGCACGCGCCACAGGGCGGGGAGGCCGCTTGATTCAGATTTGCGACAGCGATTGCTACGATTCGACGATTTGCTCCATGTTCAGCAACGGCACGGCATAGGGCCGTACGTTCCGCGCAGATGGTCAGTCCATAAGAGATGTTTTCGACGTTGCAACCGCTGGTTACGGTACCGTCGTCGAAAAGCAACGCAGCCCCCACGCGAAAATTCGAATACGGCGCGTAGGCTTTTTCCGCGGCAGTGGCTGCCGCGGACTGCAGTCTTGCAATGCTATCGGGAGCAGAATTGACCATCGATCTTTGAGGCTATCGAGATTACCGCAGAACGGCAAGCTGGCTCAAGTTCTCCTGTCACCGCCCGATAACGTAGTCGTGGACGAGTTGACGCGAGAATTTTTGATTGAGAGCCAGGAAGGACTGGACCGGATGGAGCGGTGTCTGACCGAATTGGAAGCGCGCCCCGAGAACCGGGAGCTTCTGGCTGAGATCTTTCGTTCTGTGCATACGATAAAGGGAACAACGGGCTTTCTCGGCTTTTCGCGTCTGGAATCGCTGGCCCATGCGGGGGAAAACCTTCTTGGCCTCCTTCGCGACGGAAAATTGCTGGCCAACGTCGACATCATCAGCGGATTGCTGGCGCTGCTGGATATTCTGCGCGAAATTCTTGGGTCGATCGAAAGCAAGGGACAGGAGGGCAATGGAGATGATGCGGCGATGATCCAGCGCCTGCATGCCCTGCAGCATGATTCTTCATCGTCGTCGGCAGACAACTCCCAGCCAGTACCACCAATCAAGAAGAAGCGGACGCGCAAGTCGAAGACCAGTACACCGGCGGCAATCGTGTCAGTGCCCGACGCAGAGATCGTCAAGCCGCAGGAAAAAAACAAAGCCATCGAGGTCTACCAGGCGGAGCCGCAGACGGCACAGATGCGCGCGGGTGTGAATATGGCTGAATCCACGCTGCGCGTCGATGTGGACTTGCTGAACCGCATGATGAATCTTGTGGGGGAACTGGTACTCACGCGCAACCAGATCCTGCAGATGGTGAGTACCGATGCCAATCTGACCGTGCTCTCGCGTCGCCTGGACATGGTTACTGCCGATCTGCGCGAAGCAGTCATGAAAGCGCGCATGCAGCCGGTCAGCCATGTCTTTTCGAAATTTCCTCGCATGATGCGCGATCTTGCCCAGCAGCTGAACAAGCGCGTGCGTCTGGTCATGGAAGGGCAGGAGACGGAACTCGACAAGAGCCTGCTCGAAGCCATCAAGGACCCTCTGACGCATTCGGTTCGCAATGCGATCGACCACGGCATTGAAGTGCCGTACCTGCGCGAGGCTGCGGGAAAAGGTCCCGAGGGCATACTCCGTTTGCGTGCCTATCAGGAGGGCAGTCACGTCGTCATCGAGGTATCAGACGACGGCGGCGGCATGAAAGTAGAGCGCATTCGCGATAAGGCTTTGGAGCGCAAGCTGATCACGCGCGAGCGCGCGGCCCAGCTTTCCGACCGCGAGTTGATGCAGTTGATTTTCCTGCCCGGATTTTCAACAGCGGAAGCGGTTACGAATGTTTCCGGGCGTGGCGTGGGCATGGACGTTGTGCGCACGAACGTGGAAAAAATTGGCGGCAAAGTTGAAATCGATAGCCGCCCCGGCAAGGGAACGACGCTGCGGCTGCGCATTCCGTTGACGCTCGCCATCGTGCCGGCCCTGATTGTGCACAGTCGCGGCCAGAGCTACGCGCTGCCCCAGGGGGCGCTTTCTGAGTTGGTACATCTTTCTTCCGAGCAGGTACAGACGCAAATCGAATGGATGGAGGGGGTGCCACTTTACCGTCTGCGTGGAAAACTCCTGCCGTTAGTCTTCCTCGGTTCTTTGCTGAAGCAGCAGGATCAGGCAGACAAGTCGCCCGAAGCGTATATCGCGGTCCTGAATGCCGAAGGCCGGCGTTACGGCCTTGTAGTTGACAGCCTGGCCGACCCTGAAGAGATCGTGGTCAAGCCGCTGTCTTCTGTCCTTAAGCGGATCGGGCTCTTTTCTGGCGCGACGGTGCTCGGCAACGGCGAAATGGCGTTAATTCTCGATCCTGGGGCGATCGCGACTCAATCGAATATCGGCATGGCGCTTGAAGATGACGAATCCGAAGTCCTGGATGCGGACTTGAAGGACGGTTCAGCTGAATATCTGCTCACGCAGTCTGCCAGCGAACATGTAGCCGTACCTCTCGACAATGTTCTGCGCATCGAACGCATTCCGCGCACCCAGATGGAGTGGCTAAACGGCATGCCCGTTCTCCGCTTCGACGGTACATTGTTACCGCTTAAAGACAGGACAGGCATGGTTGCCGCAGGTTCGCCGGAAGAGGAAATGACCGTAGTCGTCTGCCGCGACGGTGAGCGTCATGTTGGAGTCGCTGTATCACAGGTGCTCGACGTAGGGGCAGGCAAGCCGTTGACCGAGGCCGGCACCGACACGGCAACTCTCGACGCGATTCTCCTGAAGGATCGTGTGACGAGCATTATCGATCTCAGACATATTCCTGCATTGCCCAGCGCACGTCCAGCTCACGATGACCCGAGAGAAACATTGCAGTCGGACGCAGCTGTTGAGGTTCTCGCATGACGCCAGCACTCTTTCTACAAACAGCCGCGCAAGATGAGCCAATAGAGATGTGCTCCGTCCGCGTAGGGCGAACCCTCTACGGCATTCCAGTCACGAGCATACTGGAAATACTTGGGAAGCCCGTGAAGCAGCCAGTTCCGCTTGCGCCCGGCTATATCGGCGGACTGGTCCACTATCGCGGAGAGGTGCTCACTACAGTTTCGCTGCGCAGTCTGCTTGCAATGCCTGCGCACGATGCGACGGAAGACATCCTCGTCTTTGAAGGGGCCGACGGTTATTTTGGCCTGCTTGTTGATGAGGTCGGGGAAGTCATGACCGTTCTGCCTACAGACTTCGAGGGGAATCCCTCAACTCTCGATGACCGCCGCAAGGCGCTGTTTGCCGGAACGTACAAGCTCAGCAACGCCCTTCTGGTGATGCTCGATCCGGAACGTCTGGATCCGGTCCGTCTCACCGACACGGCTTTCGCATGAGCGGATGAGGGAGGGAGTATGCGTGCGCTTATCGTCGATGATTCGCGCTCCATTCGAAGCTATGTGCGCTTGCTTTTGGAGAAGCAGGGTCTCGAGTGCATAGAAGCAGAAAACGGCCAATGCGCGCTTGCCGCAATGCAACAGTGCGGCGCATGCGATCTTGCCCTGGTCGATGTCAATATGCCCGTTATGGGCGGGCTGGAATGCGTGAAGGCGATGCGCGGTAATCCAGGAATGAAGTCTATGAAGATCATGATGGTGACGTCGGAAGCAGACCACGCTCTTATCGAAGCAGCGCTTGAAGCCGGAGCGGACGAATACCTCATGAAGCCGTTCGATGCAGATGCATTGATTGGCAAGCTTCAGATGATTGGCTTTGCACAAGGTTGATTTCGATGTCGCGGCCCATTCGCGTACTTGTAGTGGACGACTCCCTCGTGATGCGCAGCCTGTTGCGCATGGTGCTCGCTTCAGATCCGGCAATTGAACTGGCCGGGATGGCCAATGACGGGGTCGATGCTCTCGAAACTGTCGAGCGCCTCAAGCCAGACCTGATTCTTCTGGACTTTGAGATGCCTCGCATGAATGGCATTGAGGTGCTGGCCGAGTTGCGTTCCCGGCACATCAAAGCAAAAATCGTGATGTGCAGTATGCTGACACGCCGTGGCGCGCACATCACACTCGAAGCTCTGGCGCAGGGCGCAACCGACTATGTCACCAAGCCGACAGCCCGGAATGGTACAGCCGACGCGGTCGCGACGCTTATGCGTGATCTGGTCCCGCGGATTAAGGCATTGTTCCCGTTGCCGCAAGCGGGCAATCTTCGCACAGTAGCAGTCAGCGCCGGCGATGCTCTGCATCACAAGCCGGAGATTGTCGTAATCGGAGTATCAACCGGAGGTCCAGCAGCTCTTCAGACTCTCCTGCCGATTCTGCCCGGCGATTTCCCGATTCCGATTGTCATCGTCCAGCACATGCCGCAGCTCTTCACAAGGCTCTTAGCGGAGCGGTTGAACCGCGAATGTGCTCTCACCGTGCGCGAAGCTGCGCCTGCCATGCTCCCAGAACCGGGAACGGTATCTATCGCGCGCGGCGATTGGCACCTCGAAATTACAAAGCTTCCTTTTGGTCCAGGCCAAATGCTACGCCTTACGCAGGCCGCACCCGAGCACTCTTGCAGGCCGTCGGTGGATATGCTTTTTCGTTCCGCTGCTCAGGCTTACGGTAAGGCTGTGATCGGCGTTGTGCTTACGGGCATGGGTTCCGATGGTCTGGAAGGCTGCAAATCGATTCGCAAACTAGGAGGGAGAATCCTGGTGCAGGACCGTGCTACCAGCGCCGTCTGGGGTATGCCCGGAGTAGTGGCCGAAGCAGGAATTGCACATAACATTCTGCCACTTCCAGCGATTGCCACTGAACTGATGCGCCTTTGTCCGCCGCAGTCATCTTCGTTTGTTTCGAAGTGGTGACCGAGTATGCCTAGAACGGAAGCCGACTACCGTTTTCTCCGGCAATTTATTCTGGACCGTTCAGAAAACATCCTTGATCCATCCCGCGATAGCCTCTTTGACGCGCGGCTTTATCGCCTGTTGCAAGCCCAAGGCATGTCAGGTCTCGATGAACTCGTTTGTAAACTGAAATTGGCCGCCGACCCGGCACTTGATCAGGCAGTCGTTGAGGCCATGACCATCAATGAGACGAGCTTTTTCCGTGATCAGATGACTTTCGAACTGATGCGGGAGAAGCTGTTGCCGCAATTGATTGATCGCCGCGCCCGGCAATGCAGCCTCCGCTTCTGGAGCGCCGCCTGCTCCAGCGGGCAGGAGGTCTATTCGCTGGCGATGCTGATTCGAAATTGCTTCCCGAAACTTGCGGCATGGAAGATAGAAATTATTGGAACGGATATTCACGGCGAGATGATTCGCCGTGCAAAGACTGCAAGATATCATCGCATGGAGGTAAACCGCGGCCTCCCCGCGCGTCTTCTGCTCAAGTACTTTACCCGCTATGACGAAGAGTGGGAAATCGCAGATGAATTGCGCGCCATGTGCCGCTTCCATCAGAAGAATCTCGTACAAGCGTTGCCGCCTTTGGATCGATACGACGGCATTCTGATTCGCAACGTGCTCTTCTACTTCCCTGAGGCGACGCAAAGAAGCATCCTGCGAAATGCACGTGCCGCCTTAAAGCCCGACGGTTTTCTGATGCTCGGATCAAGCGAACAGGCCACGCATCATGATTATTGGCAGCCAATTGTCGAGGGCAATACCTGCTACTACAAACCGCGCTAGAGCCAGGTTCTGGCCAGTTTCGGCCATCGGAAGCATCTGAATGAACATGAAGGTATTCTGCTTGCTGAGGCTCTCTCGTGGCGAAACGGCAAACAAAGAAAAACGCGACGGATGATGTCCTAAGGCTCTTCCATCCGATCACGGCCGAATGGTTTCACTCAATTTTTGACGGGCCGACTTCGCCGGAGCGTCTCGGATGGCCTGCGATTGCGCGTGGTGAAAGCACGCTGATTCTTGCTCCGACCGGAACCGGCAAAACGCTGACTGCATTTCTCTGGTGTCTTGACCGTCTGATGCTTCAACAGCCCGATAGAAATCCAGAGGGCTGCCGGGTCGTGTATATCAGCCCGCTCAAGGCCCTCGCCGTCGACGTGGAACGCAACCTGCGTTCGCCGTTGGCCGGGATTGCCAATATGGCCCAGCAGCGGGGTGTGGTTGCCCGTCAACCTGAAATCAGCGTGCGCACCGGAGATACTCCACAAAAAGAACGCAACCGATTTCGACGGCACCCTGCTGAAATTCTGATCACAACCCCCGAGTCGCTGTACCTGCTTCTCACGTCTGAATCTGCGATATCGCTGCGCACCGTCGATACGGTGATCGTCGACGAGATTCACGCTCTCGTGCCAACCAAGCGTGGGGCGCACCTTGCGCTCAGCTTGGAGCGCCTCGAAGCGATTACTGAGAAACGCATTCAGCGTATTGGTCTTTCCGCGACGCAGCGTCCGCTCGAAGAAGTGGCCCATTTTCTGGCAGGCTGCGAACCGAGGCGGACGGTAAAACGCGACAAGGCAGAGAGCATTGCCGCAATCGGGAACGAATGGACTTCAGATGCAGAGCCAGAAGGTCATGACCGGCCGCCGGTATTTCGTCCGGTAACCATCATCAATGCCAGCGAGCCCAAAAAGCTTGAGCTTCGAATCGAAGTCCCAGTCGAGGATATGGCGCGCCTCGGACGGCAGGAAGAGATATCGAGCGGCGCGGCCTCACACGAGCCGAAACGCACGTCGATATGGAGCGCGATTTACCCGCGGCTGCTTGAGATTGTCCGCGAACGTCAATCGACACTGATCTTTGTCAACAACCGTCGCGTAGCCGAACGGTTGGCCGGCGCATTGAATGAACTTGCGAATGAACCGATTGCGCGAGCGCATCACGGATCGCTTGCCGCATCGCAACGCGCGGAGATCGAAGAGCAACTGAAGGCAGGGAATATCAAGGCACTCGTGGCCACTTCGACACTGGAATTAGGCATCGATATGGGCGCAATCGATCTCGTCGTTCAGGTCGAAGCGCCACCTTCTGTTGCTAGCGGCATGCAGCGCATTGGCCGGGCGGGTCACCAGGTGGGGGCTGCAAGCGAGGGGGTTATTTTCCCCAAGTATAGGGCCGATCTTGTCGCCTGTGCAGCCGTCACTCGTGCGATGCATGAAGGGCTGGTTGAATCGACTCGCTACTTGCGTAATCCTCTCGACGTGCTTGCGCAGCAGATCGTAGCCACAGTCGCGCAGCCGCCCCGCACGTCCGTCCCCCGTCGAAAAGGTCAAGCTCCCGCAGCCGCGGAAATTTCTACCGACGATCTTTTTCGCATCGTTGTCAGCGCCTCTCCGTTTGCCACGCTTAGCCGGACTGCCTTTGAGGGTGTGCTCGATCTGCTCGCAGGGCGATACCCATCGGACGAATTTGCTGAATTGCGTCCTCGCATTACATGGGATCGAATCCACAACATCATCACGCCGCGCGAAGGCGCAAAAACCCTGGCTATCCTGAACGGGGGCACGATTCCAGATCGTGGTCTTTATGGCGTCTTTCTCTCGGGCACTGAGGGAAAGCCAGTACGTGTAGGTGAACTCGATGAAGAGATGGTCTTCGAAAGCCGTACGGGCGAGACATTTGTTCTCGGCGCGTCCACCTGGCGCATCGACGAAATCACTCACGATCGCGTGTTGGTTTCGCCCGCTCCAGGTGAGCCGGGCAAGATGCCGTTCTGGCATGGAGACACCGCCGGACGCCCTCTCGAATTCGGCAAGCGCATTGGGCAGATGATTCGCGAATTACGCGAAATGCCCAAAAACGCCGCGCTTAGCCGTCTCGTCCGGGAACACGATCTCGATCCCGTTGCAGCGGAAAATCTCATTCGTTTTCTTGTTGATCAGGAAGCTGCCACCACCTCCGTTCCCGATGATCGAACCATCGTGATTGAGCGAGTGCGCGACGAGTTGGGCAACTGGCGAGTATGCGTGCTCACTCCTTTTGGTAATCGCGTGCACATGCCGTGGGCAATGGCGATTAATGCGAAGCTTCGTGCGGCCGGTTTAGCCGAGGTGGAAACGATGTGGGCCGATGACGGATTTGTACTGCGCTTTCCAGATACGGATCCTCCACCAGATACAGAGATTCTGCTGCTCGATCCGGCAGAGGCATCGGGTCTTGTTCTGCGCCAACTCGGCGCTACAGCGCTTCTGGCGGCAAAATTTCGAGAGAGTGCGGCACGTGCGCTGCTTCTGCCACGCCGTCGCGCACAAGGTCGGGCACCCTTATGGCAGCAGCGCAAGCGTGCCTATGACCTGCTCTCGGTCGCGGCGCGTTATCCATCCTTCCCGATGTTGCTGGAGGCATACCGTGAGTGTGTGAGAGACGTCTTCGATATGCCGGCATTTCTGGAAGTGCTGCACGCGATCAAGGAACGTCATATCAAGGTTCATGTTGCCGATCCCCGTACTCCTTCACCTTTCGCTTCTTCTCTGCTCTTTAGTTATGTCGCGAACTATATCTACGACGGCGATGCTCCGCTGGCCGAACGCCGCGCCCAGGCCCTTTCTATTGATCAGGAGCAACTTCAGGATCTCCTCGGCGATGCTGACCTTCGCGAACTATTGGACGCGGATGCCATCCGCGAGGTCGAAGAGCAACTGCAAGCACTAACCGAAAACAACAGGGCTCATTCTGCCGATGCTGTCCACGACTTACTGTTACGTTTGGGCGATCTCTCAAGAGAAGAACTCTCGCTCCGTGTTGGCTCAACTGAAGTCCTACTGTCGCTTGATCGCCTGCTGCGCGAGAGGCGCCTGCTTGAAATCAAAATAGCTGGCGAAAAGCGCTTGATTGCTGTTGAAGATGCGGCTCGATACCGCGACGCCCTCGACATCCCAGTGGAGTCAGAGCTGCCAAAGCAGCTCCTTGAGCCTGTGGCATCGCCAGCGCTGGAACTGATTCGCCGCTTCGCTCGCACGCATGGCCCATTCACCACACAGGAGATTTCACGTCGCCTCGAATTGGCTGAAGCCCAGGTAGAAACGGTGCTGCGCACGTTGGTTCCTGATGGTCGCATTGTTGAAGGGGGATTCAGGCCGGGGGGCGTACATCGCGAATGGTGTGATGTGGAAGTTCTGCGAATGATCCGCAGAAAATCACTGGCTCGACTACGAAAAGAAATCGAGCCAGTAGAACAGCATATGCTTGCACGGCTTGAGACGCACTGGCAAGGCGTTCTTCACCGAAGGCGCGGCCTTGACGCATTGTTGGACACCATCGAAAGTCTCCAAGGAGCGCCCATCCCGGCTTCTCTGCTCGAATCGGCAATTCTGACGGAGCGCATCGCAAAATACTCGCCTTCCGATTTGGATACGCTGATCGCAGCAGGGGAAGTGACTTGGTGCGGGTTTGATTCCCTCGGAGAGCGCGATGGTCGCATCGCGCTCTATCTTGCGGATAATCTCACTGCTTTGCTCCCACCCATGCCCACTGAGGCAGATGAAGGAGCAAACCCTCGTGAAGAGGCAATCATCGCCACTCTACGGCAGCGGGGGGCGCTCTTCTTTGGGGAACTGCACGATGCGGTGGGTGGTGGCTATCCGGGAGAAACGCTCGATGCTCTGTGGAGCCTCGTATGGAAAAGAATGGTGTCAAACGACACATTTCATGCATTGCGTGCCTATGTCACCAGGGCGTCTGTTTCACGACCAGTGAAGCGTCAGCACAATGTTCAGAGCTTTCGCTCGCGCAGAACCACTCCGCCTAGCGCACAGGGACGGTGGGCGCTCCTTCCGGGTGCGACAGCTTCTCACACAGAATGGAGCTACGGCATTGCACAGCAACTGCTCAATCGTCATGGCGTCATATCTCGCGAAACAGTAACGCAGGAAAACATTCCTGGCGGATTCAGCACAATCTACGACGTGCTCAAAGGATTGGAAGAGAGCGGCAAAATACGTCGCGGCTATTTTGTAGCGGGTTTGGGAGCTACACAGTTCGCATTGCATTCCGCCGTCGACCTTCTTCGTTCATTGGGAAGCAAGCCGCGCCCGGAACAAGCCGAAATCCTTTCACTTGCCGCCACGGATCCTGCAAATCCTTACGGCGCGGTGCTTGCATGGCCGACTATGCAGATGGAGGGCGATGACGAAGGCGGTATGCGATCCCTGACACGCAGCGTCGGCGCAATGGTCATCTTGCGCAACGGCGAATTGATCGGATATTTGCGCCGCAACAACCCGAACATTCTGATATTTCTTCCATCCGATGAGCCGGAAGGAAGTAATACATCGCGCGACCTCGCTGCGTTTCTTATAGCGCTGGCGCAGGACGAGATGCGGCAGGAGGGGGACGCCCGGCCCCGCGGCGGCCTCCTGATATCAACGATCAACGGAGTGCCAGCGCACCTTCATCCACTATCCCGGTTTCTGCAGGAGGCGGGATTTCAAGCCGCACCAGCAGGCTTTAACGTGAGACGTATCCCGCTCCGGCCACAGACAGTTTCCGCAGAAGTGCAATAGAGCACACTGCGCGCAGAGATTCGCACCATCGCTCAAGAACGAAAGGGCTGTGATATAACGATGCCGCCCCCTTTAGGAGGAGAGTTGACGCGTATACAAGCCTGTTGCCTGTCACTGGCAGCCGTCTTCGGCGCAATTGCTGCCGGTGCTCAAACCGAAATTCCATTCAAGCCTGGTTTATGGGAATCGGATATTACATCCACCGTGTCCGGGATGCAGATTCCTCCGGAGATGCAGGCGCGTCTTGCCCAAATGCCGCCAGAACAGCAGGAGCGCATAAAGAACATGATGGGCGGTGCTCCGCGCACCACCGTCACGCATAGTTGCATGACGAAAGACCAGTTCGACAAGTGGAATGATTCCTTACACCAGGGTAAAGACAAGGATGAGCAATGCACTCATACCAATGTTACGAATAGCGGGCATGAGCGCTTCTTCGATCTAAGCTGCACTTCTGGGAACTCGAAGAGCACCGGCCATGTGGAGATATTTACGGACAGCGACGAAAAAGGCCACGGTTCTGTACACATGGTGAGGACCGCAACGCAGGGCCCACAGGCCATGAACCCGATTACGATTGATGTAAAGTTCGATACACGTTACATCGGTTCTGACTGTGGCACCATCAAGCCAGGGGACTCGCAGACGATCAAATAGGCCGAAAATCCCGGGTCTACTGCTGAGGATTCGGCTGTGGCTGCTGCTGAGGCTGGTCATCCTTTTTGCCACTGCCAAACAAACGGCTGAAGAACCCACGCTTCTTTTTGGGTTGCTCTGCATTTGCGTTTTGGTTGTTGGCAGCGGTCCCTTGTGCAGGATTCGGTACCGGCGTTGTAGGATTGACTGGCTGCGCCAAGGGCTGTTGCGCCCGGACAGGCGGAGGAGGCACAACAGGTTTTTCGCCAATCCCGAAAATCTTCTGGAAGAGATTCCGTTGGTCGCCGTTTGAGTGATCGCAGGTATCCGTCGGTTGTGTGCCATCGAGGAAGGCTGCCGTGTAGGCATTCGGGCACGCTGCATCGGAAATGAGGTTCGTACCTTTATCCAGTTGAACCTCCGTCACACCGTCAGGAGGCACAAAGTCTTTTGTGTCTGAATATTGCGGCAGAGCTACAGCGCGCTTCATGAATTCGGCCCAGATGGGCGCAGCAGCCTTCGCGCCATCCAGCTTGATGTCGGTGTAGTCGTCGTTGCCCACCCAGACGATGCAAAGCAGGTTCGAGGTGTATCCGACGAACCATGCATCGTTTGAAGTGCCGGTTTTTCCAGCCGCCGGAGCTGAGAAGCCCATGGCACGGACCCCTGCAGCCGTACCGTGATTGATCACATTCTCCATCAGACTTGTGGTCAGGTATGCAACACGAGGATCCAGGATCGGCTTGCTGGTGGGAGCATAGTCACTCATCACGTCGCCATTTGCATTGCGTACGGAGGCAAGCATCCAGGGATCAATCTTGACGCCGCTATTGGCGAAGACCGTGTATGCACCCGCCATTTCCAGCGGAGTCGCATCATAGGCACCGATGGCGACGGAAGGTGTTCCGCGCGCTGACTTGATGCCGGCGTCGCGCGCAAGTGCTGCCACGTTGTTGAATCCAACCATCTGCGCTAGGGCAATTGTGGCCACATTTTGCGACTGCTGTAACGCAAAACGCGCGGTGATTTCACCGTATTCTTCGTTGTGATAGTTGTGCGGGGTATATTCCTGGTCACCGATCGTGTAGGTCGTCGGCTCATCGTTCAGCATGGTGACAGGAGTGAATACCCCGCTGACCCCGTCGCTGTTGGTCAGCTGCGCTCCCGAAAGGCTTGTGTTAAATGCCGCCGCATATACAAAAGGTTTGAAAATTGATCCCGTCGGGCGATGCGCCACTGCATGATTCAGCTGGCTTATGCCGTAGTTGCGTCCACCCACAAGCGCCAGCACTTGGCCTGTATGCGGATTCAGCGCCACCATCGCTACTTGTGGATAAACAATGTTGCTGTCTACAGTGGCGGGCGCGTTCTTCGATGCGCGATGCGTATGTAGCTTTGTCACCAGCTCATCCACGCGCTTCATGCCGTCGTTCACGGCATCCGAAGCAGCGGCCTGCAGTTGCGGATCGAGCGAGGTATAGATGCGCAACCCTTGGTGGTTATATTCGGCATCGCCCAGCTTCTGCACAATCTGGTCGCGCACTAGGTCCACAAAGTATGGAGCTTCGTTTGCGTCCACGCTCTGCGTAGCCAGCTTCAGCGGACTGGCCTTTGCCTCTTCACCCTGTTCTTTGGTGATGGCCCCAGTTTCGACCATCGCGTCCAGCACCATGTTGCGGCGCTCCAGCGCTCGTGTCGGATGCCGGTAAGGGTTGAGGCGGCTCGGGCTCTGAATCAAGCCAGCTAACAGCGCAGATTCCGGCAGGTTGAGCTGGCGTACATCCTTGCCGAAATATGCCTGTGCGGCTTCTCCGAATCCGTTGATGGCAAAGCTGCCCTGCTGCCCCAGAGGAATCTGGTTGGCATACATCTGGAAAATCTGCTGTTTTGTAAAGCGATGTTCCAACTGAAACGTGATGACAATCTCAATCAGCTTGCGTTTGAAGCGCTTCTCAGGGGTGAGGAAAAAACCGCGAGCGAGCTGCATGGTGAGAGTTGACCCGCCTTCGCGGTAACGGCGTGAGAGCAGATCACTGCGGATCGCGCCAAGTATGCGGAAATAGTCGACACCGCCATGCTCAAAAAACCGCCTGTCTTCAATAGAAGTCACAGCCAGGATGAGATAGTGGGGTATCTCGTCGTAGGTCACTAGCCGACGTTTAGCGCGGTTTTGGTCGGAAAGTCCTGTAATGAGCAACGGTTCCAGCTCATAGGCAGCGAGTTGGTCGCCGTTGGTGTCCGTTATCTGGTTTACCGTGCTGCCCTCAAAGCTGATCGTCGCAGCGTCCGGAGCGTGATATGACTGCGCGCCCGGATGAATGGTAATGCTCTTCGCATTCACCGAGTACGTGCCCATCGGCGATACGGGGTTCGTGCCGTCCTCTGTGTAACCCGCCGATCGCAACTCTTGCGCCACGAAATTTGCGGTCAGCTTCTGTCCTGGACGGACCTCGCGAGCCGCCGCATAGATCTTCGCCGTATTCGTGAACAGCGGCTTTTCCAGCCGTTCGTCGACGATATTCTTGTATTTAACGTAGTAAAAGCTGAAAACAGCAATGAAGAAAAGAATGACAATGCCGACAGCAACGGCTGCGATCTGAAGAACCTTGCGGTTAAACGCTTTGCCAGACGAGGATAAAGGGGCGAGTTTTACTTTCAGGGCCAATGCGGACTACCACCTCTAATTTTAACGGTTCCAGGCCCGTTTCGCGTCTCAACCGACGGCTAACAGAGAAATCTTGCAATCGCAACAACAGGCCAGATGTTGAGAGGGCCATTTGTAAGACGCTGAATTCAGGAAAGAAGTAGTCTCATTCGTCTCCGCAAAAACCTCAAAGTGTCTCTTTTTTGTAAAAGCCCCTAATTTGTGGTGATCGACGGCCTCACATTGCTTCACGCGTCATTTTGCCGTTGACCATGCGCCACAATTGAAGAAGGTTCTTGTCCTGCAGTGCCTCCGGTAGTGCTTCTTGCGGCGAATTCTGGTAGCAAACCGGCCTGGCGAAGCGCAAGATGGCTTGAGAGCCAACAGACGTCGAGCGACCGTCCGATGTCGCCGGATAGGGGCCGCCGTGAACCATGGAGTCACACACTTCCACACCCGTTGGATATCCATTGAAGATAAGCCGCCCCACCTTGCGCTCCAGAATGGCAATCAGGTCCCGGTGCGTAGCAAAGTCCTCTTCTGTACCCAGCACAGCCGCGGTGAGATGCCCTTCAAGCCCTCGCGCTACTTCCAGGATCTGCTCAGGACTCTCATAGCGAACCAGTAGCATCGTAGGCCCGAATACTTCGTGCGACAGATCGGGATCAGCAAGGAAATCTTTCATATCGGCTTCAAATAGGGCTACTGCAGTGCCAGCGGCAGACCCGGCAGCACCACTGCCAGCAAGAAGACGCGCCTCCCCGCTTTCCATCCGCTGTGTAATCCCGCGCCGGTACTGAGCGGCAATGCCCTGCGTAAGCATCGCGAATCCTGGCAGATCGCCCGCGCGCCTGCGTAGCTCCTCAACGAGATTGGAGGACTCATCCCAAGGAGGCAGGAAGACAACTCCCGGTTTGGTGCATTGCTGTCCCGCGAAAACCGTATAGGAGGTAGTGAGGTCGGCAGCAATCTTGTCGTGCTGTTTGATCGCGCCCGGCAGCACGAATACAGGATTGGTGCTGCCCATTTCCGCGAAGCAGGGAATCGGCTCGGGGCGACTCGCGCAAAGATCCATGAGTGCCCGGCCTGCTTTCTGAGAGCCGGTAAATCCAACTGCTTGGATGAGGGGATGTTTCACCAACTGCGTGCCAGCCCCAATACCCGAATCGAAGATCAGCGAAAAAACGCCCTCATGCAGGTTGCTTGCCTTCACGCATTCCGCGATCACGTTTCCGACTAGCTCGCTCGTTCCCGGATGCGCCGGATGGGCCTTAACGACAACGGGGTTGCCTGCCGCAAGTGCCGAGGCCGTGTCCCCGCCTGCTACGGAAAAAGCAAGAGGAAAATTACTTGCCCCAAAAACTGCAACAGGCCCAAGCGGACGCAGCATGGAACGAATGTCAGGCTTGGGCAGCGGCTTGCGTTCGGGATTGGCCGTGTCGACGCGCGCGTTCACCCATGAGCCTTCCTCAATCACTTGCGCAAAGAGCCGCAGCTGATTGACGGTGCGGCCTGTCTCAGCCTGCAGACGCGGCACTGGCAGTGCCGTCTCAAGGTGAGCTCTTTCAACTATCTGATTCGTAATCGCCTGCAAACCGTCGGCGATACTACGCAAGAACACCGCACGATCGCGACTGGAAACCCGGCTGTAACTGACGAAGGCTTCCTCTGCCAGCTTTGCCGCAGTGTCGACTTCTTCCGGCGAAGCCGAAAAATATTCCGGCTGCAGTTTTTCGTCCGTGGTGGGATTGACCCCGTAAAAGACTGTTCCCGCCGTTGAGCCGCGCGAGGCACCGAGAATTGAAATACCTTGAAGCATGATGAGCCTTTGAATGAGAACTTGCCTTCCGACTCTACTCTAACGAACGTTGGCAGCGAATGCAGCTTCTCTGACTCGCGGGCGGTTCTTGAGAGCCTCGGCGACCGTTCTCCTCGCTTCGGCCAATTCTTCGCCTGTGATCTCAAGCCGTGGTGGACGAACGCGGGCGTTACCGACGCCAATCTCCTGTTGCACAAACTTGATGAGCTGGATGAACTTCGGTACCGTGTCCATGCGCAGCAACGGCAAGAACCAGCGATATAGCGCGAAGGCGTCATCGGTTTTGCATTCAGTGGCAGAATTGAAGAGCGCGACCGATTCGGCGGGAAAAGCATTGACCAGTCCGGCGACCCATCCCGTTGCCCCTGCGTCGATGCCTTCGACGATGGCGTCATCGACCCCAACAAAAATCTGCAGTCGCTCACCGAGAATTGCCCGGATCGCAGTGATGCGGCGCACGTCCGTACTCGATTCCTTTACTGCGTGGAAGTTATCGTGCTCACTGGCCAGCTCGGCAATCTGCTCGGGAATAAAGTCAGTCCCATAAGCAATCGGATTGTTATAGAGCATGCAGGAGAGAGGCGTGGCTTCGAAAATCGCAGCAATGTGCGCTTTCATCTCGCGCCAGTCACCGCGATAAACATAAGGAGGCAATACCATCAACCCGGAGCAGCCAGCATCTTTCGCAGCCTTGGCGAGAGCGACTGCATCGACGGTCGAAAGCGCAGAAATAGCAGCCACGACAGGCGCAGCATCATTTACGGTGGCGACTATGTTTTCAAGGATGGCGACCTTTTCTTCGAACGAGAGCGAAGCGGCTTCGCCAAGCGACCCGAGCATGATGAGTCCAGCGCATCCGTTCTCAAGCATCCATTGCGCGTGCCGTCGCATGAAGGCATGATCGATCTCCAGCCCTTCACTGAAAGCAGTAGTCATAGCGGGCATAACACCAGACCAGTTCATGTGTTCTCCGATAGCTGAGATTCAAGCATGAGCATTCTCCACAGCAAAACGTAAAGGCAGATAAGGATCGATTGGGATCGCCGATGCACCATCGAGCAAATGATCGGCTAGCAGCCTGGCGGTGGCAAGCGAAGTCGTAATGCCAAGACCCTCATGCCCGGTTGCAAGAAACACGGTAGGGTCTTCCGTGGGACCGATCAGCGGTAGTTTGTCCGGTGTCGCCGCGCGAAACCCTGTCCAAACGCGGAAATTGTAAAGTGAGGAGAGCGCAGGCATGTACTTTGAAGCGCGGGCGAGCATCGAAGCAAGGATCGCCTCGTCGACCTCAGTGCTTTCCTGATTGAATTGTCGCGATGAACCAATCAGCAGTTTTCCGCTGCGTCGTGGTTGCACGTTAAAGGCAACCGAGTCGCTCTCCACAGAGTGTGCACTCTTGAGATATCCGAGCTCAGCAATCTGGTGATGAGCGAAATTCGGATGGTCATCGGTGACGATCACATGGCCTTTGCGCTTTCTTATCTGCAACTGCGGCAAAAGCTCTACGGCGCTTGCTCCCGTGGCATGGATGATGTGCGGTGTAGAAATAGAAGAGCCATCAGCCAGCAGAACTTTTCCGTCCTTTGCACTCTCGACCTTGCCTCCAAGATACAGCTTCGCGCCAGCCTCCTGAGCCAGCGCAATGAGATATACGGCAACCGCGGACGCATGGAGGATAGCATCAGAGGGAACGCACAACGCTCCAGTTAGAGGACGGCGCAGATTTGGTTCGGCGTCGGCGAGAGATTGCGAGTCCAGGATTTCCGCGCTGATCCCGGTTGAAGTGAAGAGAGCACACTTGCGATAAACCTCCTGCAGCTCATCTTCGTCTGCTGCAATCCAAAGTGTGCCGCAGCGATCGTACTCCGCGTCAGCAGGTAGGTGCGGCGCAAGCTCCGTCCATAGCGATTGAGAATATCGTGTGAGGGCAAACTGCGCAGGCGAGTCATCCATGATGACAACATGTCCCATGCCCGCTGCTGTGGCCCCGCCGCCGACGGTGCCTGCCTCAACAATGGCTGTGCGCATCCCAGCATGAGCCAGCTCACACGCGCATGCAGCGCCGACAATGCCCGCGCCGATGACCACGGCATCATAGGACACGCTCATGACATGATACCCATGCGAAAGGGATCGTTTTCATCCAGAATCAGCAAGGATTCTGCTGTGACATAAGCCGATCCAGTAATGCTGGGCATCACCAGGCCATCGCGCAATTCAATCGATCCTTCAAAGATTGTGCTCAGAATTCCTTCCTGTCGCCAGATTTGTCCCGGGGCAAGTTTCCCGTCCGCGTAGAGGCAGGCCATCTTGGCGCAGGTTCCGGTGCCGCACGGAGAGCGGTCATAAGCCTTACCAGGGCAAAGTACAAAGTTGCGGCTGTGCGCATCTCCATTGGAGGGCGTTTCGAATAATTCGATATGGTCGATCTCAGCGCCGCGGTCCCCGGTGATGCCATCAGCAGCCAGCGCCTTCCTGACAGCCCAGGTAAAGTCAGTCAGCAAATCGACATTCTTGAGGGCAAGGGGCACACCTTTGTGTTCGACCAGATAGAACCAATTGCCTCCCCACGCGACGTCGCCACGAACCTCTCCGAATTCGGGAACATCCACGGCCAAATTCGCGTGGCTGCGATGGCTGGCTACATTCTCAATCCTTACCTGGCCTGACGGATGCAGCGTAGCTCCGACCACTCCCACGGGAGTTTCAATGCGAACCAGGCCCGGTGTGATCTTACCCAGATGAGCCAGACTCGTGACCACGCCGATACTGCCATGCCCGCACATGCCCAGGTATCCAACGTTATTGAAGAAAATGACTCCGATATCGCAGGTTGAATCAAACGGCTCACATAGTAGTGCGCCTACAAGAACATCGGAGCCGCGTGGTTCGTTCACAATCGCCGAGCGGAACGCATCGTGTTGTGAGCGAAAACGCTCAAGGCGGGTGGCAAGCGGCCCAGTACCGAGATCGGGCCCCCCGGAGACAACCAGCCGTGTAGGCTCGCCGGCCGTGTGTGAATCGATGACCTGAATGCTATGTAATCGCCTTTTGTCCGGCATAGAGAAATATCGTGAGTACTCTGCGCAATACCACGATATCGATGTAGCCGAAAGAGGGCAATCCGAAGCATCCTGCTAGAATGGCCGCACCTTTTTGCGTCCGGAGCTTTGCATGCTTCCTTTTCGTGCCGCAGTTGTATTGTTGTGTCTCATTGCTATGCCAGGTTTCGCCGCGTGGTCTCAGCAGGAGGCTCTGCCTCCAACCAAAGCAACACCGACGCCACAGATACCGGCGAGCGGGCACACCTTAGAGCCAACAGACCTCCAGGCTTTCTTTGACGGAATCATCCCCATGCAGCTTGAGCGCAGCGACATTGCGGGCGCATCTGTACTTGTGGTTAAAGATGGGAGCGTCCTGCTGGAGAAAGGCTACGGCTATGCCGACGAAAAGACGAAGAAACCAGTTGATCCCAACACCACGATCTTCCGGCTGGCGTCGATTTCGAAGCTCTTCACCTGGGTGTCCGTCATGCAACTGGAAGAGCAGGGAAAGCTCGACATTGACGCAGATGTGAACCGCTATCTCGACTTCGAAATCAAGCCAGCATTCGGCAAGCCAATCACTTTGCGCAATTTGATGACACATACCGGGGGGTTTGAAGAAGAGAATCGAGACATCATCATCACCGATCCAAAGTGGACAGTCTCGCTCCGTGATTTTGAGATCCAGAACCAGCCGAAGCGATTGTTCCCTCCCGGGATCACTCCTGGCTATTCGAACTACGGAGTTGGACTCGCCAGTTATATCGTGCAACTCGTCTGCAGAGAACCATTCGAGCAATATGTCGAGGAGCATATTTTTTCTCCGCTGGGAATGAGGCATTCCACCTTCTACCAGCCTCCGCCCAAAGGATTCACAGCCACACCTTCGGAGGGTTATCGCGACAGTACAGAGAAATCTCCAGTGGGCTTTGAGATTTTCAATCCGGTCGGCGCGGGCGGACTTTCTTCGACGGCTCCCGATATGGGCCGCTTCGGCATGGCTCTCCTCAATGGGGGAGAGCTCGACGGTCACCGCATTCTGAAGCCGGAAACGCTGGCTGCCATGTGGACGCCGCAGTTTCGCGCCAGCGATCAGATGCCTCCGCTCTGCATGGGCTTCTATCAGACGTGGCGCAATGATCTGCGTTGGATCGGTCATGAAGGAGATCTGATCGCATTTCACAGCCTCTTCTTCGTTGAGCCGAAGGAGAAGTTGGTGCTCTTCGTCTCCTACAACTCCGCGGGCGGCGGAGACAAGCCGCGACCTGAGATTATCGACATGCTTTCCGACCGCTATTTCCCGAGCGACAAGAAACAGGTGTTCATCACCCTGCCGCGCAACGAACTCGACGCTATTGCGGGAACCTACCAGTCCACCCGGCGAGCAGACAGCACTAGGCTAAGGCTCGCAAACCTTTTCTATCAACGCAGTGCAAAGGTTGATAAGGATGGCGTTTTACACGTCGAGAATGTCAAGGATCTCCGAGGTCATCCGATCAGGTGGAAGCCGATCGCAAAGGACTTATGGCAGGAAGTAGATGGCCAAAGCAGGCTCTTTGCCATTCGTGATGGGCAGGGAAAAGTGATTCGGCTTGCATACGATTTTCCCGGAGTGCAGGCTCAGCGCGTGCCCTGGTATGAGAATGGAAAGCTTGTATTGACGGCCGCAGGAGCGAGTCTTGCCGTTCTCTTGGCAGTAGTGCTCGCGTCTCTGAGCCGGCTTTGCCGAAGAATGTTCCTGAGGAAGCGAGCCCGCCCGTCGCCGCAGCCGGGAACCAAATGGCTCCCCTTTTTCTCGCAGGCAGCTGCATGGATATGGGTCGTGACGGTATCTGCGATTTTCATTTTCTTTGCAGCGAAAGGTGATGACCTTTTGCCGCCAACGCCCGCCTGGGATAAATATTTCTTCCTGATCAGTGCAGTGACCCTACTGGCTTTGGTGCTCAGTCTGTTCGTTATCTTCTCGGGAATTCGTGCCTGGAGGCGTCCGGATTTGCGTCGAATCACGCGGGTAAAATTCACGATCGTCGGTCTCGCTTGCCTCTTGTTGAGTTGGCTTGCAATTCATTGGAACCTGCTCGGACCGGTACGGCGCATCTAGCCCAGGCAGGCGTCTCGACGATTCCGTGGTCATGAGCTATTTCTTGCTGCGTTATGAAAGACGTGCTACAAACAAATTCACCTTACACCGTGAAACAGCCTGAAGGCAGAGCAGTACACCACACTTGAATGAATGCCTGGGAACGGTTCGATCGAAAACGTCAGTATGTGGTGTTTCAGCAGGATGGCTATCGTTGAACGGTGCAAGCATTTACGGCACGCTCAAGGGTGTTGATGAGCACTACGCTTCCGCAAGGGCATTCGCAAAACCCGCTGCTACGCGAATATAGCCTTGATCACGCGTATGACGAGATGTTCGGGGCCGACGGTGGAATCCGCCCCCAATACGAAGCGTTGCTGAAGGTTCTTACCTCGCTGCCTCCAGAAGAGTTGCAGCGTCGCAAACACTACGCCGACGTCTCCTTCCTGATGCAGGGCATCACCTTCACTGTTTACGGACAGGAAGAGGGCACGGAAAGAATTTTCCCGTACGATCTTCTTCCAAGACTAATCAGTGCCGAAGAATGGGACCGGATTGAACGCGGCCTGACACAGCGCATTACTGCGCTCAATCTCTTTCTCCACGACGTCTATCACGAAGGAAAGATTCTTGCGGAAGGCGTCGTCCCGCGAGAGATTGTCTATAGCTGTCAGCACTTCCGCCGCCAGATGCGAGGATTGCAGGTTCCTCGCAATGTCTACGTTGCGGTTGCCGGAACCGACTTGCTGCGCATGGAGAACGGCGAGTACGTCGTACTCGAAGATAATTTGCGCGTACCAAGCGGCGTCTCGTACATGCTGAACAACCGGCGTGTACTCAAGCGCACATTGCCGCATCTTTTTCGCAGTTACGGTGTGCGCCCCATCGAGAACTACACGCAGGCATTGCTCGGAACGCTGCGCTCGCTTGCGCCTGAAGGCAGGCCCGAGCCTTCTATCGTGCTGCTTACGCCGGGCGTTTATAACTCGGCTTATTTTGAACACACCTACCTCGCGCGCCAGATGGGTATTGAGCTTGTTGAAGGCCGCGATCTGGTGGTTCACGACAATATCGTCTATATGAGGACAACGGGCGGTCTGAAGCGGGTGGACGTGATTTACCGCCGCGTGGATGATGACTTCATTGATCCGTTATCGTTCCGTCCGGATACGATTCTCGGCGCGCCGGGATTGTTCAATGCATATCGCGCCGGCAATGTCACATTGGCAAATGCCTTCGGCACTGGAGTTGCCGATGACAAGGCGCTGTACGCGTATGTGCCTCAGATCACCCGTTTCTATCTTGATCAGGACCCGATCCTGAATAACGTGGAGACATACATCCTTGCCGACGCAAAACATCGGCAACATGTGCTGGCGAACCTGGACAAGCTTGTGGTCAAGGCCGTCGGTGAATCGGGTGGCTACGGCATGTTGATTGGTCCGCACAGTACAAAGCAGGAGCGGGAGGAATTCAGGCAGCGCATCGAGGCGAATCCTCGAAACTATATTGCACAGCCCACCCTGGCGTTTTCGCGCGCCCCATGCTTTCAGGAAGACGGCAGCATCGAGCCGCGTCACGTGGATCTGCGTCCTTACATCTTGTTTGGCGACAAGGTGACGATCGTGCCCGGCGGCCTCACGCGAGTTGCGCTTCGTAAAGGATCGCTCGTGGTGAATTCATCGCAGGGTGGTGGCAGCAAAGATACCTGGGTATTGAGTCAATAAGTATGCTTTCACGAGTTGCTGAGAGTCTGTACTGGACAAGTCGCTACCTGGAGCGCGCCGAGCATACCATGCGCCTGCTTGACATCAATCTCGGCCTCATGCTCGACAAGTCCCATACCAGCGCTGAGCGCCGCTGGCTGCGAGTACTTGCCGCGCTTGGGAATCCCACGCACATCAAATGGGAAGGCGAGGCCTACAGGCTGGTGCAGGACCTCTGCTTTGATCCGACAAGCCCGGCTTCGGTAGTGAACTGCATTGTCTCCGCCCGCGAAAATGCGCGGCAGATACGTGAGGAGATCAGTACTGAACAGTGGCAGCGATTAAACCGTCTGTTCCATGAAGTCTCGCGTGCCCGTACCGAACGATATTCCGACTTGCAGTTTGCCGAATTTCTTCCGACCGTGATCGATGGCGTACATCTGTTTCAGGGCGTAACCGACACGACTCTCAGTCACGGAGAGGGCTGGCAGTTTCTGCAGGTAGGGCGTTTTATGGAGCGGGCCTCGGCAACAGCCATGCTGCTTGATGTGTACCACCGCGAGGTCGTGCGTTCTCCGGAAGAGTCTGTTGATGCTTATGAATATCTGGAATGGGTGGGACTCCTCCGAAGCTGCACTGCCTTTGAAGCGTATTGCAAGGTCTACACGGCGGACCTGACCTATGAGCGAATGCTCGAGTTTCTTTTGTTGAACTCCGACTTTCCTCATTCAATCCGTTATTCGATTGATCATCTTCATCGCTCGCTGACTGCGATTCAACAGGAGAGTCATCAACTGAATGTTGATGAGTTGATGCGCGTATCGGGAAAGCTGCGTACGCTGCTAGGCTACGATCAAATCTCGGATGTATTCACAACCGGGCCGGGCAACTATCTACGGCGCATTCTGCAGGAGTGCCATCGCATTCACGACCTGATTTATGAGGTCTACATCCAATATTCAGTGCAGACAGCATTGGCGCTGTAGCAAAAAAGGAGCAGACATGCCGTTTTATTCCGTGCGGCACCTTACGAAGTTTGTCTACAGCAATCCCGTAAGCGAGAGCGTGAGCGAAGTGCGCATGCATCCGCGCAACGACTCGAACCAGCGCTGCCTTAGTTTCGCGCTGTCTGTAAGCCCGCGTTGCCGCGTGTTTTCATATCGCGATCACCTCGGAAATCAAGTCCATCACTTCGACATACCTGGACAGCATGAGCAGTTGGTCATGATCAGCGAGTCCCTGGTAGAGCATCAGCCTCTGTCGAATATCCCGTCGTTCCTAGCGCCGGATGCCTGGAAGGAACTGGATGCTCTTGTTGCAGAAGGCGACTACTGGGAAATGTTGCTCCCGAGCGAATTTGCCCAACCTACGTCAGCGCTGCTGGACTTGGCGAAGAAACTGAATGTCGAGCGGCGCGATGATCCGCTGATGCTGCTGCATGAACTGAACGCGAAACTCTACAACTATTTCACCTATGTGCCGCGCAGCACACGTGTCGATTCTCCGATCGATGAGGCGCTAACGACACGCGAAGGTGTCTGTCAGGATTTTGCACACGTGATGATCGCGTTAGTGCGCGGGCTCGGCATTCCTTGCCGCTACATCAGCGGATATCTCCATCACCGCAAGCAGGATCAGGATCGCTCTACGCATGACGCGACCCACGCATGGGTAGAAGCCTTTCTGCCGCACCTTGGGTGGGTAGGTTTCGACCCTACGAACTATCTGATTGCCAGCGACCGTCATATTCGCGCAGCATTGGGTCGCGACTATGCTGATGTGCCGCCGAGCAAAGGCATCTATCGCGGACGCGCGAACAGCCAGCTATTCGTGGCCGTGCGGGTAGAGGCTTCCGAGCGGGCTCCGGCGCTTGATCAGGAGATGCCGATCCCTGAGGACTGGACGATGCTTGTGGAAAAGGCACAGGCACCCCCGCCACCACCCGCGGAACCCTTGCTGCTTATCCAGGCGCAGCAACAACAGCAGCAATAAACAATCGCGTACCGCTATACGGAATAGCAGCTGGACACCGCCCTTACACTGACAGTTAGTGTCCAAACTGCATACCCTGTCTTGCGGAGATGAAAATAGATGCGCGTTCGTCCGTGCCTGAAGTGCCTTGCCGGTTGCTTTCTTTCCATAGCCATAGTTTCCGTAAGCAGCGCTCTATATGCGCAGCATTTGCCCACACCTCAGGAGCAGATGCGCATCGACGAGGCAATAGCGAACCACATCGGTGATGTTCCTGATAACGCGGGACCGCTGGCAAAACATCTCTCGCCAAAGTTGACGCCGAAGGCGGTCGAAACTGCCATCCGCAAGGTAGGGGACTGGCAACTGCAGCGGTCACAGTCCTACTTCGGCAATGAGTGGACCTGGAGCGTGCTCTATACCGGCTTCATGGCCGCATCGAATGCCACGGGCGATAGCAAGTACAGCGATGCCATGCTTGAGGTCGGCAGGAAGTTCGACTGGCGGTTGCGTTCGCATCTTCCTAATGCCGATGACCAGAGCATCGGACAAACCTACACCGAGCTGTATATGCAGAAGCAGAATCAGGATATGATCGCAGGAACGCGAACTGAACTCGACGATCTCATTGCGCATGAGAACGATCCAGCACCCAGGATCCCGTGGTGGTGGTGCGACGCATTGTTCATGGCGCCTCCCTTGTGGTCGCGAATGAACGCGATTACGCATGATGGGAAGTATCTCGATTACATTGATCGCGAATGGTGGAAGACCTCCGACCTGCTCTACGATCGGCAGGAGCATCTTTACTTTCGCGATGCGACGTATTTGAACAAGACCGAGCCGAACGGGAAGAAAATGTTCTGGTCGCGCGGCAATGGCTGGGTCTTGGCTGGCTTTGCGCGCCTGCTGCAGTACTTTCCCAAAGATGACCCGCGACGCGAAAAATACGTGCAGCAGTATAGAGAGATGGCTGCCAAGCTGATCACTTTACAAGGCAAGGACGGCCTATGGCGTTCCGGCCTGCTCGATCCCGATTACTACGGTCTACCTGAAAACTCGGGTTCCGCTCTGATCGCCTATGGCCTTGCGTACGGAGTCAACGACGGCATTCTTGATCCTAAAGTCTATACTCCCGCGGTGAAACACGCATGGAAGGGCCTTTTGTCATACGTTTATGCGGATGGCCGCCTCGGTTGTATCCAGCAAGTTGGCGCTGCTCCCTCTTTCTACAAGCCGACATCGAGCTTCATTTTCGGGGTGGGAGGCTTCCTGTTGGCTGGCTCGGAGATCGATCGGATGGCAAAGAGTCAAAAAAGTAATTGTTATATGAAGTAGACGCTTACCTTTATGCGCTTGCCTCATAAGTAGCCTGTTCTTGTAGAGCAGAAAGATATTTGTCTCTCTACCGACTCTAAGCCAGTTCTCAAGCGGTTGACCGAGGTCAGATAAATCGGTTTTATCCGCAGTATTTGATTTACCTGATACCCCAAATTTGTTGTTGAAATGACCAATTTGTTCAAACTAAGTTTGGACATGGAAGTAATCCGACAGACGTTTCATCCTTCCCGCTATCCCAAGGAACATGCCACACAGCACCTCGTCACTGCTTTCGTAGAGCGGTAAAAACCATCAGAAAACAGACAAGTCCACACCGTTTCCTTTGGAGGTCTTTGCTATGTCGTTCCGAAGTAGTCCTCTTCTATCTAAATTTGTCACAGTTATGCTTCTGTTTGCTGCGTGCGTGCTTGCTCCGATTTCAATGCATGCGCAAACATTCCGTGGAAGTATTAACGGGTCGGTCACTGATCAGGCAGGCGCAGTCATGGCGGGTGCACAGGTCGTGGCTACAGCAGACGCTACGCAGGTTGAGCACACCACAGTCACGTCAAGCGGTGGAGAATTCTCATTTCAGGATCTGCCACTCGGTACTTACACAGTCACGGCAACTGCAAGCGGCTTCCAGACAGTGAAGACGGGTAAGGTAGAGGTAGCTGCTGGCGCGGTTTATACCCTGCCAATCAAACTTTCAGTAGCATCGCAGGCCACGACAGTAGAGGTTTCCGCAGCGGCTCTGGCGTTGGACACAACAACGACTACACAGACGACGGTTCTCAACGAAAAGACTGTACAGGACCTGCCACTGAACGGACGCGATTTTACACAGATGATTGGTTTAACGCCCGGTTTCGCCGGATATACCGGCGGCGGCTACGGTTCTCTGAACGGTACACGTGCCAACCAGATGAACTGGCAAATCGACGGTGTGGATAACAACGACCTCTGGCACAATATTCCAGCTGTCAATCAGGGGGGCGTATCGGGAATCGCCGGCATTGTTCTTCCCATCGATGCTGTGGCGGAGTTTTCTGCACAGACCCAGGCTTCTCCTGAAGCTGGGCGCAATCCCGGAGGCACTGTCAATCTCTCCTTAAAGTCGGGAACGAACGGTCTTCACGGGTCGCTATACTACTACAACCGGAATGAATTTTTTGGCGCGGGATCTCCCTTTACTCCTGGGGAGAAACAGAAGGTTCGCAACTATAACTATGGATTTTCTGCTGGTGGGCCGATCATCAAGAACAAGCTATTTTGGTTTGCCACCTATGAACATCAGCGATTTGTGATTGGATTGCCAGGCTTAGGTACCGAACCATCGACAGCATATCAGACGGAAGCAGGGCAGTTGCTGGCCGCGAAGGGCATTCCAGTTAACCTTGTTTCGCAGAATCTTCTGAACATGTATTGGCCTGCTTATGCCCTTACAGGGCCCGCAACGAGTAATAACTATCACAGCCCCGATCCTGAATTCGGCTACAGTTATAACGGTCTGGTCAAAATAGATTGGAACATCAATGAAAAAAATACGCTTTCTGTGCGCGGTTTTGGCGGACAGGGAAATCAGGTTGCTCCAGTCGGTTCACAACTCCTTCCTTACTACGAAGTAGCTCCTCTTCATGTATTCAACTACGCGGTTATGTATAACCATGTTTTCACGCCGTCGATCACCAATCAGGTATTTAGCGATTACAGTACGGATTTCGATATTACCCAGACGGGGCTGGTGACGAATTCACCATTCCCGCAAGCGCCCAATATTGCAATTGAAGGGTTTGACCCAATTGGTCTTACTCCGCCTCAAGGACGTAATGATATTACGGGTCACCTAACAGACGATCTCGCTTGGACGATCGGTAAGCATCAGTTCAAATTCGGTGGTGAATATCGGCAGGCGCAGCTGGACGAGTTCTATCATCGCCACACACAGGGCATCTTTAATTTTGATGGCTCGCAGGGTGGCTGGAACTATACCGGTGATGATGCTGCTGTTCCTGCACTTGCGGATTTCCTCGCCGGTTATTCCCAATCATCGTCAATATCTCAGGGGGATCCTAACCGTCAGGTATTTGTAAATACCTTTACTTTGTTTGCTCAGGATGCGTGGCAATTCAAGCCGAAGCTCACCGTCAATTACGGTGTACGTTACGACTATATCGGCCCCTTCCACAATGACTGGAAGAATCTATCCGTATTCCGTCCTGAAATTGGTGGAAACGGAATCGCCTTCCAGGGGGCTGAGATCGACAACCTCTTCAAGCGAACTTGGACGAACATCAGCCCTCGAGTTGGTCTTTCTTATCAGGTCAAACAGGATACCGTTGTTCGTGCCGGATTCGGTATGTACTTTGACTCCTACAACTTGAACCCATTCCTGGACAATCGCCCAGGAAACCTCGCGCCGAACGGAGTAGAAGCCAATCCGGCTGGCAACAATCCGGTCTTTACAGTTGAGCAGGGTCCAAAAACATTCGTCTCGAATGAAGCCTTTTTCCCAACCTCTGAAGGAAACCTTGAGTGCCTCGCATCGTCCGATCCAACGTGTGGCACATTCGGAGTCTTCTCCGTCGATAAAAACTTCCGCCCGTCGTACAACTACAACTACAACTTGAACATTGAGCAGAGCCTTGGCCCGAAAGCTGTCTTTACATTCGGCTATGTGGGCTCCTCTGCTCACCATCTCCTGTCACTGCTCGACATTAACCAGGCGGCTCTCAATCCGAATGGCGTAGATCAGACTTCGCGTCCGTATTACAACGACACGCAAATTCAGCCATATGCTATCCACTACGGGAACATTAACCAGATTCAAAGTATTGGCACTTCCAATTACAGCTCACTGCAAACGACCCTGCGTATCAATGCATGGCACGGCTTGAGCTCGCAGTTTGCCTATACCTGGAGTCACAGTCTGGATGAAGTGACCGCATATCGTGGTGCATTGCCTCAGAACAGCCTTCCCACCGGATCAGGTTGCGGCCCTGTTTCGAATGCCGGGTTTGCGTGCGATTACAGCAACAGTGACTTCGATACACGTAACACCGGA